>JAABUK010000149.1_pt1 | contig 164565 bp, 23 predicted proteins | sample 5559141 | NCBI WGS metagenome assembly JAABUK01 (sample SAMN10711869, study PRJNA513367) | rock metagenome | isolation source: Antarctica rocks | place: Antarctica: Victoria Land, Pudding Butte nord | collected 2016-01-03
TAGAGTATTTTCGCTAATAAGGATTCATACCTTAATTAAGATAAAGATAATTAATAATAATATAAAACTTACTACCCGGCTTTATATATTATCGGGTAGATATAAGAATTTAATTTATTCTTCCCCTCCTCTTTCTTAAGGCTTAAACGCGGCCTTTAAATAAAATTTTAAATAAAATTTTAACCGCCCGTATTCCTATAAAGATCTAATTAATAAATAAAGAGTTTTAAGATAAAGGCGTAGCTAGTATTAATATCTAGAAGTTAATATACGATTTATAATATATCTAGTATAAGGGAAAAACTTATAAATTTAGATACTCCTAATACTTTTATATATAGGGTTTTATACTTTAAGACTTTAATAAATTATATAATATTAATAAAATTATTACGATAAAGCTAAGATTAAGGTAAATTATTTATTATTTTATTTTATTTTAGTTTTTCCCGAAGGACGTCCGCGTCTTAAAGGAGCCTCTATAATAGCGGATTAATATAAAGATTACGATAAAGCTAGGATATATAATAAGATAACGAACCTTTATCTTTAGTTATAATTTTAGTCTTTTATATCTTACTCGTCTTCTCCTTCTTTTTTATTATTTTTTAATTTATTCTTAAATTCCTAAAGATTACCTAGTAAATAATATATATTTTCTTAATAATACCCTTTAAATAATCGAAAGGTATTTTACCCGTACTAGGTTTTAGTAGATTATTTTAATTAGTATAAGAGATCTATTTTAATTATTTACTACTACGGGTTTTATCCCGATCTTTATTTTAATCGGAAGGGTCTTAGATATCCTCCTTTATTATTATATCTTTTATATCTTAATTAAAATAAGAGTAATCGAGTATAAAATAATTTAAATTATTCTACCGGTAATTCCTATACCCTCGGAAGATAAGATTAACTTTTATTAAATAAAAGTATAGGATACACTCTTCTATATAATTTATATAAAACTTAATACCCTCGAATTAAGACTTATCTTAATTATTTAGGGCCGAATTATCCTAATCTTTATCTTAATTATTATTCTCTTAATAGTCTTCCGGGATCTCGGGTATTATTAATTAAATTTAGATATTATTCGAGGGATCGGCCGGATAAAGATAATAAAGAAATATAATCCCTATTTTATAATCCTACCTCTCGATAACGTATTCGTAATTATCGTATTAATATTTTTAGTATAGTCGTTAATACTTAGGATTATTCTTAGTTTATTTATATATATTATTACTATTTATATAATTTATATAACCCTCTAACCCTATTACGTTATTATTACTATCGATAATAATATCGTTATCGTCGCTAGTACTATTATTATCTTTAATTTTAATATCTTTACCTAAGTTATATTTATTATCTTTTATTTTATTCCTAAATATAAGTAGTTTATATAATTAAATAAATATCGGTTAAATTATATCCTTTAATTCCGGGTAGACAGGTTAAGAGAATTAATCTAGTATATTTAATTAATCTTTGGACGGCGGGTAATAATTCGTATTAACGATATCGTCGAAGTCGATTTATTCTTATATAGGACCGAATAACTACGGTTTATATATTTTATTAAAACTATTTATCTTAATATTTATACCGTAAGATTTATTAGAAGGCTAGGGTTATTTTATATATTTTCTATTCTAAAGCCCTAGTATTTAGGCGACTATTATAGACTTTATTAATATTATTTATCTTAATTTATATCCTAGTAATCTTACCCTTTTATATAATAAATTAATTACTTTATAATTTAGGAGCTAAGGAGCTATTTTCTATAAATTAAATTAATATTATTTATCCTAATCTTTATCCTAATATACTTACTTAGTATATAAAGCGCTAATAATTATACGATTATAATAACTTAATATCTTATTAATTTATAACTTATTTTTATTTAATTTCACTTTACTTATAAGGATTAAAGCACGGATAAACGTAAAGAAGATTACGATTAATTAGTTTATTAATAACTAAATATACCGGCCTTATATATATAAATATACTATACAGTATTTTAAATTAAGATAAATACTTTTTTAATAATATAATTAATATAACTTCGGTATAAGAGAAAGCGAGGTTATAAATAAATAGAATAATCGGATTTATAATACTAAAAGCGGGATCCCTAACTATTATTTATTTTAATCCTATAATAAAAAGTTATACTCCTTCGGTAACGACTTTTATATTAAAATAGTCTCTTATCCTATCTTATATTAATAAATTATAATATTAATCGTAGTAGTTATAAACGATTAATAAATTATTTTAAAATGAAATCGAAAGTTTAAAATTTTATAATTAAGTCTAAATTTCGTAGTAAAAGTAGCGGTACTAGTTTAATTAATATAAAGATTAGGATAAATATAATAAAGCGTCGATTTTCGGATATTAATTATAATATATTCTTACCTAGTATATATAGCCTTTAATCGCCGTATAAACTATATATCCTTCGGGGCTATAATAATCCGTTTATTATAAATTATATAAAGATTAATTACTATAACTAAGATTAATATTATATATTTATATAAATAATATTAGGTTATCTACTCGCGAGTTCTTTAATTAATATTATCTTTAAGGCCTTTTATAACGCGTTTAGACCTATAACTTATATACGAAAATAATATTTATAAAAAGTATATATAATTTCGCGTATAAAGCGCGTAAATAGTAGTTTCGGGATTAAAAGATTAATAGTTTTTTGAAAAAGCCTAATTTTTTATAAAGTAATAATTAAAGAGTTAAATTAAATAAATATTTAATTATAGAGGTCCTATTAATTATCGCTCTTTAGTTATTTATTTTATACCGCGACTTTCTTTACCTAAGGTTTCCTTATATATATTTTTTATATACTAGGTACTTTCCTCGCTACTTTAAGATTCCGTTATATTTTTAATAATCGAGGGCTTTAACTAGCTCTCGCGTTATTATTAAGGTTATCGAGTAATTTAAAATTAATATCGGCTATACTTTTATTAACGGTTAAAGGTATAATTATTAATTTAAATTAATAAGAATTTAGTTAAATCTTAAAAGGAATTTCTAAAGGAGAGTTAGAATATTAATTTACTATATATTTAAAATTATTTTTTAGCGGGATATTAACCTAAAATATATAAAATAAATATAAATCTATCTTTATAATCTTCCTATTAGGTATTAATATAGTTAAATTATAACTACTATATATAACGTACCTTTATAGACTATATAATCGTAAAAGAGTTAATAATTCTTTTTATTTTTTTACCTTCTTTACTAGTTTCTAAAATATATATTCAGAATATTTTAAAATAGTAGTTTCGCTATTAATAATTCTAAACCTAATAATTAATATTCTTCTACTTTTAGTTTAGTTACTTAAAATAATTCTTTTATAAAGAGCTTAACTACTAAGAGTTCCGATAAACGCTATTATATATATATAATAGAAATAGTTACCGTCTTTCTCGAATAGTTTTATAAATAGGAGTAGTATTATACCTAAAAAATTAAATAAAAAAATTAGAAATATAAAGATTATATATTTAATTTCTTTTAAACGTCGCCTAAACCGGCTCCGAAATAGGAGTTCTTTTATAACGATACTATAGTAGGTATAAAGGAGCCGAGAAATATCTATATAAGATATAACCGAATAGTCACGAGGATTAACGCTTAGAATAGTATAAAAACGTATTTTATATTAAATTAATATAAGAGGAAAACTTTAGGTTTAGGTATAGAATCGATTTAAACTATATTATTCTTTAAAGACTAAATATATTTTAACCCGCTTAATATATAAGTATAAAGATTAATATAAATATTTATTATCTTAATTATAGAGAAATAAAAGAAAGGTTAACGTATTATAATTTAACGGCTAAGAAATAATACTTAAGGACTTCTCTAAATTATTTATATAAATAATTATCGGGTTTAGGCTCTCCTTACGATCTATTAATAATATCGATATATAACGAGTATTTAAATATACGAATTCGTCGATTACTCTCCCTTCTATATCTATAATTAAAAATTATATTATAAAGAAGTATAACGATATTTAAAATTAACTCCTTCGAAATTTATTTAACGACGGTACGAAAATTATTTTAACGCTAGACTTATAGTCTTTTAAAAACCGATAAAGTTATATAGTTATAAATACGTACTTTATTAATTAATAATAATAGTACTACGAGGTACTCCTAGCTTTTAAGTATATAAAGGGAAAGTATAATAATATTAATTTAACCTCGCACCTAAGCGTTATTATTTATCGTTATAAATTAAAGAATTAGATAATATTAATTATTACAGATAACGCCTTTAATAATAATAGTATATACTAGGCCCTCGAAATTATATTACTAGAGGAAAAGGCCTAATTTTTAACTATAAAGAAGAAAATAAAAGATAAGATCCGTAATTTCTATGATAATTAAGATACTTTTACGAATACCGGAGTCTACCGCGTTTTATATCTTTTATATATTATTTAACTAGACTTAAAGGAACTTCTTAAAATAATTAAAATCTTATTAATAAATAAATACTTTTAGAAGGATTAGGACGATAAAGTAAATAAATAAAAACTTTCTAAAATAAGGAAAGAACCTAGGATCCCGTTTATTTTAATAAAAATACTTCTATATTTTATATAATATATTAATTATTATACCGATATTTATTTCTATATTAATATTAAGGGATATAGATTCGTAAAGCCTCTACTTATTTTAATAAAAGCGGTTAACGGCGCGAGCGCTTTTAGGATATTTAAAAGCGATTAAATAATAAAAAACGTTAATTAACCGGGCCGAATCAGGTATAAAGAATATACGATAAGAAATATCGAAATAAGTTTATAACGCTAAAGCTCTTCTAGGACGTAGCGACTAAATAGGATTTAATTTATTATATATTAATCCGCGCCTTAAAGTTAAGGCCGGCGTTAAAGGAGTTTTTTTATAAATAAACGGAATAACTATAACTAGATAAGAATAAATAAATTTAGATAAAATATTTTATCGAACTTTATAAACCGTTCTATTAATATATATAAATAATAGGTATATTATATACACTAATTATTTATATAACTTTTTCGGTTTATAATACTTTATTTAATTATCTTAAGAGTAAAGAAGAAAAATTTACGAAGAAAACTATACTTTAAAAAAGGTTTATATTAAAGGGTCTAAAAAAAGCGTAGGATAAATTTAATTAATATTATTCTTAGATTTAATTAACCTTAGGCGGGCTATATAGTATAGTAGCTCTTTTAGAATTAATTCGAAAAATAATTATATTTAAAGACTAGAGATAAAATAAAGAGACTAGGTAAAAATAAGAGGATTTTTATTAAAAATAACTTAAAAAGTAATTCGACCGGCGCTTATAAATTATTTAATAAAAGAAAATTTATACTAAAAAAGATATCGAGGTAAATAATTTTAAATATTTAATTAAAAATAAAAATAAAATATTATCGAACCCGAAAAATCGGAGTAAAGAATTTTAAAAGTACTAGGAAGCGAGTAAATCTTTTATTTATATTAATCTTTATATCGATAAATATACCTATTAATTATATATAGCGTTTAGTAATAACGACGGAAATCTATATTTAATAAATAAAAGGATCTTTCGCTAATATTTAATTATCTCTTTTATACGACCCGCGATATCCTAGCCGTACCTTATACGGGCGTTAAATATAAACGAGTATTTAATATTACTACCTAATTATATATAACCTAAAAATCTTATAGTCCCGAGACGTTCTTAACTTTTATAGTCCTTAATCGTTTTTAATTTAAAGAAAATAAAATAGTAATATCCTAGTAGGATTTAGACTATAAAGAAATAATAATCTTTAAAGAATACGAAATAAAGGTATAAAGGCGGGATAAGACTATAATAAAGAGTAATAATAATTTTATAAATAATAAAAACGAAGGCGGGTATAATAATCTCGTAGATAAAACTATTATCTTAAAATTTAATAATAAAAACGAGGGAAATAAAGAATCTTTAATCTTAATTACTAATTTAATTTATAATTAAAGAAGAGTTAAAGAATCTAGCCCCTAGGTAAGAGTTTATAAAGTAATATAAATACGCGTAAAAATTATATTAATAATAAAAAGGCTCGGGAAAATAACTTAAAAATTAAAATTTCCGGGTATTAAATAAACGGGAGTAATTCGAAATATATATATTCTACTCGAGACTCTATATCTAGTTATTTAATAAAAAGGAAGAAATCGAATATAAAATTATTCTTTAAACCGGAGGTAATTAATAGGTTTAAAGAGTTAAAGGATAAATAAAAAAATTTAAAAATTTTATTAAAATTATATAAGGAACCTAGCCTTATTTTAAAATCTTTAAAGAGTTATAAAAAACGAGTAGAGCTTCGAAGTATAGGAGGAGTTAAAGGAGATATAAAAAATAAAGATATATAATATAAATCGAATAAAGCTAGTATAAAGATTAATATAATTATAACTAGAAACTTTATAAACTAGCTATATTAAATATTTAGGTATATAACTAGATATACCCCTTATATTTATATTTAGAACTTTATTCGATAATATAATCTCTTTTTAAGTTAGAGGGGCCCTTAAAAATACTCTTAATTCAATAATTTATATTATCCTTTTCGAAATCTTCTCTTAATCTCTAGAACGAATAATATCCTTCGTCTTTTTTATAATTTAGGTATACTCTAGCCTTAATATTATCCTAAATACTTTCCGCGCCTTTTTTATATTTTTATTTAGTTTTTAATTATACTTTTCGTATTTATAATTATCGGGGTAAAGATAATATAATCTTAATATTATAACCTACCCTTTATTAATTTAAGTAAATACGAGACTTATATTTATTCTACGACGCCGATTTTATTTATTAAGATTATACCGCCTATATTTTTTTAGATTTATATTAAACTAGGCGGCTATATTCTTTTAAACGATATATTCGGTAAAAATAAAAATATAATAAATTTATAAATCCCTTTTTAGTAAACCTTTTCGTTTATATTAATTTATAATTAATATATAACTAGATAAAAATTAATATAAATAATATATCTTAAGATTATATCTTTTATAATATAAAAACCCTTTTTATATATATATACGAAGACGGTATTTATTATAATAATCGATTTTAGCGCGGAGTAATTTAAATATTATAATTTAATATTCTTTAATAATATTATAGGCCGATCGGTCCCCGGATTTTATTTATAGATTAAATAAGACCTAAATATTACGAGCCTCGGTTCACTTTTTATTTTCGCTTTAAATATTATAAATTTTATCTTAATCTAATTATTAACGTACTTTAAGAATATAATTATTAATATTTAAGAAGTTATCGATATCCTTTAATAATTACTTATCGACCTAATCTACGTTTTTATTATTATTAATTATTATTTCTTTAATTAACGAAACCCCGTTTACCTAAATAATAACCTACCTATATTTATTTATAATAATCTTAATATATATTAATAGTATCCGCTTTAAATAGGATGTATTAATATAAAGATTAATATAAACTTTTTATTAATTATTTAGGTCTTAGCCTACTTTAATAATCTTTATTATTCTTATTCTAAAAGAATATTTTATTTTTATTAATCTTTTACTTTCTTTTAGGCTCGCTAAACTATTTTTATATTTATAATTTTTACGCGTTTAATAGCGGCGTCTATCTTTAATAATAACGAAAGACGTTTTTTTAATTTTATTATATTAGGGTTCCTAGAAAACTATTCTTCGGTTTTTCTCTTTAGTTATAAACTTAATATATACCCTCTCTAGCCTCTTCGTAATATAGAATTTCCGAGAGGATTTATTCTATTAACTATTAGTATTAATTATTTATATTAAGTATATAAAATTAACGTTTTTAATAATTTATAATTTAATATTAAGCCGAAGTTATATCTAGATATTAATTAGTCTCGCGTTTCTTCTTCTTTAACTATAGTTTATTATTTATTTAGACTTTAGATTATTCTTCTCTATAATATACTAATCGTTATTATAAAGAGCTTTATTATAAAGAAAGGCCGTAGATATTAATTTAGTTATTTATATTAATCTTTATATTATTTAAATTAGGACGTCGATCTAAAATCTTATTTAAAAGTTATTAATAATAAGAGTTATATAATCTAATAATAAATAAATAGGGTTTACTACCGAATTAAATATAATAATATAAGAATCGATAATTAAATAGTTAAATAATAAAGGAGTTAAACGATTTAACGAAGTTATTTATAAAATAAGTAGTTCGTTAAATCTTGAAATAAAGAAAAAGCGGAGGTATTTTAGAAATCCGTTATTAACGCGGCGCTAGTAATAGATCTAACGAGTAATAACATTATTTAATATAAATAACCTTAACGATCTTTATATATAAATACTACGTAATTAATATATAATAAGTTCTATATTAAATTCTATAATCTATTTTAATTAAATAGTATACTTTTATTCGAAAAATTTAACGTATATTAATTAATATTAATTAAATTTATAAATATACCTCCCTTATAAAGCGCTCGTTTTATTATATTAGTATTAAAGAAATAAACCCTCTTTCTATTTATTTAAAACGTATTTTAGAAATTTAAAATATATTAATATCTACTATTAATCGCGATATAGATAAAGATTAATATAACTATTAAGTGTATTAAGTAGGTATTTAGATTTATTTATATTATTAGCCCTACCCGGGAAGGGAGGAAGGGAATAATAAATAATCTCTTTTTTTCTTTAATAATCTTTACTCCTTCTCTTCTACTCCCTTCCCTATTAGAAGGGAAGGGAGCGGGGGTTATTCCCTTCTCTTCTCTTTCTTATTCCGTAGCGTATATATTATATATCCTTAATATATATTTACTTGAAATATATTTAATTAATATTCAATATTATAAATAACCGTAGTAGTATTATTTTAAATAATAAATATTTTAATAATTATAATTTACGATAGTATATTACGCTACGGAATAAAAAAGGGAATCGGTTTTTTTACTCTATTTCTTTCTTTTCTTTAAAGAAGGGAGTTTTTTTATTTTAATATTTATTTTAATTTTTTGAATTCTCTTTTTTTATTTTCGAAAAAATTTAAATTTCCTTCCCTATTCTATAATATATAGTATATACTCGGTATAAATAAAGTAAAATATAAGTATTACGAATAAATTATAATATATATATAATATAAAATAAAATAATTAATTCAAAATTCTTATTTAATAAAATATATACGAAGTATAAATTAAGTAAATATAGTATTAGAGAGAATTTTATAAATTTTAACCCCGTTCGATTTATCGATATCGAGGCTCTTAAGCGACCCTAGAGTAAGATTTTAACCCGAGATTAACGCTATATATATACCGAGTATATTCCTTACCCCGGCTTAACCCTGATATTAGCGCGAATACTAAGGATATACTAACCCGGCCGGAGAAACTTTAGACCCCGTCCGAGCTACAAGCTCATTACAAGGTTATTGTCTCGACTGCTAAACCCTAAACACCGACCTATCCCCCGGCATGACGTCCGCCACCCCTTATTCTATAATCTACGAGTAGATTGTTACCAGCGCATCCTGCCCAAAATTATTGCACTATCATTTCAGTATGGCCAATCCAGGAGGCGACCAACATATTCAGCCAACGGCCGAATCGCCTGAGATTATTGCCTTTGCCAGCCGCATGTATGACGCTGCTCGCAAAGGCGACACTGCAGTCTTCGAGCAAGCCCTTCCAGCCGGTCTTCCCCCTAATATGACTAATGATAAAGGCGATACCTTGGTTTGTCTGCCGATACTACTTCCGTTTTATTCGGGAAAAAAGCGCCCCCTCCTAACGCGCAGACTGACCCAAAGAATACCCACACGTTTTGAACCATCAAACCCGCTTGCTGACTTTCCGGTGCTTACAGCTCATGCTCGCAACATATCACGGCCAAGTACCTCTGACTCGCCTTCTACTCTCTCACGGTGCGGACCCCAATAGGCTCAATGACCGTGGTCAATCGCCACTGGCAGGCGTAGTGTTCAAGAACGAGCAAGAGATTGTTGATATACTACTCGAGAATGGGGCAGATGTAGATCTGGGACGGCCCAGCGCTGCGGAGGCTGTGGAGCTCTTCAAGAAAACAGATGTATATGGTGCGAAGTTCGAAGAGGCTAGGGAGCGATTGAAGAAGAGGAAAGAGGGGGGCGTTGGAGGGACGAAGGGAGCGAGTCAGATGGTCTAGATGAAGGTCTTACTTAGTACGGCGTGTATATCTAGTGTAGAGCATTTGCATCAGCAGGGGGTTTGATGGAATCATCCCTGGAGTACATCCATCATTGTACCGCCCTACCATAGCACATCGTGTAAGGATCAAGGCGGTCGATGCATGAATAACGACAGGTGTCCAAATGTACATATGTTGATGACTGCATGTCGTGGACCAATGGTTCGTTTGTCATAATTAAACCCTGTCGATGCTCTTATTCGCAATGTCTCAGCTGCCTATCCAGGAGAGAACCACCACCGTTGTAGACAGGAGACAAGCATCCTAATTGTCCATGCATTTCCTTTTTGTCTGCTTCCCTTTAACTTGCTCAACAGAAGCAGCCTGTCTTTTCTGCCTACATAAGCATGCTTCTCCCCTCAGTAGGACAGCGGCCATCAGACCTGGATTTACGATGCCTTTCCCATGTTTTTCGCTATGTTCAAAGCAGCCCACAAGGCCCAGAACCAGCTTTTCCAGTACCCCTCAAAACAATGCACCTATGAAGGCAGCAGAGTACAGGTATAGCACAAGAAGGGACACAAACTACGAGTCCCCAAGCTATGAGAGTGTTTCTAGCTCTAGCGGGAGCACAAGACAGCAGGCTCTCACTATCGAAACATTGCCAAGTGGTGGGCCCATTCTTGAAGGGATTATCCAAATATCAGGACTTGACGTAAGAAGGAACGTAACGTACTAGTTCCTAAGTTATTCGAGCGTTTCTGGCTCTAGCTTTGACCAAGAGCACGAAGCAAGAACACCTGGTGGAGCAGCCAGGAGTACAAGCCAGCAGGCTTCCAGCATGGGAACACTGCCAAGTGACGGGCCTGTTCTTGAATATCTTGGAGTATTGGGAATCGAGGATGAGAGTGAGCGTGTCATCAGACTGTGAGATCCAGAAATGCATCCGGCCATACATGACGGCGCAGGAGAGAGAAAGCGGTTAGAAACCGCTGAAGTCCATACTGCGGTGGATCCATGTCTGTCAATGTGGAGCGAAAATCGCGCCCAGGAAAAGGAGCATGAGCGTGGCCAACTGCCACTTGAACAGTGCGGTGAGCGGCATTCGCAGGGACGCAATGAGTCACATGATGGCAGCTTGAAATAGCTAGGAAAGATACCCAGTGCTGCCCTTGGCCTTAAAGATACTGCCAGAGTATCGCTCTATATAACTCAAGATCGACGGAGAAGGTGTGTAGTGCTGCTCTTGTTCTTCGGATTTGTTAGTAACAATCGCTCGTGAGCCTGAGATAGAGGTAGGACTACCGCTCTATCCACGGCGTTTCTTTCATTCTTTTAAGTCTTGACAGTCGACCTGCTGCATGTAATTTGCCCAGTATACCACGCTTGGTCTAGAACCGTGCTCCATATGCGACGCTTGATCCATTCTGTCAGGCCTAGGTGATCCATTGGTGGCACGGAAGCTGCTCTGGAATGGTATGTATGGTACAGAGACGCGCTCTATGTGTGACAGTGGAGAGCCACCCAAAATCCACTAAACTTGCTTGATCTGCTTCTCCTCCACTTCCTCTTTTTTAAAATCTTCTGGATCTTGCTCATAATTTCTCCTCTCGGCCCTCACCCTCTCATCAAACTCCCCCTTCACACTAGCCACCTGCGCCGTCAACGGGTTCGCCAGCGCCTCCTTCGCAGCCATCGCCCCGGCCTCCTTCATACTCAGCCCCTTGCCTTCGCCTAGACATTTCTTGTCCCAACCCCATCCGGTAAGATAGACTCCCATATGATAGATCAGTTTGCCCTCCTTTCTGATCGCTTGTGGTGGCTCTTGATCTTTGTATTCGAGCTTGATGCCCCTCCCCAACAATATCTTTCCCAACAGTGCCTTCGTATCCGAGTCTGCAGTCTGCATCTCCCTAGCTGGCTGCTTGGACAGCTTGTTCTCCCATAGCGCACAGAGCCACGTATCAGTCGTCTGAACCCCCTGCTCTGGATCGTCCACGATAACAGCGGCCACATACGCCTCGAAGATATCACCAATCGTCTTCGTCCACACTTTAGCTGTGACCGTATCTTTAAATTTCGCTGGCAACTTCGCCCTCTGATCGAAACCGTAGGCAAGACCATACTCGGCCAATGTCTCATTCTTGACGAGCATTTCGCGAAGCTGGGACAGACGACCGGCAGAGTGATGGGGGAAGCGGGGAAAGATGAGACGGGTGGCTATGAGCTCGATGTAGGCATCGCCGAGGAGTTCGAGGCGTTCGTAGGAGACATCTACAGTTTTTGATGGGTGGCTATTGAGCGAGCCTGGATGGGTGAAAGGGACTTCAGCGAGAGACGCGTCTCTGATGATGGGTAGTGGAGGTAGGGTTGAGAGGCGGCCGTTGTAAGTTTGGGGAGTGGAAGACCCATCCGTGGCTTTGCGGTTTCGATAGGGCCTGGATGATGGGTTGGAAGGCGATTGTGTTATAGAAGGAAAATTTAGAGCTTTGCTTAGACTGCTGGCACCTATAGAATGCCCATCTGTGTGGGTCTCGCGCCCAGATTTCGCAAAATGGTCTGACGAAATAGGGCGTGAAGTTTTTGTTCGATTGGCTTCAGAATTAGCCTGGCACAGGTCAGTAAGTCCCACGATCGACGTTGGGCAACACTTACAACGGTAGGCTTATGCTTCTTATAGGAAGACTCGTCGCGATATTCGTGATGTCGTTTGCTGCCCATTGTCACGTTCTTCGGACGCCTTCTGCTTTTTTCAAGCTTGGAAAAGCAGCGAATGGCATTGATTGTATAGATGTAAGGACTGTATTATTTTGCAGATTGAATTCTATGTCCAGGACATCGTTAGTTGATGTAGAAGAGAAGAATTAAAAATGCTAGCATACAATGGAATCTGGAGTTAAGGCCTTAGTACTAGCGCGAATTTTGAATCCTTGGCATCACGATTGTTGGCGTTACGAAGACTCGAGGACTTCATCTATTACCATTCCTCATACCTGATGAACGATGTCGGTTCCCCAATCGCGGATATTGGACCTGCTCAAGGTACGCTCTTCACCCCTTACCAATCCCAACCAATGCCAATCTCCCCGCGAATAATCCCCCTTCACAGGTCCAATGCCGCATCTTCTCCCAAACCTACAACCCTCTCCGCCTACGCACTGGCAACCGCGTCCTCCGCCAACGCCTTCGTGGCCCCAGCGTCGCAGCCTACTACCCGCGTCGCGTGGCCACGATCAAGGATCTCAAGAATGCCTACAAACACTTCGATGAGGAGATGGAGACGTGGGACGATGACGAGGAGGATAGATTGGAGCGTTTAATCCTAGCGAAACAGAGAGGGAAGGGTGCGCCGAAGAAGAAGAGAAGTGCGGATGGTAAGTGCGCTCTTTGTGCGCTCGGAGGAGGACGCTAATTTGTCACAGAGAGCAAGAAGTTGAAGGGCAGGAGGCGGCCAGCTGCTGAGGCAGCGCCGAAATAACGGACATTCTAGACACGCAAGAGCGAATGTGGGCATAGCGATGGAGTTTCTAGGCGCATGGAGCGAAATATGCATGGTTTTCTAGAGCAGCTTTCATGCAGAAAATCGAAGATCTAGACCTAAGAGAACGGATCAAACGTCCTTCACGGAGCGCGATTCTAGGCTTATCTCTCAGATCAAGAGTGGGTAGTACTCAGTCTAGATGATGGAGAGTAGCCATGGTACCTTTCCTAACATTGTTGAGCTGACATCGCATACTTCAGATTAAATATAGAGCGAAAATTTCGCGAAGATTTCGCTTCAGCCAATATTCCTGTTACTCGATGACAATATAAGTTGGATAGTATACGTGTCCACGACTTATCTTGGTGATCGCCTTAGTAAGTACCTGTCGCTCTCCAGCCCGGAGTCAGAGCAGGCTTGGGCTCTATGAATGAAATGTTGGTTACCCTCTGTCTTAAATCTAGATTATCGACGTTGTAGAAGACACCCTGGAATACAATGTCCATGCCTTCTCCCACATGTCCAGACCTCCATCGCGATGAGCAGACTCACTCCTGCTTGTCTAGAGCTTTTCTTCCTTCCCCCAGTTGCTCCTCGTACGCTGAATCCCGGTTACTTTTCGCTCTTGCCCTGAGTGATAGAGCTATACTTCTGTGGCCAAGAGCGATGAGTATCACGAGCTAGGCAAAAAAAGGAAGCCAGAGCAATTTCCGGGGGCTTGTCAAGCTTATGGTTTTGAGCTGATATTGACGATATGTTACGACTGTTTCCAATTAAATGAGCATCATCTTTGCTGATCAAGTATGGACGTTGTACACGGCTGTTGCGCCATTGTGCTATGAGAAGAGATCCTCTCAGACTCGCAATGATCACAGAAGCTCGCACATCGGATGAGCAGAGGTTCGGTTCCAGGTTTTCAGATCAATGGGATCGACCCGCTATGCTATGCTGCGCTGCGCTATGAATAATGTAGTAATGTTCATTCTCTGACATGCCTTCCAGCCCTCTGGTGAGCTAGCATACAACATTCCATGCAGGGGGCATCTCCTATCCAACACCACGAAGGCCTTCCGGTGACCTCAATTTGCATTTTTGGGGCTCTATAGAGTGCCGTTATCGTCTTCATCGGACCCTCTTGGTGGCATTGCTCAACGATCCTCCGCAGCTCCGCTTCAAAAGGCCGTTCCTGTCATCCCTGCACCATCTCCACTCATCGCCTCCAGCGAACACTCAGCCAATTCACTCCTCAAACTCTCCCTCCTACTCTCACGCTCCATACTGTCCCACTCCCGTAGCTGTTTTCTCTTCTCCCTCTGCTTCTCCTCGATCTGCTCCATCAACTTTTTCTTCCCCTCCTCCAATTCCGCCAATCGCTTCTTTGTCGCCGGATCCACAAGACTTGGTAGTGCTTGGCCACCTTCTTTAATCGCAGGGACCGATGCCAGATGGTTGGTTCCAAAGCGTTGCGTGCGAGGATAAGTGGTCGAAGATGAGTTGTTGCTGCGGAAAGGAGGTGGAGCACGGTATGGAGGGGGTTCATATGCCGTAGCGGGTCCGTGGTTTCGAGGTCTGCTCGGGATGTGATCTGATGGTGGTGGACGGAAGTCATGCGGCGGGCGAGTGGGGGCATGGTGTGGGGATGCTGGAGGGCGTCGTCCGCCGTGGTGAGATAGGCCACCATATGGGTGATCTCGCGAATCGCCTCTACCACTGAAATCGCCTCGTCCACCGAAGTCACCCGGTCCACCGTAGTCGCCTCGTCCACCATGATCACCTCGACCACCAAATCCTGGACTGCCGCGAGGTCGTGTGGGCGCAGAGATGAGGGCAGCACTTGCTGGGCGGTTATGCGCTGACATGGATATTGGTGCTGCTGCAGGTGATGGGTCGATTGGTGACTCGCGAGCGTAGGAACCTCGGTAGGATGGGCCACTTGGTGGAGGACGAGAATCTCCGTTGCGGTAACCTAATGGTCCTGATGGTGCCATCTGAGTATCGGACCATGCAGCAGGCGTGATCCCGTTGCGGATTTCATCGCGTGGGGGTGGCCGAGAACGTGTCCGGTAGGCTCCCGGCCCGCGTGGTGGCGAGGCTTGAGATGGCGACTGAACCCTTCGTGGCGGCGATCGTTCGCGGTAGCTGGGGTCTCGAGCTGGAGGCGGCGCTCGAGAGCCACGGTAGGCAGGCGAGTGTGCAGCTGATCCGGTATTCGCCATTCTGTCCGGATGTATGTGAGGTGAGGAACGACGTGACGAGACAGGTGAGGCGATGCGTGAGACATGTTCGGAGCGTAGTGATGAAGGGGATCGTGCTGGGGGACGGTAGTTATTTTCCTCTGGATACCTTGGCCGTGGAATCCTGGGCGAAGCTTTCCCACGCCCCTCATACCTGTCTCTCGGTGGTGAAGCCATCCGTTGTCGCTTAGCAGGGAAAGGGGAGCGTGGTCTTCTATATGGAGACGGGTCCCTTTTCCCAGGAAACGGCGACCTCGGTCGACCAACAGGAGACCTGGAGAACCGTCGGGCTCGAGGAGGCGGCGTTCTAGCACGTGCATCGCGTCGAGGTGAATATGCTCGCGGTGGAGATCTTGGCCTTCCCCTATAGGCGCCCGTGTCCCTCCCTCTGTATGCGGGGCTCCGCGAGCGACGTCGATCCGCTGCGGGGGCATATGAATCCACATACGGAGGTGGCGTGTGACCTCGCCGCGGTGGAGATCGATATCCGCGAAAACCTGATCGTGGTGGGCCATCACGGTCTGATGGGCGATATGTCTCCCCACCAACGGGGCGGTCCCTGTTATCAAATCTGTAGTGATATGGTATCAGTATTGCTCTAATCCCAAGCTAGTATGGGATCAAAAGTAGCAGTAATCATAGCTCGGCTGCTCAGGCATGTGGTTTTGGAGCTCCCTGAGGTGGGCATGTGAAGGTAACTAACCGTCTGTCACGACCGCGATCCATGATGATAGGACCTAGCGGCTATCTCAGAGTGGGGAGAGCGAGAGTAAGATACAAGCCAAAGATCGAGCAGCTTAGCAGTGCGCAGGTTGCCTGAAGGGTAAGTTGTCACACTGCCAACGTGTGGTGAAAATGTTAGCAGCTCACAACTTTTTTCGTTTGTACGCTAATGCTTGGCACACGGCTAACCGTATTTGGATGAGGCCTAGATTTCCACGAATATGCCTGTCAGGAATCCAGTGGTTCAACGTCTCGTAGGAAGGGCCGCTTGTCTCTCCGATGTTGTCTGCTCGACCTTATATGCGCAGTAGCAGGGTGAACGGTTCGATGTCGATCTGACTCATAGGTGGATTTCTGGTATTTTGCCTGCCTGCAAACAACTCGCAGAGACAGCGTGTCGACCACTTTGATCCGGGGCATACATCCACAACATGTTCACCTAGACGATTCACGGTCTTGCTTCATGTTCGATTTGGGCCTGTACGAGTTGCATTCACTATGGTTGCAGAACGGCATTATGATTGCCATCAATTTTGCTTTCTTGCCTGATGTAGCCTCAATGGTCATTGATTCTTCGATTCTCGACTCCCGATCTTGAACACTACCGCTTGCCTCGCCTCTCTTGATCCTTCTTCAGCCGCTTCGCACCTTCACTAGCTATCATGTCATCGAGATCTTCGGAGATATTGCCCCATTGTCCCTGCTCCTGCTTCTTTTCTGCTTCGTAAAGCCTCCTCAAATCCTCTTTATCCATCTTATCTTTAGCCTGTAGGGTATCTGGATCCATTGCTACCTCCACGTCTCCCGGTCTCTTCCTCTTCCTGTTTTGATCCTCTTGGCCCAACACTGGTAAACCGCTCTGAGCCGCCTTGAGATCATATGTCCGGTCACCGCCAAAGAAGCCCGAAACTTGAGCTCGCTGCTCAGGAATGACCTGATGCGCTGTCCGAGGATATGTAGACTCTTCTGTATCTGTGCCTCTTCTCTGCTTCCGGAGATCGAACTCAGCAGCCACGCTTTCTGCTCCACCGTATTCCGACGGTATAGTAGATGCCATACCTCCCGGAGTTTCCGTGCCACTTGGAGTTTGTAGACCTGCGCCAACATCTTCCTCGCCCCCTTCGTCCTCTTCGTCACTCTCTTCCTCTTCTGACTCCTCCTCTGGCTCTTGTAGTTCACCCCACAATGTCTTCTCAACCGGCTCCCCAAGCTGAGTGTTCTGCTGTGGTTGTAGCACGCCAAAGATATCACCACCATACAGAGGTCGATTGTACTCGTCAACAGGTGGCTTCCCGTATCCTCCAGGATGGAAACCCCACGCTCCACCAGGTGGAGGCGGCGCATTGAGACCGGGTATTTTAAGAGCAGCATATGACGGCGGTGGGCCAAAGCGCTGTTGATTGATCAGCCATGGCGGCGGGGCGCCGGGTGGAATATTTAGAGCTTCTTTCAACTCTTCGCTGAGCTCACCAGGTCGCAGATGTTTGAGATTGGTCTCATACTCCTTGCCCTCGTAATACACTTCTCCATAGCGTGTAAGCTCTGGCTTGGTCTGAAATCGAAAAAATGCTTCGTAAAGTTTCTGATAGTCGATATCGAGCTTGCCCATCTTCGGTTGAACGCGCTCGCGTTGCTTCTGTTTCAGACTAGCTTGATCTTGCTTTTCGAGGACTGCGTCTCGCATCTCTGCGATGCCGGTCTCTTGAATGAACTTTGGTAGGGCGAAAGGTGGCTTTTCTACACCACGTTTAGACGACAGATACTCACGCTTCAAAGACCAATGTGTGGGTACAGGTACAACGTTCCGATATGCTTTGATATGCACGAGCAATCGTGGGTCTGAAGCCGAGGTATCTGTCCAGTCCACCGTCTCCGGCTTTTCGACAAGAGCCTTAAGTTCTGCTACTGACAGCTTGTTCTGCTCTTTCCGCTTCTTCTTCGACATCTTTGGCTGTGCCGCCTCTTCCTCCTCGTCGGGTATCTCGTCATCGTCGTCGTAGAAGATTTCGGGTTTCTCAGGCTCCTTCGTTGACGGATCCTCTTTATCGTTCTGTTCGAATCTGCCCATTATGTCTTTGTACATCTCATAGAGCGGATCTTTCTCGTCGATTGCCTCGACGATGTCAATAATTCCATCTTGCTGTTCCACGGCCGAAATTGCAGGCTCAGAGCTGGTTGGCACGGGTTCTGGTGCTGGTTCCCCCGAAGGTTCTGGGGTCGGTGTAGCTGGGGCCTGTGATAGATTCTCAATACTGTGGTCTATCGAAACACTCATGCGACTGACTTCATCTTGTTTTGCTGCCTTCCTCTTAGCCCTCCTTAGCTGATTTTTCGTCGGCTTCGTCGTAGCATGCATCTCGCCGTTGTGAGGTGGCTTTCGAGGAACACAAGCTGATAAGATATGTTGTTTGCGCACTGAACGAGATATTTCAGGGCTAGATACGCCGATTTGGAGAAGTGTTGGGGACGAAGTGCAATGAGGCTGGTAGAGTGACTTCGGGTCGGTGAATCGGAAGGTGGCTGGTGGTGGCACACCAAAATGGGGCCCAGCCTATAACACCGCAGATTTCACCCCTTATTCTCTTCAACAGCACCTTCTACACAGCCTTTAGAGGACTGTTCAGAAAGTAAAGGCTTATCAACTAGATTCTAGGTACTTATAGGGCAATCAATGTATATAAAAAGGGTAAAATCTGTGGTGTTATAAGGCTAGGCCCCATTTGGTGTGCCACCTTCCGATTGGGTCCAAACCGTGCAAACTAAGTACTCTACTTGTACGGACTAATGTAGACAAATCAACTTATGCTTGCTATAGATGCCATGAATGGAGACAACGAGCTACTACCCAGCCTGTGGTTATGGATCGATATATCAATTGACCTTGCACTGGTCCTATACCGGGTTGTAGACGGCAATTGTGAACACAAAGTAGCATTTGATCTATTGAGTCTCTCTCTAAGTACAGCTCCTGCGTCCTCCTTGATCCTTCATTGTGCTCGCTCACGTATGCTATGCTCTGAAAATAAAAGAGAGCACATCAAACCGCACATTCGAGTTCAACGCATATTGTCTTCGATCATAAATGTGATGGCATGATGCTGTGTAATTGCCGTCGCTGGTTGCTGTACTGGTGCTGTAGACAAGCATGAACGCATCATTTCATGGTAACTCGCCCAAGCAGATGTACCCGCTGCAATTTATGAAGATGCAGTAGGGACGCTTGCTCGAAAGAAAGATGTCGAAAATCATTTCGAAACCCTGGAAAAGAAAGTCGTGACCAAAGAAAACGTTTGTTGCAGTATGATCCGTGAAAAAGGGGTACAAAGAATCAGAATTGGCACATCTGACTTTTTGTGCTTGGACCGTGTAGAGGTTTTGTCGGCATATACCGCCGAGACGGGCAGAAATCATGTTCGATTTCTTCCAGCAATATGTCTTTAGTCCAAATAACGGGCCTCAGATGATCCAATGTGTCAAAGTTCAATGCCGTGGAACGCCATGATTTGCTATGAAGTCGAGATTGTCCAAAGTCCGTAATCACTGTTTTGAGATCGCGCTAACAAGATGATTCAACATCGCTAGTCGTATGGGGTGGTAAATTGCCCTATCGTAATGTGCATTCGGCCGTGTTTGCGCGTAAAATTCGTGTCGTCATTCGATTACAGTTTAGCGCAAAAGTGACTCCTCAGAAGAAGTTACCGTTGACTTGAGTAGCTATGCGCGAGTAAGGTGGGGCAGGCTGTTGTACAGGTTGCTGGCTGGAGTTGGAGTTGAATTGGATAAAGTTGCTGGATGCATTACTTAGCGTGTGCGAGTGGGACGGAGAAGGCGTGTACTGAGGATAGCCGCCGCCGAATTGGGGCATGAACCCGTTGTTGATGACGTTGTATCCGTTGGCTGGGGCAGCATAGGAGGTTGACATTGGGCTGGAGGTTATCTGCAAGCCCAATGGAATTTGTCCAGAAGAGCGCTCGGTAGGAGTACCGCTGCCACTAAAGCGACCCTGACCTTCCAAAGCCATGATCTTGCTCTGGATGCGACGGCCGTGAGGTGTTTGACGAACCAATGGTAGAAGAGGACGAATATTCTGCACCAGTTTACCCTTCGTATCGGCATCAGCGTAATCTAATGCTGTCTGAACAACATAGTTGGCGTATGAGTCTTTGAGCATTCTCTCAAGCTCATTGGCATTCAGCATCTCATCGATCATCATGCGGGTAACACTCGCTTCAGCACCACGGATGCACTTCTCGATCACATTGGAGCTGAACTTTTGCTTCGACAACGAAGGTATATGGCCTTGGAAGGCATGACACAGTGGATTAGTGAAGCATTCTTCCTGCAGATCGACAATGTACTGAAGGACATAGTTTCCGAAAGGATCTTGTACAAGGTGGAAAGCGTTGGCGGTGATCTGGCTGATGAGCTTGGCCTTCTGAATGCCAGAAGCGTGGTCGATGCAACGCTGCAGCACGCAACAGCCATGACGATGAGTTCCAACAGCAACGCAGTTGGTGCCAACGGTATCAAAGATAAATTGGGCGTCCTCAGGAGAGAGACGGTTTAGGCACTTCTGGATGACATGGTTGCCGTTGAGGTCTTGGATCAATTCGACCACTCTGTCCGTCAGAGCTTTGGTGACAGTCTGGATTTGCTCAGGTGTAGAGACGAACTCAATCATCTTCTGCAAGGCCCTCGTGCCGTGGCTGTTCAATGCTATCTTGACCATCTCTGGAGCCGCATTATTGATCAAAACAGTGCGCTGCTCGTCATTGGAGAATTCGAGCAACTTCTGGCAGAGATAGTTCCCGAACGGGTCTATCATAAGCTCCACCACATGCTGGTGCGTTTCAAGAAAGATAATATGCACATGCTCCGGGTTACGCTCTTCCAGCTTCTTTTGTAGGTAACGGCAGCCGTGCTGGTCTTTGCAAAGTCCCAAGATCTCGCCTCGAAGCTGTTCCAACTTGACATTCGTGAAGCGAGCATTCTCATCGCCATTCTGCATGCGTCTCTGCTGGATGACACGTATCTGGCTGTCTTGGAAGCGACCTTGTATGCCGTAATTTGGATAAGGTGTGAAGCCGTTTTGGGGCTGGAAGGTTTGCATCTGGTTGTGGAAGGGTATGGGATTTGCTGTGTGCATTGGAGTCATTCCCATATTCATCATCATACCGTAGCCAGGGTAGAAGGCCTGGTTCTGAAACTGCATAGCATTGTTGAGCTGAGCCATTGGATTTGGCATAGGCTCAACCGGCGAGGCCGCTGTCGTGGCTGGACCAAAGGGAGCAGCACTAGCTTGCAGACCGGACAAAATTTGCTGATAGCCATTGACTTGCTGGAAGCCGTTCACCAGCTCATCACGACGAGCATCACCTTCAGACAGCTCACGACTATGACGGTTGTTCATGGCGTTAGCAGGGATGCGGCCCAAGCTCGCATTATGGTTGTGAAATTGTTGCTGTGCTTGGGACTTGGGAGGTGTGATGTTAGTCGCCAAGCCGTTGGCTTTCTTCAAGGTGGGTACGTCGTTGGTCGAGTACGATGAGTGGATGTTGCCCAGCGTCGTAGGTCGACCAGACTCAGCTAGTATGGTCTGCCCTGGCTGTGTTGTCTGGGCATATGCAGCAAGGCTTGCCTCCATAGAGTGACGGTTCGGGTTCCGTACGATGCTCATGGCCTCGGTCGACTTCTGGGTTTCCGCGTTGCTGGCGCCATTGTTCATCTGCCCGTTGGGAATAGAGTTGAGTAGGCTCTGAGGAAGACCTTGCTGAGAAAGGCGGTGACGTGCGAACGGAGTCCAGCCAGTGACTTGCTGCTCAGGGCCAGGTGACTGGGAGAGCGCTAAATCCAAAGCCGCGGAAGATGCAGAAAGCTGCAGTAAGCCGTTAGTTTCAGCCATACGGATAACAATGAGGAATCTATTTACCACGCCTGGAAATTCATTGCGACGGACCAGAATGGGAAACTTGTCATCAGTTGCGTTCATCTGCAGATAGTTCTTGACGTCTGGGGAAGTAGTAGATCCCTTGGAATCGTCATCATCTCCGAAAAGGAAGCTTGTCGTGTTGATGTGTCCGAGTCCCATGGTAGCAGAATGCTCAGGCACAGTCTCGTGGTTGCGGCTCCTCAGTCCAGTAATCGGCATGGAGTAGCGATTTGTACTTGAGCAGTGTCAGCAAATGGCAATTCGGAAATGATGATGCCGAAGTGAAAACGTAGTGCAAGGAGAAACTCACGCTGCACCACTACGACGGCTTGAGCCGTTGGTCTCAGGAACATAGGCACGGACACCTTCATTTGACCCACGCCTAGATCCGGGTACTGACTTGGAAGGCAAGGTATCGGAATTGATGTGATTGTGTAACGTCTGTGCGAGCTCGGAAGGTGGTGATGTAAGCTGCGAGCCGGAACGACTGCTCCGGTTCAGCCCTGGAGGCGAAGTGATGCTTGAGGAAGAGTAGCGATTGCTACGAGCAAAGACCGATGAAGGATAGACATGGTCACGGTATTCAGGAGGTGTTGTAGGCTCGCTCTGGGGTCCTGGACCTAGGCCAGCTTGCTGAAAGTCTTGAGTCATTCTGTCCAGCTGTTCCTTTTCTATGGCTTCTTGCTGGTTGATGAGAGCCATGGTAGTCTCGTATCGCTTTCGCTGCTCTTGGATGTGTTCTAATTCCTGTCTCTTCTTCTCGACCTATAGTACGTCAGAGTCGGATAAGCTCCCGAAAAATGAGGATGAAGGAAGGGTTCCCACGGAGGGAGGTGAGGAGGGTGAATGGCTTACAAGCTGGGCCTTGTGAAAAGTCTAAATGAAGTGCTCGTCAGTAAATTTGAAACATTCAGTAAGGTATCCGCACGATCACCAAAAGTGTAGTAACAAGCGGCGCGATCGACAAAGTGAGGTAGCTGAGCATTTGCAGAATCTCGGCATCAATGGCATACAAATGAGTGAGGTTCAATAGAAGAATGAGTGATCTTGCTCACCGTGGCAGCGATGTCCACTGATTCCCCTGACTGAGAGGTCTGTGAAGTGGGCTGTTGCCCAATTGGGGTCATTGAAGGCGGCATCTTGCTAAGGTCTGTTGTTTGCCTACGCTGTAGGCTGGCGCGAGCGTCGATGAATGGTTGAGAAGAGTGACTCTGCATGAAGCTGCCAGAGTACCTGGAGGGAGTGGTGGTCCCGGTGGAGGTCGAACTTGAGGGAGGATTGGGTGATCGCAGCTCGTCGTAACGTGCAGTAATTGAGTTGTTGAAAGCCATGATGCTACAAGCAAAGGAAGATCATCAGCGCTGAGGTACGGTGCATATCGGTAGCGAAGATGTAGTGGGGGGGCGGTGAGGATGAAGAAGTTGAAAAGATTGGAGAGGAAGAGGAAGGAGAGGGAAGTTGAGGAAGAAAGTGAGCAAGGAAGTGAGGCTTTTGTAGAGATCGGGAAGAAGGGTGAGCGTACGGAGTGAATGATGTCCAATGCAAAATTTTCAATAGCAAGAGTTGTCGCGACAATCAATTGGTCTTCCGAGTGAATGGTGGGTGTGACTTGGCTCCGCCTGCGAAGCCCCGCGGATTCTCGTGTCCTACAATTCATACAGCTTTTCCAAAGAAATGGAAATGTTCACTTGAAGACATGCATAGTACAAATACAGGATCAGGCACGGCAAGGAGGTGGTTAAAGAAAAAGTATGCAGCTTCTAGTAGTACATGGCTGAGAGTGGGAGGAGATTGTGTTTGATGGGAGCGTTGAGTTAGGCTTGCGCTAGGCGGCTGGGCCTGGCCTACAATACTCTTGTTAACACCTTAGGGACTCCTTCCTGGAGCGCCATTTGCTCTTCCAGTATGGCTTGTTGCCTTGGTCTAAGGTACGTCTGCTGGGTAGCAGTGGATTTATGGCTACTTTATGTTTGGGCAATAATTTAAGACGAGCTCTTCCTGATCAGATCGCCATATGCCCCACATCCGCCACTCGTACCACTGAGCCCCTATAATAATGAGTAGACAGCCTTGTAATGATCGTGCACCAGTGGGTCGTGCTACGGCCTGTACAGAGTAGTCCGTAGGAATGCTGCGATGAGGCTCAAGGTCAAGCATTTTTCGTACCCCTGAAAGTCCAACGGTTGGGTGCCGTGGCTCCGCCTTGTATATTAACTCTCTTTGCGTTCGGACCTTGCAAGTACTTACTGATAACAGCAGCGGGAAGTGCCTTTTAAAACTTCTTTGCTTGTGTGAATGACAATTGTGAATGTGTGGATGATCGAGGAGGAGGAGATCCCCACGTCAATTGAGGCGGTGAGCGCTTGAACTAGGCGGTTTGCAGCTCTAGTGGATCCGGGGCCCGGGTCCAATCTAGCCGCTTTGGCTCTTCCGCAAATTAGCTGACTTAAAAAAGACGCAACATACTCGCCCAATCGAAAGGTCTTGTCGAGTATGAAAGGTAACAACCATGGCTCCTCCTGCCACACGAACGAGGTCATCAGAACCTGTAGAGGTAGCAAAGGCGTCAAATACCGACCATAGCACGTCCGGCGTATGCTCCTTTCTCGCTTCAAGTGTGCGTTACTCACGACTAAAAATGCCCAGGCAGCATCAAAACCACCTACCAAGAGAATAAGGAAACCAACGCAGCCTAAAAAGGCCGTTTCCCAAGATGTGCCAACGCAAGTGAAGGGGCATCCAGTCAAGAAAGCTGATCAAGAAGATGTTAGTCAAATTCGGGCGAACGTTTCGCGAATTGAACGCTCACTCTGCTAGAGCTTCGATGCTCTTCTCGAGCCCTTCTACAATGGAAAATCTTTGACTGATCCCATTGACACTGCAAGAGTAAGTCTGGTACTTTTTTTCGTAACTTGCTTTGCGTCAAATTGGCCACCCCTCACATTTTCTCGCCTTGTGGCCATGTGCGTTATACAGGTAATTGGGATCTATCTTTCAAAGACGAGTGCTCCGGCGTCGTCTATGGGGCGGATCAGTGATGTACGCTACTTTCAGGGGCCCAGCCTGGTAGCGCCATTGGTCGTTTGTTTCTCTTGCCATTCACTTGACTTCCCAGATGGGAGCGTTCTCTATCCAAATACAAGCGGTTACACGCACGTTGTTCTACGATCATTCGAGAATAATTTGACCATTTGTAGGACAAATGGAACCTACTCCCGGCCTTCCTAAAGGTCAAGGGTTTAGTCAAGCAGCACATTGATTCTTACAACTTCTTCATAGATGTGGATCTGAAGCGAATCGTCAAAGCCAACCAAGTCATACTTAGTGATATCGATCCGAGATTCTACATCAAATACACCAATATCTACGTCGGTAAACCAACCCGCCATGAAGAGGATCAGAGAGAAATGGCTCGCGGCCACTGGGACTCTACTATTACTCCAAATGAGTGTCGACTGCGGGATACAAGCTACTCCGCGCCCATCATGGTGGATGTATCCTACTGGCGTGGACTCCGAGAAGTCCGCCGAAAGGGCACTGTCATTGGGCGTCTACCAATGATGCTCCGGAGCTCCAGATGTGTCCTCTCAAACAAATCCGAGGAAGAGATGGCTGACCTTCGGGAATGTCCACTGGACCCTGGTGGTTATTTCATTGTCAATGGGACAGAAAAAGTTATTCTCGTTCAGGAGCAAATCAGCAAAAACAGAGTAATCGTGGAGAAGGGCACTAAGCATGGGATAGTTCAGGCTTCTGTGACTTGGTATGTAAAGAAAAACCTATGACTGAACAAAGCTGATTGTCCTAGCTCAACACACGAACGTAAGTCGAAGACCTATGTTATAATGCGCCACGACCGGATATACGTAAAGCACAATTTCCTAGGTGACGACCTACCGATCGTGTTAGTGCTTAAGGCACTGGGAATCCATTCCGATCATGAGATCTTACTTTCGGTTGCCGGGCATGATAATCTATATCAAGACACCTTTTCTGTCAATTTCGAGGAGTGCGCGAAGCTTGGCATAGTCACCCAAAATGAAGCTCTTGAGTATATCGGTCAGAAGATTCAGATTAAAGGACGTCATAATGGACCTGAATCTCGACGGAAATACGTCCAAGAGGCAATTGAGGCCTTATCCAATGTCCTTATCAATCATGTCCCCGTCCATGGCCTTGACTTCCGGCCAAAAGCATTGTACCTGGCGCACATGACGAGAAGAACAATAATGGCTTTCCACGACAGTAGCTTGGTGGATGACCGGGACTACTATGGGAACAAACGGCTCGAGCTGGCTGGCCAGCTACTGTCATTGCTCTTCGAAGATCTCTTTAAGAAGTTCAACCATGATATCAAACTCGCGATCGACAAAGTGCTGAAGAAGCCCGCAAGGACCGAAGAGTTCGATGCCATTAGATACCTGACAATGCATGCCAACCCAATCACTGCAGGTATTCAGCGATCTGTGGCGACCGGAAATTGGGACCTGAAACGTTTCAAGATGAAGCGAGCAGGCGTGACGCACGTTTTGAGTCGGCTCAGCTATATCAGTGCTTTAGGTATGATGACCAGGATTACCAGTCAATTCGAGAAGACAAGGAAGATCAGTGGACCACGCGCGTTGCAACCATCGCAATTTGGGATGCTATGTCCATCAGATACACCAGAAGGAGAAGCCTGTGGTCTGGTCAAGAATCTAGCTCTCATGACACACATTACCACCGATGATGAGGTAGCTCCTGTCAAGAAGCTGATATTCATACTGGGGGCTCAAGACGTTCACACGGTGAATGGCAAGGATATGTACGCAGATGGAGCCTACATCATCTTCATCAATGGAACACCATGCGCACTCACCACCGAACCAAGACAGTTTATCACTAGCTTCAAGAAACTACGTCGAACAGGACGGATATCGGAGTTCGTCAGCGTTTCTCTCAATGGTCACCACAGTGCAGTCCATATTGCTACCGATGAAGGCAGGATATGTCGCCCCTTGATCATTGTCGAGAAAGGGAGATCGAAAGTGACTGCTCGATCGCTCCAAGCTCTGCGCAAAGGCAAGATTGGCTTCGATGACTTCCTCTCTAGAGGCCTTGTCGAATACTTGGATGTCAACGAGGAAGATGACTCCAATATTGCTATGTACGAGACTAACATCAATCAAACAACAACCCACCTCGAGATCGAACCCTTCACGGTCCTCGGAGCTGTAGCCGGCCTAATCCCTTACCCTCACCACAACCAATCCCCTCGAAACACATACCAATGTGCCATGGGCAAGCAAGCCATCGGCGCAATCGCTAACAACCAATTTACCCGCATCGACTCAATCCTCTACCTGCTCGTCTACCCCCAAAAGCCCATGGTGAAAACCCGCGCTATCGAACTCATCAAATACGACAAGCTTCCAGCTGGCCAAAATGCCATTGTGGCAGTGATGTCCTACTCGGGCTACGATATCGAAGACGCTCTCGTCCTCAACAAAGCTTCCGTTGACCGTGGCTTTGGCCGCTGTCAAGTGTTCCGCAAATACAACACTATCCTTCGCAAATGGCCCAATGGACTCGAAGAGCGTGTCGGCGATCCTATCATCGAGAATGGCGTTCCAGTTCGTAAGCACGCACTCCTCGACGAGCACGGGCTCGCTCGAGTTGGCGAGAAAGTGTCAGCTGGCGAAGTCTACATCATGAAACAAACACCCATAAACCCGCATTCCAGCACTGGCATCGGCAATGACTATGGCTTTGGCGATTACAAAGACACTCCTATGACGTACCGCCTTCCAGATCCTAGCTATATCGATAAGGTGATGGTCAGCTGCATGGAGTCGGATCACAAGATCATCAAGGTACAAACGCGGCAAACCCGTCGTCCTGAAGTCGGCGACAAGTTTTCTTCCCGCCACGGGCAGAAAGGTGTGGTTGGTCTTATTGCCGAACAAGTCGACATGCCTTTCACAGACGATGGAATCGTGCCGGACATTATCATGAATCCTCACGGTTTCCCTTCACGAATGACGGTAGGGAAAATGCTGGAGCTCGTATCCGGAAAAGCTGGCGTACTAGCAGGAGAATTACAATACGGCACTGCATTCGGTGGTAGCAAAGTCGAAGACATGGGTGACATACTCATCAAGCACGGCTTCAGCTACGGCGGCAAAGAATTCGTCACGAGTGGCATCACGGGAGAGAGTCTACCCGCCTACGTCTTCTTCGGGCCTATCTACTACCAGAAGCTGAAACACATGGTCATGGACAAAATGCACTCTCGGGCCCGCGGGCCCCGCGCTACCTTGACACGCCAACCTATGGAAGGTCGTTCCCGCGACGGTGGTCTGCGGCTAGGAGAGATGGAGCGGGATTGCCTGATCGCATACGGGGCCAGTCAGTTGCTGCTGGAGAGACTGATGTTGAGTAGTGATGCACACGTGGTCGACATCTGTGGCACGTGTGGTATGATGGGCTATAGTGGATATTGCCAGACGTGCAAGAAGAGTGAGGGTATGACGAAAATGACAATTCCGTATGCGGCCAAGCTGCTGATTCAGGAGTTGCTGAGTATGAACGTTGTGGCAAGGGTGGGGTTGGAGGACGAATTTCCTGCGGAGACGTAGAGCACGATGTCGAAGGGACTTGGCTGACGGGAAAAAAGAGCTATGATAGATGAGGTGTAATATGCAGAGATGAAACCCACGGAGAGCTCGGACAGCAACAGGCTAGATACAATGCAGATTCTTGCATCCTATCTTGGTACTGGTTCACATACACCTTGTACGCTCCCGCTGTCCGCGAGCAATCTAGGACCCTCGGTATATCGCCCAACAAGTAGCCACCGTCTAATCTCTGGAAAGTGTTTTCCGGCACAAAAAGCACTGAAGGCCTCGCCATCCTTTGTGTAACATAAATTCGCTCCTCTTGACACAAGCAATTTGACGACGGGAAGGCATCCGGCTGCACATGTACCCATTAGTGGGGTGCCATGATCCTCTCCCTCATGCTCCAGCTCTGCGCCCACATCGAACAAGATCTCAATGACATCTTTTTGCCATTGCGGTCAAGCTCTAGTGCAGGCTGCATAAAGTGGGGTACCCTCTGACAGCGCCCGGTGTGTCAGAAGCATAGGCAGCTGGTCGTTCGGCAGCGGTCTTAGTAGCATCCGCAACATTCCCGATGGCGGCTGTGAGGACGTTGCCTTTTCCTAGGCGGTAGGTATCGGGGTCTAGTGCACTGCTCAGTAAGAATGTTATTAAGCAGGGAGGGCCTCGATTCATGATAGATGCTGCAATTGTTTCTCCTAAGGTATTCTCTGACTCTAGCTTATGAACCGTTGAATCGTTCAATAGGTAGACAACAACAGTCCATGCCTGCGCTATTGCGGCATGATGCAACGCTGTTCGACGGTAGATATCTTGTGAATGTAGATCTGCACCTGCTTCTGCTAGTGCTATTAGTGAGTCTAGTCTACCATACGAAGCAGCCTTCATGCACGGAGTATAGAGCGATATGTCTACTGCGTGCGGGCTTGCTCCGTACTACAGCAGAATTTTGACGATTGCCGTACGACCGTGCAATGCTGCGAAATGCAGTGGGCTCTGATGAAGATGATCCAGACGCAGAGGCTCCATTATCCAGGAGCGATCCTGCAATTTGACTTTACCAGCTCCTGCAGCGATATGTAATCGAGTGGCGGAAAGCAGCTCGCCTGGAAATTGAGTATGAGGTGTGAATTGCCATGCGTGTTGAAATTCATAGCCTCGTACGGGCACATCGATCAGCCATTGAAAAGCGCCCCCATAAGGATTCAGTGGCGCTCCTCCTTCGCCTATGAATATTGAAATCGTGTTGGCATTTGGGCAGAATCTCCGTTACAGTCTATTTTGAATAAGTTTAGCGTAGCTTAGTAAACTAGCTTGCGTATAAGCATACACCAAGTAATCATAGTAATAATAAACAATTAAATAATTACTCAACCTCTATTATTATTTATTCAATAAGCGCGTGTTTTGAAATAATCTAGACTAGATATATTATTAAACTCAGGTACCTAGAGTATATATAAAAATATAAAAATAAATAAGAGTTTTAATAAAAGTCTTTATTATATAATGATAAATTTATTTCTTGAAGAACTTTAGAGACTAGGAGTTATTAACTCTATTAATAAAATATTTAATATAATTATATTTTAATTAAAATAGTATAAAAACTCCGCCGACGTATTTTATATAATTATTAATCTTTAGCCCGAGACTCTATCTTTAATAATTAAATATAATAATTATTTCTCTTTTTAAGAAATCGTCCTCGAAGTTTAATATAATAATTATTTAAGAAAATACTTTAAATTAAATAAAAATAAAAATAAAAATAAAAGTAAATTTAATATTAATTTAATAATATATATAGAGAATAATAATATCGCTCCGCTTTAAAGTCTTTATACTTTAGGTTATATAGTTCTTTTATAATTAAAATATATATTTAAGAATATTATTACTAGGTAGATTTAAATATAGTATTATTAAATTAAACCTCGATAGTTATTATTCGAGAACTAGCGCCGTAGTTTAATTCTAGTATATTATACTCCTAAATTTATAGAATAATTAATATCTTCTACTAATTATTAAAAACTAATATAAATTTCCTATTATCGATAAATATTATAATAATAATTCTTTAAACTTTATAAGAAATTAAAGAAAAGAAGATTATAAAGAATTTCGGTAGTTATTTATATAAATTACACGCGTTTCGTTTATTTCTAATATTTTAGATAATTTAATAAACTCTTTTTAATTATTAATATTTTAAATCGGATTATTTTTATATAAAAATTAATTAAGAAAAAAGAAATAATATATTTATTAATATATTCTAATTTATTTAAATAAGAAAGATAATAACGAGTTATATAAATTATAAATACGTAATTAATAATTCGATAATTATTAAAATATAAAATTATATATTATACTCGTTATAAGATTTGAAAATAAATTAAATATATTATTAATATCGTAAAAATATAAATTATTATTATATTTATTGAATAATTCGAGACTAAATTTATAAATAAATAAGTTAATAATAACGATATTAATTAATTAATTAATTAATTCATATATTTACTCTAGTTAAACTACTTTATTAATAAGGGAGTTCCGCGAATTTTTTTAATAAAGTTACTAGCGGCGCCTATTAACTATTAAAGAAACCTCGTTAATTAAAAACTTTAATTTATCGATAATTTATTTCTTCTTTTTACTAGTTTAGTAGCCGATAACTTTAATTATTTTAAAATATTATTTATTCTTCTCTCCGTTTTCCTTTTATTTTAGTTTCTTTAATTTTATTTATTTATTTTATAAACCTATAAATTACTTTATTATAAATTTATTAAATAGTTAATATCTACGGCCCTCCGACCGGTAGTTTCTTTTTTTTTTCTTTTTCTTTATAGGTTTAAGTATATTACTAGGTTTTAATAATAATTTAAACTATATTAATTATTCTTTAATAAAAAAGAATTAGCCGAGTTATCCCGTTTTTATTATTTACTAGATAGTTATATATATATTATAAACCTATATCAATATTTATTAAAGTTATATATATTTATTTATTTTATTAGCTTCGTTTTATCGCTAGCTAATTTCGGATAAAATAATAATATATACTTTATACTTTATTTCCTTTATTTATATTAGTAGCTAGCGCTACGAACTATAAATACTTTTATTCGGTATAGGAATTTATTTAATCCGATTTTATTATATTTTAATTATATTATTATAAAGTTCTTAGTCTTTTTTAATTAATTATAATAATTGAATTAATCCCCGAATAAATCTCCCTTTTAAGCCGGGTTAATAGTTTATATAGAAACCGTTTTTTTATAACTCTTCTATTTATCTAGTTATTATTAGCGGGTTTAATTTTTTACCCTCTAATCGATAATTTTAATATTTTAATATTCTTTAATATTTTTAATTAAATTTATCTAGTCCTTTTTTCTCGTTATAGTTATAACTACTTTATATTATTTTTTAAATCCTAGAGCGCGAAGTACCTAGACTTTTTTTTCCGTTATTAATATTAAAAATATTAATTATTATTTACCTCCTCTATACTAGAGTTTATTCTAAATCTTTATATTTTTTATAAACGTAATTAAATAAGTCCCTCGATTTATTTAATATCGTATTACTAGGCGGTCTAACTAGAGGTTAATTAGCGCGATTATTAATTTAGTTTTAAATATTAGAATTAAAATAGTTTTAAATAGTTTTAAAACTATCCTAAAGTAATTTTTCTAGATAATTATTAATTTCTTCGTATATTCTTTCATAGCCTCCGTCGTTCTCTTTAATTAATATTATATCGGAGTCGTAAACGTTAATATTAGTTTAATTATTATATTATATATCGTTTTATACTTCGCGAAAATAGTATTTTAAATCGAATTAATTAAATACTTTATAGCGCGGCTTTAATTAATCGCTCTAACTTTAATTTAGATTAAATATAGTCTTTATTTTAATTTTAAATTAATATATAGTCTTAAGATTTTAATACTCGCTCTAGGTTTATTAATTATATTCCTAAAGTTTATCGCTATTTCTATATTAAATTTCTTCGGCGTTCGAGATATATAAACTAGCTCGTATTTTTAGAGGGTAAACGATATTTTATAAATAATTATTTACTTTAAATAAATATTATGAGTTTATTCTAAATTCGTATAGTTTTTCTTTATACTCTCGTTATAAGCGAGTAAATAGATATTATTTATAAATACTCCGACCTATATTAATAAATCTATTTTAGTATACTCCTCGATTAATAATATATTAAAGAATAAAAGAAATACTAGTAAAATAAACGATCTTTATAGAATACCCGTTATTACCTCCTTTATTATTATTATTTTTTAATATTCCAGATATAGTTTTATTTAATAGAAAGTTTATTATCTAGTTAATAATTAGGCTCGGTATATTTTTTATTCGTAAATCGTATAATAATCTTTTATATAAAATATTATCGAACGCTCCCGTTATATTTAATAATAGTAGGTTTATTACCTTTCCTCTCCCGTTCTTATTATAGTTTTATATAGTATATATTATATTTATAAGGATCTCTAGCGCGGTTTCTATTAAATACTTTCGTCTAGCCTCTATTTATTATAGTAGTAATAATTCGTACTCCTCCGCTATATTTATTAATATTTAAGTAGAATCTCTACTATAGTTTAATTTGATTAAACTTAGCGTTACTTAATAAATTAACTTTATATACTAAATATATAGTAATAATAATACTATAAATAATAATTAACTATTCAACCTCTATTATTATTTATAATAAAATATATATTCTAAAGGGTTATGAGCCCGGGTTTAGTATTTACTACTCTTTAATAAAGAGGTTTAAAGAAGTCTTTAAACCTCGTATATAACGATTTTAATATTACCTCTAAATCTATCTCTAGATCCTAGTTTATATAGTAGTAAATAGTAGTTATAACGGATTATTAAGAATTTAAAATTAAGAAACTAAATAGACCGAAGAACTAGCCCAAGTTTAAGCGCGAAATAATAAGTAAATATATTCTCGATAATATCGACTAAATAATATTAAGTAAAGAGTTTCGATTTATTACTTTTATAAGATTTATTTAGGAAATAGAAGAATCCTCTATTAAAAAGGAAAAGAAGAACTATAAAAAAGAGTTAATAGAATAATAAAAAGTAATAAAAGCCTAGGATAGAAAAAATACTAGAGTTATAACTAAATTAATATTCTTTATTAAAGAAAACCTATAGAGGTATATAAAAGATATCGAGAATATTATTAATTAATAAATTATATTAAAAAGTTATATAACGAGAGTAATTTAAATACTAGAGATAAAGTAATATTTAAAATCTTAAAAGTCGACTCGTTAAAATATACTACTATCGGGGTTTATATTTTAGTAATTAAAATAATATATTAAATTTTAATTAAAATAGGATTATTATTACTAGAGTAGATATTTAATATCTTTTTTTATATAGATTTAGAGGAGAGTCTAACTCCCTTATTATTTAATTTAATTTAAGGTATTAAAGAGAAATAGAAACCTAGTATTAATAATATAACTATTACTCTCGGTTAATATAATCGGATAATTAAAGATAAAGAAGAAAATTAATATATTTATATAATTAGATTTAGTAAATAGAATAAGCCTAGAAAAGGGAAATCTCTTACTATTAATAATAATAATAATAATAAAGACGAGAAAGATAAAAATAATAAAGAGAAATCTCTCTACTTTTATTATAAATCGCCCTATTATAGTAAAAATAAATACTATTATCTTTACCCTAAAATATACCTATAAGACTAGAAATTATTTAAAAGTAAAGAAAGTTATATAAAAAAGAATTTCGGTAAGAAATCGAATAAAGTTATAATTTAAAACTAGGATAATAATAGTTTTAAAGGTATATAAATTAAATTATTTATAATTAAATAGAAATCTATTAATACCGACATCGTATATAATATTAAAGAAGACGTAGTCTATATAGATACCGCCTCTAATATATATATATTATAGGATAGAATCAAGTTTATTTTCTATGAACTATATAACGATTCCCTAAATAAGATTAATAGTTAATATCTTTATATAAAAAGTATAGGATTTATATATTATCCGATAATTATCGATAATAAATTAGATTAAATTATCTTTACTAATATATACTATATACCTAGAATATATTATAATTTACTTTTAATTACTATTCTCGAATAAAAGGGATATTCTACTATTATTATAAATAATAGATTCGATATTATAAATTCTAATAATAAGAAGATATTATTAAGAATATATATTAATACTAACTACCTACTAGATTTAAAATATTCGAAAATACTATATATACTAAAATCGTTATATAATTACTGGGTAAATTATTACTCCTAGGATAAATAATATTAATATCTAGTATATTTAAATATATAGGATATAAAGAAGCTAGTTACTATAAATAAAAAAATTAATATTAACGAAGTAAATCGTCTTTAGAAATTAATTCTAGATTATAAGTTATGTGAATTATATATAATAAGGAAATAGATTAAGGAACCGTTTTATTAACCTCGTCGCTAGAACCCTAATAAACGGGAAATAGTAAAGGGTATATTTATATACTCTAATCTTATAGAGAGAGGATTAATTAAATAAATAATAAAAGAATACTCCTGTACTAAATTATTTATAGATAATATTATTGATTAATTAATTAATTAATTTATACACCTACTCTAATAAAACTACTTTATTAATAAAGGAGTTCCGCGAATATTTTTTTAATAGGGTTATTAATAGTTTTTACTAGTCGCTAAAGAAACCTCGTTAGTTAAAAACTTTAATTTATTAATAATTTATCTCCTCTTTTTACTAGTTAGTAGCCGATAATTATAATTATTCTAAAATATTATTTATCTCTTCCCTTCGTTTCCCTTTTATTTTAATTTTCCTAATTTTATTTATTTATCTCTTAGGCCTATAGGCCGCTTTATTATATATTTATTAAATAATTAATATTTACGGCCCTCCGGCCGGCGGCTTCTTTTTCTTCTTCTTTTTCTTTATAGACCTAAATATATCGCTAGGTCCTAATAATAATTTAGATTATATTAATTATTCTTTAATAAAAAAGAATTAACCGAGTTACCCTATCTTTATTATCTACCGCGCGGCTATATATATATTTTAGGTCTAGGTTAATATCTTCTTAAAATTATATATATTTATTTATTTTATAAGCTCCGCTTTATCCCTAGTTAATTCTAGGTAAAATAATAATATATACTTTATATTTTATTTCCTCTATCTATACTAGTAGTTAATATTATAGATTATAAATACTTTTATTCGATATAGAAACTTATTTAATCCGATTTTACTATATTTTAATTATATTATTATAAAGCTTTTAACCTTCTTTAGTTAATTATAATAATTAAACCGGTCTTTAAATAAATCTCTCTTTTAAGCCGGGTTAATAATTTATATAAAAATTATTATTTTATAACTTTTTTATTTATTTAATTATTATTAGCGGGCCTAGTTTTTTACCCTTTAATCGATAACCTTAATATCTTAATATTCTTCGATATTTTTAATTAGATTTATCTAGTCTTTTCTCCTTCTTATAATTATAATTATTTTATATTATTCTTTAAATTTTAAAACGCGAATTACCTAGGCTTCCTTCTTTATTATCGGTATTAAAGATATTGATTATTACCTCCCTCCTTTATATTAAAGTTTATTCTAGATCTATATATTTTTTATAATTATAATTAAATAAGTCCCTCGATTTATTTAATATTATATTACTAGGCGGTTTAACTAGAAGTTAATTAATATAATTATTAGCTCGGTTTTAAATATTAGAACCGGGGTAACCTTAAATACTTTTAAAATTATTTTAAAATAATTATTCTAGATAATTATTAACTTCTTTATATATCCTTTTATAATCTTTATCGTTTTTTTTAATTAATATTATATCGGAGCCGTAAATATTAATATCGATTTAATTATTATATTATATATTATCCTATACTTCGCGAAAATAGCGCCTTATATCGAACTAATTAGGTATTTTATAGCGTGGCTTTAATTAACTACTTTAGTCTTAATTTAAATTGAATATAATTTTAATTTTAATTTTAAATCGATATATAACCCTAAAACCCTAATACTCGCTTTAGGTTCGATAACTATATTCTTAAAATTTATTATTATTTTTATATTAAACTTCTTCGGTATTCGAGATATATAAACTAGCTCGTATTTCTAGGGGGTAAATAATACTTTATAAATAATTATTTATTTTAAATAAATATTATAGGCCCGTTTTAAATTTATATAATTTTTCTTTATACTTTTATTATAAGCGAGTAGGTAGACGTTATCTACGAATTCTTTAACCTATATTAATAAATTTATTTTAATATACTCCTCGATTAATAATATATTAAAGAATAGAAAAAGTACCGGTAAAATAAGCGATTTTATAAAATACCCGTTATTATCTCCTTTACTATACTCGTTCTTCCTTTAAATATTACGGATATAGTTTTATCCGATAAAAAGTTTATTATTTAATCGACGATTAGGCTCGGTATACTTTTTATTTATAAATCGTATAATAATCTTTTATATAAAATATTATCGAACGCTCCCGTTATATTTAATAATAATAGGTTTACTATCTTTCCTCTCCCGTTCCTACTATAGTTTTATATAATATATACTATATCTATAAAGGTCTCTAGGGCGGTTTTTATTAAATATTTTCGTCTAACTTTTATTTATTATAATAGTAGTAGTTTATATTTCTTTATTATATTATTTAACTTTTTAAAGATAATTACTTCTAGTATTTTATTAAATATATCGAGGAGTATAATAGGCCTATATAATTTTAACTCTAAATAATCGCCTTTTTTCGATTTCTTAAAAATTATTATATTAATCTTTTTAAAATATCTCGGGTAGTATCTTTATTTAAAGTAGACCTAGAATAAATAAATAATAATATTTATTACTTCCGTTTTTATTATAATTTTTAGGAATCGGTTTAAGATTTTAATTATTCTTAATATTTTATTAATAGTTAGGTATTATATTACTTTATATATTTTTATCTTAGTTATTTTTTAATTTATTCTAACGGGCTTTAAGTACTTTATTTCATCGATATTATTTAAATCTATTATCCGTAAAAGGGGAAATAATATTCTTTATAAAACTTTTATTTTACTCTTGAAATCTCTAATTTTTCCTCCTTTATCGTCTTTAATAACTAGGAATTAAAAAAGCTTTTTAAAGTAATTATTTTTTTTCTTTTTTTATTTTACGAGTTTTTATATTTTTATCGATTTTAATAAGACTTTATATATACTTTCTTATTAAAAAAAATATTTTCGTTCTTTAAATTATATATATTTTTTTATTATTTACCGTATCTAGGGCCTCCTCCGTCCGGGTATTTTAATTTTATTTATACTCCTTTATATATTCCTTTACCTTTAATATAATATTAATATAATAAAAGTTTTAATAGGATTTAACTCCTTAATATAAACGGGCCTATAAAATTATAAATTTAATAATTTCTTAAAAACCTCCTATTATCTTATTTAGGTATTAATCGATATTTTTTTTACCCTTAAACTTTAGTTTCTTTAATATTTAATAAAGAGATTTTATACCTTATTATATTTCCTTTTAAATAGTATTATTCTTAATTTTTTTTTAAATATACCGAGTATATAATATTACTTCTTTTTATATTTACTCGAATTCTATTATTACTAGCCTATAATCGGAGTTATAATATAAATCTTCGCGGATTATAAAATTATTTATAATTTAGTACGCTCCTCTCGTAAAGAATAATAAATCGATTATATTTTTATATCCTCGGGCTTTTTATATAATAGACGCTTCTAATAACTCTAATTTTATTTCCCTCGACTTTATTATTCCTAGGAGATAATTAGTTATAATATAATATATATATCGCCTAGTATTATTCTAGCTAGGGTAGTAGAGGTTAAAATATATTAAAAAAATATATTCGTCTTCCTCCGTTAACGTTTCATTTAGTAGTAGTAATATTAACGGATTATTAATCGAGGTATAATATATCGGTAATAAATTATATATATTATAAATTTATATCTCTTTATAATAGGGAATTCTTTAATTAATAACCTTTTCCTCCCCGATTTTATCCGACCGAGATTCCTTTTTATTTCTTCGCTTATTTAATATAATTCTTATAAAGTATAAATCGCCTTTATAATAAACTAGCTTTTAACTATTTATATCGATTCTTTTATTTATATAAAAATATATATAAACCTTTAGGCCTCCTTTATATACTAGGTAGAAATAATTAATACTATCGTTATATAATATTTAGGTAGTAGGATTCTAACTAGGCTCCTAAATAATTATAATATTAATATTTTTAATTTATTTATTTATTTATTTTAAAGTAACTTTATTATTAACTTCGATTCCTTTTTAATATTATATTATATAATTTTAAATTAGGTACTATAATTTATTATATATTAATATTATATCCGTAAATTCCTCGTTTATTTCTTAATTACCTAGTAGTATTAATTTTAGCTAGTTTTCGTTTAATTAATCGAATATTATTATTAGGAGGTTATTTAAAACTTAAAGAATTATTTATTTAAATATTATTATTAGTTTATTATTTTATCTCGGCCTCCCTATCTTCTTAGGTAGAGTAACCGCGTTTTAAATTTTATTAATTATATTCGTTATTATTTTCCTCTTCCTTATACCTCTAGTTAGTATTAATATAAATTTATTATTAATTAAATATACCTAGGAGCTTAGAGTTATTATCCTCGGTAATACCGCGAACTATTTAAGTTTATTCTTTAATCTTTATCGGATTCGGTATATCTTTTTTTATTTAACTAGGTATACTTTACTCTAGGATTTATAATATTTAAAATAAACTATATAACGCTTTTCCTTCGGGCTTTCGGTATTATATTCGTATAACTAATAGGGTTCTATATATATCCCGTATTTAAATTAGTTTTTATAAATTAAGGTTATATAATTATATTCTTAATAGTTAAAATATTATTTTAGGTTACTTATTCTCTCCTACTTTTTATATAATAATAATTATTCGCTTTTTAAGAATTCGTCCGTTACTAGTTTATTTATTATATCTAAATCCGGGATTTTAAAAAAGAGTATTAAATACTTTTTTTTACGACCGTATTCGTTTAATTTAAAGACGAATCCTAGTTATTTTATATTTATAATATTTAATCCTAGGTATAACCTATAATTATTATTCTTTAATATTTTTATTACCGCTTTCTAATTATTTATATCGACGGCCTCCTTCTTTATACTATATATTATTATTATATAGATTTATTTTAATACTCTCGCCGAGGGGTTAATATTTTTTATTTATTTAATTATTTTCTTTAACTTTTATCTTACCTCTATTATTATATAATATAAAACGAAGTCTTCTTTTATTATTTATTTTACTCCGATAATCGATTTTATTACCGAGTAGGCTTCGTTCCGGAATATTTTAATTAATTAAAAACTAGTTATTTTCTTAAATTATTCTTTAGCCTTAATATTATTTATCTTAATTATTAATTACTTCGCTTTCGCGTTAATCGTTATTACCGGGGGAGAGGGGTTCGTTTCGGCTATATATCTCGATAAGATAAATATATATCTACGGGTAATATTAGCCTAACTTTATATTAATAATATAAATATACTCTTTACCTTAAATTTTTAAATTTTTTATTTTAACGAGTCTATTTAGGCCTCCTAGAGCCTATACTCTTCTACTAATTCTTATATATAATTAAAAACTATCCTTAACGCGATCTACGTTAATTATAACCCGCGGTATATTATCTACTATACCTCTTTATATTTTATATATTTTATAATCTTTATTATAATTATTATTAATTTTTCTAAAGCTTTTATACCCCCTTTATACCCTCTCGTTTAATTATTAATCTTATTTTATTATTATAATATCTTCGTTATATTAGAACGCGTTAGTAGTTTATTCTTTACTTTAGTATCTTAAATCTTATCTCTACTACCCTTATTCTTTTTTATTTTAATTAATTTCGTAACTCTTTAGAGTAGTGAAATCCTATTAGCCTAGCTTTCGTCTTATCTTTTTTAAAGAGGAGGTTATTAATTCTAATATCACGTATTTAAATTATTTAAAGGTTCGATAATATTATTAATATAACTTTTATAACTTTATTAAAGAGGAAATCCGATATATTAATTATTATTAAGAATTATTTAAATTAGATATCGATTTAAAGTTATCTAGTAAAACGATTTAATATTAATAATAAAATTATCTATACTAGTTATAAGGTTTAGGACTATCTAAAAAAACGTAGGATTTAATAAAAGTTATCTACTCCTTATAATCTAAATTAAAACCCTATTACGAAATATACTTTTCGTACTTTATTCAAGAGGGTAAAAAGTATTCTAAATAACACCGGTTTATTTTAATCTATATAGGGCGAAGTTTTTAATTTTATAGTTTATTATAAAAATCGTTCGCCTATTAAAATATTTAATAGAATAACTCTTTTAAAGCCTAGTACGGCTATAAACCCCGACTAGATTATATATATATTTTCGGCTATATTATCTATATATATAATATAAATCCGGTATTTAAAAAACTAGATAATAAGAGTAGAAAATATAAATTCCTTAATTATAAAGAATTAAATTAATACTATTTATAGGACTTTAAAAATAAGTAAGTCTTTCGCGCTTTATAAATAAAATTTAACGACGTTATTATTAATAAAGAAATAGGGGATAAAATATATAATAATAACTCCTAGGATTTCTTTTTTTAAGGATATTATCAACGTAAATTTAATATTAATACGATTTATAAACGAAGAAGGAGATAACCTCGACGGTAATATTATTTATTAATAACGTAGAGGTATTTCTTAAAGAAATTAAATTATAATTTAAATTACCTATCCAAGAAATAGAAATATTAGACGATAAGTTAGTTCTTTAATTAAAAGTTAGTAGGAACCGGGATAAAGTTAATTATCGCGAACTCTATAATACTAAGTAATATACTAAGCGCGGATTTATATTAAGAGTTAGTAAAGTTAAATTAGATAATATTCCTATTATTTCGTTAATTATATAAGAAGTACTAAATAGACCCGATAAGAATAAATAGTATATAGTATTTACTAAAGAATTAAATAACTTTATAAATAGTAGAGTTTAAAATTTTATTCCGGTACCGCTAGGTAAAAAGATACTATTAAGATAGTAGGTACTAGTTATTAAACCAGATTTAATAAAAGTATTTAATCGGTATAAAACCCGTTAAATTACTAAGGGATTTAAATAAATTAAAGATTTTAATTATTATAAAATTTTCTTATTAGTAGCGAAGTTTTTAAATTAGTAAATCCTACTAGTATTAGAGGCTAAATATAACTAGGAAATAAAATATTTAAACGTAGTTTTAATATTCCTAGAAATACTACTATAAGAGAAGGTCTATATCGAATAACTATATAGATATATTAATAGGGATCGTAATATTACCTATTTATTAAAATATATTTTATATTAATTTTAAATAGTTATCTCGCGAATAATATAATACTTTACGTACCTTCTTCGAGGTAAATAAATATAAGCGTTTTAATAAAAACTATTCAATATTCGTTTATAAGAATAGAATAATTATTATTATTTATATTAGCGATATTCTTATTCTCGCTCTTAATAAGGTTAATACTAGTTATTAAAATAATAACTAGATAAATACTTTAGAATAAAGTATTTAAATAAAATTTTATAATATCTAGGTATAAAAGTTATTCGCGATCGTCCTAATTATATTATTTATATTAACTAGGCTAGTTTTACTAGGTAATTACTCGAATAAATTAATATATTAAAATACTACCCTATAGTAACCTTTATAAACTAAAGTAACGATATATAAAAAACTCCCGATAATTATAAAACTAATAAGAAAAAGACTAAAGTATATAGATCTTTAATAAGAGTATTATAATAATTAGTAACTATAACTAGGCCCGATCTAGTATTTATTATTAATAAATATAGTCGTTATATTATAAACCCTACTAGTATTTATTTTAATATTATAAAGCGAATTTATAAATATCTAGTTAGTATTATAAACCTAGGATTATATTATAGACCGAATATCTATAATACTAGTCTTAATTTTAAGGGTAAATTAGTACTCTAGACTAATAATTTATAAGCCGATTATAAAGATACTAGTTATATTATATCTCGCTATATATCGTAGTTATAGAATAAACTTATTATTTAATTATCTAAATAGTAAACTCTATATACCCTATCGATTACTAAAACTAAATATATAACTCAAGCTAATATTATTAAAGAGTTATTATTCTTTAATTTACTCTTTAAAGAGTTAGGATATAATAATAATAATTTTAACCCTATTTATTTTAATATTAATAACTAGTTAGTTATTAAAATAGCGTTAAACTCAGTAAATTACTCGCGTATTAAATATATTCGGAACTACTATTATTTTATAAAGTAATTAGTATCGGAAATATATAAATTAGAAATTATCTATATTAATACGTCGTTTATAGTTATTAATTATATAACGAAGTTAGTAGGCCCTAACAAGTTCGCCTATATACCGGCGATACTAGGACTAGTTATAGAGAGTATTATTTAATAAACTAGTACTATTATTAATATATAACGTCGTCGCTTCTAAATAAGAGTATTAGTATTTGGGTAGAATCTCTACTATAGTTTAATTTAGTTAAATTCAGCGTTATTTAATAAACTAGTCTTATATACTAAATATATAATAATAATAATACTATAGATAATAATTAACTATTCAACCTCTACTATTATCTATAATTAAACGTATATTTCAAAGATATTATTTAACTTTCTAAAGATAATTACTTCTATTACTTTATTAAATATATTAAGAAATATAATAAACTTATATATTTTAACTCTAAATAATCGCTTTTCTTTAATTTCTTAAAGATTATTATATTAGTTTCTTTAAAGTACCTTGAGTAGTATTTTTATCTAAAATAGACCTAGAATAAATAAATAATAACGTCTATTACTTCCGTTTTTATTATAGTTTTTAAAAATTAATTCGGGATTCTAATTATTCCTAGCGCTTTATTAGTAGCTAGGTACTATATTATTTTATATACTTTTATCTTAATTATTTCCTAGTTTATTTTAATAGGCTTTAAATACTTTATTCTATTAATATTACTTAAATTTATTATTAATAAAGGGGGGAATAATACTCTTTATAAGATTTTTATTTTACCCTCGAAGTTTTTATTTTTTCCTCCTTTATTATTTTTAATAACTAGGAATTAAAGGAGTTTTTTAAAATAGTTATTTTTCTCCTTTTTTTATTTTACGAGTTTCTATACTCTTATCGATTTTAGCGAGGCTTTATATATATTTTCCTATTAAAAGAATATTTTCGTTCTTCGAATTATATATATTTTTTTATTATTTATTATATCCCGGGCCTTCTTTATCTATATCGGTAAATTTTAAAAGTAAATATTAATATACTTTAAATATTATCAGCTTTATTAGAAAGCCGTCTACGGGTTTATATTAAAACTCTATATTAAATACCGACCCGAGGTTTAACAAGTTTAGTAAATCAAAGGTCCGGGTAGAGTCCTATTAATAAATAGTATTTACTATTAATAGGTTCAATAGGTTTAGTAACTCGATAAATCGTTAATAACTTAAATATTAAATAAATAGGCCCATTATATACCCTATAGTATACCCTATAATATACGTAATTATATACGCAGTTTACGTATACTATTAAATAGTATACGAATAGTATACGTAAAGATATTTTAAATAGTATACGATATACGCCCCTCGTAGTAGTCTCTAAAACATTAGACGAAAGCCCCCCATAGTATACGTAATTATAGTATACACTAAAGTATACGCTATAGTATACGATATACTATAGTATTTATATATATATTTTCTCTAGATATACCCGGGTGACGCCCCCGCGAGAATTTTCGTTAAAATTTATTATTCCGGGCCCGGTAGATCGCTAGCGTTAATAGTTATTACTAAGAGTCGCTACTATTAATAGTATCGATTATAGAATTTTATTTATTTTAGTTTTATTATAGAGTTAAACTATTATTAATATATTAATAATATATATAAATTACTAAAATTAATAATCCGGCTAAAATTAATCTAGAGTTATTAAATTTATTAGAAGTAATTTACCTAGACCCTTAATTTACTAAATTTATTAATAGGATACTAGTAACTTTATCCGTAAATTAGGGCTACTAGTAGCGTCCTATTAGTAACTTTTATTTAGAAGAATTACTAATAAAATACTACTAGCCCTATCCGCGCGGGCGGTAACTCAGGTTTTAGTAGAAATTTTTAAAATTTATCGATATAGATATTTTGATTTTATTTATACTCCTTTATATATTCCTTTATCTTTAACGTAATATTAATATAATAAGAGTTCTAATAAAATTTAAATCTTTAATATAAGCGGGTTTATAAAATCGTAAATTAAATTATTTTTTAAAAACCTCCTATTATCTTATTTAAATATTAGTTAATATTTTCTTTATTTTTAAATTCTAGTTTTCTTAATACCTAGTAAAAAGACTTTACGCTCTATTATATTTCCTCTCGGGTAGCGTTATCCTTAATTTTCTTTTAAATATAATAAATATATAATATTATCTCTTTTTATATCTACTCGAATTCCGTTACTACTAGCCTATAATCGGAGTTATAGTATAAGTCTTCGCGGATTATTAAATTATTTATAGTTATTATATTATACTAAAACTAGCTCTATAATAGTTATTAAATATAATATATAGATCCTATAAAGAGAGTATATAGCGTAGTTATACTATTTATATTATAATATTATATTATAGTTTCCGGTACTTTAGAGTCTTTCTAGAAATAAATAATTTAAAGTCTTTACTCTAACTCTTTAAAAATTAATTTTATTATCTAAATTTAAAGATTATTTTTCTATTAAGATTTTATATTTATTTTTATATTATTATAAATACTTTAGATATTATAATTTTATAATTTTAATCTCTTTTAACTTTTTTAAATAGTAATTCGTTAAAAGTATAAAAAACCTCTTTAGAAATAATCGTCCCGAAGGCGAGATATACGGGATTAATACTTTAAATAAAAATATAAAAAATTTACCGGAGAATATTAATTTAATAATAAATTAATAATTTATAGAATTAGAATATAAATCAAAAGCCCTCGAAAAAGAGATCTTTATTATTATAATTTAAAAGAATATTAAAAACCTATAATATACTATCGTAGGTAAAGGAGATAAAGAAATCGAAAATAATCTTTAAAAATTAAATATAAAAATCGAAAACGCCCCGACGGTAGGTCGTAATTAAATCGGTCTTAATATAAATTAAAGTAATTTATAACTATCGAAATTACGGGATTTTTATACGAAGAATCCGTAAAATTATCGAGAATAAATTTATAATATAAAGACTACGTTTTATTTAACGCCTATAAACTTTCGAATAAATAAAAAAAAAAAATTATATATAATACCTTATTTAAAGAGGTAAATTAAAAAGTTATAAAATAAATATAAAGAACTTTATTTAATAAATATATTAATATAGAAATTATTTTTAAATTATTTTTTTAATATAATTAAGGACTTTTTAAACTAAACTATAAATACGAATCTTAAATATTAATATATACGTTAGAGAAATAATTAATTAATATAAGATTTCGATATTTATTTTAATACCTTAGAAACCGAATTATCTTTTTATAATAAAGAGTAATAAATAACTTATTTAATAACCCGCTTAAAATTTAATATTTTAAAAGAAGTTAACCGAGCCTAAAATATTCTTATAAAATAAACCGAATTTATATTATTTACGATATATTATAAACGTAATCTTAATCGGGACTTTAAAATATAAAATAATAATTAAAATAATTAATTAAAACCTCGAAAGAGGTATAAAAAGAAATTAAAAAGCGAAAATAATAAAAATAAATCTAATATTAAAGAATAAGATTCTAATAGTAGTAATTATAGAAATATAAATAAAACGTATATAACTCACGGGAGCGATAAAAATCTTAAGGATATTAAATATTTTAATTATTATAAATTCGGTTATTACTCTAATAAATATCTAGAGAAAAAAATAAAGACTATTAATTATATCGGCGATTATATTATAAAGTTAAAAAATAATAAATCTTTAAGAAAATCTTTATTTTAAGAGAATAAAAAGAAATAAGAACCCGACCGAGTATAAATATTAATAACGAAATTATTACGAACCTAATTAATATCGATATAAAAATTATTCGTATTAAAATAGATAAAGATTTAAGAGCGGAGATAAATATTATTAATAAAATATTTATATAGTAATATTACCTAGAGTGTTTTAAGAGCGAGTCGTTATTATTTTTTAAATATATAAACGGGTAATTTATTTATTATTATAATATTTATAATATTATTTATTAATTAACCGACTTATAGAGATAAACCTAAAAGTATAATAATATTTTTCATTCTATTAATAAGAAAGGCTCGCTTATTATTATAAATATACTAGTTATAAAAAAGGAGAAAATTTAAACCGACTATAATATACGTACCTAGTAGTTCGGTATCGCGCCGAATATATATATATTAGAATTATTTAAGGATTTTACGAAATTATTAAAAACGTAATTAATTATTTATTTATTAATTTATATTAAGGTTAGTCTCTTTAATTAAAATTCTATTAATAAAAATAAGGTTAAAAAAAGCGATATTATTATTAATATAATATTTTTTAATAGTTCTATTATTATACCGCCTACGCTTCTCGATAAATTTATAGATTTTAATAATATTTTTTTAGATAAAGAAGTAGGTCGATTACTATTATATAAAGATAGCGATTATATAATTAATATAAAGAGTAACCCGCTATACGGGCCCTTTTATAATTTTTCGAATTTAGAATTAATAGAGTTAAGGAGATACCTAGATAATATTTTAATAAAAGATTAAATTAAATACTCCGTTAACCCCGTAGAGGTTTCTATTCTTTTTATCTTAAGGAAAAATAACGACCTATAATTATATATTAACTACCGAGGTTTTAATAAAATTATTATTAAATTTTACTACTTATTATCTTTAATTAGCGAGACGCTAGACTATTTAAATAATATTATATAATTTATAAAACTTAATTTAAAAGACGTTTATTATCGAATAAGAATTAAAGAAGGGGATAAATAGAAGATAATATTTCGTATATAATATAATCTTTTCGAATATATAATAATATTATTTAGTTTAATAAATATACTTATTATTTTTTAAATTTATATTAATAAATCGTTAACGGGTTTAATAAATATATTTTATATTATTTATTTAAATAATATCCTGATTTATTTAAATTCAAAAGAGGAGTATATTAAAAATATATAATAAATACTCGAATACCTACGAAAATATTCTTTATTCGCGAGTTTTAAAAAATATAAGTTCTTTACTCGGTTAATTAAATTTCTAAAATTTATTATAAATACTGAAAGTATATTAATAAATAAATATAAAATTAATATAATTTAGTTTTAACTAAAATCAAAGTCCTTTTATAATATATAAGTATTTTTAGGCTTTATTAATTTTTATTATCGATTTATTTATTATTATTCGTAAATAATAATTTTATTAACAGGCCTATTAAAAGGTAGTTAAGACAATAAAAAATTTAATTTATTTAAATAACCTAAAGAGGTAAAATAAACGTTTTACCTATTTTATAATTTATTTTTATATATATTTATTCTTATATACTTTAATCTAGAATTAAAAATTCGGATTAAAATAAATATTTCTAATTTTACTATAACTATAATTTTAATATAATAATAAAATAACAATAAATAATATCCCGTCGTTCTCTAGTCCCGTAAAATATAAGGTCTAGAAATTCGATACGAGATTTATAATAAAGAACTTTTTATAATTATTATAATATTTAAATAATAACGATATTACTTTAAAAATAATTTATATAAAATAGAAGTCTTAACCGATTATAATAACCTAAAAGATTTTATTAATATTAAATAATTAAATAATCGCTAGGCGCGTTAGGTAATAAAACTTTCATTTTTTAATTTCCTAATTTTATATCGCTTTAGGAAGAGTAATTTTATTAATAATCTTTTATATTATTTTAATTATAAAGACTAGGATAGTTTTTTAGATAATATATTATTTATATTATAATAGAAGTTATTAAATTTAAAAGGTACTAGTTAAGGCCCTAGTTTTATTTTAATATAAAATATATTCGTAGATATAGAAGATCTAGATATAAATAATATTTCGCCGCCGTTAAATAATATATCCGTAGATATTATATAAAACCTAATATATATAAGATTTATATTATTAGGGTCGTTAAGGTTTACCGTAAAAAGAGTATATTTTCGGTAGTATATTTATCTAGGCCTAGGGAGTTAATACCTAGATAAGAAATTCTAAAGAATTTAAATAAAATATTTATTTAAATCGATTATAATATAATAGAGGAATTATTTAACCTTATCGCTAGAACTATAGATTACAGATTATTTATTTTATATATTATTATTAAATTAATAATATTTTATAAAATAGTTTATAATATTAAGAGTTTATTAATAGTTAAAATAATTCGTATTTTATAAAAGGATAATTCCTTCTCGTAAATAAAAATCGCCGAAATTATATAAATAAATTACTAGTATTCCGCTAGAGTATAAACTTTAGATTTTATATTAATTTTTAAATATAATAATAAGATTTATATATTTAAAGAAGGATTAATCCGCGAAGAGTTATTAAAACGATATTATAATAATATTTTAATAGGGTACTTTAGTATTAAAAAGATAATAAAGTTATTTATTAGAAAATATTTTCAAAATACTTTTAAAGCCGACGTATAAGAATATATTAATATATATAATATATATTAGCGGGTTAAGATATATCGATACTATTTTTATAAAGAAATTAATTCTCTATTATATTTTATAAAGTCGTAAAAGGAAATTATAATAAATTTTATTACTAATTTATCTTTAAATAAATAATATAAATATATTTATAATATAGTTCTTATAATTATAAATAGTTATATAAAGATATTATAATATATTTTAATTATTAAGATAATCGACTCTACGGGGTTAATAAAATTATATTTAAAAAAAATATCCTAAAATTTAAAATTCTTAATAAGATTATTTCTAATAAAGATTCTATCTTTATAAATATATTTTAGTTAAAAGTATATTATTTAATAAAAATTAAAAGGCGCCTAAATACCGTATTTTATTTATAGACGGATAAATAAATAAAACGTTAGAATTAAACTTTAAAATATTATTTAAAAATCTTTTATTTAAACGAGTAAAATAATTAGGTAATACTTTTACTTATAATAAAATTAATATATTATAATATATAGTATATAATAATATAATGAATATTATTTATAGTTATATATAATTATAATTTATCTCTTAAACCGCGTCTCGAGGGCGAGACGTATAAAGGAGAAATACCGTCGGTATAAAAAAGAATTAAAAATTTTAATATTTAAGAGAATATTTAATAAAAGTTTAGATTATTATAATCGAGGCGTAGAAATATAATTATAATAAAAGATATAAACCGAAATATTTTAATATAAATAACCTTATATTATTATTAACTAAAAATTTAATATAAAAATAATTAAATAAGAAACTCTTTTATAAAGTAATTAAATTATTTAAGATTTTAAATACCGTCGGAATATAAATATACCGCTTAGTATTATTAATTAATTACCGAATTTATAATATTTTTTATATATCGCTTCTAAAGTCGTATTATTAATAATAAAGTAATATTTCGATTATTAATATATCTCTACTAGAATTAATAAATAATATAAACGAATAAAAAAAGTATTAAAAAAGGTACTAAAAAAGAAGAAAGTAAAAAGTAAAGTATTTTATTTTATAAAATAATTAGGATAACTAAAGACCTTTAATAAATAAATTAATATAAATATTTTAGATAACGCGCTAGAACTATAAAAAATATTCGAAGAGAATATAAAAATATAAAAGATATAGAAAATAAAGAGTAAGAAAAGAAAGCCTTATTAATTAATAGTTATTATTAGTTATTTCTTATTAATAAACTTCGAGTAAAATATATTCTTATAATTAACGAGGCGCTCGCGGGTAGGTATATATTTAGAATAACTAATTTTCTTAATATTAAAACTCGGTTATATAAGAGTAGAGCTAGGGCCGGGGAGTCGAGTTAAAAAATAAAAATAAGAAATAAAATTAAAATTATTAATTTTATCTTTAACTTCTTTTTTAAAAACCTCGTAAGAAGATATTAATTTATTTAAAATATAACGATTTATACCCTTTATACCGCCGTATTAAGGGCGAGGCTTTATAATATTTTTAATTAAAAAAGTTTTACGTTTAAATATTATAACTCTTTATATATTATTAAAGAATAAAGTAGGATCGATAGTATTAAGATTATTAAAAATAAATATATTAAATTAATCGGTAGCGGGATTAGGGCCGGGAGAAAAATAATATTCGAAGATATTTTATATATATCGTATATAAGCTTTATCCTCCGCTTTATAATTAATTTTATCTTCGTCCGTCGATTTAAATAAATTATTAAATTAATATTATATAGTTTTATTTTAAAATATACTTATATTCTAAATAGTAATCTCTCCCTAAAAAATAATTAATATATAAATCGTATCTAAACTATATTAATTTATTAGAATATAAAAGATATTATCTATACCCTCGATATTTATAATAAATCGAGATATTAATTATAATAGATCCTTCCCTCTTTTAATATTATTATTTTTAAATTTAGTCTCCCGAAAGAAGGTTATAATATCTTTTATATATTTAATAATATACTCGCGAAGATATTTATTAGGGCCTCGATATTCTAAATTATTAAAAAGAAAATTTATAAAAATTTAAAATTTAAAAGAAATCTAAATACGTTAATATAATTTAGTTTTAGAATATAAATAATATATAAAATTATATAAGTATTTATTCTTTACGTAATAAGTATATTTTATATATAATATTTTATTATATAGGATATAGTTTTTTAAATTTATCCGCTTAAAATAATAAAGATATAAAAATATAAATAAAGGCGGGGTAGAAGTAAAACGGGCGATTATTTTATAAAGAATAAAAACCGAGGATATATTAAATATCTAAATATTATCGTTAATATTATATATCGTAGAGATTAAACTAATATATTAAGTATTAAAATAATTTAATTATATATTTATTATTAATAAAGTAAAGTATAGAACTAATAATTTAAAAATAAAATAAGTATTATAATAATATTAATTCTTTTAAAATATGAATAAATACTTTATTTAAAAATAGAATTAATTATTTATTTATTTTAATAATTATAAGATTAAAGAAAGAATTTTTTAAAAAAAAAGAAAGATTTATTTATATTATAATATATTAACTCTAGCTTTACCTACGGAATATATATATAATATTTATAACCTCGAAGAAAGAGATTAGAGATACGACCGAGATTATTATAAATTAATAAAAGTCTAAATATAGTATAATTATCGATAGTAATATATAGGAGTTTATATATATAGAAGATAATAAAATATTATAAAAAAAGAAAAGTTAAAAGGTCGGCGAAGGCTTTATATCTATATTAAAATTATTATTTATATATATTTACTCCTATAACTAGAGCTTTTTCTAAATAATAAAGTAGAATAATTTATTCTATTACCGATATTATTAAAACTCTACTAATAATAAAGATTTATAATTTTTAATAATAATTATAATATTCTTTCTCTTACTTTTCTTTTTAGATTTTAAGATTTTTATCGAATACCTAATATAATCTATAATTATATAATTATATCGGTACGCGAAATATACGCGACGTATTATTAATTTTAAGATATAATTTATTTCCCTCTCTTTTTCTTACTAGATTTAGAGGTTTTTTATTAATATATTATTATTATAAAACTAGGAGATTAATAGAATTAGGTAAAAGATATAAATATTATATAAATATTTTATTTAATTTAGACTCTCTTATATTATACTCTTTTATTAAAAATATTAAAGTATTAAATTAATATTTACTAGTTTCGAGGGCGAAACCTCTAGAAAGGGAGATAATTATTATATTATATTAAAACCAACTTTATAGTAGTTACTAAATATAGTATATAGATCCTATAAAGAGAGTATACGACGTAGTTATACTATTTATATTATAATAATATATTATAGTTTCTAGTACTCCGGAGTTTTTTTAAAAATAGGAGGTTTAAAGCCCTCGCTTTAACTCTTTAAAGATTAAGTCTATTATTTAAATTTAAAGATTATTTTCCTATTAAGACTTTATATTTACTTTTATATTATTATAAATACCCTAGATATTATAATTTAATAATAGCCTAGTATACTCCTTTTATAAAGAATAATAAATCGATTATACTTTTATATCCTCGGGCCTTTTATATAATAAATACTTTTAATAACCCTAGTTTTATTTCCCTCGACTCTATTATTCCTAGGAGATAGTTAGTTATAATATAATATATATATCGCCTAGTATTATTCTAGTTAGGGTAATAGAAGTTAAAAAAATTTAAAAAAATATATTCGCTTTCCTCTATAGATTTAAAATCTTAAATCCGAAGTTACTATTTTTAGGTTTTTTTCTAAATTTTTTTTGACTAATATTCTCTTTTCGTTATTTTTCCGCCTAAAGTAATAAAATACGTATTTAGTACCTCGACTCTTCTTATATAATCTCCCGCTTTACCGATATTAATATTTTATTTCTTTAATTTATTATATTAATTTATTATATATATACTTTTATATACTTTTAATATTCGATTTTATTAATTAATTAATAATATAATTTTTATAAATTTATTTATTTTTATTTTCTTTAAAAAGAATTATATATATTTATTATTATTACTCGTTATTAATTTTAAAATTCTTATTTTATTTTAATTAATAGGGTCCGTGTATTAAAATAATATCTCGTTATTATAATTTAATATACTAATAATATCCGCTTTTTAAATATTTACTATAACTCTTTATTTAATAATAATTAAAAACTAAAAATCTTCCGCGACTCTTTTATAAATTATTATTAATATTATTTAAAATACGTCGGCTATAATAACTTCTTTATAATAATCGCGAAAATATAATATATAATTATTCTACTACGCTACGTATTATAGGTTAAATAATTTAGTATAATTTTAATAAACCTCTAGTATTTAATTATCTAGAGTATAATTAATAAAAATTATCTTTCTATTTTATTATAATAACTACTATAATAATAATAGTAACGATAATATTATTAAAGATTTTATAAAATAATATTCTCTATTTTATTAAAGTACTAATATTATTCTTTAATACTAATATTAATTTAATATAATACTTCTTCGTTAAAGTCTATTATTATTATTATTTAATTCGGCTATATTATTTTTCTATTAAATTCCTAGTTCTTTATTAAAATTTATTATAATATTATATTCGACGTTATTATAAACTAGTTAAATAATTTATTAATTATTAATAAACTAGTTTCGTTACTAAACTTCTTTATAAAAAGTATTATCGTATTTATCTTTTTATTATCCGAATTTAATCGATTATAATATACTTTATCTATTTATTCAAATTACTCGAAGTAATTTTAAACTAGTATAAATACCTCGCGGTATTAATTTAATAAAGAATAATTATATTAGAATTAGATTTAATTTTATTAAATTATTTAGCTAGTCTTCGAATTAAATTTATAATAAATTTAACCTCCGCGCTATATTAAATACTTTTTAATAAAACTCGCGAGCTCTATAATAATTATAAGATTTATTTTCTACTAGAGTAACCTCTTATACTTTATTAAATAATTCGCTATCTACGGAAAGTACTAGATTTATAATAATAATAAATTTAATTAAAGAAGTTATTTATATCTAATTTTTCGAATTTTAGAATAAGTTTAATATAATAAACTCTATTATATAAATAATTAATATAAATAATTATATAATTTATTATAATTACTAGTATAATATAATATATCCGGGAGAATTTACTAGTTTAAAGTCTAGTTAATTTATTATAATATTTAAGGCCGCTAGCGTAGAGCTAGTAGTTTAGTAATAATATAAAAGATATAAAATAATTACGGGGTTTATTATTAAATAGTTTTTAAATCTTAAATTTAATAATAGAACTAATCTCTAAGGATTCTAATAATACGGGGGAATATTAAAAATTAGAATCTTATAATATTAAGGTTAAAACCCTATATCGATAAATAATAATATTATAAAGATAACGGGGCGTAGATATATATAATATATTAACGTCTTTAACGGGGCGTAGGTATATATAATATATTATTATTTTATAATTACCTCCTTTTTTAGGCCCTAGTCCCTAGGTATTTAAATACTTTAATTAAGAAATATTTATTAAAAAATCTTTAAACCCCCTAAAGGAAATAAAGGAAAAAAGTTATTTAATATAATAATATTATTATATAGTAACCTAAGTATAAGGCTACGTACTTAATTCTTTAATATTTATAATATTAGTTACGGAATAGTATTTAGTTAATTAATCGAAATTTATTAAAAAACTTTTAAAACCCCTTAAGAGAAATAAGGGAAAAGAGTCTTCTAGTTTATATTATCGATCCTATAATACTAATATATAGTATTAGTCGCGGAGCGATACGAAACTATTCCTATAATATTATAATATAGTATTAATAACGAAAGAGTAATACTATTAAATTACCCCTATTATATAGTAGTACTAGTAGTGAATAAATAGTATATTTATAAAACTATTCCTATAGCGCTAATATATAGTAATAGTAATTAATTAAACAGTATTTCTTTCGTCTCTATAATACTATTATATATAATAGTAACGGAGCGAAATAGTATATACTATCGTTCTTATAGCGCTTATAGTACTTATAGTAAATATAGTATATTAGATTATTCCTATAGTATTTATAATACTAGTAGCGGAATACTAGTAGCTACCCTTACTATATACTTTTATTATACTATGAAAATACTAGTAGTAAAGTATTATATATAAACGGTACAGCCCTAGTATTATACCCGGAGATTAATAATAATATAACTATTATAATAACGGTTATATTTATTAATAAACGCGAGGTAGCGGAGCGGAGGCGCGTATCGACGTATAATAATAATAAGGTATTTAACGCGACGGTTTATTATTAAAATAAACTCGCTCGCTTATTTATTTTCTCTCTTCGTAACTTCTTTAGTTTTTTTTATATATTATTACTCTAGCTCTATAATAGTGTTCTAGTATTATAACTAATATATAGATAATACTCTCGTTATATATAGTTTTCTTCTAACTCTATAAATAACTCTTATTTACTAATAGTATTAATTTATTTATACTAATTATTCTAGTTATAAATATACTAGTAAATATAACTAGTCCGCTATTAGCGCGACTACGTAATACTAATTATAATAATAATTTACTACGTTTTATAACTTCTTTACTAAATCTACTTCTACTAATTTAATAATAATTATATTCGAGATACGTCCACTTTATATTTACTCTATTATATTAATTACTACGGAAGCGATTATTACGTAAAGGTAAATCATAACCGTAAATTTTAAAATAATATATATTAATAATAAAAGATCTTTAAATCTTTCCGAAGGAAAGTAAAAAGGTCTATATATTAATATATTTATATCGGTAATAAAACTCTTAAAGAAAAATATAAATATAAATTAATAAATAAGGAAATTACCTAGTAGTATAAAATATATAATAAAATAGTAGTAACTAGTAGGTAAATCTCTACTATAATTATTAACCTATAAAATTAATTAACGGCGGCGAATTAGTATATTAAGGAATTAAAGACGATAAATAAAGTTCTCGAAAAAAAGACCGAGAATTTCCGCTAGTATAAACGGGACCTTAAGGATTATATTAAAGATACTATATCTTCTTTTAAAAATTCCGATAAAAACTGAATATTTTATATAATATAATAATAATATCGAATTCTTTTTTTCTTAAATCGGCGCTAATTAAATTTACCTAGATATATTATTTAATAATATATTCTAGGTATTTATATAGACTATATTTAAAATAAAAGTATTTTTATAAATACGATATTTTATCGCTATCGCGCATAAATAATTTAATAGTAAATTGAATTTAGTTATACTCTAAAACCGTATAATAAAGTTATAAATATAGAGGAGAATATTTATTATATAAGTATTAATATAAAAGTAGTAATATTTATTTTTAATATCGGCTCCGTTTACTCCGTTTTATTATTTTATACGACTAGGTAACCTCTTTAATTATATTTATATATTTATATTTACTACCCGCCTATTTAAAGGCTTTAGTTAGTTTATTAATATTAATAAACTCTTTATTTAATAGTTATTAATTATATTCTTCGCCTTAACTAGTTTATTTAACTTTATATTAAATATTTTCTTTATTCTTAATTTTATTAATTACTTCTTCTACTTTTTATAATTTATTATTATTAATAAATTCGAGGGCTTATATAAAAAATTCCGCCGTATTAATATAATCGCGAAGATAATATAATTTAAGTAACGATATATAAAAGATATTATAAATTCTATATATAGAAAGTAATAGTAGGTAATAAATTTATATTTTTATTTTATTAATAATTCTAAAGAGCTCTATAAATTTATAGGATAATTTTTTATTTAAGCGCCTCTACTTTAAGTTCTTTATTATTAATATAATTAAATTATTAACTTTATAATTTTATAGTTTATACGTTTTATTATACTATTTAATTTAGTATTCGGTAGTATTTTATAAATACTTTATAACTTTATTCTTTAGAGTTTATAACTATCGTACTCTATTATTTATAACTAGTATTCTTTTTTCCTTAAAGTCGTCCTCGACCTCCTAGCGGATTTTAGGATAGTAAGTATATATATAGAAAAATAATATCGTTCCGACGGCGGTACTCTAATTATTATTTATTAAAGATTCTATTATAAGTAGTAATTTAGTCTAATTAATTTATTTATTATTAATAAATATATATAAATAAATAATACTTTAATATCTAATTTTAGCGCTTTATCTATTTATCCGTTTAAGAGTAAAAGATAATATTTAAGTATTATTTAATTTTCGAATAAAAATATATAGCCGACTAGAAGGTACTCGTAAAAATAGAGCCTCTATTACTAATAATACTATTAAATATATTATAGCGGTAAATAATTTTAGAATAAAATACTTCTATTAATTAAACGGTATCGATTTTAATAATTATAAATATATATTTAACTATTTTAATAAATCGATTTATAACGATAAAGATAATATTATAAACGGTACCTCTATATTTATTAGGCGGTAAACTAGTTATAAAATCTATAAAAATTTCCTTCTATAATTAAATAGTAATAAGAAGCGAATTTAATTTATTATATAAATAATATCGCGGCGCCTTCGTCCGTTAATATATATTATGAATTTTAGTATAATTCGTAATTTATTTTAGGCTACCCTCCTAGAAAAAATTTCGGGTAAATAATTTATACGATTTCGTAGCGCTAAAATAATTTATTAGAGGATTATTATAATATCTTTTTATAAACTCTTCCTTTAGAGCTTTATTCTTTAATATATAAAAATAATCGTTATATTTTAATAATCCCTTAAAGTTTATAATCTATATTTTATTCTTTATATAACGGCGGTTCTTTAATATATTCGCTTTAGTTCGAAAAAAGTTTATTTAATTATTATAGGTTTATAATTCCCGAATTAATATTTTAATAAACCTTTTAGGATTATTATATATAGTTTTAAATATTATTATAATATCCCGCTTTAGAATTATTATTCTTAACTTTATAATTTAAAAAGTAAGGGTTATAGCTATTTTTATTTCCTTATCTTTTTCCGATAATTAACTACTAGTCTAAAGAGTAAGTTTATTTTAAAGTATTAATAATAATTTAATATTTAATAACGATACTCCTTTATAATTAAAGCGCCGCGACGGTATATTAATAGAATTAAATTTTTTAGTATAATAAAAGATCTTAAAGTTATAAATAATTAATTTAAATATTTAACGGGCCTATTTAAAATTTAGTTCCTTCTATTTTATAAAACCCTTTAAGTTATTATAATTAATCTAGATTTTAATATAATAGGAGTTATTTTCTAGGTAGTATTATTATTATTTTATTACCGTTATAATAACGAGTAATTTTTAATTATAAATCTTATAGTTTTATTCTAGAGGATTTAATTTCTACGACTAAAATATTATAGGGCGTTAATAATTATCTTTATTTTATTATAATAATATAGAGTTAAGATTAAAGTTAGAAATATCCGTCTTTATATATAATTATTTAGTTAGATTATTAATTAATTAATTAATTTATATATTTACTCTAGTAAAACTACTTTATTAATAAGGGAGTTCCGCGAATATTTTCCTAATAGGGCTACTAGTAGTTCCTACTAGTCGTTAAAGAAACCTTATCGGTTAAAAACTTTAATTTATTAATAATTTATCTCCTCTTTTTACTAGTTAATAACCGATAATTATAATTATTTTAAAATATTATTTATCCCTTCCCTCCGTTTCCCTTTTATTTTAATTTTCTTAATTTTATTTATTTATCTCGTAGGCCTATAAGCCGCTTTATTATATATCTATTAAATAGTCGATACCTACGGCCCTCCGGCCGGCGGCTTTTTCTTCTTCTTTCTTTTTTTTATAGGCCTAAATATATCGCTAGGTCCTAGTAGTAAGTTAGATTATATTAATTATTCTTTAATAAAGGAGAATTAACCGAGTTACCCCGTCTTTATTATTTACCGCGCGGTTATATATATATTTTAGGCCTAGGTTAATATCTTCTTAAAATTATATATATTTATTTATTTTATAAACTCCGTTTTATCCCTAGCTAGTTTTGGGTAAAATAATAATATATACTTTATATTTTATTTTCTTTATCTATACTAGTAACTAGCGCTATAGATTATAAATACTTTTATTCGGTAAAGAAACTTATTTAATACGATTTTACTATATTTTAATTATATTATTATAAAGTTTTTAGTCTTTTTTAATTAATTATAATAATTAAACCGGTCCCCGAATAAATCTCCCTTTTAAACCGAGTTAATAATTTATATAGAGATCGTTATTTTATAACTCTTCTATTTATTTAGTTATTATTAACGGGCCTAGTTTTTTACTTTTTAATTAATAACCTTAATATTTTAATATTCTTCGACGTCTTTAATTAAATTTATCTAATCTTTTCTCCTCTTTATAGTTATAATTACTTTATATTATTTTTTAAATCCTAGGGCGCGAATTACCTAGGCTTTCTTTTCCGTTATTAGTATTAAAGGTATTTACCGTTACCTCCCTCCCCTATATTAAAGTTTATTCTAAATCCGTATATTTCTTATAGTCGTAATTAAATAGGTCCCTCGATTTATTTAATATTATATTACTAGGCGGTCTAATTAAAGGTCGATTAATATAATTATTAACTCGGCCTTAAATATTAGAATTAAGGTAGTTTTAAATACTTTTAAAACCGTTTTAAAATAATTATTCTAGATAATTACTAGTTTCTTTATATATCTCTTTATAATCTTTATCGTTCTCTTTAATTAATATTATATCGGAGCCGTAAATATTAATATCGGTTTAATTATTATATTATATATTATTTTATACTTCGCGAAGATAGCGCCTTATATCGAATTAAGTAAGTATTTTATAGCGCGGCTCTAGTTAACCGCTTTAGTCTTAATCTAGATTAAATATAATCTTTATTTTAACTTTAAATCGATATATAGTCTTAAGACCTTAATACTCGCTCTAGGTTCGATAATTACGTTCTTAAAATTTATCGCTATTTTTATATTAAACTTCTTCGGCGTTCGAGATATATAAATTAACTCGTATTTCTAAAGGGTAAATAATACTTTATAAATAACTATTTATTTTAAATAAATATTATAAGCCCGTTTTAAATTTATATAATTCTTCTTTATACTCTTATTATAGGCGAGTAAATAAACGTCGTCTACGAATCCTCTAATTTATATTAATAAATTTATCTTAATATACTCCTTAATTAATAATATATTAAAGAATAAAAAGAGTACCGGTAAAATAAGCGATCTTTATAGAATACCCGTTATTACCTCCTTTATTATACTCGTTCTTCTTTTAAATATTACGGATATAACCTTATCCGATAAAAAGTTTATTATTTAATCGATAGTTAGGCTCGGTACGCCTTTTATCTATAAGTCGTATAATAATCTTTTATATAAAACGTTATCGAACGCTCCCGTTATATCTAGCGATAATAGGTTTACTACCTTTCCCCTCCCGTTCCTACTATAATTCTATATAATATATATTATATTTATAAGGGTCTTTAGCGCGGTTTTTATTAAATATTTTCGTCTAATCTTTATTTATTATAATAATAGTAGTTTATACTCCTTTATTATATTATTTAACCTTTTAGAGATAACTACTTCTAGCGCCTTATTAAATATATCGAGGAGTATAATAAACTTATACGATTTTAACTTTAAATAATTATCTTTCTTTAATTTCTTAAAAATTATTATATTAACCTCTTTAAAGTACCTCGGGTAGTATCTTTATTTAAGGTCAATTTAAAATAAATAAATAATAACGTTTATTACTTCCGTTTTTATTATAACTTTTAAGAATTAATTTAAGATTTTAGTTATTCCTAATATCTTATTAATAACTAGGTATTATATTATTTTATATATTTCTATTTTAATTATCTCCTAGTTTATTTTAACGGGCTTTAAATACCTTATTTCGTTAATATTACCTAGGTCTACTATTCGTAGAGGGGGAAATAATACTCTTTATAAAAATTTTACCTTACCCTCGAAATCTCTAACTTTTCCTCCTTTATTATTTTTAATAATTAAAAATTAAAGGAGTTTTTTTAAATAGTTATTTTTCTCTCTTTTTTATTTTACGAGCTTTTATACTTTTATTAGTTTTAGCGAGACTTTATATACACTCTCCTATTAAAAGAATATTTTTATTCTTCGAATTATATATATTCTTTCGTTATTTATTATATCTAGGGCCTCCTCCGTTTTAATATTTCGATTTTATTTATATTTCTTTATATATTCCTTTACCTTTAATATAATATTAATATAACGGGAGTTCTAGTAGGATTTAGCTCCTTAATATAAACGGGTTTATAAAATTATAAACTCGATAATTTCTTAAAAGCCTCCTATTATTTTATTTAGGTATTAATTAATATCTTTTTTATTCTTAAACTCTAGTTTCTTTAGCGCCTAGTAAAGAAACCTTATACCTTATTATATTTCCTTTCGGGTAGCGTTATCTTTAATCTTTTTTTAAATATACCGAGTATATAATATTACCCCTTTTTACGTTTACTCGAATTCTATTACTACTAGCCTATAATCGGAGTTATAATATAAATCTTCGCGGATTATAAAGTTATTTATAGCCTAATACGCGCCTTTTATAAAGAATAATAAATCGATTATATTTTCGTATCTTTAGGTTTTTTATATAATAAACGCTTTTAGTAGCCCTAATTTTATTTCCCTCGACTTTATTATTCCTAGGAGATAATCGGTTATAATATAATATATATATCGTCTAATATTATTCTAGCTAGGGTAGTAAAGGTTAAAATTCTTTAAAAAGATATATTCGCCTTTCTTTATTAATACTTCCTCTAGTAATAATAATATTAACGGATTATTAATCGAGGTATACTATATCGGTAATAGGTTATATATATTATAAATTTATACCTCTTTATAATAGGGGATTCCTCGATTAATAACCTCCTCCTCCCCGATTTTATCCGACCGAGATTCCTTTTTATTTCTTCGCTCGTTTAATATAATCTTTATAGAGTATAGGTCGCCTTTATAATAAACTAGTTCCTAGTTATTTATATCGATCCTTTTATTTATATAAAAGTATATACGGGCCTTTAGGCCTCCCTTATATACTAGGTAGAAATAATTAATATTATTATTATATAGCGCCTAGGTAGTAGGATTCTAACTAGGCTCCTAAATAGTTATAATATCGATATTTTTAATTTACTCGTCTTAAAGTAACTTTATTATTAACTTCGATTCCTTTTTAATATTATATTATACGATTTTAAATTAAGTATTATAATTTATCGTATATTAATATTATATCCGTAAATTCCTCGTCTATTTCTTAATTACTTAATAGTATTAATTCTAGCCGGTTTTTATTTAATTAATCGAATATTATTACTAGGAGGTTATTTAGGACTTAGAGGACTATTTACCTAGGTATTATTATTAATTTATTATTTTATCTCGGCCTCCCTATCTTCTTAAATATAATAACCGCGTTTTAAACTTTATTAATTATATTCGTTATTACTTTCCTCTTCTTTATACCCCTAGCCGGTATTAGTATAAATTTATTACTAGTTAAGTATATCTAGGAGCTTAGAGTTACTATCCTCGGTAATACCGCGAACTATTTAAATTTATTCTCTAATTTTTATTAGATTCGGTATATCTCCTTTTACCTAATTAGGTATACTTTATTTTAGGATTTATAACGTCCGGAGTAAACTATATAACGCTTTTCCTTCGGGCTTTCGGTATTATATTTGTATAATTAATAGGTTTCCGTATATATCCCGTATTTAAACTAGTTTTTATAAATTAGGGCTATATAACCGTACCCCTAATAATTAAAGTATTACCTCGGGTTATTCACTTTCTAGGAACCCGTTCGTTATTAATTTATTTATTATATCTAGGTCCGGGATCTTAAGAAGGAGTATTAAATATTTCTTTTTATAACCGTATTCGTTTAATTTAAAGGCGAATCCTAGTTATTTTATATTTATAATATTTAATCCTAGGTATAACTTATAATTATCTTTTCTTAATATTTTTATTACCGCTTTTTAATTACTCGTATCGACGGCCTCTTTCTTTATATTATATATTATTATTATATAAATTTATCTTAATACTCTCGCCGAGGGGTTAATATTTTTTATTTATTTAATTACTTTCTCTAGTTTTTACCTTACTTTTATTATTATATAATATAAAACGAAGTCCCCTTTTATTATTTATTTTATTTTAATAATCGACTCCGTTACCGGGTAGGCTCTATTCCGGAATATTTTAATTAATTAGAGATTAATTATCTTCCTAAATTATCCCCTAGTCTTAGTATTATTTATTTTAATTATTAATTATTTCGCTTTCGCGCTAGTCGTTATTACCGGGGGAGGGGGGTTCGTTTCGGCTATATATCTCGATAAGATAAATATATATCCACGGGTAATATTAGCCTAGTTTTATATTAATAGTATAGGTATACTCCTCGCTCTAAGTTTCTAGACCTTTTATTTTAACGAGTCTATTTAAATCTCCTAGAGTTTACGCTCTTTTACCGATTTTTATATATAATTAAAGACTATCCCTAGCGCGATCTATATTAATTATAACCTACGGTATATTATCTACTATCTCTCTTTATATTCTATATCTTTCATAATCTTTATTATAATTATTATTAATTCTTTTAAAGTTTTTATACCCCCTTTATACCCTCTCGTTTAATTAATTATTTTATTTTATTATTACGACGTCTTCGTCGCGTTAAAATACGCTAGTAACCTACTCCCTACTTTAGTACTTTAAGTTCTATCTTTACTACCCTTATTCCCTTTTATCTTAATTAATTTCGTAACCTTTTAAAATAATAAAATCCTATTAGCCTAGCTTTCGTCTTATCTTTTTCTATTTTACTCTTAAATAAAATCGAGAATTCTATCTCTAATAATAGTTTTAGTTAAATTATAATAATATAGAAAAGGCGTGTTTACGAATATATTTTATAAAATCTAAAATATTTCCGCGGCGCCGTCTATTTATTTAAATAGATTTATTTTCTTATTTACTTTACTACTTTTAAATAAGTTAGTAAACGGCGTAGTTATATTAAAATAATTATAAATAAATTATTTATAGAAGTTAACGAAACCTAAAAAATTTTATACTTCTCGATATATTTTTAGTTAAGGTTATTTCTTAATAGTTATAATATATTCCGGGTTTATAGCTACCTTATTAATAAATATAATAAAATTTAAAAACTCGATCTTTTCGATATTAAATTAGTATTTCTTAAAATTAATAAATAACTAGAATTAATATAATTATTTGAATATTTACTTAATATACCGCTAATACTCCGCCGGATTAGTACTATAAATTAAGATATTATCTAGATATATTATATACGTTATATTTATTAAACCTATAAACGTATAATTAATATAAATTTAAAATATCGCCGGTATATTAGCGAGCCTAAAAGGTATAACTAAATATTCGAAATAATTATAGTAAATTTGGAAAATAGTTTTCTATTTATTACCTTTTTTAATCCGGATCCTATAATAAATATTCTTAAAATCTAACTTTATAAAGATTTTAGAACTATATAAATAGTTTAATATCTTAGTAATTAAAGGTAGTAGGTATTAATTCTTAATAATAATTATATTTAAATCTTAGTAATCTATATAAAGATATAACTTATTATCCTTTTTAAATATAAAAAGAATAAATATTTTAACTAAAGAAATTAAATAATAGATCTAATTTTTATAAAATAAGAATTCTAAATAACGTCGTAACTCCGATAATTTAGTTTAAAATAAGTTATAAAAAGATTTATAAAGTAGTTATTTATTTATTTTTATCTCGATAATATAATCTCTTTATTTAAAAATAGGTAGGGTACTCGCCTTTTTATTAAAAAAAATATTATAAAACTTTATAAATTTCTTAGGAATCTTTAGGTTAAGAAGTTCTTCCTATTTATTTTATACTATCGTAATATATACGACCGCGAATATATTCGATTTATTTTTAAAATTACTAGTGAATTTAGCCGGTTACTTAATTTATAAATTACTAGAATTAATTTTAAACTACTATTAATCCGCTTTAAAATTAATTAATATCTTTAATTAACGTATTTTAAATATATCTAGAATAACGTCTAAACTTTTAAAGTCTATAGTATAGAATAAAGTACTATATTTATACTCTTAACCTTAATTATCGACTATTTAATAGTTTAATTAATATATATTTTGCCCGTTAATTATTTTAACTAGTAATAAAGTAGTATTATAAGATTCTAAATTATTTTTAATAACGAACCGCTATAAAATTAAATTAATTTATACTTTAGAGTTAATTAAGGTAATAAATAATAAATTTTATTTTAAAGAGTAATCTAATCTTTAGAAAAAATAAAAGAGTATATTTCTATTAATCCTTTTTCTTACTCTTTTTCCGAGGTATAAATTATATTTAATTATTTTTTACCGATACCGCGCCGACGTATATAACTAGTTTATTTAGATCGGGATATTTAAATTTAATATAATTTTTTATTCTATAATACTAATAAATAATTTTATCGTACGAAGAATTAATAGTATTAATTTTATATTTATTACTCTTCTTTTTTAAATATATCTATCTAATATTATCGCCGGTATTAGATTTAATAATTCGATTTATTATAGGTTTTTCTTTATTAGGGTTTTTTAACTAGGAACCCGAATTAAAATTAAAATTACTTATTAATTATATATACTTTAGATTCTTTTTTTATATAATAATCTAAATAAGAATTTCTTCTCTTTAAATGAATATATTACTAGTATTAAAAATCTTATTTTTAAATTTAGATTTAAATTTAAATTTAATTAAAAAGAAATTTACTCTATATTTCTCCGAAAACGGGGGTAACTAGGTCTTTATTTCTTTAAAATAAACTTTAAATAATAATATCTTTTAATTAAACTATTATTTAGTTTCCTCCTATTTTTTATAAACGAGGAGATAACGGTTAATTAAATTCGTTATTAAATTAAAAAAGAACTCCTTAAAAAAACTAAATATAATACTAGTTAAACTATATAAATTATAATATTTATATTACTACGTTAAAGGGTTATCTTCTAACGAGTTTATATAATATACGATCTTTAAATAGTCGGTAGTGAAATATTTAAAATTAATTAAAAATTTAATATTTATATCGCGGAACTAGTATAAATATTTATCTTCGCTCGTACTTTTATAAGAACGTATTTTATTAAGGTATAGTATTTTCGCTTTAATAAAAATATCTTTATTAAATATAATTAAACTTATTATTATTCTACTAGTAAATATAATAATTAGAGGATCTTTATTAAAAATAGTAGATTCTATTAATACTCCGCTAGCGAGTATAGAAATAATAGGATTATATAGTTTTTAATTTTAAGTTTATAATACCCCTAATTTTTATTATTATTTAAGGCGATAATTTTCTTCTTTAATAATTTTAAATTATATATTTAAAGTCTCTTCGGGGGTAATAATATCTTTAAATTTACTACTATTTTTATAATAAAAGTCGTCGGAGGGGAGTTAATTAATATTATTATTATTAAATTCTTTTAAACGTCCCGAGGTTAAACCCGATATTATAATAATAATAAACTTTTTCTTTAAAAAAGATTTAAAAAATTAAAACTATAATATTTAAAACCGTTAGCGTAGAGCTAGTAATTTAGTAATAATATAAAAGATATAAAATAATTACGAGGTTTATTATTAGATAGTTTTTAAATCCTAGATTTAATAATAGAATTAATCTTTAAGAATTCTAATAATACGGGGGAATATTAACTCGATATAGAATTATTAAAAATTAAAACCCCGCGATACTAAGGCTAGAACCCTATATCGATAAATAATAATATTATAAAGGTAGCGGGGCGTAGGTATATATAATATATTAATACCTTTAACGAGGCGTAGATATATATAATATACTACTACTTTATATTTATTAAATCTAATAAATTATAATAAATTAAATTAAATAAATAATAAAAATAAAAATAAAAATACTTAAATTAAAGTAAATTATATCGAATTCTTCGACCTAGATTTCGAAGGAAAAAGCTCTATTATTAATTCAAAATATTATTTAATTTATCGTAATATCTACGCCTTCGTTAATAAATTATAAAATATATTTAATATTAAAAATAATAATAGAGTTCGTAAAAGTTATTTATTTATCTTCGTAACGGAGTTTTTTATAATACTCGATTAAATTTATTAAACTCGAGAAAGATTATTTAAAATTAATTATATTAAATATTTAATTTAATATAATAATTAAATAATTTAAAACTCAAATTATAATAATTATTTAATATTTATAAATAAAGTAATACGATTTATTAAATACTCGTAATATTAAATTACTTTATATTTATATCTATATTAATAAAGCGAGAGTTTATATAAGAAGAGTCGAGGTATTAAATATTTATTTTACTAACTTTAGGCGGAAAAGTAATGAAAAAAGAATATAAAATAAAGTTAAAAAAAACCTCTAAAAATAGTAACTTCGAATTTAAAATCTTAAATTCGTGATTTTTTATTAATATCGAGTAACTCGTTAAAATTATATAAAGCGCTATAACTACGCTAGTTTAATTTAGATTTTAAATTATATTAATTTATAAATATTATATATACGCGTAATACCCCTCTAAGTTAGCGCGGTATTATAGACTATATAAATTCATTATATTATTATATAATTAATTATTAATTATAAATTAATATTATTTAAACTAGTTTCTTTTAATTTATTTAAAATTATTTAAAATTATCCGAAGTATTAGATACGTATTTAGTAACTTGAGACGAAAATAAAAAAAAAATTAATCTCTAGAGCTAGTATATAAACTAGATAAATCTACGCGCCTTTTTCATCTTTTTCGATAAAATACTAGTTTACTACTTTATTAATATAATATATATAATATATAATTTTATTATTTATATTATTATAATATTATTAAATCTCTATTTCTAATTTTATTATAAATTAATATCTTTTTTTATCTAGTATTAAAAGTTATTTTATTTAAATAGATAAAATATATAATTTTTTAGTTAGCGCGTAAACTTAATAATTTCGTAATTTTTTATAACCGGCCCGCTATTTAGTAGATATCTCTACGTAATATGTATCACTTAGGAAAGGAAATCGTATCTAGTATTGTAGTGAAGAGTAGATATAAAATGTGAGATCGATTTTACACGATACTGCTGATTTACCAAATCCCCATCTCCACTCATAAATATGGCATGTTGTGTATGTCAAAGATTGCATATGTTCGTGTGGCCTTGTTAAGCTATGTACAGTACCACGAGCGCTCTACAGTCCCCACAGCCAAAGGTGTAGTCCACATAAGTGATGTGACAAGCTTCGACTAACGCAAACGGTTCCTGCCACTCTCCCTCCTGCGCCCGGAAGTATTACAACTCAATAGCTCATAATACATGGGAGCTTTCCAACAAAATCCAAGCAGGCGTAGCCTTTTTCAGCACCTGCCGAACGCCTTATTCACCCTCCTAGGATAATGCCAAGCCCGAACTGCAAACTCCAAGACCCAAGTAGAAATAACTCCAATGAAATGCTTGCTAACGCCATTGAACGAGATCGGAGCTTATGAACACAAGCAACCTCGAAAACTTGATAACAGAACGTAAAGTCGGCGCCCCATGTAGTATCGTATCAACGCCCTCGAGCTCCACTGTACCGTTTTGCGGGCTGACGTGAGTGTGTGAGGAGTTGTGTAGGTTCAAATACTATGACTTAATATACTCTAACCGTCGACGACGCAAATGCTTGAATCCGGATGGTTCCTTCTCCAGGACAGGGTTTTCGTCAAGATCTGGCTCAGCGCTGCGCTTGATCTTAATGGGTTCTTTTTCAGGCTCCTTGATGCCTTGATCACCATTGACATCGTCTTCTGGTCCTTTCTTCTTCTGCCCGTCTTTGGCTCCTGCATTCTCCTCCGATTCCTTCGCTTCAGCTTCTTGGTCCGCCTTCTCTTTTTCCTCTTTTTGATTTTTCCGCTGCGCTTTCTCTTCTATCTTCTTCCGCCTGGCAGCTTGTCTGTCTAATCGCTCTTGCTTGATCTGCGCGGGTGTTTTCTTGACCCATTCTTTGAGTTCAGGATGCCATCTGTGACTAAGAGGCACGGTCAGTTGAAGCCAGTAAATGCTGGAACACCGGGTCTATACCCTTCATATTCAGTCACAACAAGCGCTTTCTCCTGGTACTCCTCGGCCAAAATCCTATCATACGCATACGGAATCTTCGCTACAACGCCCTCATACATACTCTCTCTCATTGGATATAAGTCCGTAGTCTTGTAATGATGGTAGTTTTTGCAGCTCCACACGCCAGGCTGAGCCACGGGCTCCGTCTCCGACAAGCCCGTGACATCGATGTAGAGCCCGTTCCTGATGTCGATCCACCGCGCGTCAATTACGTTGTTGCCATTGCCGCGGTCTCGTTCTATTATTGCTGGGTTTACATCGAGTAGGTATTGCCGCTCGATGACAGGAGTGGAGTCCGGGTCTGAGTCGGCGGAGCTGTACTCGTAGATGGAGCCATTAAAGTGTTGACCGAGGTACGACAGGGATTGACCAGAGACTTGGGTATCAATATCCCAATCCCAGGGAAGCATCTTCCCATTCCACCACCATCCCAGTAATGTGCCATGAGCCAGCCACGTCTCAATTCCATTCTTTTTGAAAAAGTCCAAGTACGCTCGCATCATATGTATCTGTGTATCTTGCTTCGCTTCGTAACTCAATATGCCATGTTCATACCTGCTGTCGTAATGGTTGGCTAGCTCGCCACCTCCCGGCTCCTGGAAATATTTGGGCCACCCATTTGGGTCTAGTTCTTTCGTTGGCTTCTTTTTCCGCCGCAGTCGCGGTCCTAGGAGTGCTCTCAGTTCGGGGAGCGAACGGGATATGATGTTTGCTTCGACGAGGAGGTCAGATAGGAGGGCAAGACTGAGGAGCAGGGGTCGTAATTTCATGATGGTAAGTCTTGTGCGTGGGGAGAGTTGATTGAGTTGTAGTGCGTAGAGTCGCGGTCATTTCACTGATCCCCGGAGGGACGGTGTTGTGAAAGGATTCAAATCTTCAGCCGCGCAGTGAAGGGTAGGTAGCTCGAGGGACGGGACGACGGGTTTTGGAGCTGCGGCTGCACAATGATGCCGAGATTGTGGCGTAGAGAGCGTAATTATAATATCGCAAGAATGAGGGACGAGTAGGGTGAATGGAGTTAGTAGTGTAGGTAGGTGAGTGATAGAGAAGGACGGGAGGCGATGGAGCAAGGATAGTATGAAGTGTCGTTTGAAGAAGGAGATCGTGTGCTCCCTTGGCAAGTGTTCGGCTTTCGGCAGGTTACCTACGGTATGGTATTTCTACCTTAAAGTAGGTTGTGACGATAGCTTACTTTAAGGTACTTTAGTTCTAATCTACGGAGTACAGGGGTTACGTACTCATGTCTAACCGTATCTTCTTATCCTTGGCTTCTTCGACTAAGGTACCTTACTTGAATGAAACTTGCAAGTTGTAGTATATGCCCTACTGCAGATTTGCTACTAGCCTCTACGTTCGCTGGAGTTGTTTACTCGTAATTGACCTGGAAACATCCCTGGAGCGCCGTCTTTCTGAATGCCAAGCGATAAGATGCGATGGAGAAAGGGCGAGGCTCGGGGGCCCGTGGCGTTTGCTAGGTTTCGATACATATCATATTGGGTTCGATTCCTAATGGCGCTGGTTCAATGGTGTTGTGGTTTTGTTCGTATTCTTTGGCAGCGCCATTAGCCGCAGGTTTTAAGTCCTTTGCGCCCGGCAGTACTGGTTCGAAACCCCTGGGATGATCTCCCGAAATGTTCCTGTCCGGGGGCCGGACGCCTGTTGGTTGTGAGTCGTTTGCTAGGTTTCGATACATATCATATTGGGTTCGATTCCTAATGGCGCTGGTTCAATGGTGTTGTGGTTTTGTTCGTATTCTTTCGTGGGGGCTGTTGCACGCATGCAGTCTCGCGACAAGCACAAGCCAGGATGACAGCTGAAAACAACTAGAAGTCTTCGTTTCTCTTTCCAATACTTCATTACTTTATCTCGCAGCTATTCTTTTGAAATTATTGTGTAGAAGAGATGAATGTTAAAAAAGGAGCGTCTTGATAAACGGAATCTCTCTGCTAGTACGGAGTATGCCACCTACCTAATGGGATGGCTGCAACGCGTCGCTATTCATAGAAAAAGCTTATCACGCCCACGACAACGCAGATCTTCAATGGCTCCAGATCTCCACTCGGTTCGAGTAGCAAGTCAAGTGCAAAATGGACGTCTTCTGATGTGTATAGCTCGTGCTGCCACTGAGGGGAGACATCGATATCATGTCCGTTGCATCAGACTGTACAACCACGTAGGATTACTGCAAAGTCTTCATCGGAGTGAAATGCATTCTTATACTCAGGCCATCGCCTTTGAAAAATGGGCGACGAACAACATAGTCGCGTACCCTCAATGCGGCAGCTGTCACGAAGGCGACGTCCCCGTCGCTGAGAACGTTGTAGTTGCTGCCTCCGGTTCTGCCGCATAGCCTGTCTGCACCGCCGAGTTCCCCACTCGCGTCTTCACCACCGCTGCAGTCCCACAGTAGTACTGATTATCTCAAAGGGCAAAAAACCATCTCCCTGAATGCATCATTCTTCGTCATCCACTCTGCAATGCCTCTCAAAGTGTACGCGCCAATGTCATACATGGACCTCCCCTGCGGCCGACCATGGTCAGTGAGCGAAAGTTGAACTCCGTTAAAGTCGAGGTCGAATTTTTCGTCGTCCATGGGGTTCACCGGGGTGGAAATCCGTCATTCTGTCGGTGCCTTCGATGATGGATAGCAGGGTATTTGGGTCGTTCAGTGCTGGAGCAGTTTCGGAGGTGTCGATCTCTAGTCGGACTCGATGGCCTGGCACACCGTATGCAATGGGAATTCCAAAATGGCTCTGCCGTTATTGCTGACCCTTGGTCGTCTTCAGTCCCATGGACAGTTGACTCACTTGCCAGAGCCCGCGACGGAGGACATGCTTTCGTTCAACAGGAGAAATTGAGAGCGCTGCAGTAGTACTGATGCACTAGAAGACGGTATGTTTACTGCAAGACTGAAAAAGACAAGCCGGGGAAAAGCAAGAAGAGACATAGCGTGTAGGTGCATATTGAATGGAATCGATGATCACATGTATAGGTCACATTCGCTCGCGGAGAAAATTGGGGAGAACAGCCAGGCAGCGACTCTTTGAAGCATTGCTCTTGTTGGTAACGACCCACCTTGCGTAAATGTTGTACTTCGCTTCGCGTCGTCTTTGCTGGTTGGAAGAAAGCGACACGCGATGGGTGGAAACACAGGAGGGTAGCTCGTTGTAGTACACGTGACTTTGAGGGGGAAAAATCTGTGACTAAGAAGCAGTAGACAACACTCTAGCAAAATACTACTAGACGTGTCCTTTTAGTAACTCGGAACAAGCCGCTTATGCAGGCATAGAACTTGGATGGCAGCTTAATGTTCTGATACAAACGAAAGAGATGTAGAAGCCTTGGATCTGCGTGACGCAGAAGGCTACTGAGCGGTACCTTTTATCCTCCAGCGGCACTCCTAGAGCTAGTACTGTAGCTAGTACTAGGTCATCCGGATCAGCCCTTCCGCTTATCTCCATGCCCTAGTACTGTTCTGTAGTAGTAGGAATCAGAGACGCGAGGAGTGAACAAACAAACCAAGTTCAGTTAAAAATAAAATATTACGACCGTCGCGTTCCTATATACTTATATATATCGTTATCGCTAGCTCTACCCCTCCCTCCCTCCCTCCCTACTAACGTCGCTACTATTTATATTACTACCGTTATAGAGTCCTCTTTTAAATTTAATAACGTCGTTATCGCCCCCGTTATTATCGCCGCGGATTATACCCGGCTAGTAAAATGCCCCCGCTAGAATAAAAAATCTCTATTTACTATTTTTTAAATACTTAATTATATCGTTATTTAGTAATAATATCTTTTCGTTTTTATTACCGAGTTAATCGAGTAGAGCCGGGCGGAATTTCTCGCGTATTAATTATATATCGATAATATATAGTATAAATACTCGCGCTATTATAACTATAAAGAGTATATTTTTATAAAATATTATTAATACTTATTAATATCTTTTACCCCGAAAGAGAGTAAAAGTTAAAGTATTTCTAATAAGTAAATCTATACTCTAGGTATTTATAGAATAAAATTAAAATTAATTAAATATTACGATTTTTATTTCCCTAAAATATTAGAACCCTTCTTTTATCGTATTTAAATAGTTATTTATAAACCTCGAGGGAGCGATAACGACGTTTATAAAAAATATAACTATACTCTCGATTATTTAAATTTAATTAAAATTAATATTATTATTATAAACGCTTCTATTACTAAAATAATACGGGGTTACTAGGTCTATACGATTAAAAATAATCTAAAAGATATAAAACTTATTATTAATTATTAGGTTTTTATAAATACTAGCGGCTCCTATATTATATTAAATTATATTTATAATATTAATACTAGCTAGAAGAGGGTAAATCCCGATATTAGAATTTAAAATAATAGATCTAAATAGATATAATAATAATGAAACTATTTATATAAAAAGTAATAAAATTAATAATATTACTATTAATATTACGGCCTAGTATAAATACAATAAAATAATATTTATTATTATTATTCAAGTAAATTTAAGTAAAAATCTTACTTTATTTTTTAATTATTATTTATATTAATTCTTTTAAAACGCCTATAAACCTTAACGCGCCGTAGTTACTTTATTAATATAAATTCTATTTATAAAACGAATAAACTAGGCTAGTATTTATTTACCGTTATAATACGCGACGAGGGTAATTTATAAATCCTATATATTAACTTCTTAAATAAATATAAAGACGGTAATATTATAGTTATTACTCTAAAGTAAATTAAAAAATAATATCGCCTTTATAGAGGTTAGAAGCTACGTTATTTCATTACCGACGACTCGGTAATAAAGTAATACGTAGTTAAATTTATTTTCCGGGGCCTTATCGACGACGAGACGGAGATAGACTATTTCCTTTACTATATTTATTTAGAACGTACTTTACAGCGAGTTCTAAATTTTAAAAAATATATTAAAAACTTTAAATACTTTTATAAAGTCTTATATATATACTATATTAAAACTAGTTATAAAAATAAGATTAAAGCGCCTCTCCGCGCTACGTTTTTAAAAAAGTAGAGATATATTTAGAAAGAATAATAAGATATTATAAAGTAGTAATACGTTATATATATTTACGCCCCGTTAAAGATATTAATATATTATATATACCTACGCCCCGCTACCTTTATAATATTATTATTTATCGATACAGGGTTCTAGCCTTAGTATCGCGCCGTTCTAACTTTTAATAATTTTATATCGAGTTAATATTCCCCCGTTTTATTAGAATCCTTAGAGATTAGTTCTATTATTAAATCTAGGATTTAAGAATTATTTAATATTAAACCTCGTAATTATTTTATATTTTTTATATTATTATTAAGTCGTTAACTCTACGCTAGCGGCTTTAGGTATTATAATTCTAATCTCTCTAACTTTTTTAAAGAAAAGATTTATTATTATTATAATATCGGGTTTAACCTCGGGACGTCTAGAAGAATTTAATAATAATAATATTAATTAAACCCCCTCCGACGACCCCCGTTATAAAGATAATAGTAAATTCGAAGGTATTACTATCTTTAAAGAGACTTTAAATATATAGTTTAAAATTATTAAAGAAAAAAACCGTCGCCTTAAATAATAATAAGAGTTAAGGGTATTATAAATTTAAAATTAAGAATTATATAACCCTATTATTTCTATACCCGCTAGCGGAGCGCTAGTAGAATTTATTATCTATAATAGAGGTCCTCTAATTATTATACCTACTAGAGAAATAATAATAAATTTAATTATATTTAGTAAGGATATTTTTATTAGGGCGAAAACGCTACGCCTTAATAAAATACGTTTTTATAGAGGTATAAGCGAAAATAAATATTTATACTAGTTCCGCGACGTTAATATTAAATTTTTAATTAGTTTTAAATATTTCACTACTAACTATTTAAATATCGTGTATTATATAGATTTATTAAAAAGTAACCCTTTAACGTAGTAATATAAATATTATAATTTATATAATTTAACTAGTATTACGTTTAGCTTTTTTAAGAAGTTTCTTCTTAATTTAATAATAAATCTAGTTAACCGCCGTTTCTTTATTTACGAGAAGTAGGAGGAAACTAAATAATAACTTTATTAAAAAATATTATTATTTAAGGTTTACTTTAAGGAAATAAAGATCTAATTACCCCCGTTTTTGGAAGAGTATAAAGTAAATTTCTTTTTAGTTAAATTTAAACCTAAATTTAAAAATAAAATCTTTAATACTAGTAGTATATTTATTTAAAGAGAAGAAATTCTTATTTAAACTATTATATAAAAGAAGAATCTAGAGTATATATAATTAATAGGTAGTTTTAATTTTAATTCGGGTTCCTAATTAAAAAATCTTAATAAAGGAAAACTTATAATAGACCGAATTATTAAATCTAATACCGGCGATAGCGCTAAATAGGTATATTTAAAAGAGAAGGGTAATAAGCGTAAAATTAATACTACTAATTCTTCGTATAATAAGATTATTTATTATTATTATAGAACGGAAGGTTATATTAAGCCTAAATATCCCGATATAAATAAACTAGTTATATACGTCGGCGCGGTATTAGTAAAAAATAATCAAACTTAATTTACGCCTCGGAAGAAGAGTAAAAAAATTAATTAATAAAGGTATACCCTTTTATTCTTTCTAAAGATTAGATTACTCTTTAAAATAAAGTTAAGTAATTTATTACTTTAATTAACTCTAAAGTATAAATTAATTTAATTTTATAACGATTTATCGTAAAAAATAATTTAGAACTTTATAATACTACTTTACTACTAGCTAAAGTAATTAGCGGGCAAAGTATATATTATTATAATACGTATTAATTAAACTATTAAATAGTCGATAATTAAGGTTAAAAGTATAAATATAATACTCTATTCTATACTATAAACCTTAAAGATTTAAACGTTATTTTAGGTATATTTAAATTATATTAATTAAAAATATTAATTGATTTTAAGGCGGATTAATAGCGGTTTAAAATTAATTTTAATAATTTATAAATTAAGGAACCGGCTAAGTTTACTAGTAGTTTTAAAAATAAACCGAATATATTCGCGGTTATATACGTTATAGTAATATAAGATAAATAAGAAGAATTTCTTAACGTAAAGGTTCCTAGGGAATTTATAGGGTTTTATAATATTTTTTCTAACGAGAAAGCGAGTACCCTACCTGTTTTTAAATAGAGAGATTACGTTATTAAAATAAAAATTAATAAAGAATCGCTTTATGAGTCTTTTTATAATTTATCTTAAACTAAATTATCGGAGTTACGCCGCGGAATAGGGAAGAGAAAGAATAAAACTAACCTCTATTTCTATCCCCGGAGTAGGGAAGGGAATAAATAGAGAAGAGAAGAGAATACTAAGAGAAAATAAAGAAGGGAAGAGATTCTTTATTATTCTTTATCCCTACCCTCTCTATAAGGCTAATAATTATAGCCGATTAACGCGCTTTTTTAACGCGTATTTTAATTATATTAATCTTTATCCTAACCTTAAATTATATTAATTATTTTAATATATTCTTAATTTCTTTTATTAAATATATATTCACGATTTATTATAAAGAAAGTAGACGTAATATATTAAGATTTTATTATATTAAATATTATAGAATATTAATATTTCTTTTATATACCCTCGTTAGATTTTTTATTAATTTAATATCCTTTATTTAAATAGTTATACACTTAGTATATATAGTAGTAAAATTCGTTATTATAAGTTTTAAAAATTAGTATATTTAATAATATAATAGGCTTAAAACTTATTAGAAAATAATATAGTTATATAGTACTCCGTCGTCTTTTATAATACCTTTAAAGTAGTTAGTTATTATCGGAAATTATAGTTTAATTATATATTTTATATAATCTCTCGAACTAGATACTAAAATAGCGCTTTAGGAATAAAAAGTTTAATAATTTTTTAATAATATCGAATTTAGCGAAATATAAATACTAGTAATAAATTAATATATTAATTAAGATAAAATTAAGTAAAAAGACGAAATATTTACGTCTTTAATTTATATAGTATCGACGGGTTATAAGAATAATTTTTATCTTCCGTCCCCGCTTCTTAACCTACCGTTGTAGGGTTTTCGTTACGGCTAGGGTTTTTCGAGTTATTAGAGGGTATATACTAATACTTTTATTATTATTTTAAATTAGGTTTTTACCCGATAACTAAACTAGATCTCCGTTTATATTCTTTACTTTCTCTATATTAATAAATTAGTATAATGATTACGATAAATCTAGAATAAAAAGTAAGATACTTATAGTTTATAGATTTTCTTAGGGTTTAAGATTTCTCTCTTTTTTAAATTTAAAATTTCTTGGCCCTAGAGGCTATAAATAATAATAAATTAATATATTAATTATAATAAGATTAGGATATAAATTAAATATTTTTTACCTCGAGTTTTCGCTACTATTTTAATTAGAGTAATATATTAATATAATAATTAAAATAATATTAAGAGAAAGGGTTAAGAAAATTCTACCTAAAGTTTTATTTTAAATTAAACCTACGACCTTCTTTTTCTCCTTTATCTTTTTATCTTTACGAGTTTTTTAATTTATAGGTATTTTATTTTAAATAACTAGACGCGTAAACTTTCTTTTATTAAATAATTTTAGATCTTCGAGTTTTAATTAATTAATTTATAATAAAGCTCTTAAATTATATTTAGTATTAATTAATATCTCGATAGAATCCGGCTCTTCTTATCTAATAACCGGCTTTTAGTATTTAACTATATACTTAATCTCCGTAATAAAGTACTATTTATATAATAGAGTACGAGGTCTCCCTTTACGGTACGAATAAAATTAATTTAAATCTAAATAAAGAAGATAAAATAAATAATTAATAAACGGATTATATTAATATTAGTAGTTATTATCGTCTAGATTATATTTACTAGGTATAGGCGGATTTATATATAAAGTTATATTTAAAGCCGTTATAATTAAAGTAATTAATAGCGATTTATTTATATAGTTATATATATTAATTCCAGGTTTTTCTGGTTTATAATATATTATAGATTCCTTATTATATATAAACTCGTCGAATTCGAACTTATTTAAGGGAATATCTAAGCGATATTATAATTTATAAAAATAATTAATACTTTTATTTTAATCTTTATACTAGTAACCTTATTTATTTAATATCTTTATATATATTTACTTAAAAGCTACTAGATTCGATAGTTTATAAAGGAGGCGTTTTCTATATTTTATAATTTTAATTAATACTATTTATCCTAGACTTTACCCTAGTAACTTTATTATAATATTATTTTATAATTAAGTAACTTCGGTTTAAATAGGTAGTAAAGGAGTTATTAACTATAATCTATATATAATATTAATACTATTTATCCTAATCTTTATCCTAGTAACTTTATTAAATTAAAATTAAATAATCTTTTAAGGGAAGACCTTACGTATAATAATAAAAAATATAATAATAGTAAGTATTATAATAGTTAGGCGTTTTATTAATAAATTCCTTAATTATATTTAATTTTACCTTACTTATAACGACGAAAGAATTAGAGAATATAAAGAAGAAAGCGCCTATATAAATCGTTAGAAACTAATTATATTAATCTATATACTAATAAATATACTACGTCTTATTTTTGATTAATTAAAGATTTTTAGAGTAGTATCGTTAATATAATTTAAATATTAGAGTAAGGTTAAGGTATAAAGTAAATCGGATAATAAAATTTATAACGTTAAAAGCGAGATTCGGAATTAACGCCGCTATTATTTATTTCTAGTCGATTAATAAAATATTATATACCTAAAGTATAGACTTCTATCCTAATTTAATAAACTATAAAAACTAATAAAATTATTTATTAATTTTTATAATTACTAAATTTGAATAATTTAATTTATAAATAAATCGTAAATTAAAAATTTATAGCTCGAAGAAAGGCTATACTAAATTATTAGATATAAAAATTAAAATAAAGATAATAAACTCTTAAACTATATATATATTTTATAATATATCTTTAGCTAGTAGATATACTCTTTAATTATTATATAAAATATATATCCTTCGGGGCTAGAGTAATCCGTTTATTATAAATTATATAAAGATTAAATATTATAATCGAAGTTAATTACTATATCGATAGAGATAATTTATAATTTATTTATAAACTCTTTAATTAATATCGTCTTTATAATTTCTTATAACGCGTTTAGCGCCGTAGATTAGATCCGAAAATAATATTTATATAACGTATATATAATTTCGCGGATAAGGCGCGTAAAGGATAGTTTCGGGATTAAAAAGTCGGTTATTTTTTAAAGAAACTTAATTTCTTATAAAATAATAACTAATAAATTTAACGAATTCGAGTTTAATATAAAGAGATCTTATTTACTACCGTTCTTTAATTATTTATTTTATACCGCGATTTTCTTTATTTAAGCTTTTTTATGAGGAATTTTATATACATTAAATACTTTTCTTACTACCTTTAGACTCCGCCGGTTAATAAGGGATTAAAAGCCCCGGCTAGTTATTATTATATTATATAAATCGTTAAGAAGTTTAATATTAATATTAACTATACTTTCTATAATAACTAAAGGTATAATTATTAATATTAATTAATAAGGATTTAGTTAAGTTTCGGTAGGAATTTACGAAAAAGAGTACAGATATCGGATAAAGATATATTTATAATTATTATAGCGGGTAGCCTAATTTATTATATATAAAAAAACCGTAAATCTACTTTATTATTATATTTTATTAGATATTTTTATCGTAAAGTATTCTTTAATTATAAAATATAGTTTACCTAGATAAATTATATAATTATAATATAACCGTTAAATCCTTTTACTTTCCTACTCTCTTTATTTATTTATATAATTCATATTTAGAATATTTTAAAGTAGTAGTTTCGCTCTAAAGAATTTTATATATAGTTAATATTCTACTCCTCCTAGTATAATACCCTAGGATATCTCGTTTACGGTAAAAATTTCTACCGAATATTTTACGATTAAAGATAGCGATTACCGCTATTATATATATAAAGTAAAAATAGTTATCGATTTCCTCGTATAATTTTATTTATAGTAGTAGTATAGTATAACCGAAAGAGGAAATATAAAATTAATAAAATAAAGGGCTAGATATTTAATTTTTTATAAACCTCGTAAAAATTAACTCCGGAGTAGGAGTATTTCGATTATAATATTATAATAGGTACTAGAGAGCCGAGGAATATTTATAAAAGATATAAGTATATAGTATTAAGGATTAATATTATAAATAATATAAAAACGTACCTCGAATTAAGGAAATATAAGAGGAAAGCTTTAATATATAAAATAAAGCCGATTTAAAATATACTCTTATTTAAAAACTAGGTATATAATTATCCTTTTAAATTACAAATATAAAGATTAGTATAAATTCTTAATTATATAATTTAAAGAATTAAAAAAAATGTTAATATATTAAAATTTAACGGCTAAAAAGAGACCTAGGAGGATTTCTCTAAATTATTTATATAAATAATTATCGAGCTTAAACTCTCTTTACGGTTTATTAATAATATTAATATATAACGAGTATTTAAATATATTAATACTTAATTTACTCTCCCTTTTATATTAATAATTAAAAATTATATAATAAAGAAGTATTAAAAGATTTAGCCTCTTCTCTTTTAAGATTTATTTAATAACGATATTAAAGTTATTTTTATACTAGATTTATAATCTTCTAAAAACCGGTAGAGTTATATAATTATAAATATATACTTTATCGATTAACGATAGTAATATTACGAGGTACTTTTGATTTTTAAATCTATAAAAGATAAATATAATAATAGAAGTCTAATTAGGTATTTAAATATTATTATCCGTCGTTATAATTTAAAGGATCGTATTATATCGATTATTATAAATAACGCCTTTAATAATCCTATAATATATTAATTACTCGAGACGATATCCGCGGAGGAGAGTATATAGTTTATAATTATAAGAAAGAAGTTTAAATACGAACTTCGCGAAGTTTATAACGAATTAAGTTTTTTTACGAATACTAGAATTTATCGCGTCTCGTATCTTTCTTATATTATTTAGTTAATTTTAAAGGAATTTTTTAATATTATTAAAATCTCGTTAACGAATAAAGATTTTTAAAAAGATTAAAACGAAAAAGTAGATAAATAAAAACTTTTTAATATAGGAAAAAAACCTAGAATCTTATTTACTCTTCTTATAAAGGTATATATTTTTAATTTTATATTAATCTTTATATTTATCTTTATTTATTTATTAAATTTAAAATATATAAATTCGTAAAGCCTCTACCTACTTTAATAAAAATAATTAACGGTGCGAGCGCTTTTAAAATATTTAAAAAAGATTTAATAACGAGAAATATTAATCGGCTAGGTTAATTTAGGGATAAAAGATATATAATAAAAAATACTCGAACGAATTTATTATATTAAAGCTCTTCTAGGATATAGTAACTAAATAGGATTTAATATATTATATATTAATCCGGGCCCGAAGACTAAGGCCGGTATTAAAAGAGTTTTTTTATAAATAAAAAGAGTAACTATAAATAAATAATAACGAATAAATTTAAATAAACTACCTTATCGAGTTTAATAAATTATTCTATTAGTATATATAAACGATTAATACTTTATATATGCCGATTATTTATATAACTTTTTCGGTTTATAATACTCTATTTAATTATTTTAAAAATAAGGAGAAAAAGTTAAAAATTAAAAGTATAAATTAAAAGAAATCTATATTAATAGGTTTAAAAAAGGTTTAGGTTAAATTAAAATAATATTATTTTTAAACCTAGTTAATTTTAGGTAGTTTATATAATATAATAACTCTCCTAGACTTTACTAGAAAGGCGATTATATTCTAGGGTTAAAATTAGAATAAAGAGATTAATAAAGAGTAAAAGAATTACTATTAAAAATAATTTAACGAGTAGTTTAATCGGCGTATATTTATTACTAGTTAAAAAAATATATATACTAAAAGAGATATCGGCGTAGATACTCTTAAATATTTTATTAAGGGTAAGAAGAAGACGTCGATTCCGAAGAATCGAAATAATAAATTTTAAAGCTACCGCGAAACGAGTAAATCTATTATTTATATTAATCTTTATATTAATAACTATATCGGCTAATTTAATATAGGATTTAATAATAAAAATAAATCTATATTTAATAAATAAAAGGAACTTTCGTTATATTATAATTATTTCTCTTATATCGCCCGTAATATTTTAATTATACCCTCTACGGGGGTTAAATACGAGCGAGTATTTAATATTACTAGTTAATTATATTTAGTCTAAATATCCTATAGTCCGGAAATCTTCTTAACTTTAATAATTCTTAATCGCTTTTAATTTAAAAAAAACGAAATAATAATATTATAATAAGACCTAGACTAGGAAGAGATAATAATATTTAAAAAATACGAAATAAAAATAAAAAGACGGGAAGAGGATACGATAAAGAGCGAGGACGAAGATTTAATTAATAATATAAATAAGGGCTAGTCTAATAACCTCGTAGAAAAAGAATTTTAAGAATTTTTTAAGATTCTTACTACTAGTCTAGCTCGTAAAGAAGGAAAAATTAAAGAATATAATTCTAGCCCTTAAATAAGACCTCCTATAATAATACCGTAAATAGAATATTAATATTATAAATAGACTCGAGAAGGCGTAAAAGATAAATATATAAATTTATAAACTAAACTTTCCGAGTATATAATAAACTAAAGTTTTTCGAAATACTTATATTCGACCCGAGACTTTACGTTAAAAAATTTAATAATAAGGAAGAAATCGAATATAAGATTATTCTTTAAGTTATAGGTATTATCTAGGTTTTATATAATAATTAAATATCTAAATTATAATAACTTAAAGGCTATATATAAAAACGAGTCTCCGGAACTAATTTTACTAAAATTAATTAAAAAGACTAGATTTTTCTAAAAATCTTTATAAGGTAATAGAAGTATAAATAGGACTTTTAAAAATAAAAAGAGATAAAATAAGAACTAGAATTACGATTAATATAATAATAATAAGAGTTATTATATTAGTAAATTTTCGGGTATTTTAATAAATTAATTATAATAAATATTAATTTAGGTAGTTAATTATATTTAATAAAAATATATCTAGAAATTTGAACGAACTAGCTACCTCCTTTTAATTTTATAATAATTTCGTGAATTTCTTAAATTAAATAATTCGTTCTAACTTCTTTTCGAGTTTTTTATATTTATTAAATTTTTAAAGTATCTTTACTCTCTTTATTATCTCGGTATACTCCGGTTTTAATAGTATCCCGAATATTTTCTTTATATCTTTTTTATCTTTATCTAGTACTTATCTACGTTTAATAAAATCGTAATTATTAGGTTATAGTTAATTAGGTCCTAATATTATAATTTATTTATAATTATCTTTATCTAGCGCTATATACTTATTTATTCTTCGAATATCCTATTAATTTCCGCTAAATAATTTATAGATCTTTGGATTTATAGTAAACTAAAAGGTTATATTATACTATAGTATATATTTAAGTTTATCGAATACCTTATTAGGTCGTAATAAATATTTTTATAACTCTTTATATATATATTAATCTATAATTAATATTAAATAGTATATAGATTAGTATAAAAATATATCAAATAATTATTTCTTCGTATATACGAGAACCCTATATACTTATATTTCTTTAGCGAATATTTATTATAGTATTTAATCTTCGTTTATAACGATTTAAATATTATAGTTTAATATCTTCGATAATTATTATAAATTACTCGTATTATACTTTATTAACTTAATATAATTAAAGTCTTAATAATTTTCTTTTAATTTTCTTTTTCGGTATCGCTCTTAATATTATAATTTTCCTCGTCGTCTATTTTTTATCGAATTTAAAGTATATAATTTATTAATTTTAACGAATTTTCTAAATTCTTTAGGGGCTCTTTATTTATCTAATTTAAATCTTTATTATTATTAATAATTATCTCTCTACTTAAAGACGCGCCGACGGTTTTCGTAATAACGTAGGTATATTTACTTTGAAAAACCTTATTATATATTAGTCCCGTTTAACTAGTATAATATAAATTAATATAAAGATTAATTTATACTTTTTATTAATAATATCGATCTTCGCCTATTAAGTTATCCTTTATTAATTTATAATTAATAGATTTAATTATTTTTTATTACGCGTTAAAGTCTTTTCTACTCGTCGAATCGTTTTTTAATTAATAATTTTAACTAACTCTACTCGAAGCTCTTCTACGGAACGATTTATTAAACGATTTCTTAATTTTATTATATTATAGTTTTTATTTAACTCCTCTTCGGTCTTTTTTTTTCTTTATTTATTAGGTAAACGACCTCGATTACTTTATTTTAAATTAAGTATAAATAAGGATTAACTCGAGATTTACTTCTCTTCGTCGATTATAAAATAATTAGCGATATATAATATATTAATCTATTCTATTATTTATTATTCGGTATTAAGTTTAATTAATATTTAGATATAGGCTAGTCCTAGGCTTTTTAATCTTTTAATTTAACTATAAAATAATTAATAAAAGTTATTTTATATTATCCTTTCTTATTATTTATTATATAATATTATAATAATATTTATAATAAGTTTTAACTAAAGAGATTAATTATTCTAGATATATTAATCTTTATATTTTTTAAATTTTAATATAGATCTAATTTCTTATTTAATTATTATTAAAAGGGAGAATTCCGCGATAAAATAACTACTAAATAATATTAGGTATAAAGATAAGTATAATTATAAGAAATTAAATAATAAAAGAGCCGGATATTAAGATATCCGAGTAATTTAACGAGTTTATTAATTAAATAAATAATTAATAAAGTCTAGAAATAAGAGGAAAATATAAATAAATTAGAAATAAATTACTAGCGCGGTATTAATAACCACTATAATGTTATATAATATAGATAATCTTAGTTATCCTAGAAAATTATAATTACTAAATCGAAGATTTATTAGAATTTAATATACCTAGTATTAATAAACCTAGTCTAATTATTCTATTATATTTATATATATTTAATATAATTAATTTATTAAATCTTCGTAAATATATAAATAAATATATTAAAATATTTAGTATATTTAGTAAAAATATTTAGAAATATACTAGACCGCCTAGTATAACCCGCGGTTAGGATAAAGATTAATATAATTAAAATATATATTAAAATAATATATTAATAGGCTATAGTATCAGCCTTATAAAGAGAATAAAAAAGAGATTCTTTATTATTCTCTTTCATTCTTTACTCTAAGGAAGAGAATTATCGAGTCTTCGTTTTTTTCTCTTTTCTTCCCCGGTTCCCTTCTCTAACCGGGGAAGGGAAGGGATTCTCTACTCTATTCTATAATATAATCGGAGTTACGGCGCTATTTAGAATTTTTACTTTATAAGAGTTAGATCCGTTATTTAACCTCTTTAATTAAAATACTTATTCTTTTTATATTAAAAAAGGATAGTAGGTTATATCTTTATATTAATTACCGGGGTTTAAACGCGGTAATTATTAAGAATCAATACCCGCTACCTTTAATTACCGAGATATTAGATTATTTATACGGTTCTAAAATCTTTATAAAGTTGGACTTTAAGGATATCTATTATAGGATCCGGATTAAAGAAAATAATAAGTAGAAAACTATTTTCTAAACTCGTTAAAATTATTTCGAATATTTAGTTATACCTTTTAGACTCGCTAATATACCGGCGATATTTTAAATTTATATTAACTATACGTTTATAAGTTTAGTAAATATAATATACGTAGTATATCTAGATAATATCCTAATTTATAGTACTAATCCGGCGGAATATTAACGGTATATTAAATAAATATTTAAATAATTACGTTAATTCTAGTTATTTATTAACTTTAAGAAGTTTTAAATTTAATACCGAAATAGTCGAGTTCTTGAATTTTATTATATTTATTAATAAGGTAGTTATAAACCCGGAACGCGTTAAAATTATTAAGAAATAACCTTAACTAAAAATTTATCGGGAGGTATAAATCTTTTTAGGCTTTACTAACTTCTATAAACGGTTTATTTATAATTATTTTAATATAACTATATTATTTACTAACCTATTTAAGGGTAGTAAAGTAAATAAAAAAATTAATCCGTTTAAATAAATTAACGGCGCTACGGAAGCGTTTTAGATTTTACGAGATATATTTATAAACGTATCTTTTCTACACTATTATAATCTAACTAAGTAATTATATATAAAGACGGATATTTCTAACTTTAATTTTAACTCTATACTATCGTAGTAAAATAAAAATAGTTATTAATACTTTATAATATTCTAGTTACGGAAATTAAATCCCTTAAAATAAAATTATAAGATTTATAATTAAGAATTACTCGTTATTATAGCGGTAATAAAATAATAATAATACTATTTAGAAAGTAGCCCCTATTATATTAAAATTTAGATTAATTATAATAATTTAAAGAGTTTTATAAAATAGAAGAAACTATACTTTAAATAAACCCGTTAAGTATTTAAATTAACTACCTATAATTTTAAGATTTTCTATCGGGCTAGAAAATTAAATTTTATTAATATACCGTCGCGGCGCCCTAATTATGAGGGAGTATTATCGTTAAATATTAAATTATTATTAACGCTTTAGAATAAATTTACTCTTTAGACTAGTAGTTAATTATCGAAAAGAGATAAAAAAATTAAAATAACTATAACCTCTACTTTTTAAATTATAAAGTTAAGAATAGTAATTCTAAAACGGGATATTATAATAGTATTTAAAATTATATATAATAATTCTAAAAGGCCTATTAAAATACTAATTCGGGGATTATAAATTTAAAATAATTAAATAAACTCTTTTCGAACTAAAGCGAATATATTAAAGAACCGCCGTTATATAAAGAATAAAGTATAAGTTATAAACTCTAAAGGATTATTAAAATATAACAGTCGCCTTTATATATTAAAGAATAAAACTTTAAGAGAAGAGTTTATAAAAAAGTATTATAATAATCCTCTAATAAGTTATTTTAGTATTATAAAATCGTATAAATTATTTACCCGAAAAATTTTCTAGGAGAGTAACTTAAAGTAAATTACGAACTATATTAAAATTTACGATATATATTAGCGGACGAAGGCGCCGCGATATTATTTATATAACGAATTAAATTCGCTTCCTATTATTATTTAGCCTTAGAAGGAGATTTTTATAAATTTTATAATTAATTTACTACTTAATAAATATAAGGGTACCGTTTATAATACTATCTTTATCGTTATAAATCGATTTACTAAAATAGTTAAATATATATTTATAATTATTAAAATCGATACCGTTTAGTTAGCGGAAGTATTTTATTTTAAAATTATTTACCGCTATAGTATACCTAATAGTATTATTAACGATAAAGACTCTATTTTTATAAACGCCTTCTAATCGGTTATATATTTTTATTCGAAAATTAAATAATATTTAAGTACTACCTTTTACCCTTAAACGGATAAATAAATAGAGTATTAAAATTAAATATTAAAGTACTATTTAGGTATATTTATTAATAATAAATAAATTAATTAGGCTAGATTACTACTTATAGTAGAATTTTTAATTAATTATAATTAAAAGTACCGCCGTCGAAACGACGCCGTTTTTCTATATATACGGTTATTATTCTAAAATCCGTTAGGAAGTCGAGGATAACTCTAAGAAAAGAAGAGTACTAATTATAAATAATAGGGTACGATAGTTATAAACTCTAAAAATAAAGTTATAGAGTATTTATAAAGTACTACCGAATATTAAATTAAATAATATAATAAAACGTATAAATTATAAAGTTATAAAGTTAGCGATTTAATTATATTAATAATAAAAAACCTAAAGTAAAAGCGCCTAAATAAGAAATTATCCTATAAATTTATAAGGCTCTTTAGGATTATTAATAAAATAAGAGTATAAACTTACCGCCTACTACTACCTTCTATATATAAAATTTATAATACTTTTTATATATCGTTATTTAAATTATATTATCTTCGCGATTACGTTAATACGGCGGAATCTTTTATATAAACCTCTAAATTTATTAATAATAATAAGTTATAGAAGGTAGAAGAGGTAATTAATAAAATTAAGAATAAAGAAAATATCTAGTATAAAGTTTAATAAACTAATTAGGGCGAAGAATATAATTAATAATTATTAAATAAAAAGTTTATTAATACTAGTAAATTAACTAAACTCTTTAAGTAGGCGGGTAGTAAATATAAATATATAAATATAATTAAAGAGGTTACCTAGCTATATAAAATAATAAAACGGAGTAAACGAAATTAATATTTAAAGTAAATATTACTACTTTTATATTAATACTTATATAATAGACATTCTCCTCTATATTTATAACTTTATTATACGGTTTTAGGGTATAACTAAATTCAATTTATTATTAAACTATTTATATACGATAGCGATGAGATATCGTATTTATAAGAATATTTTTATTTTAAATATAGTTTATATAAACGCCTAGGATATATTATTAAATAGTATATCTAGGTAAATTTAACTAGCGCCGATTTAAGAAAAAAATAATTCGATATTACTATTATATTATACGAAAGATTTAGTTATTATCGGAATTATTAGAAGAAGATATAGTTTTTTTAATATAATTCTTAAAGATATTATTTTCCTCGGGACTCTTTAAGTCCCGTTTATATTAATAGAAATTCTCGGTCTTTTTTTCGAGAACTTTATTCATCGTCTTTAATTCCTTAATACGCTAGTTCGCTACTATTAATTAATTCTATAGGTTAGCGATTATAGTAGGAGTTTACCTATTAATTACTACCGTTTTATTATATATTTTACGTTATTAAGTAATTTCCTTATTTATTAAATTATATTTACGTTCTTTTTTAGGAGTCCTATTATTAATACGGGTATATTAATATATAGACCTCTTTACCTTCCTTCGGAAAGATTTAGGGATTTATTATTATTAATATATACTATTTTAAAGTTTACGGTTATAATTTACCTTTATATAACGGTCGATTCCGTAGCGATTAATATAATAGAGTATATAAAGAAAGAACGTACCTCGAATATAATTATTATTAAATTAGTAGAAGTAGACCCGGTAAAGGAGTTATAAAGCGTAATAAATTATTATTATAATTAATATTATTTAGTCGCGCTAATAGCGGACTAGTTATATTTATTAATATATTTATAACTAAACTATATTAGTATAAATAAACTAATACCGTCGGTGAATAGGAGTTATTTATAGAGTTAGAAGAAAACTATATATAACGAGAGTATTATCTATATATTAGTTATAATACTAGAACGCTATTATAAAGCTAGAGTAATAATATATAAAAAAAACTAAAGAAGTTACGAAAAGAGAAAATAAATAAACGAGCGAGTTTATTTTAATAATAAACCGTCGCGCTAAATATTTTATTATTATAATACGTCGATACGCGCCTCCGCTCCGCTACCTCGCTTTTATTAATAGATATAACCGTTACTATAGTAGTTATATTATTACTAATCTCCGGGTATAATATTAAAGTTATACCGTTTATATATAATACTTTACTATTAATATTTTTATAATATAATAAGAGTATATAGTAAGAGTAGCTACTACTATTTCGTTACTAGTATTATAAGTACTATAGGAATAATTTAATATACTATATTTACTATAAATACTATAAGCGCTATAGGAACGATAGTATATACTATTTCGCTCCGCTACTATTATATATAATAGTACTATAGGGACGAAAGAAATATTATTTAATTAATTACTATTACTATATATTAGCGCTATAGGGACAATTTTATAAATATATTATTTACTTACTATTAGTACTATTATATAGTAGAGGTAATTTAATAGTATTACTCTTCCGTTATTAATATTATATAATAGTACTATAGGAAATAGTTTTATATTACTCCGCGATTAATATTATATATTAATACTATAGGACCGATAATATAAATTAGAAAACTCTTTTCCTTTATTTCCCTTAGGGGGTTTAAAGATTTTTTAATAAACTTCGTAATTTAATTAAATATTATTCCGTAACTAATACTATAAATATTAAAGAATTAAGTACATAGCCTTGTATTTAAATTACCGTATAATAATATCGTTATATTAAATAACTTTTTTCCCTTATTTCTCTTAGGGAGTTTAAAAAAAATTTAATAAATATTTCTTAATTAAAGTATTTAAGTACTTAGGGACTAGGGCCTAAAAAGAGAAATAATTATAAAGTAGTAATATATTATATATATTTACGCCTCGTTAAAGATATTAATATATTATATATACCTACGCCCCGCTACCTCTATAATATTATTATTTATCGATACGGGGTTCTAGCTTTAGTATCGCGGGGTTTTAACTTTTAATAATTTTATATCGAGTTAATATTCCCCCATTTTATTAGAATCCTTAGAGATTAGTTTTATTATTAAATCTAGGACTTAAGAATTATTTAGTATTGAACCTCGTAATTATTTTACGTTTTTTATATTATTACTAAATCGTTAACTCTACGCTAGCGGCCTTAAGTATTATAAATATACACGAAAAATAAATATACTACGCCCGTTAATACTCCTACTTTCTTTTATAATATATATCGATTAATAGAGTTAAATCCTAGTATAATTCTCTTAAAAAATATACCGGCGGTAATTAATTCTAGTTTAATCTAGCTAGAATAATTAATTATATTATTATCGTCGTTTAAAATTAAAAAACGCGTACGCGAAGCCGGTTTATAAGAGTATACTTATTTAGAAGTATTAAATATACTAAATATCCTAATTTATCTTTATTCTTAAACGCGGTTTAAGAGTTACTCGTTAAATAATTTTAATTAACGAAAAAAGTAATAGAATATAACGAGCCTATTTAGGGTAAACTCGATAAAGATAAATTTATATTTATTTATTTATTTCACCGTTAATACTAACTACCTTATCGTTATATTTAATAATAATATATTCTATTTAATATTATTCCCTTAGAGTAATAAATAGAATAAGTAGTTATATTTAAAGACTACGGATTTACTATCTATAAAGATATTTAGAAAATTCTTATATTAAAGTAATATAACGATATTAAAGACGGCGTCGATATAAAATACTATTTAAAGGTACGAGAGGTTCTAGAAAATATTAAGAATTAATATTATAAACTAAAAAAAAAATACTTATCCTCTATTTTTAAAATTAGAAATATTATTATATCCTCCTAGATTAATAATTTTAACCTCGTTACTATATTAATTAAATAAAAAACTACTAACGTAGTTATATTAAAATTAATAACGGAAATTACGGCGATAATATTTTTAATAATAATTATAAAAAAGGAGGACTATATATAAAAGTAGGATTATATATAAAAGTAGGATTATATTTATAAGGATCTCTTAATAAAAAGGGAGTAGGCGAAGAGAAAGAATTATATATAATCTCTACTAGTTAAGAATTATCCTAACTAACTACCTTAATATAAAGATACCGACGGCGAGGAGTATCGGGATATTAAAGGCGATAATAATATAACCTAATAAGAGAGTAAAGAGCGGGGATTATAAAGAGATAAAAATAAACCGATAATAAGATAAACCGATAATAAGGTAAATAATTATAATATTAGGCCTAGGATTAGGCGACAGCTATATATAAATAATAGCGAAAATAATATTCTAGAGCCCCTATTTCACCTCACTTTTAGTTTTCAACTGAACTTTTACCCCATGGCGGATCTGCCCCATAGCGACGCGCAAACCCCCATAGCGACGCGCATACTCCATAGCAACGCATCTCCGGCTGTTACTATAGGCGACACGTACTAATTTCGGGAGATGCCTAGCCTGGGGCCATGCAGGAAGCTACTGCGCACCCCTTGATAGTGCCGCTGGAGGATAAAAGCGTCCTACTGAGCTCTAATAAAATCGTGCACCTGCACCACCTATTTCTTTTCGCAGCCAGTCAATGCGCTTCAGTACCTCACGGAGATATTGAGGAATGAGAAGAGCGAGGGAGGGTTCATTGCTGTGGAGTTTGCGAGCCCGTGAGAGGGATGGATTTCTTGGCGTCATGTCAGAAGCCGCGGCAAATCGCTGTCATCACTGCCAGCAAGTCCAACATCGACTTCTACATGCAAGGGAATGGCTACCAGTTTCTTGAGCCTGGCATAGAAGCTTAAGGAGTCCAAGTGCTGAAATTCCTACGCTTGATTGTTCTTCAATGATGCTGGCGAGCTGAGAGCGCAGGACCTGCTCTATTCCTATCCCTCCAGCCTTCCCTAACACTATGTCCGACTCTGTAGGCAAGTACCTACCCAAACCAAAAGCCCGATTGAGAGATGCCTAACAGGTCTCCAAATCTCATAGACCGAGTCTTCGTCCACGCCCTCAATACCGTTAAACGAATCCCCCGCACAGGCTCCGCACGCCCCCCTCCAGCGGACCGTCTAAAGCTCTACGGGCTCTACAAGCAAAGTACAGAGAGCGATGTAGAGGGCCTATCACAGCGACCAGATGGCAATGATCCAGAATCGACAGCAGAGAGAGAAAAATGGTAGGATAGCCCCTTTCCTAGAACCTCCTCTAATGCTCGCACATGTACGAGTACCTGAATGAGCAAGGCTAACAATCATCGTCGACGAAGGGACGCATGGCACGCCCACCACTCCCTCTCCCGCACAGAAGCCAAACGCCGCTACATATCTACCCTCATCGAAACCATGCACAAATACGCCACCACAACCCCTGAAGCGCGCGAATTAGTTGCCGAACTCGAATTCGTCTGGGACCAGATCAAATCGAACACCGCCTCTTCTTCCTCTTCGTCGCCGGGACAATTAGCGTGGAGTCATCTGCAGATGCTGAAGCCGAGTTATGCTAGTCTTGGGCAGAGTGGGAAGGGAAGAGACGAAGGTGGGGGTTTAAGGGTGCTAAGGCCGGTTAGTGATGGGGATGAAAAGGAAGACGAAGATGGGGAAGAGTACGAGGAAGCGAGAAATGCGCCATTTGATGACGATGAAGGTGCTGTGGCGGTAGCAAGCCAAGGTTGGGATCTTGACGTACGAAATCGCAAGTGGAGAAAGAGGATTGAGCAGGCGCTTGTCAAGATGACTACGGAAGTCGCGGCGCTGAGAGAGCAAGTGGATGCGAAGAGAATAGGGGAAGGGAAAAGAAGGAATGGCATGTGGGCGTGGATGTGCTGGCTGGTTTGGGTTGCCGTCAGGCATTGCATTGTACATCTGGCGCTCTTAGGGGTGTTGCTGGTTTGGGCGCGGCGGAAAGGGGATCGGAGGGTTGAGCAGGGGTTAGAGTTGCTGCTAGGATATATAAAAGAGAGGGTAAGGAGGGCGCGGGTGCCTAGGATGCTGAGAGGTCCAGCTCAGCACGCATGATGTGTAGGATATGGGTCACTTTCGCTGTACCATTGGCGCAGCATTGGGTATGGTCCTGTTTCAGTCCAACATCTGGCGCGGCATCTGGGCATGTGTCACGATATTGCTGGTATGAGGAGGATCTGCGTCGGTTCTCGAATGACTCATAAACATTCTCAAATGCACGGATGAGCAAAAATAGACGAGGTCAAAGGATAGACATCTCCATTCTTGTACTACCTTCTTGCAATGCACCAACGCTAAAACGCTCAAACGCTATATCGCTGTGTCATTCAAACCAGATTCATCCGTCGTGAAGGTGTCGTATTCACGCTGAAGCTCCGCTCCCACCATCCCTGGCCTCCCTCTCTTTCTTCATTCTCTCCTCCGCCGCCTTCGCCATAGCTTCTCTCCTATTCGATGTCTGCGAAGGCGCTTTTGAGCCCGATCCGCTGCCACCTAGCATGAATTCGCCTCCTGTCCAGCCCCCACCATTCACATGCCCACCACTCCCATCTCTGTCCCGCGGTTCATAAAACACCTCGTCGCTCACTGCTCTTCCACCACTCGTCCAATCAGCTGCTCTGACTTCTTCCTCGATATCTTTGCAAAGATCCCAGAAGTTTCTATTATGATCTCCCCACACGTTGTGCGCCAATTCGTGGCATAGGGTATCTCGAATGATCTTATAGTCTCTGTACCCATCATATGCATCTGTTCTTAGTCGTAGCTCGATCACTTCACCCCTGTTGCGATTCAGGCCCAACGTTTTGCTTTCGTGAGTCGTATATTCAGCGGGATTCATCTCCGTAAGCACACCGACGCTGAATTTATGCTTTCGCATGCTAGCTTTTATACCCGGATCATTACGCAGCCGCTCGAGGAACTTCAGCGATCGATCTGGATTTGGTAGATACTTCAGTGGTAGCAGCGTCTGGAACGTATAGGTCGCCTCATCCTGAACCTTTTGCCAGTCTCGGTGGCGGTACGCCGTTGCGGGCTTGGCTATTGGGTTTGACGCCTGGAAGGTAGGGCGGGAGGCGGAGGAGAGATATGAGAGCTCGCTGGCGGTAGGGGCGAGGAGGACGATCTTCTTGGATCGGAGGCTGCTGAGTGGGAGGGAAGGGTTGGGGAAAGGAGGCTTGAGGACGCCGAGTTTGGGGGTTATCATGAATTTTTGGTAGGAAGGTGGGATAGATAGCTCGTCAAAGATGCGGTTAGATAGACCTGTGATGGAGGAGTCGGGAGAAAAGGCAAAAGTGTGAGGCGTGCCATGATGAGTGAATGTTATGTTTAGTTGCTCGGTCGAGTTTGCGGACGAGGATGAGGGTACTGGGGAGCCAGGTGGGATTGCTGCCATGATTGGGGTATCGGTACGATCTTGAGGGCAAGATTAAAGAGAAACCCAACAAGATGTGATTAGCTGGCACAAGCTGCAGGAGATAGATGGATTTGTCAATAGGGGCGAACGCTACTACCGCGGTCGCTAAGCGACGATGGGACAAAACCAAGAATCGAAAAATAATTAATAGAATCTACCTAGCGCAGAGCTTTAAACCTATTGAACTAGCTAATTCATTAATCAATATATAATACTTATATAAGAATATATAAGAATATAAATTATATATAAATATAAATTAAAAATAATAATTTCTCGTAAATATAAATTATTAGATATTAATAAATAAATATTAATAAATATTTATTAATAATTTAAAAAACCCCGATTTCTATATATTTTATATTAAAAATACGTATCTATTTATATTACGTATTCTAAATATATTATATATTAATTAAATAGCGATTCTATATTAATCTTATAACTTTTTTTTTAAATTTTAAAGTATCTAGACTAGGGCCCCTATATAGGAATATAACTATTTTACTATATCTTTTTTTAGTCTAGATTCCGAATTTTTAATTAAATTTTTACTAGCGTTACCCTCTAGGGTTATAAAGTTACTTTTAGGATTAAAATTAACTGTCTCGCGCGTAGACCTTAACTCTAACTTTATAATCTTATCGTCAAGATTTACTAAGACTATAGAATACGTATTATATACCGATTAAGTAGCGATTAAGTAGAATTATTTTTCTAGATTTACTAATATTATCTCGTTTTATCAATTAAATATAATATTTAAATTATAATAATAAAGTTATATTTTATAAAATAGTAATAATTAATTAATTCTAGTTCGCTAAGAGCGAATTACTAGTATATATAAATTTCGGTACTAAGGAACTAATTATAAATAAATAGGTCGGTATAACTATATTAATTACTATTTTATAAATAAAGTTATCGCCTCGATAATATAAATTTATAACGATTCTATAATAGATTAAATATTTAAAATATAATAAGAATAATTCCGTTAAATTTAATATAGTAATAAAGGAGTATTTCTAGTAAACCGAAAATATTATAATAAATTATTTCTATAAAGCCGAAAGGCTAGTAGGATATCCTAGCGAATTAATTATAAATTTATTTAAAGTCGTCTATTAATCCTAAAGTATATTATAATTATTTAATAGATATTTATTTATTATCTTTAAATCTATATCCCTTTTATCGAATAAAATATTATATAATTATATTCTTTACTTTTCCGAACCGGCGTTAATATTTTCGTAGTAATTTATCTACCTCTTATTTATCCTCGTTATCGACGACGATAAGTACTTGAATAAAATAATAGATTCTCTTTTATATAAATCTAGGCCCGGTACCGGTTAAAAGTAAATAATCGAAATTACGTTATAAATAACTATAGTAGTCGGAAGTTTTAGACGATATACTAGTCTATTTATATATTCTATAATTTAGAAAGAGCCGATAAACTATTAACTAGTTTTTTTTAATAAAATATTAATTATTTAATAACCGCGGTAAAGTCGTAAATATACTATATTACTAATTTCAAAAAATATAAATTTATAATTAACGTTATATTACTCTTTTATACGTAGCGACGTAAATATAATAATATTTTACGTATTAATATATTTAGGTCGATAGATTAATAGAAAAGTATCTATATTAAAGTAATTAAACTCGCGAAAGACTCTAATATTAAGGAAGACTTTTATAGTATTATCGTATTATATTTCTATAGCTAGAAATTTAATATTAATATTTATTTCGATAGTAGGAAATTCGGCGTCGCGGAAGATTTCGGTATAAATATCTACTACCTTAAAATCGGATATATTAAGATAATTAATATATAGTAGGTTTAGTAACTTCCTAATTTCAAAATTATATAATATCTTTATAGAGACTAAATACGTACTACTATATTTAATTTAATTATTTAATATTATAGATAATTATAGTAAGACCTTCGGTTAAATAAAAATATCGATAGTAAATAAGAAGTAGTATAAAGTAATTTCGACGATCTCGTTTAACTTTTCCGACTATTTATTAATTTATAAATAATATATAGTTAAATAAAATATATTTATTTTAAATTTAATTATAATCTTCTTTTATAATTAACTAATAAACCGACGGTCTCGATTATTAATAATAATAGAAAGTAGGTTATAACCGAGTAATATTAATTTATTTAATAACCGAGTTATTTATTAAAGATTACTTTAAGTTACCTCGCCGGCGATAAATATTATAACTTTATTAAATTTATATATAATAGATATTATATAGTCTTCGCCGGTAGAAGTCTTTAGTAACCCGAGGATAAAATCGATAATAATAATCTCGAAAGATTTAAATAGTGAGTAGATCGGCTATAGAGACTTATATAACTAATATCTTAATATTTAATATAACTAGTAGTAAGGATAGTACCGAAGGTATTTATAAAACTTAGTCGATATATTAAATATATAGATACTTTTTATAAGTTTCTTATATATGCTAGTATATCCGGGGTACTCTATATTATTATAAATTTTCTAAAAAATATTATATTTAAGAATAGTCGGTAAATATAAATATAATCTATATTTAATATTATCGAAGTAAAGTAGGTCGTCGATAAATTTATAGAGGAACTTCGCTATATTATTTTTCTTTTCTAGGGTAGTATTCTTTTCGACGATATTAATAATTCTAATTTAATATAATTCTATATAAACGTTACGAATCTTTATTTTAAATTCGTCGTTATAATAATACTAGTTAGAAAAACTAAGAGTATATTAAGAATTAATTCGTTTATTTTAAAGCGATATAATTAGTTAATAAAACGAGATAAAATATTTAGTATAATATTCGCTTTATTTAGTTTATACCTAATTTTAAAATTAAAATATTATAAATTCTTTAAAGTTTAGATAAAGCGTAGATTTGGTTTTTTTATAAATATTTCCTTTATAATCCCTATTATAGAAGTATAGTCGGTATAGATAATTATAGTACTAACTAATATTTCGATAATATAGCGGACTTTCTTAATTATTTATATAATACTAGTTATTTCTAGTTCGGTAGGTTAATATTTAATTTTAACCGAAGTTAATTATCTCGATAAAAAGAGGATAGACTAGAGTAATTTCTACTTCGATATTATTATAATATCGACGACGTTATTTTTAATATAATATATATATATATACCGAAGCTCTATTTCTTACTAGTATTTAAATTAATAAATAACGGCCGTTTTAAATCGGTATAATATAATATTATAAAACTAGCGAAGAGCTCTTATAGATATTTATATATATTAAATTCCAAAGGAGTAGATATATTAATTAACGATCTATTTATTATAAATTTATAAATATTCCTTTAAATACTCTTTTTATCTAGTTTATAATTCTAGTTTAATAATATCTTCCGATTTTAGAGAGGCTTTACGATAATAATATAATATAATATATATTATTTTAAATAACCCGTTATCCCTAGGTATTATTCTAAATTTTATAGATTTTTTAGGAATTTAAAATTCCTTATAATAATAAATTTATCTTCTATTATAATAAGATTTAATATATCGATATATTATTTAAATAGTTACGTTAATAAATAGCCTAGAAATAACTTCTTAATAGAAAAGTAAATATTTATTTCGGATAAAACCTAGAATATTTAGGTAAGATATTCGACGTATTCGGATAAAGAGGTAGAAAAAATAACGATATCGTCGATATATATATAATAGAATCTTCGATAGGGTCGTAGGATATAGTCGATTATATATTAAATATAAACGGGCGAGTTCCGGTATTTTATAATAAAAGCGTTAAAGGTTTCCTACCCTCTATAGGTAATTATTATAAAATAATAATAATAATATCGTTTTACCTACTATTAATAGAAGAAAGCGGTAGTATCGATAGTCGAAATATATATAGTATATATAAAAAGTACTAGGATTTTAGTTTAAATAAGTACTAGATAAATATTTAAATATTATAATTTTATTTAATACTTTAATATCGATTATTATATATTCTTTAAAATCTAAATTTATCTCTTTCTAAATAACGAAGTAGAGGAAAGAAAATAGTATTATTATAATAATTTACTCTATACGACCTTACTTTTATAATATATTAAATATTTTATTAATTACGTCTTTATCTTATTTTCCTAACGGATATATATAAATTTATCCTATTTTATAGATCTCTCTCTAATTATCGACGAGTAGAATATTTATTTATTTTAATTCTAGGAGATTTATAACGTTTTTAATATCTTTTTATAAATTTAGAAACGAATTAATAATATCGGCGATATAACTAGTAGAAGCTTCGTTATTATAAATCGTAATACTAAAAAGAAGGAGGGTTTCTAGACTATAAAAATTCGGTATTACCGAAGACTTTTATAAAATTTACTTCGACTTTATTAAAATCTTTAATAAACTCTATTTCGCGGCGGAAAAAGAATTAACGAATAAATTTAATTAGATCGAAATATCTAGAATAATAAAATTCGGGGTAATAAAAATCAATATATTTAATAATATATTAAAACTAATAATAATATTAAAGATTATTAGAAATATTAGGCCGGCCTTAAAGTATAACTTAATAGAAAACTTCGAAATTAAAAATTTAGGCGGTTTTATAACTAAGTTAATAAAAATTATATCGATTTATAAATAGTTTATATATTAATAAAGTAGTAAGCTCGTATTCTATTAAAAAAGACGGAAAAGACGTTTAGATCTATTTAGTTTATATACTAGCCCTAAAGATTAATTCAATACTAGAGTTACTAAATACGTATTTAGTACCTCGATTTATTTTAAATAATTTTGAATAAATTAGAATAAACTAGTCTAAATAGTATCGGTTAATAATTAAATATATATAGTTATAAGTGAATTATATAATCTATAATACCGCGCTAGTTTAGGGGGTATTATACGCGTATATAATTTTTATAAATTAACGTAATTTAAAATCTAAATTAAATTAGCGTAGTTATAATACTTTATATAATCTTAACGAGTTACCCGATATTAATAAAAAATTACGGATTTAAAATCTTAAATTCGAAGTTATTATTTTTAGGTTTTTTTATTTAAACTAATTTTTTTTTTAATTAATATTCTCTTTTTATTATTTTTCCGCCTAAAGTAGTAAAATACGTATTTAGTACCTCGACTCTTCTTATACGGTCTCCCGCTTTATTAATATAATTTTATATTCGACTACTCGTCCAAGATTAATATATCTATTAATAATTACTGGTAAATTGATATTATTACGTACTACGATTTTATTTATATTATAGTTAACGATATACGTAGAGACTATCAAGATATCGTATTTAGAGGGCTCGAATAGAAGGTCTCGGTCGATAAGAAATTTCATAAATATAAACTTTACTCTAATAATTATATCTAAATATAATAATATAATCTAATATATTTTATTAATAATTAGAGTATTAATTAATTAATTTATATATTTACTCTAGTAAAACTACTTTATTAATAAGGGAGTTCCGCGAATATTTTTTTAATAGGGTTATTAACGGCGTCTACTAGCCGTTAAAAAAACCTTATCGGTTAAAAACTCTAATTTGTCGATAATTTATTTCCTCTTTTTACTAGTTAGTAGCCGGTAGTTATAATTATTTTAAAATATGATCTATCTTTCCCTCCGTTTCTCTTTTATTTTAATTTTAAATTTTATTTATTTATTTTATAAACTTATAGGCCGCTTTATTATAAATTTATTAAATAATCGATATTTACGGCCCTCCGGCCGGCGGCTTCTTTCATTTTTTCCTCTTTTTTATAAGTTTAAATATATCGCTAGGTCCTAGTAATAATTTAAATTATATTAACTATTCTTTAATAAAAGAGAATTAACCGAGTTATTTTATTTTTATTATTTACCGCGCGGCTATATATATATTTTAGGCCTATATTAATATTTTCTTAAAATTATATATATTTATTTATTCTACTAGCTCCGTTTTATCCCTAACTAGTTCCGGGTAAAATAATAATATATACTTTATACTTTATTTCTTTTATCTATATTAATAACTAGCGCTATAAACTATAAATATCTTTATTCGGTATAAGAATTTATTTAATCCGATTTTATTATATTTTAATTATATTATTATAGAGTTTTTAACCTTCTTTAATTAATTATAATAATCGAACTAGTTTTTAAATAAATCTCTCTTTTAAGCCGGGTTAATAATTTATATAAATATTATTATTTTATAACTCTCCTATTTATCTAGTTATTATTAACGGGCCTAGTTTTTTACTCTTTAATTAATAACTTTAATATCTTAATATTCTTTAACGTCTTCGATTAAATTTATTTAATCTTTTCTCCTTTTTATAGTTATAATTATCTTATACTATTTTTTAAATCCTAGGACGCGAAATACCTAGGCTTCCTTCTTTATTATCGGTATTAAAGATATTGATTATTACCTCCCTCCTTTATATTAAAGTTTATTCTAGATCTATATATTTTTTATAATTATAATTAAATAAGTCCCTCGATTTATTTAATATTATATTACTAGGCGGTTTAACTAGAAGTTAATTAATATAATTATTAACTCGGTTTTAAATATTAGAACCGGGGTAACCTTAAATACTTTTAAAATTATTTTAAAATAATTATTCTAGATAATTATTAATTTCTTTATATATCTTTTTATAACCTCCGTCGTTCTTTTTAATTAATATTATATCGGAGCCGTAAACGTTAATATTAATTTAACTATTATATTATATATTATTTTATACTTCGCGAAGGTAGCGCCTTATATCGAATTAACTAGGTACTTTATAGCGCGGCTTTAATTAATCGCTTTAATTTTAATTTAGGCTAGGTATAGTCTCTATTTTAATTTTAAATCGACGTATAGTCCTAAAACCTTAATACTCGTTTTAAGTTCGATAATTATATTCCTAAAATTTATCATTATTTCTATATTGAACTTCTTCGGTATTCGAGATATATAAACTAGCTCGTATTTCTAGGGGGTAAATAATAGTTTATAAATAATTATTTATTTTAGGTAAATATCGTAGGCCCGCCCTAAATTTATATAATTCTTTTTTATACTCTCGTTATAGGCGAGTAAATAGACGTTATCTAAGAATCCTCTAACCTATATTAATAGGTTTGTTTTAGCGTACTCCTCGATCAATAATATATTGAAGAATAAAAAGAGTACCGGTAAAATAGGCGATCTTTATAGAATACCCGTTATTATTTTCTTTACTATTTTTTTTTAAGTATTACGGATATAATTTTATCCGATAGAAAGTTTATTATCTAGTTAACGATTAAGTTAGGTATGTTTTTTATTTATAAATTATATAATAACCTTTTATATAAAACGTTATTAAACGCTCCCGTTATATTTAATAATAATAGGTTTATTATCTTTCCCCTCCCGTTTTTATTATAGTTCTATATATTATATATTATATTTATAAGGGTCTCTAGCGCGGTTTTTATTAAGTATTTTTATCTAGCCTTTATTTATTATAGTAGTAATAATTTATACTCCTCCGTTATATTATTTAACCTTCTAGAGATAACTACTTCTAGCGCTTTATTAAATATATCGAGGAGTATAATAAATTTATATAATTTTAGCTTTAAATAATCGCCTTTCTTCGGTTTTTTAAGAATTATTATATTAATCTTTTTAAAATACCTCGGGTAATATCTTTATTTAAGGTAGGCCTAGAATAAATAAATAATAATATTTATTACTCCCGTTTCTATTATAGTTTTTAAGAATTAATTCGGGATTCTAATTATTCCTAGCGCCTTATTAATAATTAGGTATTATATTATTTTATATATTTTTATCCTAATTATTTTCTAGTTTATTTTAACGGGCTTTAGGTACTTTATTCCGTCGATATTATTTAAATTTATTATCGGTAGAGGGGGGAATAATACTCTTTATAAGAGTTTTATTTTACTTTCGAAATCTTTAGTTTTTCTTCCTTTATTATCTTTAATAATTAGGAATTAAAGGAGTTCTTTAAAATAATTATTTTTCTCCCTTTTTTATCTCGCGAGTTTTTATACTCCCGCCGGCTTTAGCGAGGCTTTATATATACTCTCATCAAATAAATATTTTCGTTCTTCGAATTATATATATTTTCTTATTATTTACCGTATTTAGGGCCTCCCCCGTTTAGGTATTTTAATTTTATTTATATCTCTTTATATATTCCTTTACCTTTAACGTAATATTAATATAACGGGAGTTCTAGTAAGATTTGGCTCTTTAGTATAAACGGGCCTATAAGATCGTAAATTCGATAATTTTTTAAAAGCCTCCTATTATCTTATTTAAATATTAATTAATATCTTTATTATTTTTAAACTCTAGCTTCCCTAATATCTAGTAAAGAGACTTTACGCCTTATTATACTTCCTCTCGGGTAGTATTATTCTTAATTTTTTTTAAGTATAATAAATATATAGTATTACCCCTTTTTATACCTACTCGAATTCCGTTATTATTAATTTATAGTCGGAGTTATAATATAGGTCTTCGCGGATTATAAAATTATTTATAGCTTAATACGCTCCTTTTATAAAGAATAATAAATCGATTACGTTTTTTTATCTTTAGACTTTTTATATAATATATATTTTTAATAGCCCTAGTTTTATTTCCTTTAATTTTATTATCTCTAGAAGATAATCGGTTATAATATAATATATATATCGCCTAGTATTATTTTAGTTAGGGTAGTAGAGGTTAAAGTTTTTTAAAATAATATATTCGTTTTCCTCCGCTAACGCTTCCTTTAATAATAATAATATTAACGGATTATTAATCGAGGTATACTATATTAATAATAAGTTATATATATTATAGATTTATATCTTTTTATAATAAAGGATTCCTCGATTAATAGCCTCCTCTTCCCCGATTTTATCCGACCGAGACTCCTTTTTATTCCTTCGCTCTTTTAATATAATCTTTATAAAGTATAAATCGCCTTTATAATAAACTAGCTCTTAATTATTTATATCGATCTTTTTATTTATATAAAAGTATATACGGGTCTTTAGGCCTCCCTTATATACTAGGTAGAAATAATTAATACTATTATTATATAGCGCCTAGGTAGTAGGGTTTTAACTAGGTTTTTAAATAATTAAAATATCGATATTTTTAATTTACTCGTTTTAGAGTAACCTTATTATTAGCTTCGATTTCTTTTTAATATTATACTATACGACTCTAAATTAAATACTATAATTTATTACGCGTTAATATTATATCCGTAAATTCCTCGTTTATTTCCTAGTTATTTAGTAGTATTAATTCTGGCCGGTTTTTATCTAGTTAGTCGAATATTATTCCTAGGAGATTATTTAGGACTTAAAGGATTATTTACCTAGGTATTATTATTAATTTATTATTTTATCTCGGCCTCTTTACCTTCCTAGGTATAATAATAATATTTTAGATTTTATTAATTATATTCGTTATTATCTTCTTTTTCCTTACGCCTTTAGCCGGTACTAGTATAAATTTATCGCTAGTTAGTTATACCTAGGAACTTAAGGCTACTATCCTCGGTAATACCGCGAATTATTTAGGTTTATTCCCTAATTTTTATCGGATTCGGTATATTTTCTTTTACCTAATTAAGTACGTTCTACTTTAGGATTTATAACGTCCGGAGTAAATTATATAACGCTTTTCCTTCGGGCTTTCGGTACTATATTCGTATAATTAATATAATTTTATATATATTTTATATTTAGGCTAGTTTTTATAAATTAGGGTTATATAATCGTACTCTCAATAATTAAAATATTACTTTAGGTTACCTATTCTCTCCTACCTTTTATATAATAATAATTATTCGTTTTTTAGAAACCCGTCCGTTATTAATCTATTTACTATATCTAGGTCCGGGATCTCGAGAAGGAGTATTAAATACTTTTTCTCGCGGTTATATTCGTCTAGTCTAAGGGCGAACCTTAGTTATTTTATATTTATAATATTTAATCCCAGGTATAGTCTATAGTTATTCTTTTATAATATCTTTATTATTATTATTTAATTACTCGTATCGACGGCCTCCTTTCTTATATTATATACTACTACTACGTAGGTTTATTTTAATATTTTCGCCGAGGGGTTAATACTTTTTATTTATTTAATTATTTTCTCTAGCTTTTACCTTACTTTTACCGTTATATAATATAAAATAAAGTTTCCTTTTACTATTTATTCTACCCCGACGATCGACTCCGCTACCGGGTAGGCTCTGTTCCGGAATATTTTAATTAATTAAGAGTTAATTACTTTCCTAAATTATCCCCTAGCCTTAGTATTATTTATTTTAATTATTAATTATTTCGCCTTCGCGCTAGTCGCTATTATAAAGGGAGGGGGGTTCGTTTCGGTTATATACCTCGATAGGATAAATATATTTCTACGGGTAATATTAGCCTAGCTTTATACTAATAGCGTAGGTATACTCCTCGCCCTAAGTTTTTAGACCTTTTATTTTAGCGATTTAAAGCGTACGTTTTTCTACCGATTTTTATATATAATTAAGGATTATTTTTAATATAATCTACGTTAGTTATAGCCCGCGGTATATTATTTATTATACTTCTTTATACTCTATATCTTTTATAGCCTTTATTATAGTTATTATTAATTCTTTTAATATTTTTATATTCTTTTTATACTCTCCCGTTCGATTACCCGTCCCCTTTATTTATTATAATATCTTCGTTATATTAGAACGCGTTAGTAGCCTATATCTACCCTCTACCCTAGTACCTTAAATTTTATTTCTATTATCTTTATTTCTTTTTATCTTAACTAATTTCGTACCACTAGTAGAATTTTCCTCGTCGTATAATACCCGTATTTCAAGATCTTTTAACTCGAAGGTTCTATTTTTTCTCGAGACTTAATTCGTCGTTAAGGGTATTCTAGATAGTTCTAGAGGTAGTTATATATAATAATTATTTATTATTATTAATACCTTTATATAACTTATTATAATTATTACTAGCGTATTATAACTTTAAGTTTATAAGGTCTTTTTAAAGCCTAGAATAATCGTAATTAATTACCGCTATAGTTTACTTACCGCCTTAAAAAAATAAGTGTTAGTAGCGTTAATAGTGTTAGTAACTAAAAAATAAACTTATAACTCCGTAGTCGGGGGGAGAAATATTATAAACTATAATTATAAATCGTAGCTATAACTATAACTCCTATTATTAAAATAGTTATTAAAGTTATTTATTTTTATTTCTTTATATAAAATAATAGCGAGCTAAACTCTAAATATATTATCCTCTAATTTTTCAGCCTCGTCGTTGAGAACGATTATAATAGTAACGATTATTAAAACGAAAATTAAATCTAAAATAACTTAAAATTAAACCTTTTTATTTAATTATTAAATAATAACGTACCCTCTAAAGACTTTAGCTCCGTACCTTTCGGTGGATTAAATAAATAGTCGACTACCTCCGTAATAAAGTATATATATACGACGATCAAAAAGACGTTAATATAACGTATATATATTATTATCGATCCGACTCCTTAACTACTTTTAGTTATTTTAAATTAATATTATAACCGCCTAATAATATTAAACTATTCGGCCTTATACCTAGGTTACTATTAATACATCGGTATTTATAAAAATTATTTAGGTATTTCTTAAGGTCGAAACCTTAAATATAATAAAAGTCTTTATTATTTAGAAATAGGATATATATAATAACTTTAATATAATAGATTTATAGGAATACCTCGAAGATTTATTTATTATAGCTCTAGAACTAGACGTAGGTAAACTTAACTACGATACGATACTATATATTAATAGTTTATTAATAATAAAATAATTTATAATATCCTCCGTTATATCGTCGCCCCTATAACGTATATTAAGATTAAGAATAATAAGGTTATTATTATAGCCTAGACGATTATTATAAACGAATTTAAACCTTATAACTCCGGCTATTTATATAAAGTCTTAACTAAATTTAATTAATTTATTACTAGTTAATATAATAGTCCTAGCGACTACACTAGTAAATTTTAAAAGGCTTATAATAAACTTTATAATTTTAACTACTTTAAGTTTAATAATAACTTTATAATCTAGTAATTCTATCGTAACCTTAATTTTAATTATTAGCGTTATTATAAAATATTCGCTAAAGACCACGATATATTTAATACCGATAATATTATTAAAATTACTCTAAATATAACGATCTCTCGCTTCCGTAATATATTATATTTATAGGCTAGTAGTATTAGTTATAATTAATTAATATTTATTATATATACCTTAACGCTATAACGTATCTAAGGATTTAATTAGGAAAGAATTATTCGATCGTACCCCTATTATATTAACTTTATTAGGCGGGTATAGTATTATACTATTCATAATAAACCTTAATATAATAATCTTGGTTATAATAATTAGCGCGACCGTAGCCGGTACGGTCGAGGTAGCCGCGGTAAAGACGGCGGTAAAGGTAATAATAACGTTATTATTAAAGATAATAATAATAATAATAAAAGCCAAAATAATAAGAGTATAAATAATAAATCCGATAAATTAAATAAACGCTAGAGGTTTAATACCGAAGGTAATTCTAAATTTAGGAAATATAAAATATTACTACGCCCTTATAAGTATTATAATTAATATTTCTAAACTTCAAATCTTAGATACCGGTACTACCGTTTATATTAACTACGATTATTTTACTTTTATAAAATATAATAAACTTAAGGGCGCCGATAATATTAATAACTTTAGGGGCGGCCTAATACTATATAATAATAATATTACTCGGTTACTATATTTAGGCGATAAAGGCGTATAATACCTTAAAGTTAATAACGTTATATATATTCTTAATAGCGGTTTCAACTTTATTTCTTATATTAAACTTTAATAAACTAGCTACCCCCTAGGCTTTATTTCTAAAGGGATCTTTATCGAATCTAAAGAAATTACTATAGTCCTATAAAACTATAACCTCTACGTTCTATATATCAATTAATAATAGCTAGTATTAATTATTATTAATACTAAAGCCCTAACCTAATAGCACGAGAGACTCGGTTATTTAAAGAAAAATAACGTAATACGGTTATCTAAAATAATTAACGGTATTAACCTATTAAAGATTAAAGGCGATAACGGCTATATGACCTATAACGTTATAAAGATATATATTTATTCGTATAAGCGCAGCCTACGAAAGGGCCGTTTCGAATACGATATTATTTATAATAATATTATTAATTAAAGGGCCTATAACTTCGGCTTTATAATTACCTATATTAACGATAAATTTAAGTATAATTACTACTACTTTATATTTAATAAAATAAATATATTTAGCGCCTTTCGCAGTTATAGGTCCGTTAAAGAATATAATAACTACCGTATTTATTACCTTTATACCGATAAGGATCCTATATACATTAATAAGGTATTCGCCGATTATTAATATAAATATAATATCGTCTAAAGCTACTTTATCCCTAGGAACTCTTAAATAAATAGTATATTAAAATATATTAACTAAGCTTTACTCTAGAAGGTATATACCCTATTAAATAATAACGGCCTTAATAAGATACTAATTCTAGAACTTATCTCGATTATAAATTAACTCCGAAATCGGTCTTTTATTATTATAATAGATCTTACGCCCTATAAAGGCTCTATTAGAATACGTCCTAATTTATTATATTTACGTAATATTAACTAAATCGGCCTATATTAAGATCATTATATTATAGGTGAAAACTAGTAGAAGTTTATTTAACGTAATATTAAGGGCGCCCTCGTTAGGTACGAGGGTAACTATTTCTATCGAACATTAATATTTATAAATAAAGTACTCCGCTTTACCTAGATTTAATAAACCGAGGAGCGCTATATTAGAAATAGACGTACTACGATATAGGTACTATTAATTAATAAAATCTCTAGAATAATTCCCCGTTAAGGGGGCGATATTATAATAAAATATAAAAATACTTTAAGCCTATATAAACCTCCTATTAATATAGAATCAAATATCGACGATTACGGATATAATAATAGTAGCTCTAAGTTTACTATAGCCCCCCTATAACGATTTATTAAATATATTATTTTACTATGGTTATTAAAGTTAAAAACTAATATACCTAACCCTAGCTAAGCGCTGTAACCGTTATTAACTATAAGCGATATATTATCGCGAGTAATAATACTAGAGTCCTCGGGCTCTAATTTAATGCAATAATATAAATCCGGCCTAATATTCCCCCGCCTCCGCCTCGCCCGTAATATTAATAAGGGTACTCGATAGGTATTTAGAGCTACGCGAATTTACTCTCTCCCCCGACCTAATAATACTACTAGTTAAGGCGTTATTATATAAGTTATATAAACCTAAAATATATAAAGAAGTTATAATTAATACCCTAAATAAAATATATTAATAACTCGGTATAAAGGCCGAAATTAATTCATTTTTAATTAATAGTACCTAGATACTAGCTAACCTACCTTATAATCGAAAAATCCTTCGCGGTAAATAGGTCTATAAATTTAAATATAGTATTATTAACGAGATTACTCGCTATAAAGCCCGTTAGGTAATACGTGGCTTTAAATAATACTAAGGAATCGATTTTAACGAGATATTTACCTCTATAATTAAACCTATAAACTATAAAGTATTATTCGCAATTATAACGGCGTTCGACCTAGAGCTCGAATAAATAAATATATAAACTACGTTTCTTTATAGCGAGATCGATAATAATAAAATCTACGTCGAATAACCTACCGGTTTTAATAATAATTTAGGTCGTATATATTTATTAAAACGTACCTGATATAGGTTTAAATAATCCCCTTATATATAATATACTATTTTTACTACCTTCCTCGCTAAGCTAGGTTTTATACTCTTAAGCGCGGATTTTAATATCTTCCTTAATTATAATACCTAGCTAATTATTACTTTATATATTAATAATATATTAATTACTAGTACTAGGAAGGCCGTTATTACTTAATTTAAATAATAGTTAAACGATGAATATAAGATAACTAATATCGGGCCTATTATTTATTATTTAGGCCTTAAAGTCGCGCGCGATTATTTTAATTATATATTATCCTTTAGCTAGGAGGTTTATCTAGAAAGAGTATTTAAGAATTATAATATATAAAATATTAAAACTAAAGTTATAGGAGTTCTAATAAACCTAATAATTAGGTTTATCTTTACGGATAAAGGCTACTAGGCTGAACCTACCTTTTTAACTGTATATTAATTAACTATCGGATTACTTATATATATAATAATAAGTATACGGCCTAATATTATATTCGCGGTATTAATAATAAGCCGTTATATTTCTAACCCCGATAAGATTTATTAGGCCGTAGTTAAACGTATATTCCGTTACCTACGCGGTATATTATACCTAAAGTTTATATTTTAAGGTTAACTCGCCCTATTAGAGGGTTATATTAATATTAATTAGGCTAGCGACTATAATACGCGATACTCTACCTCTAATTATACGTTTAATCTCGGTAGTATAATTATTAATTAGCAATCTAAGCGCTAACTAAATATTATATTATTATTTTATAAAGCCGAATACGCTAGCTAAATATAAACTATTAAGGAAACTATTTAGTTTAAATAGTTATTAAAATAATTAATATTTATTACCCCTATACCCTATACTAGGGGGAAATCTAAAGACTATATATTAATACTACTCGCTAACGTACCGTATATACTTATTACCTTTTCAGCGATACTTGTATACTTCGTATTTATTATAGTTATTTTTTATAATAACTAGGGTACTATAACCTTAGTTAAGAACCTTTAAGATTACGGTCGTATTAAATATATTAATCTATAGTACTACTTTTAACGCGAAAAGATTATATTAAACGAAATTAAATTCCGCTATATCCTTATAGTAGATTAAATCGTTAATAGGTTTATTAAAGCCCTTCCTAAAATTAAATTCGATATTTTTCGGGTTACTCTAGGCCTCTAATAATTTATATAGGAGTTTATTAATACTCTTATAAAAGGATTTTTAAGTTTTTATATACTAAAAATACGGCTCTACGGGCGTACCCGAGGAGCCGTATTTAGAATTTAATATATACTTAACGCCTTCCCCGTAAATTAAAAATTAATACGCGATTTAATACTAACTAATAATTATTTTATAGATTATTATTAAATCTTTAAGGCCTTATCTAGGGTCTTTATAAAGTATACTCTCTAAATTTCAACTAAATCGCGTCCATATATATAGCGGTATATCCTAACTCGCTCTAGGTACTTTTAAGTTATATACGGCGACGATAAAACTACCCTATAATTTATTATTCTTATTTAGCCCTCCTATAACCCTTATTAATAAATATATACGTTACTAGAATATCCCCTAAATATCCGTTGTAGTCATATATCGTTATACCCGTAGTATTTAACGCGGTCCCCGTAGTATCCTAGGCGGTCTTTATACCCTTAATAATCGCCTCCCCATAAACCCTATAATATCCGACTATTTCTAATAATCTTCTCGTAGTATTTATATCGTTTATTAATACTCCGACCTAATTACTACCTAAATTTGGCGTGTATAGGTTAACTATCAAATAAATTTTTTAAAATACCGTATTTTATTAAAAAACGGAATTTTGCTCCCTCGGCCCCTACCGACGTGGTTTAGCCCTATAACTTAGCCCCTACCGACGTATCTTAGCCTTATAACTTAGCCCCTACCGACGTATCTTAGCCTTATAGCTTAGCCCCTACCGATATAGCTTAGCCCTATAGCTTAGCCCCTACTAATTATAATTTAGGCCTATAACTTGGCCCCTATAAATCATGGTTTTAGCCTTTATAACCTATTATAACGACCCTAAAATAGGGGGAATACGGGGCTATTTTAGAGACTTCTTAATAAAGAATTTCGTTCGAGTAGGAGTATTAGAATATAGGAGTACAGGACTACTTAATCACTACTTAGTAAATAAATACTTAACAATATTTAACATCAGGGTCTTATACGTATATTCGCTCTTATCCTCTATAGACAATCAATCAAGAAGTGTTTCTACCTATCCTATATTCAACAAATAGTATAAGAGACTCGGTTATTTAGGGAAAGATAACGTAGTGCGGTTATTTAAAATAGTTAATAATATCGACTTATTAAAGGTTAAGGGCGATAACGATTATAAAACCTATAACGTTATAAAGATATATATTTATTCGTATAAACGTAGCCTACGAAAGGGCCGTTTCGAATATTATTTATAATAATATTATTAATTTTAGAGTTTATAGCTTCGGCTTTATAATTACCTATATTAATAATAAACTTAAATATAACTACTACTATTTTATACCCAATAAAATAAGTAAATTTAGCGCCTTTCGTAATTATAGGTCCGTTAAAGAATATAATAACTACCGTATTCATTACCTTTATACCGATAAGGATCCTATATACGCTAATAAGGCGTTCGCCGATTATTAGTATAAATATAATATCGTCTAAAGCTACTCTATCCCTAGGAACCCTTAAATAAATAGTATATTAAAATACGTTAATTAAATTTTACTTTAGAAGGTATATACCCTACTAGATAATAACGGCCTTAATAAAATATTAATTCTAAAGTTAATCTCGACTATAAACTGGCTCCGAAATCGGTTTTTTATTATTATAATAAATATTACGCCCTATAAAGACTCTATTAAAATACGTCCTAATTTATTATATTCACGTAATATTAACTAAATCGGCCTATATTAGGACTACTATATTATAGGTAAAAATTAATAGAAGTTTATTTAATATAATATTAAAGGCGCCCTCGTTAGGTATAAAAGTAACTATTTTTATCAAATATTAATACCTACGGGTAAAGTACTCCGCTTTATTTAAATTTAATAAACCGAGGAGTATTATATTAGAAATAAATATACTACGATATAAACACCGCTAGTTAATAAAATCTCTAGAAGAATTCCCTGTTAGGGGGGCGATATTATAATAAAATATAAAAGTATTTTAAACCTATATAAACCTCCTATTAATATAGAATTAAATATCGACGATTATAGGTATAGTAGTAATAACTCTAAACTTATTATAGCCCCCTTATAGCGACCTATTAAACGCGTTATCTCGCTACGGTTATTAAAGTTAAGAGTTAATATACCTAGCCCTAGCCTATAGGCGCTATAATTACTAACTATAAACGATATATTATCGTAAGTAATAACACTAGAGTCCTCGAGCTCTAATTTATTAAATGATATAAATCCGGCCTAATATTCCCCCGTCTCCGCTTCGCCCTCGTTATTAATAAAGGTATTTAATAAGTATTTAGAACTACGCGAACCTACCCTCTCCCCCGACCTAATAATACTATTAGTTAAGGCGCTATTATATAAGCCGTATAAGTTTAAAACGTATAAAGAAGCCATAACTAACACCCTAAATAAAATATACTAGTAATTTAATATAAAGGCCGAAATTAATATACTCTTAATTAATAGTACCTAGATACTAGCTAACCTACCTTATAATTAAAAAATCCTTCGCGGTAAATAGGTCTATAAACTTAAATATAGTATTACTAACGAGGTAACTAGCTATAAAGCCCGCTAGGTTATATATAGCTTTAAATAATAATATAAAATTGATTTTAATAAAATATTTACCTTAGTAATTAAGCCTATAAACTATAAAGTACTATTGAATATTATAACTACCTACGACCTAGAGTTTAAATAAATAAATATATAAACTACTTTCCTATACGGCCTAATCGATAATGAAATCTACGTCGAATAACTTATTAGTTTCGACGATAGTTTAGGTCGTATATATTTCTTAAAATATACTTTATATAGGCTTAAATAATCTCCTTAAATATAATATATTATTTTTACGACTTTCCTAGCCCAGCTAGACTTTATACCTTTAAGCGCTAACTTTAATATATTTCTTAACTATAAGATATAGCTAATAATTACAATATACATCGACGATATATTAATTACTAGCGCCGGTAAAGATATTATTATTTAACTAAAATAACGCCTAAACGATAAATATAGAATAATTAATTTTAAATTTATTACGTACTATCTTAATCTTAAAGTATCGCGCGATCGCCCGAATTATATATTATCTTTTAGTTAAGAAATATACCTAAAGTAGGTATTTAAATATTATAATATATATAATATTAGAGTTAAAGTTATAGGAGTCCCTATAGACTTTATAATTAAGTTTATACCGGCCGATAAAGGATATTAAATTAAGCCTGCCTTTTTTACCGCCTATTAATTAGCCGTTAATTTATTAATATATACTATAATAAACACGCGGCCTAATATTATTTACGCGGTATTATTAATAAATCGTTATACTTCTAACCTTAATAAATCCTATTAAGTTATTATAAAACGTATCTTCCGTTATTTACGTGGTATATTATACCTAAAGTTAGTCTTCTAGGGTTAACTCGCCCTATTAAAGAGTTATATTAATATTAATTAAATAGGTAATTATAATATAAAGTATTCTACCTCGAAATACATATTTAATCTCGGTAGTATAATTATTGATTAATAGTTTAAGCGTTAATCGACTATTACCTTATTATCTTATAAAACCGAATAGACGGGCTAGACCTAGGTTATTAAGGAAATTATCTAGCTTAAAAGGTTATTTAAATAATTAATATTTATTACGTATATACTTTACTCTAGTAGAGATTCTAGTTAATATATATTAATAATACTCGTTATTATATTATTTATACTAGCCGCTCACTCCGCTTTACTAGCCTATTTTACGTTTATAATAATTATCTTTTATAATAACTAGGGTATCATAACCCTAGTTAAAAACCCCTAGAATTATAACCATATTAAATATATTACGATCTAGTATCTTTTTCTAGCGCGAAAAAGTTATAATAAACGAAATCGAGTTCCACTATATTCTAATAGCGGAGTAGATCGTTAACGGCCTAATTAAAACTTTTCCTAAAATTAAATTTAATACCTTTTATATAATTTTAGGCCTATAATAATTACTCTTTATAAATACCTACTAACGCTTTTATAAAAACTTATTTACGTTTTTATAGGAGTTATTCTATATTTATAAACATTAAATACGGCTTTACGAGTTTATTTAGAGGTTTTATAAACTATGTTTTAATAACCTAATTAATAATAAATGTTAATATTTAAATTAATATTAATTAATAACTACGGTATCGAATACTATTAAACTTTCAGGGCCTTATCTAAGGTCTTTATAAAATATACTCTTTAATTTTCCGTTAAATCGCGTCCGTATATATAGCGGTATATCGTAAATCGCTTAAGTACTTTTAGGCTATACGCGGCGACGATAAAATCGCCTTTTAATTTATTATTCTTATTTAACCCTTTTATAACTTTTATTAATAAATTTATATATCGCTAGAATATCCCCTAAGTATCCGTTATAATTATATATCGTTATACCCGTAGTATTTAACGCGGTCCCTATAGTATCCTAGATAGTCTTTATACCCTTAGTAATTAATTCCCCGTAGAACCTTATAATATCCGATTATTTCTAATAATCTTCTCGTTGTATTTATTGTTAATATTATAGAAGAATACTTGATTATTCTATAGAACTATGGGAATGCGTAAAACTATATACTATAGAGGATCTATATATAGATCCTAGATTAGGTGACTGAGTCACGTGATATACTAAGTCTTAGTATATTTTAATATTGGAATACAGGAGTGTAGGACTACTTAGTAACTACTAAGTAAATAGATACTTGGTAATATTTAGTATTAGGGTCTTATACGTATATTCGCTTTTATCCTCTATAGATAATTAATTAAGAAGTATTTCTACCTATTATAATTCAATAGGTTATAAGCCCGGGCTCTACGTAGATATCCGCTATATACTCACTATATTATTATGGTATTAATAGTAGTAATACGGCGTTATTACGTTATCGTAACTATATTTAGGACGTACTAGATTACGCCCGTAAAATTTTTTTAAATAAGGGGTTTAATACCTAGAATATAATTCCGCCGGCCCCGCCTCTACTAAAAAATAATTAATCGTCCTATATAATATACGCTAGAGAGTAGTTAAATCGTTTATAAAGAGTTTATATACCGCTAGAAAATAATTAATAAGCGAATTGTTATTAAAGAGTAGCTAAATCGTTTATAAAGAGTTTATATACCGCTAGAAAATAACTAATAAGCGAAGCGCTACTAGAAAATAATTAATTATTATATTAGGGAGTAACTAATCGCCGTAATCGGCTAATATTAACGTACTTTATATATACCTTATTAAATACCTTAGGGGTAGCTATATATAATAATTATTTATTATCGTTAATACCTTTATATAACTTATTATAATCGTTATTAGCGTACTATAACTTTAAACTTATAAGGTCTTTTTAAAGTTTAGAATAATTATAACTAATTACCGCTATAGCTCGTTTACCGCCTTAAAAAAATAAGCGTTAATAACGTTAATAACGTTAGTAGCTAAGAATAAATTTATAACTCCGTAGTCGGGGGGAAAAACACTATAAACTATAATTATAAGTCGTAGTTATAATTATAACTCCTACTATTAAAGTAGTTATTAAAGTTATTTACCCTTATTCCCTTATACAGAGTAATAGCGAGTTAAATCCTAAATATATTATCCTCTAAGCTTCTAGCCTTATTATTTAGAACGATTGTAATAATAACAATTATTAAGACGGAAATAATAACCGTCTAGGCCTAAGTTACCTCGTTTTATAATTAAGTATTAATATATTTTTTAGAGATTCTTAACCCGTACGTTCTAGCGGACCTAGCGTATAGTTAAAAAGATTTATATAAAAGTATATAACGATAAAAAGTACGACGATAAAGTATATAAATACTATTATCGATTTATTTCGCTAGCTACCTTTAGTTACTTTATAAACGAGTTAATACTAAAATTATCTAGCGATATTAAATTATTTAGCTTAACTCCTCGAATATTATTACTATATTATAATACCTAAAAGTTATTTAAATATTCGATAAAGTCGAAAAATTTAGCTTTATAAAAAATTTCGTCTAATAAAAGTAAAAAATACGTAATAATTTTAATATTATAAATTTATAGGAATACTTTGAAGATCCTTTTATTAAGGCTTTAGAACTAGACGCTAGTAAATTTAATTATATAATCGAAGCTACGCACTAATAGTTTAGCGATAATAAGATAATTTATAATATCCTTCGTTATACCGTTAATCCGATAATATATATAAAGATTAAGATTAAAAAGATAGCTTTATAAGCCTAGATAATAATTATAAATAAATTTAAACCCCGTAGCTCCGGCTATTTATATACTACTCTAAATAAACTTAATTAATTTATTATTTTTTACTACGATAATTTTAGCGATTATATTAATAAATTTTAGGTTATTTATAACGAGCTTTATAAATTTAATTACCTTAAATTTAATAATAACGTTATAATTTAATAATTCTATTATAATCTTAGTACTAAATATTGACGGTACTATAAATCCTTCGCCGAAGACTATAATTTATTCGATACTAATAGTATAGTTAAGATATTTTTTAGTATAGTAATCTTTCGCTTTCGTAATACCTTATACCTTTAGGTTAGTACCGTTAATACTAGCTAGCTCGCTCTCGTTATTTATAATATTTAATAGCGAGTTTAAGGGCTTAATTAGGAAGAAACTATTCGATTTTATTTATATTATACCGACTTTATAAGACGAGTTAAGTACTATACTACCTATAATAAAATATAATATAATAATCTCGGTTATAACAATTAGCGTAATTATAGCCGCCGCGGTCGAGGTAGCCGCGGCGGTAGAGGCGGTAGAGGTAATGATAACGCTATTAAGGATAATAATAATAATAGGAATAAGGATAAATCGCCTTATAAACGGGCTAGAGCCGATACCGAAGAAAATATAAAATCTTATTACGCCCTAGCCGGTATTAACTTTAAGGTCTCCTAACTCTAGATATTCGATACCGGTTATACCGTCTATATTACTTATAATCGCTCTATATTTATAGAATATACTAAGCTTAAGAGCGCCGACACTAGTAACGGTTTTAGGGGTAGATTAATACTATATAATAACGAAATTATTAAATTACTATACTTGGGCGATAATAATATCTAGTATCTATAAATTAATAACGTTATATATGTTCCTAATAGTAGTTTCAATCTTATTTCATACGCTAAGCTCTAGCGAGCTAGTTATATACTAGGTTTTATTTTAGAGGGGATTTTAATAGAATCTAAAGATATTATTATAACCCTTTAAGAGTATAATCTCTATATCCTACGTATATATAAATAAAGCTAATTTACTCTATCTACTATAGACGCTAAGGTCTTAACTTCATAATACGAGAGACTCGGCTACCTAGGTAAAGAAAATATTATACGCCTATTTTAAATGACCGATAGAATCGACTTATCTAAAGTTAAAGAGGATAATAGTTACGAAATATATAATATTATTAAAATATACGCGTGTTTATATAAACGTCGCCTACGGTAAAGACGATTTGAATATAATATTATTCATAGCGATATCATTAACCTAAGAGCCTATGGTTTCGGTTTTATAATTACGTTTATTAATAATAAATATAAATATAGCTATTACTACTTCATCCCTTATAAAATAAGTATCTTCGGTATATTCCGTAGCTATAAAAGCGCTAAAGAATACGGAGATTATAAGATTTATTACCTCTATATTAATAAAGATCCTATATATATTAACGGCGAGTTTACTAATTATTATTTCGAATATAATATCGTTTAGAGTTACTCTAATCCTAGTAACCCCTAAATAAATAGTATATTAAAATATATTAGTTAAACCTTACTCGAGAAAGTATATACCCTATTAATTAATAATGGACTCGATAATAAATTTATCCTAAAGTTTATTTCTACGGCGAACTAGCTACGAAATCGGTCTCTTATTACTATAATAGATATTACGCCCTATTAAGGCTCTATTAAAATACGCCCTAACTTATTATATCTACGTAATATTAACTAAATAGGCCTATACTAGGAACACTATATTATAGGTAAAAACTAGTAAAAGTGTATTAATTATAATAAAAAAGGTATATTTATCGGCTATAAAAGTAACTACTTCTACCGTATATTAATATATACGGGTAAAGTACGCCGCTTTACCTAAATTCGGTGGACCGAAGAGTATACTACTAGTAGTAATAAATATACTATAAACGACGGTATACCGCTAGTTAATAAAGTTTTAATAATAGTACCCCGTTAGGGGGGCGATATTATAGCGAGACGTAAAGGCGTTTTAAGACTATACGAACTATAGGGTAGTTTAGAATCTAATATTAATAACTATAATACTAGCTATAATTATAGTAACGGATAACTAGTTAAAATTACCCCGCCTAGTCGTACTAAATTTGTAGGGGATATTATTCGGTCTTTACCGCTATTATAGCGACTAATTAAATATATTATATTACCGAGGCCTAGGATTAGGTTATTTATACCGAGCCTATAGCTTACGCTAGGTTTATAGCCGGTATAATAACTATAAATAGATCTCGCTAGCGACGTTAATTCTGAGTCGACTCACGTAAATACGCTAGAAAACGTAGATTCCGAATCTAATATAGAACCGGCTTAATATTCTTCTAGCTCCGGCGTTAATACGCCCGTAATACTAATAACTCTAGATAAATATCTAGAGCTTCGTAAATCTATTTTATCCCTTAACCTACTAGCCTTATTTATAAGAGTTTTACCTACCGAGCCTTATAAGCCTAAAATATATAAGGAAGCTATAATTAACGCTTTTAATAAAATATACTAGTAGCTCGGTATAAATACCGAAATCGATTCTCTTTTAATAAATAGTACCTAGATACTATCGAATTTACCCCGAAACTAAAAGATACTTCGAGGTAAATAGGTTTATAAGTTTAAATATAGGGCCGCCGGTGAAATTACTCGCTATAAGGCTCGCTGGGTAGTATATAGGTTTAGATAATAATATAGAATCGACTTTAACGAGACGTTTACCTTAATAATTAAGTCTATAAATTATAAAATACTATTCGTTATTATAGTTATTTACGACCTAGAGTTTAAATAAATAAACGTATAAACCGCTTTCCTATACGGCCTAATTAATAATAAAATCTATATCGAATAGCCTACTAGTTTCGACGATAGTTTAGGTTATATATATTTCTTAAAACGTATTTTATATAGGCTTAAATAATCCCCTCGAGTATAATATATTATCTTTATGATTTTCTTAACTAAGCTAGGCTTTATACCCTTAAATATTAATTTTAATATATTTCTTAACTATAAAATATAGCTAATAATTATATTATATACCGACGATATATTAATTACTAGCGCCGGTAAAGATATTATTATTTAACTAAAATAACGCCTAAATAATAAATATAAAATAATTAACCTTAACTTTATTACGTATTATTTTAGTTTTAAAATATCGCGCGATCGCCTTAATCGTACGTTATCCTTTAGTTAGGAAATATATCTAGAGCGAGTATTTAAAAATTATAAAATATATAATATTAGAGTTAAAGCTATAGGAGTCCTTATAGACCCTATTATTAAGTTTATACCGGCCGATAAGGGATATTAAATTAAACCTACCTCTTTTACCGCCTACTAGTTAGCCGTTAATTTATTAATATATATTATAATAGGTACGCGGCCTAATATCGTTTACGCGGTATTAATAATAAGTCGTTATATTTCTAACCCCGATAAATCCTATTAAGCGGCTATAAAACGTATCTTCCGTTATTTATACGGTATATTAAATCTAAAGTTTATATTCTAGGGTTAACTCGCCCTATTAAAGAGTTATACTAATATTAATTAGGCTAATAATTATAATACGCGATACTCTACCTCTCGGTAATATAGTTATTAACTAGTAATTTAAGCGCTAATTAATTATTATTTTATTATTTTATAAAGCCGAATACACTAACTAAATATAAACTACTAAGGAAACTATTGAATTTAAAAAGTTATTAAAATAATTAATACTTATTACCCTTATACCCTATACTAGGGGGAAATCTAAAGACTATATATTAATATTACTCGTTAATATACCGTATATTAATTTATTAATTTATATATTTATTTAAGTAAAACTACTTCGTTTATAAGGGAGTTTTATAGAATATATATAATACCCGATAGTGTTATTAACTAGCCGCTAAAGAAACCTCTTAAGAGAATAAAAACTTTAATTTATTTTTAATCTCGGTTCTAGATATTTTAGCCTATTAATTAATAGGCCTTTCTATATACTACTACGTCGGTAAAACGAAAAGTGGCTCGATTATGGTTTAGGGCGCTCGACGGGCGCCTTAGGAGCCTTAAATATTATATTTATCTACCGATTCGATAGGCGCCCGAGGTATATAGCTAAAAGACTTAAGATTACTCGGGCGTATACCGAGTAAACCTAAAACCACTATTAACGGGCGCTAAATTAGGGGTACGCTATTAATTTTAACCCCCGTTTATAACCCTTATTTATAGTTATAATTTTATTCCTTTTATAGTTATAGCCCTAGCTATAGACCCCTATTTATAATATTAGCCCTATTATTATTATACCTCTATAATTATCGTTATCGCACCTCTATCGCTGTCGCTATATATATTTTAATATATGGCCTATATATTACCCCCGCGAGGATTTCGCCTAAACCGATCGATTCCGGGGATTAAAACTTACTAGCGTTAAAAGTTATTCCGGGGGGTCGCTACCGTCGATAAAGGCGATTATAAAATATTAAGATTTTTAAAAATTTTAGGTAGTAAATTATATAATTTTTTAAAACTAGGGCCTTTAAAGTTTTAGGTTTAAATTACGCTCGTTAAAAGCCCGATATATATTTTATAACGGTTTTAAACGCCCGTTAAGCGCCCGTCGAGTGATTTAATACTCGAAGGGTACTCGGTAGGCGCTCGACGGGCGTTTAAGACCGTTTAGGCGCCCCGAGCCTACTTTAGGCGCCCGAGGTAATTAACCTAAAAACCCCGAGCCGCTAAAGCCAGTTTTCGATTTACCGACGTAGTTCTTCTTCTAGGTTTCTTCTTCGCGTAAATTCTTAAAGTTAATAATTTTATATTAATCTTAAATAACCTCGTTATTTTATCCTTTATATTTACCCCTTTTTTTAAAACTCGTTATTTATCTCCGTTACGGGCTTAAGCCCACGTAATATATATAAATATAACCGTAGTTAAATACTATATATTTTATTATACCGGTACGCTAGTCTTATTATCCCTCTTTATTATTATTTTATACTCTTTCGCCTTTATTCTTAATTATATACGCGTAGTTATCTCTTTATTATAATGGACTTTATATCCCGTTAGTACTTTAATATAATTACTCGGTTATTAGGGTTACGACTCCTATATAAGTATTAATATTTAAGAGTATAAATAAAAGTCCTTTTATTTACGCGAGTTTCGTTTTATATATTTATACTTTATTTATTCGTTAACGGCGGAGGAAGATATTTAGTCCTATAAAGTTTTATATAACGGTTATTTATCGGTAAATCTTAAAAGTAAATATTAGTATACTTTAAACGTTATTAGCCCTATTAGAAAGCCGTCTACGAGTTTACGCTAAAACTCTATATTAAAGTAAATACCGACCCGAGGTTTAGTAGGATTAGTAAGTCGGGGTTTCGGGTAATAAATTAGGATTCCGGGAAAGTTACTTTTAGTAAATAATACTAACTATTAGTAGGTTTAGTAGGTTTAGTAACTCGATAAATCGTTAGTAATTTAAATATTAGACGAATAGGCCTATTATATACTACCCTATAGTATACGCATTTATATGCGTATTAATATATATTATAGTATGGATTATAGTATGGGCTATAGTATACCCTATAATATACGTAATAGCGTGCGCAGCTTACGTATACTATTGAATAGTATACGAATAGTATATAAATAGTATATGTAAAGGTATCCTAAATAGTATATAATATACGCCCCCCGTAGTAGTCTCTAAAACATTAGACGAAAGTCCCCTATAATATACGCAATTATAGTATACACTAAGGTATACGCCATAGTGTGTGAAATAGTATAGTATTTATATATATAAACTCCCCGGATATGCCCGGGTAACGCCCCCGCGAGAACTTTTATTAAAACTTATTATTCCGGGCCCGGTAGGTCGCTGGCGTTAATAGTCGTCGCTAGGGGTCGCTATTATTAATAACGATAATTATAGAACTTTATTTATTTCAGCCCTATTATAGGGCTGAGCTACTATTAGTATATTAATAATATATATAAATTATTAAAGTTATTAATCCGGTTAAAATTAACCCGGAGTTATTAAATTTACTAAAAGTAACCTACCTAGACCCTTAATTTACTAAATTTATTAATAGGATACTAGTAGCCCTATCCGTAAATTAGGGCTACTAGTAGTATCCTATTTATAATTAAAGTTAAAAAACTTACTAATAAGATACTACTAGTCTTATCCGTAATTTAGGGCTACTAGTGAGACGCTACTAGCCCTATCCGCGCGGTCGGTAACTAGGGTTTTAGTAGGAGCTTTTGAGACTTATTAATATTTTATAACTCTTAGAGTAGAGGAAGCTCTTTATAATTCGAATATTATTAATATTTAATAAATAGCTAAACGGGAGCCCTTATTTAAACCTAAAGTTTCGGCTTTATATATATATATTTATTCTATACTCTTTCTTATATATAGGTATAATAGACGCGTTTTTTTCATAATTCCCTTTTTCTAATATGTCGGGCCGCGACTACGGTTACTTTTCTAATTAATTATATTATAGAGGGTTCGTTCTTTATCGCTTTAATTCGTTAAGGGAGAGGAGGGGAGGAGGAGGAGAGAAGAAAAAAATCTCTTTATTAATACTACGGTCGTGTTAAGAATATAAATACCGCTACGAGATAAATTTAACGCGCCGCGATATAAGATCTTTTAGCTCTTTAGACTACTATAAATAGTAATTCAAAATTCGTAACTAGTAGGACATATACCTAGATCTCGTTATTAATTATATACCGTATATATTTATTATCTTTTTAGCGATACCTATATACTTCGCGCTTATTATAGTTATCTTTTATAATAATTAAGGTATTATAGCCCTAGCTAAAAACCCCTAAAATTACGATCGTATTAAATATATTAATTTATAGTATTATTCCTAACGCGAAAAGATCGTATTACGTCGGTAAAACGAAAAGTGGCTCGATCGTGGTTTAGGGCGCTCGACGGGCGCCTTAGGAGCCTCTAACGCGATATTTATCTACCGATTCGATAGGCGCCCGAGATATACAGCTAAAGGGCCTAAAATTACTCGAGCGTATACCGAGTAAACCTAAAACTACCACTAACCGGCGCTAAATTAGGGGTACGCTACTAACTTTGACCCCCGTCTATGGCCCCTATTTATGGCCTAGGCCCCTATATATAGCCCTACTCATAACTATGGCTATGGCCATGGCCCCTACTATAGCCATGGTAGCTGTCGCTGCCATAGCTACCGCTATCGCATGCTATGGCGCATACCCTAGCGAATACCCTGGCGTATGCCCTGGCGCATAACCTACGCGTCACCCCCGCGAGGATTTTGCCTGAATCGATCGATTCTGGGAATCAAAACTTACTGGCGTTGAGGGTCGTTCCGGGGGGTCGCTACCGTCGATAGAGGCGATCATGGAATATCAAAATTTTAGGTAGTAAATTACGTAATCTAGCCCCTAGAGCGGCCCCTAGAGTAGGTATATATTTAGCGCCATTTACGCGCGTTATACGCCCGAAGCTGGCTGCGTATTGGCTCCGAGCCACTATCGAGTTATTATCGGGCTACTATCGGGCGCCTTAGGCTACCGTCGAGCGCTAGAGGTGCTCTAGGCCTCTTTCGGGCGCCCGAGGTAGTACGTTTAAACCCCGAGCCCCTAGAGCCGGTTTCCGATTTACCGATATAGGCGAAATTAAATTCCGTTATATCTTTATAATAGATTAAATTATTAAAAAACTTACTAAAGCCCTTCCTAAAATTTAATTCGATATCTTTCGGGCTACTCTAGGCCTTTAATAATTTATATAAAAATCTATTAATACTCTTATAAAAATTTTTAAGTCTTTATATATTGAAAATACGACTTTACGGGTATACCCAAAGAGTCGTATTTAAAACTCAATGTATATTTAGCGCCTTCCTAGTAAATTAAAAATTAATATAAAAATTAATACTAATTAATAACTACTCTAAAAATTATTATTAAATCTTTAAGGCCTTATCTAAGGCCTTTATAAAATATACTCTCTAAATTTTAGTTAAATCGTATTCGTATATATAATAATATATCCTGACTCGCTCTAGGTATTTTTAAATTATATATAACGACGATAGAATCGCTTTATAATTTATTGTTTTTATTTAACCCTCCTATAACTCTTATTAATAAATATATACGTCGCTAGAATATCCCTTAAATATTATTTTAATTATATATTATTATACCCGTAGTATCTAAAATGGTCCCCGTAGTATCTTAAACGGTCTTTATATTTTTAATAGTCGCTTCCCCGTAGAACCCCGTAGTATACGATTATTTCTAATAATTTCTCGTGGTATTCATATCGCTTATTAATATCCCGACCTAGTTACTACTTAAATTTAGCGTGTATAGGTTGACTATTAAATAAAAATTTTAAAATACCGTATTTTGTCAAAAAACGGAATTTTCCTAACTTGGCCTCTATAAATCATAGTTTTGGCCCTTATAACCTATTATGAAGACCCTAAAATAGGTGGAATACGGGGCTATTTTAGAGGCTTCTTAATAGAGGATTTCGTTCGAGTAGGAGTATTAGAATATAGGAGTATAGGACTATTTAGTAATTATTTATTAAGTAAATACTTAGTAATTGTCACGGGGTAGACTTTGGTAGGAGTATTACTATAAATATCTACTAAGACGGCGGGCTGAGCCCTACCGCTAGCTCTATCGGGACTAGGGTAATACTAGGATTCTAATATATTAGGGCCAAATCCTCTATAGAATAATTAATATTTTTTATACTATATACTATTATATTGACCCCGTGTTAAATAGTAGTAACGGTAATACTAATATAGAACTATACCTCTTCTATATTAGTGAGAACGATTATATTAATTATAAGTAGTAAAATAACCCCTAAAACGGTTAATATACTCCTTATTAACTACTATATTCAAAATAGTTTACTCCGTATCGATAGCGAGCCTTACCTATATTATACCTATTTAGCGCTTTCGTACCGTACTCTACTACCTTGAATAAGTACTTCTAAGCTTTTTATTAAGTTATTAAAATAACCTATTTAATACCCTTTTTATTTAGGGTATCTATAATAAATATTAAATTAAATATTTAGAACGTCCCTTTATTTATCTCCCTTTTATTAATATAGTTATTTATCTTAATAAACTACCTATTAGGTAAATATCTAGCCTAGTAAATATATTACTAGTTATTTCTCTTACGCTTCCGTTATAGAAAAAGAATACTAGAATACTAGTCTTTTAATACTACTTCTATTATTTACCTAGTATTACTACTTTTAATATTTATTATTAATTATTACTTTAGTTATTACCCTAGAAGAAGTTTAACTAAGCTCTACTACAGTTGATTTTATTTTCTATTTATAAAAATTCCTATTATTAAGTAAATATATCCTAAAATAGGTAAAAGTTGTTTTTAATATTAGACGAGTAGTTACCTAGATAGTTATATAGTCTTTTAATCCTCCTATTAAAGTACCTCTTTAATATTCGTTAAGAAGGGGCTAGAAAGCGAAGTATTTTAATAATAACCTTTTAGAGTATATTAAGTTTAAGTGGCCTATTATATAGTTACTTTAAATTATTAATAAAATAATTATAATACCGTTTATCGGTATTTTCCGAAGGGATATTAAAGAGCTACGTTAATGCCTATAAAAGAAGTAACCTTTAGAGGACGAATTTAAAAACGAAAAAATTATAACTCCTCCCGAGCCTAAATAACCTACTATGGATTCCGAATAAATAATATAATTTATAGAATCGTTAGAAATTTAGGCTCTTATTATTAGGTTAGTAACTAGGATAAAAGAAGACCTAATAGAACTTTAAGGCCTATTAGGAGTAAATGACTTAACTAGTTAAGACGGTATTAGTATTAGAGTAAACGCCTAGAATAAATTAAAACTCGAAGAGATTAGATTCTTCGACTTTAAAGGCGATAGGAAGGATAACCTATTTACGTCGGTAAAACGAAAAGTGGCTTAATCGTGGTTTAGGGCGCTCGACGGGCGCCTTAAGAGCCTTAAATATTATATTTATCTACCGATTCGATAGGCGCCCGAGGTATATAACTAAAAAACCTAAAGCCACTCGGGCGTATATTAAATAAATTTAAAACCACTATTAACGGGCGCTAAATTAAGGGTACGCTATTAATTTTAACCCCCGTTTATAATCTTTATTTATAATTATAACTCTATTCTTTTTATAGTTATAGCTCTAGTTATAGACTCTTATTTATAACGTTAACCCTATTACTATTATACTTCTATAACTATCGTTATTATACCTTTATCGCTGTCGCTATATATATTTTAGCGTATAGCCTATATATTACCCCCGTAAGGATTTCGCCTAAATTAATCGATTTTAAGGATTAAAATTTACTAGTATTAAAAATCGTTTTAAGGGGTCGCTATTATCGATAAAAACGATTATAGAATATTAAGATTTTTACTAATTTTAGGTAGTAAATTATATGATTTTTTAAGGCTAGGGCCTTTAAAATTTTAGGTTTAAATTACGTTTATTAAAAGCCCGATATATATTTTATAACGATCTTAAGCGCCCGTCGAGCGCCCGTCGAGCGATTTAACGTTTAAAGAATACTCGGTAAACGCTCGACGGGCGTTTAAGGCCGCTCGGGCGCCCCGAGCCTACTTTAAGCGCCCGAGGTAGTTTACCTAATAACCCCGAGTCGTTAAAGCCGGTTTTCGATTTACCGACGTACCTTAAGAAGGTATATTATATATAAGAATATTTTCGACTTTAAAGATCGCGTTAACGATATAATTAAATAGTATAATAAAGAGGAGGTACGAAAGTTTCTATCTTTATATTTTAGGGGAGTAGTCTTTAAGTAGTTCTCGAATAAACTAAATATTAATATTAAGGCGCTAATACGTACCTTCGCTAGCCCTAAATAGATAGGTCGTTTTATTAAGTAATTTAAAATAAAAACGCTAGAAGCTATATATAAGCTTCGTTTCAATAAATATAGATTCGTTTAAATACGCACTAATACAACGCTTAAATAATATATAAATAAAATACTTGGCCTAACTAGGGCCGCCGATATTCCTAGTATATATTAATAAATATTTATAATCTATAACTATATTAGTTTTAATTTCAAGTTTTTTATTAATCCGCCTAAACCTAGTATCTTATTAAATAAATTCCTTAATTTATTTAACGTTAAGGAAGAAGCCTAGCTAGGAATAATACGAAGTAATAAAATAATTAAACCTCTACCGCCTCTTAAACTAGAGGGTTTACGATAAAGTTAATAGAATTATTAATAATTTAACTAGTTCTAGTTATAGTAGAACTAGTTACCTTAAACTACTTTTTATTAATTTATTAATCTAGTTTATTAGAATATATTAAATATCTTTTAAACGTAATAGTAACCTCGTTAAATTTAACTACTACCTATTTAGTTATAAATTACTAGTAGTAATACTAGAAATATATCTTTCCCTTTTAGAAATAGAAATCGTCCTAATTTTTAACCGCGTTAAGAAAACCGCGGGCCTATAACCGGTAGTTATAATTTTAATTATTTCGGGTAATAATAAATACCCCCTAGGTATATAATTATTTACTATAAAACCGAGATATAAAAGGACTATTCTTAAAAAGATAATATTATAGAGTTATAAATAGAAGAGTAATCTACGCTTAATATTAGTTACGTTAATAAATAGAGCTAGGATTAGTAGTAAAACGATTATTATAATAAATAAAACGAAATAACCGGTTATTAAACGACTATTATCGATACGCCTAAATAAATCGAGTACTATATATATAAAGAGTCGTTCTTTTCTAAAAACGTATTATATATATATTTTAGAAATTAAAGTTTAGGTAGGAACCCTACTAAAGCCTCTTACCCTAAATATTTAATTATAAATATTATTTAAAAGAGTAAATAATCTTTAGTAATAAACGAGAATACGGAAACTTATTACTAAATTAGAATAAATAACGAATTATTAAAATAGAAACCTATTATTAAATTAAACTATAACTCTTCTAAAAATACGGGAATAAGATAAATATTTAAGAAATACTAGTATATTAATATTCGAATCGGCCTAGATTTTAGAATTAAAATAGAAAAGAGTTATAAAGATATTAACTATAAAGTAACTATCGTTAACTATAAATTTATAGTATACTTCTTTTTAAAAACTAGAATCCGTACTATAGTAACTTTACTCTAAGTTACCGGTATTAGTAAAGTACTAATCGTTATATTATTTCTAAATATATCGTCACCTCCTTATACCTCCCTAGGAAAGATAAGAGCGGTAATAAAATAATAACCGTAACCGCCCTTAAGGAAGTCCATATTATAGATAATCTTAAAATAAATATATTTATTAGTATGGACGTTATGGCCCCTAAAGGGATAGATATATTAATAACTCGGTAAATAACTTATATTAATAGCTACGATATAGAGTGCCCTATCGACGTCTATTTAAGAGGTATAAGTATGAACCGGCCGGTATATATTACGAAAATAAGGGTTATCCCCCTATAAGCTACGGTAATTATCGAAGTCTATAAGTTTGATCTACTAGTACGAGACTACTTTTTTAAACCGGTAGATACTAACCTATACCTCTTTACCGGAATCGTTAACGATAGAATGAGATTAGTACTTATAAAGAATAAGACGGATAAATATATTAAAATCCCTAGGAATATAAAAATAGGCCAAGTAATCGAGGTTTAATTTAATAGCTATTATAGTATTACTATAGGTGATAACGACGTTCGCGAGCTCGCTATACGAAGGCCTTTATAGGAGTATAAAAAAGCTTTTATTAAAAATATTTTTAATAGTACGGTTACCGCTAGTACTAGTTTATTACTTTTTAAATAGCCTTTAGGGGGTAAAGATATAGAGAACCTAACTAGTTCCCGGCTTTCTATTTTATTAGTAGAGGTAATTACTTCGGTAAAGGATAATATCCTCTTGAACGGTATTATTATTTATAGTAAATAACCGGAGTTAGTAAAGATTATTAATTAATTTTCTATACTTTGGATAGAAGGAGGCTTTATTAATATTCTAGAAAACGAATAAATACGTATATTACTTCGCGCCGACTAGGAAGATAAAGTACCTAAAACGGTATATATTTATCCTATAAATAACGAGAGCTAGAAGATTATTAACGAAACCTTTAATAAATTATATATTTAGGGACGATTTGAATAGACGATATAAATCATTTTATTTAATTTCCTAGTCTTCGTTATTTAAACTATAAAATTAGACGGTACTAAGAAGGGCTATATTATTATTAATATTCGAGGTTTAAATACTATAGTTATAATAGATATCTACTATTTATCTTTATAAAATAATATAATTAGCGCCGTTAAGGGTTATTATTAGATTACCGTTATCGACGCCGTTAGTTTCTTTTATTAATAGCGTGTATACCTTAAAGATAGATATAAGTTTACCGTTATATTATACCGCGGCTAAGAGACTTTTAATATTATAGTAATAGGATTTAATTTTAGGAAAAACTTTAGTTAAGTCGTTAGCGATTTACTCCGCTATTAAAATATAATAAAATTCAATTTCGCTTACTACGATTTTTTCGCGCTAGAAATAATACTAGATTATAATATATTTAATATAGTTATAATTTTAAGGGTTTTTAGCTAGGGCTATAATACCCTAGTTATTATAAAAGATAATTATTATAAATATAAAGTAGGCTAGTAGAGCGGAGTAGGTAGTTAATATAAATAATATAATAACGAGTATTATTAATATATATTAACTAGAATCTCTATCAGAGTAGAGTATATATATAATAAATATTAATTATTTAAATAGTCTTTTAAATTAGATAACTTTTTTAATAATTTAAATCTAGCCCACGTATTCGGCTTTATAGGATAATAATATAATAATCGTTTAACGTTTAAACTACTAGATAATAACTATATTACCGAGATTAAATATATATCTAAAGGTAAAACGCCTTATATTATAATTACCCGCTTAATTAATATTAATATAAGTCTTTAATAGGGCGAGTTAACCTTAGAAAACTAACTTTAAATATAATATACCGCGTAAATAATAGAAGATACGTTTTATAATAACTTAATAAAATTTATCGAGGTTGAAAATATAACGATTTATTATTAATATTATATAAGCGATATTAGGCCGTATATTTATTATAGTATATATTAATAAGTTAACGGTTAACTAGTAAATAATAAAAGAGGTAGGTTTAATTTAATATCCTTTATCGGCCGGTATAAATTTGATTATAAGCTTTATAAAGACTCCTATAACTTTAACTTTAATATTATATATATTATAATCTTTAAGTACCCGCTTTAGGTATATTTCCTAGTTAAAGAATAATATATAATCTAGGCGATTACGCGATACTTTAAAATTAAGATAATACGTAATAAGGCTAAAATTAATTATTCTATATTTATTATTTAAACGTTATTTTAGTTAATTAATAATATTTTTACCGGCGCTAATAATTAATATATCGTCGATATATAATATAATTATTAATTATATTTTATAATTAAGAAATACGTTAAAGTTAATATTTAAGGGTATAAAGCCTAGCTTAGCTAAGAAAGTTATAAAGATAATATATTATATTCAAGGGGATTACTTAAACTTATATAAAATATATTTTAGGAAGTATATATAGCCTAAACTATCGTCGAAATTAATAGGTTATTCGATATAGATTTCATTATTAATTAGGTTATATAAGAAAGTAATTTATATATTTATCTATTTAAGCTCTAGGTCGTAAATAACTATAATAATAAATAATACTTTATAGTTTATAGGTTTAATTATTAAAGTAAACGTTTTATTAAAATCGATTCTATATTATTATTTAGACCTACGTATTACCTAGCGAGCTTTATAGCGAGTAATTTCGCTAATAGTTTCATATTTAAATTTATAGACCTATTTACCCCGAAGTATTTTACGGTTTCGGGGTAGATTCGATAGTATCTAGATATTATTTATTAAAAGTGAGTCGATTTCGGTATTTATACCGAGTTATTAGTATATTTTATTAAAAGTATTAATTATAGTTTCTTTATATATTTTAGGCTCGTAATGTTAAATATAGGATAAGCAGAAACACTTCTTGATTGATTGTCTATGGAGGATATGAGCGAATATACGTATAAGACCCTGATGCCAAGTATTACTAAGTATCTGTTTATTAAGTAGTCCTGTACTCCTATATTCTAATACTCCTACTCGAACGAAATTCTTTATTAAGAAGTCTCTAAAATAGCCCCGTATTCCCCTTATTTTGGGGTCGTTATAATGGGCTATGGGGGCCTAAGTTATAATTAGTAGAGGCTAAACTATAAGGCTAAGCCATATCGGTAGGGGCTAAGCTATAAGGTTAAGCTACGTCGGTAAGAGCTAAAGGAGCAAAATTCCTTATTTCAATAAAATACGGAATTTTTAAAATTTTATTTGATAGTTAACCTATATACGCTAAATTTAGGTGGTAACTAGGTCGGAGTATTAATAAACGATATAGATACCACGAGAAGATTATTAGAAATAGTCGGATATTATAGGGTTTATAGGGAAGCGATTATTAAGGGTATAAAGACCGCCTAGGATACTACGGGGACCGCGTTAGGTATTATAAATATAACGATATATAACTATAACGGATACTTAAGGGATATTCTAGCGATATATATATCTATTAATAAGCGTTATAGGAGGGTTAAATAAGAACGATAAATTATAAAGCGACTTTATCGTCGCCGCGTATGGCCTAAAAGTGCCTAGAGCGAGTTAGGATATACCGCTATACGTACGGACGCGATTTGGTTGAAATTTAGAGAGTATACTTTATAAGGGCCTTGGATAAGGCCTTAAAGATTTAACGATAATTTATAGGGTAGTTATTAATTAGTATCGAATTATATATTAATCTTTAACTTACGAGGAAGGCGCTAAATATATATTAAACTTTAAATATAACTTTTCGGGTACGCCCGTAAAGCCGTATTTTTAGTATATAAAGGCTTAAAAATCCTTCTATAGGAGTATTAATAAGTTCCTATATAAATTATTAAAGGTTTAGAGTAACCCGAAAGATATCGAAGTTAACCTTAAGAAGGGTTTTAATAAGTTTATTAACGATTTAATTTATTATAAAGATATAACGGAATTTAATTTCGCTTAAGGCGATCTTTTCGCGTTAAAAGTAGTACTATAAATTAATATATTTAATACGACCGTAATTTTAAGGGTTCTTAACTAGGGTTATAGTACCTTAATTATTATAAAAGATAATTATAATAAATACGAAGTATATGGGTATCGCTGAAAAGGTAATAAATATATACGGTATATTAACGAGTAATATTAATATATAATTTTTAGATTTCCCCCTAGTATAGGGTATAGGGGTAATAGGTATTAATTATTTTAATAACTATTTAAATTATATAGTTTCCTTAGTAGTTTATATTTAGCTAGCGTATTCGGCTTTATAAAATAATAACGTAATAATTAATTAGCGTTTAGATTACTAGTTAATAATTATATTACCGAGGTTAAACGTATAGTTAAAGGTAGAGCGTCGCGTATTATAATTATTAACTTAATTAGTATTAATATAGCCCTCTAATAGGGCGAGTTAACCTTAGAATATAAACTTTAGGTATAGTATACTATGTAAATAACAAAATATACGTTTGACTACGGCCTAATAAATCTCGTCGGGGTTAGAAATATAACGGCTTATTATTAATACCGCGAAAACGATATTAGGTCGTATATTTATTATTATATATATAAATAATCCGATAGCCGATTAGTATATAGTTAAAGAGGTAGGTTTAGCCTAGTAGCTTTTATTCATAAAGATAAATTTAATTATTAGGTTTATTAAAACTCCTATAACTTTAGTCTTAATATTTTATATATTATAGTTTTTAAATATCTTTTCTAGGTAAGCCTCCTAACTAAGGGATAGTATACGATTAGGGTAATCGCGCGCGACTTTAAGGCCTAAATAATGGGTAATAGGCCCGAGATTAATTATTTTATATTTATCGTTTAGTTATTATTTAAATTAAGTAATCGCGGCCTTCCTAGTACTAGTAATTAATATATTATTAATGTATAAGGTAATGACTAGCTAGGTATTATAATTAAGAAAGATATTAAAATCCGTATTTAAGGGTATAAAACCTAGCTTAACGAGGAAGGTAGTAAAGGTAGTATATTATATACGAGGGGATTATTTAAACCTATATAAAGTATATTTTAATAGGTATATATAACCTAAATTATTACTAAAACCGGTAAGTTATTCGATATAGATTTTATCGTTATCGATCTCGTTATAGAGAAACGTAGTTTATATATTTATTTATTCGAGCTCTAGGTCGAACGCCGTTATAATAACGAATAGTACTTTATAGTTTATAGGCTTAATTACGGAGGTAAACGTCTTATTAAAATCGATTCCTTAGCGTTATTTAAAGTTACGTATAATTTAGCGGGCTTTATAGCGAGTTACCTCGCTAGCGGTATTATATTTAAATTTATAGACCTATTTACCGCGAAGGATTTTTCGATTATAGGGTAGGTTAATTAATATCTAGGTATTATTAATTAGGAGTAAATTAATTTCGGCCTTTATACCGAGTTATTAATATATTTTATTTAGGGTATTAGCTATAATTTCCTTATATATTCTAGGTTTATATAATTTATATAATAACGCCTTAACTAGTAGTATTATTAGGTCGGGGGAGAGGGTAGGTTCGCGTAGCTCTAAATACCTATTAAGTACCCTTATTAATATTACGGGCGAGGCGGAGGCGGGGGAATATTAGACCGGATTTATATTATTTAATAAATTAGAGCTCGGGGACTCCGGTATTATTATTTATAATAATACGTCGTTTATAGTTAATAACGGCTATGGCGCCTAGCTAGGGCTAGGTATATTAACTCTTAACCTTAATAACCGTAGCGAGATAATACGTTTAATAGGTCGTTATAGGGGGGCTATAATAAACTTAGAGTTACTATTATTATATCCGTAGTCGTCGATATTTAATTTTATATTAATAGGAGGTTTATATAGGTTTAAAGTATTTTTATATTTTATTATAACGTCGCCCCTTTAACGGGGAATTATTTTAGAGATCTTATTAACTAGCGGTATTAATATTATAGTACGTTTATTTCTAATATAGCGCTCCTCGGTTTATTAAATTTAAATAAAGCGGAGTACTTTACCCGTAGGTATTAATATTTAATAAAAATAATTACCCTCGTACCTAACGAGGGCGCCCTTAGTACTACGTTAGGTAAATTTCTATTAATTTTCATTTATGATATAACGATCCTAATATAGGCCGATTTAATTAATATTACGTAAATATAATAAATTAGGACGTATTCTAGTAGAGCCTTTATAGGGCGTAATATTTATTATAACGATAAAAGACTAATTTCGGAGCTAGTTTATAATCGAGATAAACTCTAGAATTAATATCTTATTAAAGTTATTATTATTTAATAAAGTATATACCTTTTAGAGTAGGGTTTAACTAACGCGTTTTAATATATTATTTATTTAAGGGTTCCTAGGGATAGAGTAGTTCTAGATAATATTATATTCGTACTAGTAATCGGCGAACGCCTTATTAATATATATAAAATCCTTATCGGTATAAAGGTAATGGATACGGTAGTCGTTATATTCTTTAATGGATTTATAGCTACGAAAGGCGCTAAATATATTTATTTTATTAGGTATAAAGTAATAGTAGTTATATTTAAACTTATCGTTAATATAGGTAATTATAAAGCCGAAGTTATAGGCCTTAAGATTAATAATATTACTATAAATAATATCGTATTCGAAACGGCTTTTTCGTAGGCTACGTTTATACGAATAAATATATATCTTTATAACGTTATAGGTTTTATAGCCGTTATCGCCTTTAACCTTTAATAGGTCGATACCTTTAGTTATTTTAAATAACCGTATTATATTATCTTTCCCTAAATGACCGAGTCTCTCGTATTATTAGGTTAGGGCTTTAGTGTTAATAGTAGTTAATATTAACTACTACTAATTTATACGTAGAACGTAGAGGTTATAGTTTTATAGGATTATAGTAATTTCTTTAAATCCGATAAAGATCTCTTTAGAAATAAAGTTTAAGTGGTAGCTAGCTCGTTAAAGCTTAATATAAGAAATAAAGTTAAAACCGCTATTAAGAACGTATATAACGTTATTAACCTTAAAGTATTATATACCTTTATCGCCTAAATATAGTAGCCGAATAATGTTATTACTATATAGTATTAGGCCGCCCTTAAAACTATTAATACTATCGGCGCCCTTAAGTTTATTATACTCTATAAAAATAAAGTAATCGTAGTTAATATAAACGATAGTACCGGTATTTAAGACCTAAAGTTTAGAAATATTAATTATAATATTTACGAGGGCGTAGAAATGTTTTATATTTCTTAAATTAGAATTACCTTCGGTATTAAACCTCTGGCGTTTATTTGATTTATCGGATTTATTATTTTTACTCTTATTATTTTAGCTTTTATTATTATCGCTATTATCTTTAATAGTAGCGTTATTATTATCTTTACCGCCGTTTTTACCGCGGTTACTTCGACCGCGCCGGCTACGGTCGCGCTAGTTATTATAACTAAGATTATTATATTAAGGTTTATTATAAATAGTATAGTACCGTACCCGCCTAATAAAGTTAGTGTAGTAGAGGTATAATTAAATAATTCCTTCTTAATTAGGCCCTTGGATACGTTATAGTATTAAAATATATACCGTAAATACTAGCTAGCTATAGCTAGCGCTACTAGCCTATAAGTATAATATATTACGGAAGCGAGAGATCGTTATATTTAGGGTAGTCTTAGTAGTATTATTAATATTAAATAAACCGTAGTCTTTAGCGAATATTTTATAGTAGCGCTAGTAATTAATATTAAAGTTACGGTGGAACTATTAAATTATAAAGTTATTATTAATTTTAAGGTAGTTAAAGTTATAAAACTCGTTATAAACCTCCTAAAACTTACTAGCGTAGTCGTTAAGACTATTATATTAACTAGTAGTAAATTAATTAAGTTTGGTTAGTACTTTATATAGGTAACCGGAGCTATGAGGTTTAAATTCGTTTATAATAGTCGTCTAGGCTATAATAGCGACCTTATCGTTCTTAATTTTAGCGTAGGTTATAGGGGCGATAATACGACGGAGGATATTATAAATTATTTTATTATTAGTGAATTATTAATATATAGTATCGATATTATAGTTAGGTTTACCTATATCTAGTTTTAAGACTATAATAGGTAGATCTTCGAAGTATTCCTATAAGTTTATTATATTAAAGTTATTATATATATTTTACTTCTATTTAACGAAGCCTTTTATTAAGTTTAAGGTTTCGACTTTAATAAATACCTAAATGGCCTTTACGAATATTAATATACTAGCGGTAACCTAGGTATAAGGCCGAATAATTTAATATTATTAAACGGTTTTAATATTAATTTAGAGTAATTAAAGCTGGCTAAAGAGTCGGATCGATAGTAGTATATATATATTATATTAACGTCTCTTTTATTGTCGTACGTATATACTTTATTACGGAGGTAGTCGATTATTTATTTAATCTACTAAAAGGTGCGGAGCTAAAGTCTTTAAAGAGTATATTATTATTTAGTAATTAAATAAAGAGGTTTAGCCTTAAGTTACTCTAGATTTTACTTTCGTTTTAATAATCGTTATTATCGTAATTATTTTAAACGACGAGGCTAGAAGTTTAAAGGATAGTATATTTAGGGTTTAACTCGCTATTACTTTATATAAAGGAATAAAAGTAAATAACTTTAGTAATTATTTTAATAATAGGAGTTATAGTTATAGCTACGACTTATAGTTATAATTTATAATGTTTTTCCCCCCGACTACGGAGTTATAAGTCCGTTCTTAACTATTAACGCTATTAATACTACTAACGTTTATTTTTTAAGGCGGTAAACGAGTTATAGCGGTAATTAATTACGATTATTCTAGGCTTTAAAAAGACTTTATAAACTTAAAGTTATAGTACGCTAGTAATGATTTTAATAAGTTATATAAAGGTATTAACGATAATAAATAACTATCGTATATAACTACCCCTAAGGTATTTATTTAAGTATATATAAAGTACGCTAATATTAACCGATTACGGCGATTAATTACTTCTTAGTATAGTAATTAATTATTTTCTAATAACGTACTTCGCTTATTAATTATTTTCTAACGGTGTATAAACTCTTTATAAACGATTAGCCACTCTTTAATATATATTATATAATACGATTAATTACTTCCTAATAGTTACGTATATAGTCTATTAGGCCATTTCCTAGTAGTGGTAGAGCCGGCGGAATTATATTTAAGGTACTAAGCCTTAATTTACCGTCTAGAAGAAAAATTCTATACGGGCGTAATTTAGTACGCGCTATAAGAGCGTAGTTATAACGTAACTATATTATATTACTACTATTATTTATTATGGAATAAGGAGTATATAGCGGCTAGATACGTAGAGCCCGGGCTCATAACCTATTAAATATAAGATAGATAGAAATACTTCTTAATTAATTATCTATAAAGGATAAGAGCGAACATACGTACAAGACCCTAATACTAAATATTACCAAGTATCTACTTACTAAATAGTCCTATACTCCTATATTCCAACACGTAAGACTCGATAAATAAAACTCTTATAAATAAAATTAATGAATTAAAAAATAAAGTAGGTTTATAAAGCTCTAGATATTTATCTAGAGTTATTAATATTATAAATATATTAACGCCGGAGCTAGAAGAACGTTAGGCCGGTTATATATTAAATTCGGACTCTATATTTTCTAGTATATTTACGCGAGTTAATTCCGACTTGAATTCGCTAAGGTCTATATATAATTATTATAACTACTACGCTAAATATAAATTTAATATAAATAATCTTAACCTAGGTTTTAATAATACTATATATTTAATTAATTATTATAATAGCGATAAAGATTAAATAATATTATTAACTGATTTAGGTTAGGTAGTTTTACTTCTATTATAACTAGCGCTATAATTATTAATATTAGATTTTAAACTCGTTTATTACTTATATAGGCCTAAAAAGTCTTTTTATTTCACTATAATATCGCCCCCCTAACGGGGGATTATTAACGAGATTTTATTGACTAATAATATAATATTATCTATAGTACGTTTACTACTATTAATATATTCTTCGGTCTATTATATTTAAGTAAAGCGAAGTACTTTACCTATAAATATTAATATATAATAAAAATAATTATTTAAGTAAAGCGAAGTACTTTACCTATAAATATTAATATATAATAAAAATAATTATTTTTATAACCGATAAATATACCCTTTTTATTATAGTCGGTGAATTTATATTAATTCTCTTTTATAACATAGTATTCTTAATAGATACCTATTTAACCGATATTATATAAATATAATAAGTTAGGGCGTATATTAGTAGAGGCCTAATAGGGCGTAACGTTTATTATAGATATAAAAGAGTGGTTTCGGAGTTAATTCGTTATAGTAATAAACTCTAGGATGAATTTATTATCGAGTCTATTATTAATTAATAGGGTATATACCTTCTAAAGTAAAATTTAGTTAACGCGTTTTAATAGACTATTTATTTAGGGGTTTCTAGGGATAGAGTAACTTTAAACGATACTATATTTATATTAATAATCGGCGAATATTTTATTAATATATATAGAATCCTTATCGGTATAAAGGTAATTAATATAATAGTCGTTATATTTTTTAGTAGATTTATAACTATAAAAGGCGCTAAATATATTTATTTTATTAAATATGAAATAGTAGTAGTTATATTTAAATTTATCGTTATTATAAATAATTATAAAACCGAAATCATAAGCCCTAAAATTAATAATATTATTATAAATTATATTATATTCGAAACGGCCCTTCCGTAGGCTGCGTTTATAAAAATAAGTATATATCTTTATAACGCTATAAGTCTTATAACCGTTATCGCCTTTAATCTTTAATAGGTCGATACTATTAATTATTTTAAATAACCGTACTACGTTATTTTTCCTTAAATAACCGAGTTTCTTGTACTATTAAATTAGAGCTTTAGCGTTAATAATAATTAGTATAAACTACTATTAATTTATATATAGAATGTAGAGGTTATAGTCCTATAGTATTATAGTATTTCTTTTAAATCCGATAAAGATTCTTTTTAAAATAAAACCTAGGGGGTAGCTAACTCGTTAAAATTTAATATAGGAAATTAGGTTAAAGCCGTTATTAGGAATATATATAATATTATTAACCTTAAGGTATTATATACCTTTATTACTTAAATATAATAACTGAATAACTTTGTTATTATATAGCGTTAGGCCGCCCCTAAAGCCGCTAATACTATTAGCGCCTTTAAACTTAATATACTCTATAAAAGTAAAGCGATTATAGTTAATATAGATAATAGTACTAGTATCTAGAACCTAAAATTTAGAAATATCCGTTATAATACCTACGAGGGCGTAGTAACATTTTATATTCGAAGTTAAATTTAAATTACCTTCGGTATTAGACCTCTGGTGCTTATATAATTTATTAAATTTATCGTCTTTACTCTTATTATTTTGATTTTTATTATTATTACTATTATCTTTAGTAATAACGTTATTATTACTATTATTATTACCCCTACTATCGCCTCTACCGCCGCGGCCATATCGACCGCGCTAGTTACGATCGCGTTAGTTATCGTGGTTAAGATTATCGTACTAGGGTTTATTATAAATAGTATAATACCGTACCCGTCTAACGAAGTCAGCGTAGTAGAGATATAATTGGATAATTCCTTTCTAATTAAATCTTTAAATATACTATAGTATTAAAATATATACAATAAATATAAACTAGCTAGTACTACTGGCCTATAAATATAGCGTATTACGGAATTAAGAGATCGCTATATTTAGGGTAGTTTTAATAATATTATCGGTATTAAATAAATCGTAGTCTTTAACGAATATTTTATAATAACGCTAGTAATTAGAGTTAAGATTTCGGTAGAACTATTAGACTATAAAGTTATTATTAAATTTAAGGTAATTAAAGTTATAAAACTCGTTATAAACTTTTTAGAATTTACTAGCGTAGTCGCTAGGACTATTATATTAACTAGTAGTAAATTAATCAAGTTTAGTTAGTACCTTATATAAATAACCGAAATTATAAGGTTTAAATTCGTTTATAATAATCGTCTAGGCTATAATAACAACCTTATTATTCTTAATTTTAAGGTAGGTTATAGGAGCGACGGTATAACGAAGAATATTATAAATTATCTTATTCTCGGTGAACTATTAATATATAGTATCGATATTATAGTTAGGCTTACCTACGTCTAGTTCTAAAACTATAATAAATAGATCTTCGAGGTATTTCTATAAATTTACTATATTAAAATTATTACGTATATCCTACTTCTATTTAATAAAGCCTTTTATTAAATTTAAGATTTCGATTTTAATAAATACCTAAATAGCCTTTATAAATACCGATATATTAACGATTATTTAAATATAAGGCCGAATAGTTTAATATTACTAGGCGGTTCTAGTATTAATTTAAAGTAACTAGAGCTAGCTAAAAAATCGGATCGATAACGATATATATATAAAGTATTAACGTCTTTTTTATTATCGTACATATATATTTTATTACGGAGGTAGTCGACTATTTATCTAATTTATTAAAAGATACGGAGCTAGAGTTTTTAGAGGGTATATTACTATTTAGTAATTAAATCGGGAGGTTTAACCTTAAACTACTCTAGATTTTATTTTCGTTTTAATAATTATTACTATTATAATAGTTCTAAACGACGAGGCTGAAAGTTTAAAGGATAATATATTTAGGATTTAACTCGTTATTACTTTATATAAAAGAATAAGGGTAAATAACTTTAATAACTACTTTAATAATAAGAGTTATAATCGTAACTACGATTTATAGTTATAATTTATAATATTTTTCCCCCGACTACGGAGTTATAGTTACTAATATTATTAACACTATTAATACTTATTTTTTAAGGCGGTGAGCGAGTTATAATAATAATTAATTACGATTATTTTAGGTTTTAAAAAGACTTTATAAACTCAAAGTTATAATACGCTAGTAACGATTATAATAAATTATATAGAGGTATTAACGATAATAAATAACTATTGTATATAGCTACCCCTAAGGTATTTATTTAGGTATATATAAAATACGCTAATATTAACCGATTATAACGATTAGCTATTCCCTAGTATAGTAATTAATTATTTTCTAATAACGTACTTCGCTTATTAACTATTCTCTAGCGGTATATAAACTCTTTATAAACGATATAACTACTCTCTAATATATATTATATAGCCACTCTCTAGCGCATACTATATAATACGATTAACTACTTTCTAGTAGTTATATATATAGTTTATCAAGTTATTCCCTAGTAAAGGCGGGGCCGGCGGAACTATATTCTAAATACTAAACCCCTTATTTTAAAAAATTTTACGGGCGCAATCTAATACGTGTTAAATATAGTTATAATAACGTAATAACGCCGTATTACTACCATTAATACTATAATAATATAGTGAGTACGTAGCGGATATATACGTAGAGCCCGGGCTCATAACTTATTAATTATAAAATAAGTAGAAATACTTCTTAATTAATTATCTATAAAGGATAAGAGCGAATATATATACAAGACCCTAATATTAAATATTACCAAGTATCTATTTACTAAATAGCTACTAACTAGTTACTAAATAGTCTTATACTCCTATATTCTAACAAATACCTCAGGGCCAATCCTATTATTTTCGATAACGATAATAATTATAATAGCGACTATTAAGACCCCGAAGACTCTTTATCGGAAGATTTTAATTTAGGTATTAATATTAAGTTATTTAAACTATTAATAAATATTAGAAATTTGTTTTAGAGCTGGAAAAAGATTTAAAATATCTATAATATCCTTATTCTTATTATCCTCGTTTTTATTATTATTCGATTTATCCTTAACGTTATTGTCTCTTAAATTATTTTTATTATAGTAGACGTAATAGCCCCGTCGATTTCTACCGGTAGTTTCCCGTTTATATCGATTATAATTTTTAATACCCTAGAGTAATACCCTAAATAACTCGAGGTTATTATTGATTTCTTTATCCTTTATAACCTCCGGCCGGAAAATCTAAGCTCTGTAATTAATATAAAAATATATATAGTTATCCGAAACCGACTCGGATATACCGGCCGCTAAGACGTTAAAGATTTAACTTAATTAAACGAAATCCTAGATCGAGTTACAGAAAACTTTAAATCTAAAGACTTTAGTATTTATACTAAATTAATATATTAACTATATACTATATCTTTAAATAGTAATATTATTAAGGATATAACCGACTATACTAAATAATTTTAGTAAACGGATATTATAATTATTAATTTCAAGGTATTATTTAAATTATTTTAAATATATTTAATCTAACTTTATTTTATAGGGTTAAAGAATCTCTAAACTATATTCTAGATATTATATATAGAATTCTATACTTTTTATAATACTAGTATATATATCTTCAAGGAGGTAGCCCTAGTTACTATAAATAAAGAAAAACGAATATTTATATAAAAAACCCTAGTTATAATAATTATAACTAGAGGTCGATTTTAATAAAGAGGAAATAAACTTATTAAGCCTCGCGAGATATATAGTTTTTATAAGAATTTAGGGAAGAAGTACTAGACTAGTACTTCAAAACTAAATACTAGCGCCTATATCCGGAATAGAAATCTAATAAATTTAAGACGGAAGTTAAAAAAGCGGTTTATTTAATTAATAAAATACGAAAGCTAGTTAAGATAAATAAGTATAAATAATCTAGCCTATTTAGAAGAATCGCCCAACAATTACTTTATTCGGGGTATATTAATATTAATAAAAACTACCTTAAAGATAAATATCTTTTATTTATATATTATTAATAGCGGATATACCCGAAGCTCGGTTATAAACTAGTATAATTTTATCGGTATACGGCCTTATTCCGGTTTATAAATTAAAGGAATTAAGGGCTATATTATTACTCTATATAATATTAGAACTATTAAACTCTAATATAATATTAATAACACTAGGCGTACCCTTTTTATATCGGGTATATTATATATATTTAATATAGGGGTGAGTTTACTATCTATAATCTATTTTTTAAATATAAAAGCGAGACTTAACCTATCTAAATTAAAGGGCTAAATATTCGTTTAAGGCGCTATCTTTATAACCTACTATATATATAGGTTATTCGCTTTAGATTTATAATAACCGCTAGTAGTTTTAAATACCTATAATATTCTTTACGTCTTTACGAAATAATATTAGTACGCCCGTATAAGTTATATAGAGTAATAAAATATTACTAAATTATCTTTAATCGCTTTAAGAATCGATTTTATTTATAAATTTAATGATAATTATATTTATAAGAGTTATATAATAGGCCGCTAGTAGTTAGCTTTATATAAAAGCGAATATTAACTAGGAAAGTCTTTATTAGATTTTATTTATAATAATTTAATTAACTCGCTAACCTTTATCGGGTTTAAGAGTTATAGGTACTTCGTAATTTAAAGATATAATAAAATCAAATATACCGAAATTAACCCCTTAACGCTTAAAAACTAAATATTCGGGTTATTTAAATAGTTTAAAGTTAAGTATTAGCGTAACGACCGGAAGATCCATCGTTTATATATTAATAATAGTAGTTAATATATCTCTAAGGAGTTTTGAAACTATTTAAAAGATAAGAGAATTATCTACGAGTTTATAATACCTAGAAATCCCTAGTAAGATAATAAATCGGAGTATTTTAGTAATATTATAATAACTATTATCTAGGCCTTCCGCCAAGATTTAATTCAATTAAACTTCGGTTATAAAATAGTTAGATACTAGTTCCTAGAGGGTTTTAGGATTTTAATAGTTAGAATATATATTCTTGAATTATTATTAAATAGTTAGGAACCTATTAATTATTATTAATTATGTAGAAAATTTCTAATAGTCGTTAAACGGTTTTTAGATAATTATTCGTTATAAATAAATTATTCGTTATAAATAAATTATTCGTTATAAATAAATTATTCCTTATAAGTAAATTGATTACAATAAATAAATTACTACTTTAATATTATTAGGGTATTATATCCGTAAATTATATTACCTAAAAGATTATTTATATTATATATATTCATAAAGTTTATTATAAATAATAAAGAAATAAAGATCGTATAAAAATTTTCTATTAAATACTCCAAAATATCGTAAAAGCGTAAATAACTATTAGATATAATATAAATCTAAATAACACGGATACTAGACTTTAAATATAATCCGCGAAGGGACTAAAAAAGTAATATAAAGTATTAATAAATACTAATAACTTTCCGTAGTACCTACTATATTAATTATCGGAAGAGTCGTTATTATCCTTATTAACCTAGTTATTATTATAATCGTCCTAGTTACTACTATTTTTAATAATAATATATTCTATATTAGTAAAGTCCCCGCTAGTATTACTACTCGTAATATTTTATTCCGAATTACTTATATTATTATTAGTAATAATATTAATATTCCTAATTTTAAATTTATTAACTCTATTAACTTTATAGTCTAAATCGATATTAAACGTATTCGAGTCCTTGTTAATATTTAATTTTAATCGGTATTTATTCTAAATCGTATATAAAATAATCTTTGATAAATAATTATTAATATTTAATTAAAACCTATCTTTATTATATAAAGTATTAAATAAGTCGAGAAGATATTATTTATTATATTTAAATTGTTATTAATCAAAGAGTTACTTTTTATAAAATTTAGTTATATATTAATAAATAACTAGCTAAAGAAAGGTATCTAAAATATCTATAAATAATATATATATAGAAGATTTTATAATATATATTTTAGGGATTATAACCCCTCGGATTTAATTTTATTTAAATCTATTATATTAATAATAAATTTCAATATCGATTTTAATTATAATTTTTTCTACTTTTAATTAATAATACCCTTAAAGGGTTTAAAAGTAACTAGTTTTAAAAACTATTTATAGCGGCTTAATTTTGAGATTATTATAAAATATTATTACTATTTATTAACGGCCGAGAGGATAGTCGTTTTCTATTATTTATAATATATTTAAATCCTCTTCCGGGCCTCTTTATATATAAGATTATTAGATTTTATACCCGGAAAAACGGCCCGTATAAATTTATTAACGTAGATATTAGATAAATATACTACGAAATAATAACGAGTAAAAAAATTAATTTTATATATATTTATTCCTCGGTTTTATTAAGCCGCTTTAGTTATTTCCTAATAATTTTATTCTAATTAATATCTTTATTTATTTATAATTTTATAATTTTTTATAACTCTTTAGTTTTTGTTAAGGGACGGGATTAGTATCTAGAGGTTTATTAAACTAACGGCTAGGTTTATTAAACCATGGCCTAGTTATAGTATAGGAGTAGGCTAAAATAAAAGATAAAGAACGAAAACTAAGATAGGGCCAGCTATTATTTAAATAAAAGTTAATATACGGAGTATTTATTTATTTCTTATCTCGTTTATATTAAAATAGAAATAGGGAAACTAGTTTAGATTTAAATTAAATCTAAAATAAGTTAAGTTAGGTTAAGGTAGGTAAAATTATATTATAATAATAACCCCCTCTTTAAGGTCGAGCTCCTATAAGATAAATAAATAATTAATTCGATTAATTAAATTTCGTAACCTTAATTCTTATTTAGGGTTATAAAATAGTTAAGATAAAAGCGCGTCGGAGTATTCGAGTTATCGATAATAATAGATAAGGGATAAGACGGGGAATAGGCGGCGGTATATAAATAAGACTAAGCGTTAACGTTATTATTTATAAATAATAACGACGGGGCTAGGTTATAAGGTATTATTTATTTATATAATAATATAAAATATTAATCGAAGCCGATACGGAACGATAACCGAGGGGATAATAACGGATAAGGAATAAACTATAATATAAACGGGGGTTAACTTTTTAAAAATCGGACTAGGATAAAGATAATAAAGGTTCTTTATACTAGTATCTCTAAATAATATATAGTAATTCGTAGAGGCTAGCGGCGCTAGGATTCGAGATATAATATTTATTAATAAATTATTAATAACGGATAAGATAATAAAAGGGTTCCTATATAACGACGTAACCTTTTTAATTAACGTAATATTTTAATAAAGGTAGACTATAACGGCGATTATATTTAGAATTTAAAATACTATTAATATACTACTCTCGTTAATTATCTTCGGTAATTAGAGGTTCTCGGATAGGCTAGATTTATCTAGGTAGAGGGTTATTAACTATTAATTATAATAGGCTAGTATAAAAGACGGGGTAAACTTTTATTAAATACGGAAAATTTAATTAAATTATAAAAGGATTATCGAAAACTTTAGAGACTCGGAAAGAGCCGATATTATAATCGTCGAGCTTAATTAAGGGGTATATAGTATTTAAATTTTTAGTATTTAGTTATACTTAGTCGTCTATTAAATATATTGGATATAGGCGCCTTCGTTAGTTAACCGAGGATTTAAAGATAATTTAGGCGATAAATATTTTATCGTAGAAATAATCGTTTAAGGTTTCTATTTATATTATAAATTTATCGGTAGCGATTAAATAGGTATATATTTAGGCGGTAAAATCTTAAAGTAGAGGCTCGATAGGCTCGAAACTAATATATAAATATTAATTATAATTAGTTAAGAAAGGCGAGGCTAGAGTACTAGAAGAATCGGTATTATTACTAAAAAACTCCGCTTTAGGGAGCTATTTCACCTAATTATCCTATATATAATTAATATATATACGGAGGTAGTATTTTATTATAATATTAAATTACTCGGTTTAATTATCCGTCTAAGGATAGTACCCGGTAGATATATATTAATCGATTTTAAAATATTTATATAAGGCCTCCTAGAACTCCGATATAAATTAAGATCCTCGATTTAAAATAAAGATATCTAGTAGTTTATAAAGCTTCTATATATTCTAATAGAAAGTATCGTAGGCTTTATTCATTTCTATCGATATAGTTAGTATTAGGTACCGTATCTTAATTAAACGGTTTACGAAAATTAGGATATATTAATAAATAATTCCTATAAAGGTATAAAGTAGTAGAGGACTTATATAATCTATCGAGATATCTCTCTAATATTATTACGGGGGCGGTAATAAATATAGTTATTTTTAAATATATTAACGGGAAGGTTTAGTTTTTCGGTATATATAATAATTCCTAATAAATCGTTAAATAATAGTATAAACGTTAGGCTATTAATAAGCCCGACTAATTAATTCGTAATATTCTATACGACCTAAGTAATTACCCGCGATATTATTATAAACTAGCTAGATTAGACGAAGGCGTAGTTTATTAGAATTTAGAATATATCTTTTTCTTTAAAAGTAAAGAACTCTATCCTTATCTTTATATTTAACGAGGGGAATTCCGCTATAATAATATATTTTAGAATATAGTATTTCTAGGACTTTAAGGGCGAATCGATCGGTTTAGTTAATTATATTTTATAATTAATAAATCGGGGTATTATATAAGTCTTTATTTAAATCGATAAATTAATTTTTATTAAATTTAAATTTATAAAATATAGGCGGGGTCTATAATTCCGGATTAATATTTATATTAAGGTTTATAACGGTCGTATAAATTAATATAAAATATAACTAGAAGGGCTAAATAAGAATTTTTTAATCTATTATTAATATAATTAAGGTAACTAGGACTAAGGCTAGGGTCGTTATATTTAATAATATATTATAAATATAGTTTTTAAGGACTTCTAGGGTTAGGTTTTTTCTTTTTAATATCGTTTAATATTAATATTAATATTTAGGGTCTAATTTATCCCCCTTTTTAAAGAGGTCTTTTAACCGATATATTAATATATTAGGTTTACTACCTTCCTTATTAGGCCGGTAGGTAATCTTATAATTAAAACGGGATAAAAACTCGCTCTACCTTATTTAACGGCGAGATAATAATTTAAATAAGGTAGAATATTTAAGAGTTTTATAATCCGATATTACCTCGATAAAGAGAGTAGATCCCTCTAGTTTAAAATATTATTCCTCGAATATACGGATAATTATTATAAACTCTTTATTATAGATTTTATAATTATACTCGGTAAGGTTATACTTCTTTAAAAAGTAAATAATAAAACGAAGGATATTTTAATTATTATACTAGGATAGGACCCCCTTAGATATGTAATTAAATATATTTATTTTTATTATAATCTTACGGTTAAGGTCGAAATAAACTAGGATAATATCGGAGGTAAAAGCCTTTTTTAAGGTATTAAAAATTACTTAATATTAAATACTCTACTCGAAGACGGTACCTTTTTTAATTAAAGTTATAAATAATATAATAAATTTATTAAATTTATAAATAAAACGCCGATAGAAGTTAACGAATCTTAGGAAATTTTAAATATCTTTAATATTAACTAGCTATAATTAATTTAGGATAATATCGATTTTCTTTAAATTTATTTTAATCCCTTTAATAATAATAATTAATCCTAGGTACGTAACTTCCTTAATATAAAAATTATATTTAATAATATTTATTTAGAGCCCCGCCTTACGGAGCTTCTAAAGAATATATTTAATATAGATTTTATACTCTTCCTTAATATCGTTATAAATTAAAATATTATCGAGGTATATAGTATAAATTTTATTAAGAAATTTACGAAGAATATTATTAATATAGTATTAGAACGAGGTAAGTTTATTATATAATCTAAATAATATAATAAGGTATTCGAATAAGCCGAATTAAATATAAAATATTATAAATTCTTTATTACCCTCCTTAACACAGAGGCGATTAAAAATAAATATAATATTTAATTTAGAAAATACCTTAGTACGATTTAATTAATTTAAGGTTTCTAAGATTAAGGGTAAAGAGTATTTATTCTTTATAATAATAATATTAAGCCCTCGGTAATTAATATAAAAATATAGGCCTCCGTTAAGTTTCTTTATAAATAGGATAAAAGACGCGGTATAAGACCGATTAACTCGAATAAAATCTTTACTAAAAATTTTATCTAGGTAACGGCGGAGTTCTAGGATCTTATTATAGTTTATATTATATAAATTAAATAACGGAGGTTATAGCCCTTCTTTAAACTTAATAACATAATTATATAACCGATACAGGGGTAAGGTATTAACGTCTTTTCTCGAAAAAATATCTAAGAATTTATAATACCGTATAGGTAGGACTATAGTTAGGTTAATATTCTTATTATCTCGATAGGCTTAAAACTCTTTTTAAATAACGGCGGCGGTAAAGTAGAGCTCTTTATTTATTTTAAATATAACTCGGTTCTAGGCTTAATCGTAAATATTTAATTTAAGGTTTTAATTAAGGCGGGGTTTAAGTTTATAATATTTAGATTCTTAAGGAGGTTAAATATTTAGGGTCGAGATTTCTTCTAGAATATTTAAAAATCGATCGATTTCTATAAATAATAGATTAAACGCGGTTTACTCGTTAAGTATAACGAGTTAGGTAAATAATCGAGATTTTATTTTATATATATTAAAAGTAATTAGGTACTAGGTTCGTTATTCTTAATACTAGGATTTAAAACGAAGCGAGGCTAGGCTATAATATTTAATTTTAGGTATCTTTTCTTATTTAACGGTAGTAACGATATAGTTATATTCGTTATTATAGTTAGTTCCTATAGGAATAAATAACTAGGATTAAAACGGGGAAGACTCTTTTTAAATCTAGATTTATTATTAATAAACCTAGAATTAAGGTAACTCCTTTTAAGTCCTAGATTATTTTATATAAATATTAAACTAGGCTAGGGATTAGGTTTACTTTTAATAAACCTAGAATTAAATTAACTCTTTTTAAATTAAGGTTTATTTCTTATAAACCTAGGATTAAATTTATTATTAATAAACCTAAAATTAAAGTAATTTCTCTCGAGTCGGAATTAGTTATTTAATAATAACGTTATCGTTTATAAATAATAACGGCTCTTTATATACTAGCGATTTCTTTTAAATCGGAGCTTACCTTATATAAGTATTAAATAAAGTTAGAGACTAGGATTCTTAAGTCTAAAAACTTTCTTAGGGTATTAAAAAAAGTTTATTTTCTATAAAGACTTTTACGGGACTAGGGGTATAGTTTCTTAAATAAAAATATAAAGCGAAGGTTAAGGAATTATTTAAGAAATCGGTAGTAACTTTATAATAATAGAGGTATAATAGGCCGATTATAATAGGGTATTAATTAAATTTAATAATAAAAAAAATTATTCGTTTTTAATAATTATAGATATTTAAAATCGCTTTTACGATATAAATAAGGTAATATGTTTTATAACGATAGGTACGCTATTAAAGAGTCGGATAATACGAGGATAATAAAGAAGGCGAAGGGGTAGACGATAAATATATATAAAATTATAATCGATAAAAAGATAGCCGGATATACTAGTATTAATTAAGGCTTTAATTTAAATTCGGGACTAGCTATTTTATAGTTAATAAGAAATAATTATATATTTATTACGAAAAGTAGGGTCGGTTTTAAAAAGTTATATAATAAACTATAACGAAAACTTAATTAATAACGAAGGTAAATTAAACGATATAGTTAATAAATAAGAAGGTATATATAAAGTTCTAGATACCTATAGTTTTAATACGCGACTTTATACCGGGATTATTCTTTTCCCGTATTTAAAGTAACTCCTTTTATAACGCTCTCGTCGTTATTAATAACGGTCGTAATACTAGATTAGAGGCTAGCTAGCTTAATAAAATAAACTTTTATATTATACCTAAGCGACTTATAATAGAAGTAAAACCTCTATTTCTCGTAGATAATTTTAATAACCGGGGTTCTTATTAATTTGCCTTTAATAATAGTTTAGGCCGAATTAAGGTTTATTAACTCCTTAAATAAAATAATAAGAGTTAGTCCGGTAACGAGGATAAAAGTACTCATTATATTAAAACGAGTTATAAAGGTAGAAGTTAATAAAGATATAATAAATCTCTTTAAGGTTTATTTTAATTTAATAAAAGCGGTACTCTAGCGAAGTAAACGATATTTAATCTACTAAAGTTCTTAGTCGATTTCGGAGTATATATAAATATATTTATCGAAGGTATATAACCGTTAGTTATTAACTTTCCTTTAGGAGATAAAGGCCTATTAAGTAATATAATTAACGTTATATTTTATAATATTAATTAAGGATTCGTTCTTTATTCGAGAATATTCCTTCTTCTAGGAGACGAGGTTAAAATATTTATTAAAAGATATAAAACTTTATTTAAGTTCCCGGATATAGTTCCGAGTATTTTCTTATTTAAACGGGTTATTATATATTTCCTATAATTTCTTTTATTAATCGGTAAAATTAGTTAAAGTATAGAGACCCTCTTTTTAATAACGGTTTATTAAGTTAAAGGTCTTTTTACTAATAATTAATTTAAATTTTATATAAACGATCTTATTATTATCGGTAGAGTAGTAGTTATAATTTATATATATCCGTTATATTAACGTTTACTTTTAAATATTTAATTTATTTTAGTCCCTTTTATATTCCGAGATATCTAGAAGTTTTTCGGATCTAGGAGGCGTTCGAGATCGCGAGAGGGTAGGTTATTAAATATTTAAAAAGAAAGACGAGCGTAAACCTATAATAATAATATTATTAAAAGTATTCTTATCGAATACCTAGGGCGGAGGTTAAGGTATAGTTTAAGCTATAATAAATACGACTTAAGTTATTATTTAAACGATAATATAAACTAGGGATTACGTATCTAGCGTAGGAAAAGGAAGAAATATAAATAAGAATAAAATATTTAATAAAGAATTACTCTCGACTTAAATATATAGGTAATCGAAGGTATTAAGGAAATTAATAGAGTTATTCTAAACTTCGGCGAGGAATTATTATACGCGGTCTTTAAGGTAAGAGGGTTAATTCTTTATAATAATTATCCTAGTACTAGGGAGTACTAGCTAGGTAATTAATCTTTTATAATATTAAGAAACGGGATTAATATCTAGAGATTTATTAAATTAACGGCTAGGTTTATTAAATTATAGCCTAGCTATAATATAGGAGTAGGTTAAAATAAAAGATAAAGGATAAAAATTAGGGTAGGGTTAACTACTATCTAAATAAGAGTTAGTATACGGAGTATTTATTTATTTCCTATCCCGTCTATATTAGAATAGAAATAAGGAAACTAGTTTAAACCTAAATTAAATCTAAGATAAATTAGGCTAGGCTAAAGTAGGTAAGGCTATACTATAATAATTTTCCCTTAAATATAATTATCCTATTATAATATAATTAAGAAGTTATTATAGAATCTTATATTATTTTAATAAATAAAGAGCCTTTTCTAATTAATTATTATAAAGTCTACGGAAGATTTCTAGGGTATAGTAGACTACTTTATTTCTAAAGAGTTATAGAAGATTTCTAGAGTATAATAGACTTTTTTTAAAGAGTTACGGAAGATTTCTAGGGTATAATAAACTATTTCTAAAGAGCTACGGTAGACTACTTCTAGAGTATAATAAACTACTTCTAGGGAGTTACGGAATACTTCTAGGGTATAATAGAAATCTTCGGTTACGACTAATACTAGGACTAAATTTTTGTTAAATAATACTATAGAGATAACCTCTTTATTTATATAAATATTCTCTAGATCGCTAAATAGACACTCTCTCTATATTTAGTTAGTGGCCGCGGTTACCGTAATAATACCGACGTGAATTTTTCGGGCGACGTGGGTATATAATAATAAAATTACTACTTTATCCCTAATACTCTTAACGACGACGACGTAATATATATTTAGACTCTAAATAGGTAGATCTTTAAACGTAGTATATAACTAGGATACGTATAGAGCGTTTAATAATAGAATTGTATAAATTAAATATAAATAGAATTTTCTCTATTTCCCCCTTTATTTTAGTCGAAAAATATATATATAGTAGAAAGGCCTTAAATCGTTCAAATCCGACGACTTTTCAAAAATAAACCTGTTTTAGCGTCACTGAGTCAGTTTAGTTACTAAGTTAATTTATTAAAACTTACTATATCCACGACCCTGAGGGCCTAGTAATATTGTCGCTCTAGTTAGAGCTAGAGCTGGAGCTAGGCTACTACTTATCTACGATAAATATATTAATGATTACGGTAACCGCGGCCACTAACTAAATATAGGGGATATCTATCTAGCGATCTAGAGGGTATTTATATAAATAAAGATAGTATCTCTATAGTACTACCCTTTTTAATAATTAGGATTTATTTTATAAAAAGGGGTTTTAGGGAGGATTAGATTAAATTATAATTTTTTTTAACCTAAATTCTTATTAGCTAGCTTTTATTTAAAAAGATATATTATTTACTTTTTTAAAATTATTAGAGGGTAAAGTATCTTCTATTTTTAAATCTTTATTTAGGTTTTATTTTCGTTAACGGGCGTTATAATAAAATATAATTTTAATTAATTTATCTTTTAATTTCCTAGTTTTCGATATAATAAGTTTATTAGGGTAAATAACTTAATTTACTCTTTAAGTATTAAGACTTTAAAAGATTTTAATATAATAGTAGTTTTCTAGGATCCGCCCCTAGTTATAAATACTACTTCGTATATATTAAAATAATATAACGATAGTAAATAGGATAAAGATTTAATATAGAAAATAAAATCTAAATTAAATAAAGAGCTAGATAATAAATATATATTCGATTCTATAAGAATATATAGTAGGCGCGGGTTAGATTCTACTATTCTATACTAATATTAATTTAATATAATATATAATATCCAAATTCTATCCTACTTTAATAATTATATTTAAATATATATAAAGTTTACCGCTATTATTAGATATAATTTAGAACTCTATTAATCTATAGGTTTTATCGGAGTATATATATATTCTATAGTCTTCTATTCGTTAATTATTATATCCGATTATTTATTTTATATTATTATAACTCGCTAGTATTTATTAAACTCACTAAGGTTTATATACTCTATAATTTTTATTTCTCTTCTATTTCCTTATATTCTTAAACTCTATTATAGGCTTTATAACTCTAATTTTAATATAATATATAAAAGACCTTATTAATTATCTTTTCTTTTAATATTAATAATATTATTATAATATGAATTATTAAAGGCTTTATTTATACCTTACTCTAAATTTAATACTATTAAAGATTTCCGTTATATTTCATTTAATAATTAATAATAATATTAGAAATCTTTAATTATACCGTATCCTTAATTTATTAAAGATTATTTATTTATATATTTTTATAATTATACCTACCTAAATTAAAGACGCTAGTAAATATATATTAATATTATAAAAACCGGACGCGTTAAAATATAAATCGATAATAAAGGAGATAAAAGAATTTATCGAGAGTAAATATTTTAAACTCTTTTTCGATAAGTATACGAAAACCTAGATTTATTTATAATAAACCTATACTTCGGATTAGCGTAGGGATCCCTAGAGGGAATACTAGTATAAAGTAGAGTAGAGTAGGGCGTAGAGTAGAGATCGCGGTTCGATCTTTACTTTAAACTAGGGTAGGGTAAGATAGAGATTCTTTAAAGATCCTTACTATACTAAAGCGGATTTTTAATAATTATTATAATAATACTATTACCTCTATAAATATATATATTTATAATTACTACTACCTTTATAGATATATATACTCATGACTACTACTACCTCTATAAATATGTATATTTATAACTACTACTACTACTACCTCTATAAATATATATATTTATAACTACTATTACCTCTATAGATATGTGTATTTATAGCTACTACTATTACTACCTTTATAAATATATATACTTATAGCTACTACTATTTTTATAGATATATATATTTATAGCTACTACTACCTCTATAGATATACGCGTATTTATAGCTACTACTACCTCTATAGATATACGCGTATTTATAACTACTACTACTTTTATAGATACGTGTATTTATAACTACTACTACTACTACTCTTATAGATATATATATTTATAACTACTACTACCTCTATAGATATATATATTTATAGAATAAACACTCGGACCTATAATTATTTAAGTTAATATTAAAATTAAAACTATTATTAATCTAAAGTTAAATATAACCGAAGGTTATATTAAAGACGTAGTTTAATTCGTTTATTTTAAAATTAAGGGGACGCTTAAATAATAATTTAGTTTTAAATTTAAAATTAACACTTTTTAAATATTTATTAATACGTTTTAATATTAGTGTTTTTCCTTAAATTTATTACTTTATTTTTAAAAATATTTCGATTTAAAATCGGTTGAAAGGTAAAGAGTAAAGAATAATAATAAATATTAATTATTATAATTATTATAATAATCGTCTCTCTATAGTATAATCTATAATATATCTTATTATTAATCTATAATAGGGGTAGTAGTAGTCATGAGTATATATATATTTATAGAGATAGTAGTAGCCATGAGTATATATATTTATAGAGGTAGTAGTAGCTATAAATACGTATATCTATAGAGGTAGTAGTAGTTATAAATATATATATCTATAGAGGTAGTAGTAGTAGTAGCTATAAATATACGTATATCTATAGAGGTAGTAGTAGCTATGAGTATATATATTTATAGAGGTAGTAGTAGCTATAAATACGTATATCTATAGAGGTAGTAGTAGTTATGAGTATATATATCTATAGGGGTAGTAGTAGTAATAGCTATAAATATACGTATCTATAAAAGTAGTAGTAGCCATGAGTATATATATATATCTATAAGAGTAGTAGTAGTTATAAGTATATATATTTATAGAGGTAGTAGTAGCTATAAATATATATATCTATAAAGGTAGTAGTAGTAGTAGTTATAAATATATATATTTATAGAGGTAGTTTTAGCTATAAATATATATATCTATAAAAATAGTAGTAAATATAAATATATATATTAATAGAGGTAGTAGTAGTTATAATAGGTCCCTAAGATTATTATAATAATTATTAGAAATCCGTTTTAGTATAATAGGGATTTTTTAGTAAATTTTTATTTTATTTTATTTTATTTCTAGCTCTACGCTAATAGATCCCTATACTAGGTTAGGGTAGAGATTATACTTCGATTCTTACTTTACTCTACGTTAATCCGAAGTATAAATAAACCTATATAAGGTAGTCCGGTAGAGATAGAGTATAAAGAGTCGGTATAAAATACGTAGAAATAAAGTTTATTAATAGTAAAAGAGCCGATAATAATAATTTTTTTTATAATATCGATTATTACGTTATAATATTATATAATATCCGAGAAGTTAATTTAAAGAGTATTTAAAACCGATTTTATAAAAAGGGCTTTTTAGAAATAGAAATATATATTAAAATCTAGGCCTTAATTAAATATTAAGAATACAATTCTATACCTTTAAAAGGGTTAAAGATTTCTAAACCTATAATACCTACTAAACGGCCTACTTTTATTCTCGGTAGAGATAAAAAGTAACCTAATCTTAATAAAGATTAATTTATATTTAATAAAGATTATTTTATTCTTATTAAAAATTACGAGTAAAATAAAGAGGATATTTTTCGACCGATATAAAATTTCGATATTAAAGATATTATCGAGAATATTAATATTGAGATTCAATTAGAATACTTAAAAGATAAATAATTAATAATTAATACTATTTAATTTCTATCTTCTAATAATAATTATTTTTTATTAATTTATACTTTATCTAATATCGAGCGTATATATATTAAGAATAATAATAAGAATCTCGATATCTCTAAAAGATTTTAGAAAGTTTAGTTAATAAATTAAATTATAAAATATTATAATAATATTTAAAACTTTAGGGAGAAGTTAGTTTTTATTATTAATTTAAATAATTTAGTTTTAAAGGAATAAATTATTATATTAAAAGAACTAGTTTAAGATTTTAATAACGATTTATTAATTTATAATAACTTCGATAACGTAGTTAAAGATACCTTCGATAAATATTAAAAGTAATTAAATAATATTAACTTTTAGCGGGAAGATAATAATATAATATATAAATTATTGAAAATACTTTAAGAAGGGTCTATAATAATCTTTTATATATTAAATATATCGCTATTTTAAATACTCGAATTCTAATAGTTAGTAACTATTAAGGCGATTATTAATTTCTATAATAATTAATTAGGAGGTTAAATTTTAGTAAATATAATAAAACTAGGTAAAAACTAGGTTATTATATATTTATTATTATTTATAAACTCCTAACTAACCCTCTACGGAAGGTTTTATACTCTATTTATATTATATTTTACTAAAGGTTTCCGCGGGGCCTTTAACTAACTTTATAAAATCTTTTACTAATAATATTAAATAGAGAGGATAATAATAAATCTGTATCTTTATACTCAAGAAATTTATTATTTAATAGATTATAAAAATCGAATTTATAGCCCTAGGAAAATTTAGCCTTTATAAATACTAAGGTAAAATAAAGAGATATAAATTAATAATAGGCGATAGGGCTATAAAGGGTAGACTTATATAAAAATATTTAATTTTTAATAGAGAGGTTAAGAATTACTATATTATTACTATAAATTTATATAATACCTTTATCGCTCGTTATAGGCCAAGTATATAACGTTTATAATATATTAATTTGAAAAGTTAAACGAAGATGAAGGTAGATATTAGGATAAATAAATTGAATAAATAATAACCCGATCGCCTTAATTATTACTTCGGGTATATAATAGTAAATAAAGTTTATTTAATTAAATAACTCTCAAGTAAAGAATTTATTATTATTTAATAACTACTCTAATCTTGAATAATATTAACGATTAGTATAGTTATATATTATTTCTCGAGGTTAAAGATATTAATACCTAATAAAAGGAATAATCCCTTTAAGAAATAAACTTTAAGGAAGATTCGGATTTATATAAATTTAATAATTACTACCTAGCCGCGAAGCTATAAATAATTTCGAAAGTATTAATAGATTAAATTTATATACTAAATATTACGCCGGTTAAAAAGGGTCTTTATATTACTAAGATCTAAAAGAATTCTATAATATATTAGATTTACTTAAGTTAGATATTATTTAACGAATATATAATAATTAGCTCGCGGTTACCGAAAGTATAAACTATATTTATTAATTATATATATAACGTAGAAGAGAAGGAGAAATATAAAGTTATAAAAAATAAATTATTAGGGAATTTAATCGTAACCGGATCTAGGAAAATAAAATTTAAATAATTATTAACTATTTATAAAAAGCTTTTTATATTTAAAATATTATTATTACTATTATTATTTAATGATACGTATAATCTTAAGGCGATAAATTTAAAGAAAATATTCGATAAATAATTATTCTATTTATAATAATTCTTAGATATAAATATAGATACCGATATTAAAAATCTTATTACTATATTATATATATTATATTAAGGCGCGCCTAAGATTAAGTTACTTTTACGGAATATTCGAAATTAGGTAAATACCCGCGTAGAGATTATATATCTTATTTATCTATTAAAGGCTTCGGTAATAACTAACCTAAAATTATAAATTATTAAAGATTAAGGGAAGATATTATTATTCTATTAATTACTTATAGTAATTACGCTCCTATTTATAATATACCGACTATTATATTAGAAGTAGTAATTATTACTATATTTTATTTAAATTAAGAGTATTAGATTTTTATCGATTAATTTAATTAGAATCGTTATAAAGTTTAAATTCTAATTATAATTTTCGTTATTAAAACTACTAGCCTTAACCTCTAAAATATATATTAAAGAGTATATATTATCGAGAGGACGATTAATCTCGGTATATAAAACTAAATTATTAATCGGGTTAGATAATTAAGTAATTCGAATAAAATAATATATATATATAAATATTACGTTAGTAATACGTTTAACGATAAATAAATTATACGGAATATTAAGAAAATAATCCTAAAGGCTATAACTATCCTTGATCGAATAATTTTTGAAAAGAATAATAATAATCCCGCTACTATAGATATTAGAGATTAGTATATTATAAATATATAATTTATCCGTTATAAGAATATAAACTCAATAATTTATTACTTTAAATAGTTGAATATTCTATCCGCGGATAATTTATTTAAGTTTATACTACTCCGTACGAAAGGCTAGTATATAATTATATAAATAAATAGTTTAATCTCTACGAGTACTTTTAGCCTCGAAGATATTAAATTTAATATCGTTTATAAATTATTTATATATATATAATGATCCTAATATATATATATATATATTTATAGAAGTCTTTGGTAATATTTATTATCTTTAATAGACCTAGTATTAAAGTCTTTCGTAAAGTATTTATATAAAAATTAGTTTCTTTAGAAATTATAAAGTATATTAATTATTAGTTTATTTAATAAAGACCCCGGTATTTAAATACCTTTATAAAATATTCCCGCGATATTTATTATAATTAATAATTATATATAAGACGAAGTTTATAATACTCTAGTATTAAAGTCTTTAGTTACGAAGGTTATTTATTTTATTTTATTCTTTTAGTCGTTTTAATACTATCTTAGAGTAAATAAATTTAATTATTAAATAATTATCTATTTTCTCTATATATACCTAATAGTACCCTAGAATATTAATACCCTAATTTTACTTACTAGATCTTATAATATATATTAAATAAAATTTATTAATCAAAAATATAATTTAAATATTGAAGTTTTTCGATTTTTTAAAGTTTTTATTAAGTTATAAAATAGTACCCTAAACCTATATCTAGGTTATATAATTATTAATTTATTAATAACTACTCGCCTAAATTCTCCTAAACTTTTAGTAAATTAAGAAGATATTAATAATTATTTATATTTATATTTATTATATTACGCGACTCTTATATATTAAATTATTATAAAAGTTATATTTTTATATACTAGCTCTAATAGTAAAACATCTAGATAGAAATATTATTTAATATTTTTATTCTTTTAGTCTAAACTACCTTATTACTTTTTATAAATTTCATCTATAAAAGTGTAAGCGACTCTGAGAATCCTGGTTTGCTCGGAGCGTTTAGGCCCGCTCGCGAGCGCCAAAATAGCTTAGAGCTAGGTAAGAATTCTTAGGCCCGCTTAGGCCCGCTCAGGCTCGCTTAGGCTCGCTTAGGATTATTTAGGATTCTCAATACCGGCTTAATATTCTCAGGGCCGCTCAGGGCCGCTCAGGGCCGCTCAGGATTATTTATTTACATGGCCATTACTACTACTATAGATATACGCGCATACATGGCC
>JAABUK010000150.1_pt1 | contig 164530 bp, 170 predicted proteins | sample 5559141 | NCBI WGS metagenome assembly JAABUK01 (sample SAMN10711869, study PRJNA513367) | rock metagenome | isolation source: Antarctica rocks | place: Antarctica: Victoria Land, Pudding Butte nord | collected 2016-01-03
CCGTAGTGCGCGCCTGTCGGGCCGTAGTGCGCGCCTGTCGGGCCGTAGTGCGCGCCTGTCGGGCCGTAGTGCGCGCCTGTCGGGCCGTAGTGCGCGCCTGTCGGGCCGTAGTGCGCGCCTGTCGGGCGCGACCTTACGGGCGGGCAGTTTTAAGGCACTGCGATCGTGCCGGGCGGCGCTGGGTACGCCGACGGATCAGCGGTTGCCCGGGCGCTGGATGAGCTGGTCCCGACGCTCGTCAGCAGCCGATCAGCCGCGCCGCCAGATAGCTGTCCACCCGGTCCAGAGCAACCCGCTCCTGTGCCATGGAGTCTCGCTCGCGCACGGTGATGGCGTGGTCGTCGAGGGAGTCGAAGTCGACGGTCAGACAGAATGGAGTACCTACCTCGTCCTGGCGGCGGTAACGGCGGCCGATCGCGCCCGCGTCGTCGAACTCGATGTTCCAGTGTTTGCGGAGGCTCGCGCTCAAGTCTCTGGCCTTGGGTGAGAGGTCAGCGTTGCGGCTCAGCGGCAGCACCGCGGCCTTCACCGGGGCCAGGCGGCGGTCCAGCCGCAGCACCACTCGCTTGTCCACGCCGCCCTTGGCGTTGGGGGCCTCGTCCTCGGTGTAGGCATCGAGCAAGAAGGCCATCAGTGCGCGACCCACACCGGCGGCCGGTTCGATGACGTAGGGCGTGTAGCGCGTGCCGGTGGCCTGCTCGAAGTAGTCGAGCGCGGTGCCGGAGGCCTCCGAGTGCGTGCGCAGGTCGAAGTCGGTCCGGTTGGCCACTCCCTCCAGCTCACCCCACTCGCTGCCCCCGAAGTGGAAGCGGTACTCGATGTCGGCGGTGCGGGTGGAGTAGTGCGAGAGCTTCTCCTTCGGGTGCTCGAAGTGCCGCAGGTTGTCCGGGTTGATGCCCAGGCCGGTGTACCAGGCGGTGCGTTCGTCCAGCCAGTAGTGGTGCCACTGCTCGTCGGTGCCCGGCTCGACGAAGAACTCCATCTCCATCTGCTCGAACTCGCGGGTGCGAAAGATGAAGTTGCCCGGGGTGATCTCGTTGCGGAAGCTCTTGCCGATCTGGCCGATGCCGAACGGCGGCTTGCGCCGTGCGGACGTCATGACGTTGGCGAAGTTGATGAAGATGCCCTGCGCGGTCTCCGGACGAAGGTAGGCCATGCCCTCCTCCGTCTCCACCGGGCCGAGGTGGGTCTTCAGCAGCCCGGAGAACGCCTTGGGGGCCGTCCACTCACCTCGGGTGCCGCAATTGGCACAGACGATGTCGCCCATGCCGTTTGCCGGTGAGCGGCCCTTCTTCTCCTCGTAGGCCTCCAGCAGATGATCCTCCCGAAAACGCTTGTGGCAGCTCAAGCATTCGACCAGCGGGTCCGAGAAGGTGGCGACGTGCCCCGAGGCTTCCCACACCTGGCGCGGCAAGATCACCGAGGAGTCCAGGCCGACGACGTCCTCGCGCCCGGTCACCATCGCACGCCACCACTGCCGCTTGATGTTGTCCTTGAGCTCGACCCCGAGCGGGCCGTAGTCCCAGGCTGAGCGGGTGCCGCCGTAGACCTCACCGCAGGGATAGACGAAGCCGCGGCGCTTGCAGAGGCTGACGACGGTGTCGAGCAGGGAGGACTTGGCGGCCACAGGGTTGGGCTCCGTACGTGTTTCGGCGGCGATGGGGTGGTCACAGCCTATCGGCAGGGCGCAGGCGTCATCCCTACGATGGGTGTGCTGACACCGTCGCCCACGCTGAGGAAGGCTGAGCACCATGGCTGAGACAACCCACCTGCCAATGACCGGCGTCCGCTCGACCAAACAGCGCAGCGCCATTTCCAGCCTGCTGGACGACACCGACGAGTTCCGCTCCGCCCAGGATCTGCACGAGGAGCTTCGACGCCGGGGTCAGGGTATCGGGCTCACGACCGTGTACCGCACTTTGCAGGCGCTCGTCGACGCCGGCACCGTGGACGTGCTGCGTACCGACAACGGCGAGTCGGTGTACCGCCGCTGCTCGTCCGGCCATCACCACCACCTGGTGTGTCGTCACTGTGGGGCCACCGTGGAAGTGGAAGGCCCCGCGGTGGAACGCTGGGCGCAGACCGTCGCCGCCGAGCACGGGTTCACCGACGTCAGTCATACCGTCGAGGTGTTCGGCACCTGCCACGCATGCGCTTCAGCCGACCGCTGTCTGTAGCTCCGTGCGGGCGTGGGACGCGGAGGACAGCACGAGCATCAGCATCGTGCCCAGCGCGTCGGCGTCCAACCCCGCACCGGGGAACGCGTAGCGCATCGTGACGTCGGCGCGTTCCCCGTCATCGAGCAGACCGAGAGCGCCGTACTGCACGGTTGCCCCGGCCCGTACGACCGCGGCGTCCAGTGCCGGCGTTCGTTCGAGGTCCCACAGCAACACGCAGGTCATCGACAGCACCACGAGGCCGTCGGTGAGCTCGGCCGACTGCACGGCGCACGGCACCTCGGCGTGCACAAAGGCCAGGGCGCCATCGGGGTCGACGAGCACCTCGACGTAGCGTTCCAGTGCAACTTGGGCGGCGGTGAGCAGTTCCTCGGCACTCACGGCGTCACAGCCTCTGGAACTCCACCGAATCGTCGGTCCCGCGAGGCGTACTCCACGCAAGCGGCCCATAAATCGCGACGGTCGAAGTCGGGGAACAACGTGTGCTGGAACACCAGCTCGGCGTAGGCGGACTGCCACAGCAGAAAGTTCGACGTGCGCAACTCTCCGGAAGGTCGCAGGAACAGATCGACGTCAGGCATGTCCGGCTCATCGAGGTGGCGAGCCAGCATCTTCTCGTCTACCCGCTCCGGGTTGATCTTGCCCGCCGCGGCCAGTCGGGCGATCTCCCTGGCCGCATCCGCAATCTCGGCGCGTCCGCCGTAGTTGACACACATCGTCAGGGTCAGGACGGAGTTGGTGGCGGTCAACTCCTCAGCGACTTCGAGTTCACGAATGACGCTGCGCCACAAGCGAGGCCGTCGCCCCGCCCATCGAACGCGGACACCCATCGCGTTCATCTCGTCACGGCGGCGGCGGATCACATCACGGTTGAATCCCATGAGGAAGCGCACCTCGTCGGGGCTGCGCCGCCAGTTCTCGGTGGAAAACGCATAGGCCGAGAGGTGCCCGACTCCCAACTCGATACAGCCGCAGACGACGTCCATGAGCACCGCTTCACCGCGCTCGTGACCGGCGGTGCGGGGCAGTCCCCGCTCCTGGGCCCAGCGACCATTCCCGTCCATCACCAGGGCGACATGACGCGGGACCAACTCCGGCTGCAACTGCGGCGGTCGGGCTCCCGAGGGATGCGGATCGGGTGGTCGAACCGGGCGATCAGCCGGGGTGGGCGGGCGTCGGCGAGGGATCACGATGCTCATCCTGCCGGACAGCGGCCGCGGACGGCTGGGGGCTGCTTCGCTCGATGAGGGGCAGGGTGCGCAGCTGCCGCTCCAGATGCCACTGCAGGTGGGCGGCGACCAGCCCGCTGGCCTGGCGCCGCGTACTCACCGACGCGTCCGACGTCGCCGACCAAGCACCGTGCAGCAGCGCCTGCATCAGCTCGAGCACCGCCGGGGCGGGGGTGGCCGAACCGGCTGGGCGGCACTGCACGCACACCGCGCCGCCTGCGGCCACGTGAAACGCCCGATGGGGACCGGGCGCCCCGCAGCGCGCACACTCGGACAGCGCGGGCTCCCAACCGGCAAACGCCATGGCGCGCAACAGAAAGGCATCAAGTACCAGCTCTGGGGCGCGCTCAGCCGCCGCCAACGCACGCAGCGCTCCGACGGTGAGCAAGTGCAGCCGCTGCACCGGTGTCCGTTCCTCACTGGCCAGGCGCTCGGCCGTCTCCAGCACGGCGCACGCGGTGGTGTAGCGGCCGTAGTCGGTGGCCAGGTCGCCGCTGAACGCGTCGATGGTCTGCACCTGGGTGATGATGTCGAGGTTGCGACCGGGGTAGAGCTGCACGTCGATGTGCTCGAAGGGCTCGAGCCGGGCGCCGAAGCGCGAGCGGGTCCGTCGCACGCCCTTGGCCACAGCCCGCACGATCCCGTGCTCGCGGGTCAGCAGGGTGACGATGCGATCGGCCTCGCCCAGCTTGTGCAGGCGGAGTACCACGGCGTTGTCCCGATAGAGCCGCACGGCCTAGACGTGCAGTGCTTGGAAAGGCGCCCACGGGAGGTTGCGCACCACGAACCACACGAGTACCACGGGCAGGGCTGCCTTCGGTAGCCAACTTAGGTGCTGCCATGAGCGCACCCGACGCTTTCGGAGGAGGCCGAGCACCCAGGCTCCGTACGCCCACACCATCATCGCCACCGCGACGATGGAGAGGGCGTTGTAGTGCACGGCCGCCCCGATGTTGCCGTGCATCAGCGAGTAGACCATCCGCATGCCGCCGCAGCCGGGGCAGTCGATACCGAACAGCGCTTTCGTGGGGCACACCGGAAGTACGCCGCCGGGCGTAGTCGGGTCGGCGAACCAGAGAGTGGCGCAACCACACGCCGCCAGCGCAGCGGCCCCCACGGGCGCCCACCACTGCGAGCGCGCGCCGCGGTGCGCCCGCAGTGGCTGCACGGTGAGCGACGAGGTCATTCGATCAGCGTAGTCCCCGGTGGACGTCGGGGGTCGTCCCCATCCCGCCACGCTACCTGATCGAGATGACCACGGTCTCCGCGAACTTGTCAGGCCAGCCCTGGAAACGCATTGTGTTGTCGAAGAACGGCGCGATATAGACCAGCAGCGCTCCGATTCCACACACAAACGAACCGTGGCGTGCCTCAGCTAATCTAGCGGTAGGCGACGAGTTTGAGCACCGATCGACCATATCCCTACCAGATCAGACTCCGCTTCGTAGCGCGGTTGCCCAGACGGAAGTCAGTACTTCGGCCGGCTGAAGTACGCACGCGAAGCCGGCCTGAACATGAACACGATCGCGGCGATCACCACGAGAATGGAGATGATGTTCAGGATTGTGCCGATGGTGAGCCCGGCGGTCAGCCCGTATAACGCGGAAAGAACGCCCAACACGCCGAGCACAGTGAGGACGATGCGTGCCCAGTTGCGGCCGGCCCGCATCTTGAACGCGAACAGCAGCTCAAGGCCGATGATGATGATGCCGATGACCGCACCTCCGATGAGGGTTGCGTTGACGGCCGAGTGCAGCTGATTCGTGCCCAATGTGGAGCCACTGTCCTTGAGTTTCTGGGCCAGGGCATCGCGGTCGGTGAAGATCAGGCTCGCGATGATCCCAAGGACGCCGATGCCGATGCTGACCAGCCACAACTTGAACGCATTGTCGACGTCCGCAGGCGCGACCACCGGCTCCTTACGGACGTCGTTGGCGCCAGGCATTGGCCCCATGCCGCTGGCCGCCTGCTCATTGCCGTAAGGATTCTGGGTCACTTTGTCTCCAAGCGTCGTCGTGTACGGAGTGCGCTTCGCCCACCGGAAAACCTACCGGAAACGGACGTCAGTACCCCAACTTGCCCATCTGCTTGGGGTCCCGCTGCCAGTCCTTGGCCACCTTGACGTGCAGCTCCAGAAAGATTCGGTTGCCGAACATCTGCTCGATCTGCTCCCGCGCCGCGGTCCCCACCTGTCGGAGCCGGGCGCCCCCCTTGCCGATCACGATGGACTTCTGGCTGGGCCGCTCCACGTACAGCAGCGCCCGGACATCGTGGAAGTCCGCTCGACCCTCGCGGGCGGACACCTCCTCGATGACCACGGCCAGGCTGTGCGGCAGCTCGTCACCCAGTCCCTCCAGCGCCGCCTCCCGGATGAGCTCGGCCATCATCACCGTGTCCGACTCATCGGTGAACTCGTCGTCGGGGTAGAGCTGCGGTCCCTCCGGCATCGCGGAGGCGAACACATCCCCGAGCACGTCCAGCTGCTCCGCCCGCGCTGCGGAGACCGGCACCACCTCGACCTCGGGACCCAGTAGTGCGGACAGCGCGAGCAGCTGCTGCACCACTTGCGCCTTGGCGACCTTGTCGATCTTGGTGACCACGCCAACCACCGGCGTCTTGGGCGCGACGTGGTGCAGCTGGTCCACGATCCACCGGTCCCCCGGACCGATCTTCTCATCCGCCGGGATGCACAGTCCGATCACATCAACCTCGGAGTAGGTGTCGCGGACCAGGTCGTTGAGTCGTTGACCGAGCAGCGTTCGGGGTCGGTGCAGGCCCGGCGTATCCACCAAAATCAGCTGCGCGTCGGGGCGGTGGACGATGCCGCGAACGGTGTGCCTGGTGGTCTGCGGACGGCTGGAGGTGATGGCCACCTTCGTGCCGACCAACGCGTTGGTGAGCGTGGACTTGCCCGTGTTGGGACGCCCCACGAAGCAGACGAAACCTGAGCGGTAGGTCGGCTCAGCCACCGGAAACCTGCCGGATACCGCCGCTGCGGTCGGCTAGGAACATCAACGCGTCGGGTGAGAGGTCGCGGACGGCGCCGGACCCCGCGTCGTCGAGCTTCTCGGCCGCACTCACCACCGCGGCGGCCTCCAGACCATCGACCCCACTGGACACCGCCGCGGCAACAGCGGCCTGCAAAGCGGTGAGCCGCAGCGACGGCAGCTCCACGGTGGACGCGGCGTAGGTCCGCCCATCCAGATCACGCACGGCCGCACCTTCCGCAGCACCGGTGCGGCCCATGGACGAGCGAGCCAGCACCACGAGCTTGGCGTCATCGGGGTCGATCTCCGGGGTCGCTTCAGCCACGGTGGGCGCTCCTATCGTTCGGTGTGAGCAAGGTCAGTAGTATCGCCGTCGGACTCATCGCTACCCGCGCGCCGCACCAGCACAGTGCCCACGCGCACCCGCCCGCGTACTGCGGGACCCGCCTCCGCCCGCATGAGCAACCCGTGCGCGGTCACCTCAGAACCGGGCAGCGGCACCCGGCCCAGCGCCTGGCCGAGCAGGCCGCCCACCGACTCGACCTCGTCGGCGGGCAGCTCATAGCCGAACACCTCCCCGAGGTCTTCCACGGTCAGCCGGGCCGAGACGCGGACCGCGCCGTCATCGAGGTACTCCACCGGTGCGCGCTCGTCCGTGTCGTACTCGTCGGCGATCTCCCCGACGATCTCCTCGAGCACGTCCTCGATGGTGACCAGGCCTGCCACCCCGCCGTACTCGTCGACCAGGATGGTCATATGGTTGCGCCCCAGCTGCATTTCCTGCAACAGTTCGTCCAGACGCTTGGAATCGGGCACGAAGACGGCCGGGCGCATCAGCTCGGAGACCTCATCGCCTCGGTCACCGTCGCGCAGCGTGAACGAACGCTGCACGAGATCTTTGAGAAACACGATGCCGAGCACCTCGTCGGGGCTCTCCCCGACCACCGGGATGCGGGAGTGTCCACTGCGCACGGCCAGCGACATCGCCTGACGCATGGTCTTATCGTGCTCGATCCAGACGATATCGGTGCGCGGCACCATCACCTCCCGTGCGATGGTGTCGCCGAGGTCGAAGACGGACTGGATCATCCGGCGTTCCTCGTCGGCCACCACCCCACCCTGCTGGGCCATGTCCACCAGCTCGCGCAGCTCGACCTCGGAGGCGAACGGACCCTGGCGGAAGCCGCGGCCGGGAGTGATGGCGTTGCCGACGAGAATCAGGAACCTGCTCAACGGTCCCAGCACGATGCCGATCGCCTGCAGGGGGGCCGCCGCGGCAAGCGCGATGCGGTAGGCATGCTGGCGTCCCAGCGTGCGGGGTCCCACACCGATGGCGACGTAGCTGACCACCAGCATCACCGCGGCCGCCACGGCGATCGCCCCTGGCAGGGGCAACAGTTGCCGTATCGAGACGGCGACGAGCACGGTTGCGCTGATCTCACAGGCCAGGCGCAGCAGCACCAGCAGGTTGACGTAACGCGGGCGGTCGGACACCACGTGCAGCAGACGGCCGGCCCCGGAACGGTCGTTGCGTAGGTGGTCGGCGACCTGCGCCCGGGACACGGTGCTCAGCGCCGCATCCAGCGCGGTGAACAACCCGGCGAAGGGCACGAGCACAATGGCGACCACGAGCATGGTGACCGAGCCGCTCACCTGGTGGCGCCCCCATTGTGGTCCAAGCCGACGGTGCCCAACAGTCGCTCGTCGGCAGCGTCGCGCACCGCTTGCCGCGCCGCGCGACGCTGGGTGTCGTAGTAGTCGGCCAGCAGCTGGTTCTGCAGGCCGAACATTTCCTTCTCCTCGTCGGGTTCGGCGTGGTCGTAGCCCAACAGGTGCAGCACCCCGTGCACGGTGAGCAACTCGAGCTCCTGGGCGAGGGAGTGCCCGGCGCCTTCCGCCTGTTCTGCAGCGAAGGAGGGGCAGAGCACGATGTCACCGAGCATCGCGGGGCCCGGCTCCGCAGCGTCCGGACGCCCGCCGGGACGCAACTCGTCCATCGGGAAGGACATTACGTCGGTCGGTCCCGGCAGATCCATCCACTGCAGGTGCAGGTCGGCCATGGCCACAGAGTCGACGAGCACCATGGACAATTCAGCAGCCGGGTGGACCTGCATGCGAGCAAGGGCAAACGTGGCCACGCTGACCAGCTCGACCTCAGCGACGTCCACGTAGGATTCGTTGGCCACCTCGATGCTCATCGCGATGATCCACGGCGCTGATGCCGCCGCACCGACTGGTGGTCCAAGCCACTGTCTTGGCCTTCGAAGCGCTCGTAGGCGTCCACGATGTCGGTGACCAAGCGGTGGCGCACCACGTCGTTGCTGGTGAGCAGGGAGAAGTACACGTCGTCAACGCCCTCCAGGATCTCGCGGACCACCCGCAGTCCCGATGCGGAGCCACCGGGCAGGTCCACCTGGGTGACGTCTCCGGTGACCACGATCTTGGAGCCGAACCCGAGCCGGGTGAGAAACATCTTCATTTGCTCGGCCGTGGTGTTCTGCGCCTCGTCCAGGATGATGAACGCGTCACTCAGGGTGCGCCCCCGCATGTAGGCCAGCGGTGCCACCTCGATGGTCCCTGCCTCCATCAGCTTGGGGATGGCCTCACGGTCCATCATGTCGTGCAGTGCGTCGTAGAGCGGGCGCAGGTAGGGGTCGATCTTCTCGTTCAAGGTGCCGGGTAGGAACCCGAGGCGCTCCCCGGCTTCCACTGCCGGCCGGGTGAGGATGATGCGGCTGACCTGCTTGGTCTGCAGCGCGTGCACGGCTTTGGCCATGGCCAGATAGGTCTTTCCGGTACCGGCCGGACCGATCCCGAAGACGATGGTGTGGGTGTCGATGGCGTCGACGTAGTGCTTCTGGTTCACCGTCTTCGGGCGGATGGTTTTGCCGCGGCGGGACAGGATGTCCAAGCTCAGCACCTCTGCCGGCGAGGCGCCGCTGTCCCGGGTGAGCATCCCGACCGTGCGCCGCACCCCCTCGGGGGTGAGCTCCGGGTTGCGACGGGCCATTGCGATGAGCTCGGTGACCGCGCGCTCCGCGAAAGCGACCTCAGCCGGCTCACCGGACAGGCGGACCTCGTTGCCCCGCACATGCACATCGGCGCTCAGCAGCTCCTCGATCACGCGGAGGTTCGCGTCGGCGGAGCCCAGGAAGGCCAAGGCATCGGCGTCGGGGATGACGAGGGTGGAGGTCACGTGGTCCATTACGTCCTCATCCTACGGCGCCAGCAGCGCGTCGCGGCAGTCTGCCCAGGCCGGCGTTGACGGGTCGATCAGCGCAAAATGGTCGGCTCCGGCCACCGATACGAGCGTCGCACGATCCCCAGCGGCCTGGGCCGCGGTGACGTAGTCCGCGCTCTGGCTGGGGGGAACATTGGTGTCGGCGGTGCCGTGCACGCAGGTGACCGGGACGCCAATCGGTAGTCGCTGCTGCGGGGAGGCGAGGAGGTAACGCTGCCGATCTGCGCTACTGGGCGCGCCCATCAGCGCTGCGGCCGACCCGTCACCGAGACCGTCCCGCTCAGCAGCCAACAGATCAAGCACCCCGGCTTGGGAGATCACGCGCTGCACTTGGACCCGCGGGTTGGCGCCGGGCGTGCCGCCGGGCAGGGTATGGCGACCGGCCAGCCACACCGCCAGTTGACCACCCGCGGAGTGTCCGAGCAACCGCACCTGGGCGAGGTCGAGCCGACCCTGCGCGGCGTCCTGCACGGGACCCGACAGCGCATCGGTGGCCGCGGCGACATCGTGGAGGGTGCTTGGCCAGCCACCGCCGTTCTCGATCCGACGGTACTCGATGTTCCACGCGGCCACGCCGTGCGCAACGAGGTCCGCGGCCAGTGGCGTGCCAAGCTCGAGTCCGTACTGCGCGTGCCAGTACCCGCCGTGCAGTACCACCACCACGGGAACCGCCTTGTCGGTGTCCGGCGGCAGGTACAGCTCGCCGAACTGGGATGCATCGGGGCCGTAGGAGATGCGCACTGGTGTCTCCGTTCGTGCTGGGGAAGTTGCCCGCGAGCACCCCGCGCATGCGCTGACCGTAGCCACGACGGCTCCGGCCAGCAGGACTCGTCGGCTGAGCCGCTGCTCAGACACCGGGTGCGTCCCGCCAGCGCGGAGTGAGTACGCCGAGCGCGCCGAGGGTGACGGCGGCGGCGGTGGAGGTGCGCAACACGGTGGGCCCGAGGTGCACGGCTGTCGCACCCCGCGCGGTGAGTGCGCTCAACTCGTCGTCATCGATCCCACCTTCTGGTCCGACCAATAACAGCACAGCCGGTACGGCGAAGGACAGCGCGGCGAGCGGGGTCCGAGCCGACTCGTGCAGCACGAGCGCCCGCCCGCCCGCAGCAACGGTGTCCCCCACCAGTGCGGCCACCTGGGCCGTGCTGTGCAGATCGCCGACCTCGGGCACATAGGCCCGCCGGGACTGCTTCGCGGCCTGGGCTGACGTCGCCTGCCACCGTCGGACGCCCTTGTCAGCCTTGGGCCCCTCCCAACGGGCCACGCAACGGTGCGCCTGCCAAGGGATGATGGCGTCGGCCCCCGCCTCGGTGGCCAGCTCGACCGCCAGGTCCGAGCGCTCGCCCTTGGGCAGCGCCTGCACCACCGTCACTCTGGGCTTCGGCTCGGCCACCTCACGCCGCTCGTTGACCAGCAGCTCGAGGGCGTCGCGCGCGGTGGCGGTCACCGTGCAGTCGGCGATGCCGCCGTGTCCGTCGGTGAGCAGCACGCGCTCGCCTGCTCGGATTCGTCGAACCGTAGCGGCGTGGCGGCCCTCCCCACCGTCCAGCGTCACGCCAGCACCACTGCCGGGCAACGGGGTGAAATGAAATACCGGGGGCGCCACTACCGACCGCTGAAGGTGTCCCGCAGCCGCGAGAACAGCCCACCGCTCTGCTTGGAACCTGCGGTGACCACCTCGGCGTGGTCGCGCGGCCGCAGCTCGCTGAACTGGCGCAGCAGATCGCTTTGCTTGTGATCAAGGCGGCTGGGGACCACCACATCCAGGTGCACGTGCACGTCACCGCGCACCCCGCTGCGCAGCCGGGGCATGCCATGGCCCCGCAGGGTGCTGATCGTTCCGGGCTGGGTGCCTGCCTCCACCGGGATATCGGCGTGACCGTCGATGGTGTCCAACCCGACCTTGGTGCCCAGCGCGGCGTCGGTGATCGGAATGCGAATGGTGCAATGCAGGTCGTCGCCGTCGCGCACGAACACCTCGTGCGGCTGCTCGGCGATCTCGACGTACAGGTCTCCTGCCGGTCCCCCACCGGGGCCGACCTCGCCCTGGCCGGACAGCCGGATCCGCATGCCGTCCCCGACGCCGGCAGGAACTTTGACGGTGATCGTCCGGCGGGAGCGAATCCTGCCGTCGCCGCCGCACTGCTGGCACGGGTCCGGAATGGTCTGCCCGGTCCCGCGGCAGGTCGGGCAGGCCCGGGCGGTGACCACCCGGCCGAGGAAGGACTGCTGGATGGACTGCACCTCGCCGGCTCCGCCGCAGGTGTCACACCGCTCGGCGTGCGTGCCCTTGGCGGTACCCGCGCCCGTGCACTCGGTACACAGCACCGCGGTGTCCACGCTGATCTCGCGGGCTACGCCGCTGGCGCACTCCGCCAAGGTCAGCTCGGCACGGAGCAACGCGTCGGAACCCGGCTGCACCCGGCTGCGCGGTCCGCGTCCACCACCACCGCCGCCCGCGCCGCCTCCGCCGAAGAACGCGTCCATGATGTCGCCGAACCCGAAGCCCTGACCGCCGAACCCGCCGGCACCGTTGCCGCCGCCTGCGCTCTCCATCGGGTCGCCGCCGAGGTCCACGACCTGTCGCTTCGCCGGGTCCGACAGCACCTCGTAGGCCGTCGTCACCTCACGAAAGCGCACCTGGGCGGCCTGTTCCGGGTTGACGTCAGGGTGCAACTCCCGCGCCAGCTTGCGGTAGGCGCGCTTGATCTCCTCGCCGCTGGCCTTGGTGCCCACACCGAGTGTTCCGTAGTAGTCCCGTGCCACGTCTGCTCTGCATCCTCACTGCTCGCTCGTGCCTGTACCGCCTGGGTCGAACTAGCGCCCCGCCAGCACTTCGCCGACGTACCGGGCAACCGCGCTCACCGAAGCGATCGTTCCCGGGTAGTCCATCCTCGTCGGTCCTACAACGCCCATGCCGCCCAGAACTGTTCCGGTGGCCCCGTATCCGACGGACACCATCGACGTGGCACGCATCTCCTCGGCCTCGTTCTCGTGACCGATCCGAACGGTGACGGTACCGGAGTCCTGCGCGGCGGCGAGCAGCTTGAGCACGACCACCTGCTCCTCCAGTGCCTCCAGCACCGAGCGCAGCGCGCCGGGGAACGCCGTGAAGTCGCTCGCGCTGGTGAGGTTGGCGGTGCCACCCAGCACCAAACGTTCCTCCCGATGCTCGACCAGGCTCTCCACCAACACCGTGGCGGTGCGGAGCACCGGGTCACGCAGATCAGCCGGCGCTTGCTCGGCCAGCTCGGTGACCGCAATCGAGGCGTCGGCGAGCCGTTTGCCTTCCAGCGCCCCGCCGAGCAGACCGCGAAGCCGCGCCAGCGCTGCGTCCGCGATCACATCGCCGAGCTCGACGATGCGCTGGTCGACGCGCCCGGAGTCGGTGATGAGTACCAGCAACAGCCGGGCCGGCGTGAGGGCAACCACCTCGAGGTGGCGGACGGAGGACACCGACAGAGTGGGGTACTGCACCACCGCAACCTGGCGGGTGAGCTGGGCGAGCAGCCGCACGCCCTTGCGCAGCACGTCGTCCAGATCGACGCCGGTCTCCAGGAAGCCCTGGATGGCGCGGCGCTCGGCGGCCGAGAGCGGCTTCACCGAGGCGATGCCGTCGACGAACTGGCGGTAGCCCTTGTCGGTGGGGATGCGGCCCGCGCTGGTGTGCGGTTGCGCGATGTAACCGTCGTCCTCCAGCGCCGCCATGTCGTTGCGGACCGTGGCACTGGACACCCCGAGGTTGTGCCGGTCGACCAAAGTCTTCGAGCCGACGGGCTCCTGCGTGGAGACATAGTCGGCAATGATCGCGCGGAGCACCGCGAAACGGCGGTCGTCGGTACTGGACATCGGTCATCACCTCCGGTTCTCAGGGTATGCGCTGCGCGCCTGTGCGCGATTTCTGTTCACCTGTGGGCCGTTTTCACGCACGGGTGCGAAGCACCCCCCTCACCACTGCGTCAGCGAGCAGCCGCCCCCGGTCGGTCAGCACCAGCCGGTCACCGTGTTCGGTCAGCAAGCCGTCCCGCACCGCGGTTTGCCCGGCCGCCAGCTCGCCACTATCCAGCTCGGCTACCGGCAGCCCGGATCGCAGCCGTGCGGTGAGCATCACCCGCTCGGTGTGTTGCTCGTCCGGTGTGAGCACTTCACGACCGACCGCGGGCGATGCGCCCGCCGCCAGCAGACTGCTGTACTTGGCGGGCGCCTTGACGTTCCACCAGCGCACTCCGCCGACGTGGCTGTGTGCCCCCGGACCGGCGCCCCACCAGTCCCCGCCGTCCCAGTAGCCGAGGTTGTGCCGGCAGCGGGCGTCGTCATCGGCTGCCCAGTTGGACACCTCGTACCAGTCGAGCCCGGCCTTGCGGAGACCCGCGTCGAGTTGCTCGTAGCGGTCGGCCAGCACGTCGTCGTCGGGCATCGGCAGCTCGCCGCGGCGCACCCGCCGGGCCATGGCGGTGCCGTCCTCGACGATCAGCGCGTAGGCGGAGACGTGGTCCACCCCGGCGTCCAGCACGGCCGCGAGCGATCCGGCGACGTCTGCGTCGGTCTCCCCCGGGGTGCCGTAGATCAGGTCCAGGTTCACGTGGTCGAACCCGGCCGCCCGTGCCTCGCGGGCTGCGGCCACCGGACGGCCAGGGGTGTGCGTGCGGTCCAATACCCGCAGCACGTGCGCCGCCGCCGACTGCATGCCGAGCGACACCCGGGTGAAGCCGGCGCCGCGAATACCGGCGAAGAAGGCGGGCGAGGTCGATTCTGGGTTGGACTCCGTGGTGACCTCTGCACCGGCGGACAGCCCGAAGGAGCCGCGGACGGCCTCGAGCACTGCTGTCAGCCCGTCGGCGCCGAGCAGTGACGGGGTACCGCCCCCGACGAAGACGGTGTCCGCCGTCGGCGCGGTACCGAGCACCGCGGCCGCAAGGTCGAGCTCGGCCCGCAACCCTTCCAGCCACGACTGCGGTGAGGCGGCGCTGCCCAGCTCCTGCGCGGTGTAGGTGTTGAAGTCGCAGTAACCGCAACGGGTGGCGCAGAACGGAACGTGCACATAGACCCCGAACGGCCGCGAGCCCAAGCCGCCCAACGCCGAGGTTGGCAGCGCCCCGTCGACCGGGGGCGGTTCTCCGTCGAGCGGTGCACCGGCCATACCTCCAGTGTCCCAGCCGCGAGGCAGTGGCCCAGGTCACTGCGACTGGCCTCCGCCCGGCGGGTCAATCGTGGCAGACTGTCGGTCATGATCGGTGCAGGAGTTCAGCTCGTGGCGCGTCGTCACGTCGACCTGCAACGTGTCTCCAGCGCGATCTGCCGCTGCATGCCGCTCTCTCGCCGCTGACCAGCTGACCCCTGCCGGCGCCGGAAGCGCCTTGCTGGGTTCCCGCCTGTCAACGTTGCCTCTGGTGCCCACCTCCCGGAGGAACACCCGATGACCGTCACCACCGATCGCCCGGCACCGCCTCGCAACCGGAAGAAGTCCGAAGGTCAGTGGGCCAAGGGCTACCGCGAGCCGCTGAACGCCAACGAACGGACCAAGAAGGACGACGACGCGCTGAATGTGCGCGAGCGGATACTGAACATCTACGCGCACCAGGGTTTCGACAGCATCGACGGTGGTGACCTGCGCGGCCGCTTTCGCTGGATGGGCCTGTACACCCAGCGCGCCGCCGGCCTGGACGCCAGCTTCACCGGCATGGAGGACGAGGACCAGCTCGACGCTCGGCATTTCATGCTGCGCGTGCGTACCGACGGGCAGCGGCTGAGCCGCGAGCAGCTCCGGGTGCTCGGCGGAATCTCCACCGAGTTCGCCCGCGATACCGCCGACTTCACCGACCGGCAGAACCTGCAGCTGCACTGGATCGACATCGAGAACGTCCCCGAGATCTGGCGTCGCCTGGACGCCGTCGGCCTGCAGACCACCGAGGCCTGCGGCGACTGCCCCCGCGGCTTCCTGGGCTCTCCGCTGGCCGGCATCGCCGTAGACGAGGTGCTCGATGCTTCATCGGCGATGAAGGTGATCGCCGACCGCTACATCGGCAACCCCGAGTTCTCCAACCTGCCGCGCAAGTTCAAGACCGCCATCTCCGGGCTGCAGGACGTGGCCCACGAGATCAACGACGTGTCGTTCGTCGGCGTCAACCACCCAGAGCACGGGCCCGGACTGGACCTGTGGGTCGGTGGCGGACTGTCCACCAACCCGATGTTCGCCCAGCGCCTTGGCGCGTGGATTCCCCTCGACGAAGTCCCCGAGGTATGGGCCGGCGTCGTCTCGGTGTTCCGCGACTACGGCTACCGACGGCTGCGCTCGCGCGCCCGAATCAAGTTCCTCATCAAGGACTGGGGGGCCGCCGAGTTCCGCCGGGTACTGGAGGAAGAGTTTCTGCACCGTAAGCTCATCGACGGGCCGGCCCCGGAACCGCTCGCCAAGACCCGTGATCACGTCGGGGTGCAGCGCCAGCGAGACGGACGCAACGCGGTGGGGGTCTCGCCCATCGCGGGGCGGGTTTCCGGCACCAAGCTCACCGCCGTGGCCGACGCCATGGAGCGGGCCGGCTCGGACCGCGCGATGATCACCCCGTACCAGAAGCTGGTGCTGCTCGACGTCTCCGACGAGGCGGTGGAAAAATTCATCGTCGAGCTCGACGAGCTGGAGCTGCCTGCGCGCGCGTCGTCCTGGCGCCGCAATGTGCTGGCCTGCAGCGGGCTGGAGTTCTGCAAGTTGGCGTTCACCGAGACCCGGGTGCGGGCACAGACATTGGTCCCCGAGCTGGAGCAGCGCCTGGCCGACCTCGAGGCCGAGCTGGATGTGAACGTCACCGTGCACATCAACGGCTGCCCCAACTCGTGTGCCCGCGTGCAGGTCGCCGACATCGGCCTCAAGGGCGTGCTGATGAGCAACGCGGCCGGGGACACCGTCGAGGGCTTTCAGGTACAGCTCGGCGGCGGCCTGAACGCCGACCTGGGCCTGGGCCGCAAGCTTCGCGCCCACAAGATCACCGGTGACGAGGTCGGTGACTACGTCGAGCGGCTGACCCGCAACTTCGCCAAGTACCGCGAGCCGGGTGAGCGCTTCGCGCAGTGGGTAAAGCGCGCCAACGACGACGACCTGAGATGAGCGGAACAGAACAAAGAGCGACCCCGTTCTACTGCCCGTACTGCAGCGACGAAGACCTCCGGCCCGACGCTGCTGACGGTGCGGGTCTATCGCCGGGAACGTGGCGCTGTGCTGGTTGTTCTCGCGTATTCAGCCTGCGTTACGTGGGTGCCGGAAACCAAACTCGAGAGGTGAGCTGAATGAGCGTCTCGACCGACCTGGACCTCCGCGCGGTAGCCGAACGCGGCGCCGCCGAACTGGCCGACGCCAGCGCCGCCGAGGTGCTGGAGTGGACGGCCACCACCTTCGGTAGGCGGTTCATCGTGGCCTCCAACATGCAGGACGCAGTGCTGGTGCACCTCGCCACCCAGGCCCGCCCCGGCGTCGAGGTGCTGTTCCTGGACACCGGCTACCACTTTGCGGAGACCATCGGCACCCGTGACGCAGTGGAGCAGGTGTACGGCGTGCGCATCGTCAACGCGAAGGCAGAGCTGAGCGTGCCCGAGCAGGACGCCACCCACGGCAAGAACCTGTTCGCCACCGAGCCGGACCGCTGCTGCGCCATGCGCAAGGTGGCGCCACTGAAAAAAACCCTAGCCGGCTACGACGCCTGGGTCACCGGTGTGCGCCGCGTCGAGGCACCGACCCGCGCCAACACCCCACTCGTCACCTACGACGAGGCGTTCGGCCTGGTGAAGGTCAACCCGATTGCCGCGTGGAGCGACGAGCAGATGCAAAACTACATCGAGGAGCACTCCATCTTGGTGAACCCGTTGGTCGACGCCGGTTATCCCTCCATCGGCTGCGCACCGTGCACTATCAAGCCCCTGCCCGGCGCCGACCCGCGCAGCGGCCGCTGGGCAGGCAAGGCCAAGATCGAGTGCGGGTTGCACATGAGCGAGCGCAGCGACGTGGGGGTTGCGCAGTGAGCGCGCCGACGGCCGAGAGCCCGATCAGCTACGCCGCGCAATTGACGACTCCCGAGGCCTTGGAATCCGAGGCCATTCATATCTTCCGGGAGGTGGCCGGCGAGTTCGAGCGGCCGGTGATCCTGTTCTCCGGCGGCAAGGACTCCACGCTGCTGCTGCACCTCGCCATCAAGGCGTTTTGGCCTGCGCCGGTGCCGTTTGCTCTGCTGCACGTGGACACCGGACACAACCTGCAGGAAGTGCTGGACTTCCGCGACAAGGTCGTCGCCCAGCACAACCTGCGGCTGCATGTGGTCAAGGTGCAGGACTACCTCGATGACGGTCGTCTGGCTGAGCGGCCCGACGGTATCCGCAACCCGTTGCAAATCACCCCGCTGTTGGACGGCATCGCCGACGGCAAGTTCGACGCCGTGTTCGGCGGGGCCCGCCGCGACGAGGAACGCGCCCGCGCCAAAGAGCGGATCTTCAGCCTACGCAACGCGTTTAGTCAGTGGGACCCCAAGCGGCAGCGCCCCGAGCTGTGGAATCTGTACAACGGCAGGCACGCCCCGGGCGAGCACGTCCGGGTGTTCCCGCTGAGCAACTTCACCGAGCTCGACGTCTGGCGCTACATCGCCCAGGAGAACGTCGAGCTGCCCAGCATCTACTACGCCCACCAGCGCGAGGTGTTCCTGCGCGACGGCATGTGGCTCACCGAGGGGCCATGGTTCTCCGCCCGCGGAGATGAGCCCCTGCAGACTCTCTCAGTGCGCTACCGCACTGTTGGCGACGGCTCCTGCACCGGTGCCGTGGAGTCCGACGCCGCCGACGTTGCCGCCGTGCTGGCGGAAGTATCGGCCTCGCGGGTGACCGAACGAGGCGCAACCCGCGCCGACGACCGGGTCTCTGCAGCGGCCATGGAAGACCGCAAGCGAGAGGGCTACTTCTGATGGCTGCGCAGCTACTTCGTCTGGCCACGGCGGGCAGCGTCGACGACGGCAAGTCCACACTGGTGGGCCGTCTGCTGTTCGACACCAAGTCGGTGCTCGCCGACCAGATCGACGCGGTCACTCGCGCGTCCGTCGACAAGGGACTGTCCACACCGGATCTGTCGTTGCTGGTGGACGGTCTGCGCGCCGAGCGCGAGCAGGGCATCACCATCGACGTGGCCTACCGCTACTTCGCCACGCCTGCACGCTCGTTCGTGCTTGCGGACACTCCCGGTCACGTGCAGTACACGCGCAACACCGTCTCCGGTGCGTCCACGGCGCAGCTCGTCATTCTGTTGGTCGACGCCCGCAAGGGCGTGGTATCCCAGACCCGTCGGCACGCCGCGGTGCTGGCGTTGCTCGGGGTGCCGCGGCTGCTGCTGGCGGTGAACAAGATCGACCTCGTCGATGACGCTGCTTCGGTGTACGCGGACATCGCCACGGAGTTCACCGCGCTCACCACCGCCCTGGGATGGTCGCAGGATGCAGTGCAGACCATTCCGGTCTCCGCGCTGCGGGGCGATAATGTCGTCCACCGCTCCGAGCACACCCCGTACTACGACGGCCCCACCCTGGTGCAGCACCTCGAGCAGGTTCCCGTGGACGCGGAGCCACACCGTGTGGGGTTGCGACTGCCGGTGCAGTACGTGATCCGTCCGCGCACAGCCGAGTTTCCCGACTACCGGGGGTTTGCCGGGCAGATTGCCGCAGGCACGGTGTCACCCGGCGACGAGGTCGTGGTGCTGCCGTCGGGCACCCGCAGCACTGTGTTGCACGTGGATACCGCGGACGGGGAGCTGGACACAGCCGAGGTCGGCCGCAGCGTCACCGTGGTGCTGGCCGACGAGGTGGATGCCTCCCGTGGCGACCTCATCGCCTCCCCCGCCGACGCGCCGACACCGGTGTCCGAGCTCGAAGCCACCGTGTGCTGGCTGGCCGAGCAGCCGCTGCGCCCAGGGGCGCGATTGCTGATCAAGCACGGCACGCGGACCACCCAGGCCATCGTCACCAGCATCGACGAACGCTTCGACGAGCAGGCCCTGGCTGCCGTGCCGAGTCCAGACTCCCTGGAGCTCAACGAGATCGGCCGGGTTAGCATCCGGACGGCCGAGGCGCTGGCGGTGGATGACTACGCGCTGAACCGGCGCACCGGCAGCTTCCTGCTGATCGACCCCGCAGCGGGCAACACCCTTGCCGCCGGTCTGGTGGGGGACGCGCTGTCGGCCGTGGAGCTGAACGCTGCCGCCCTGGTGTAGACCTCGACCTCTGGCGAGAAGCGGATTCAGGAAGGCAGCACAGTGGCGATCGTCGAGCTAGGCCATACCGGCCTTCACGTCTACGACCTCGACACGATGCGCGACTTCTACGAGCGGGTGCTCGGACTCACCGTCACCGACGTGGCCCCCGCGCAGGGCACGGGTGCTGGACCACGGCAACGCGATCGGGATCTACTTCCTCGACCCGGAGGGCAACAAACTCGAGGTGTACTGGCAGACCGGCCTCGACTTTCCGCAGCCCTTTGGCAAGGAGATCAGCCTGCGGGGCAGCGCGCAGGATGTGCTCGCCGAGCATGAACGCTTGGTCGCCGACGGCGGGCGTGTCGATTCGCAACCGGGGATCAGCGCGTGACCCAGTTGGATTCCCCGGAGGATGTCGCCGTAGCGGCGCACCGAGCGTTGGCGGCGGCTGAGCTCTCGGACATGATCTGGGGAAACGCCTCGGTGCGGCTACCGGACGGCTCAGGAATCGTGACGACGAGCAGCGGATGGAGCTTCGAGGAGACCACCACCCACCGATTGGTGCGGGTCTCGTGGGACGGCCAGCCACTCGCAGGTCATGGCACAGTCCACATCGAGGTTCCGATCCACACCCAAATCATGGCCGCTCGACCTGACGTCGAAGCCGTCGTACACACACACACCGGCTGTGACAGCATTCGCCTCGCTCGGCGTACCGATGCGCGCGATCTCCCATGACGGCGTGCCCTTCGCCTCCCAGCTGCCGCGGTTCGAACGAACGCTGCGCAACGCTTCTTCAGCGGCAGGCCGGCGGCCCAGCGGTGTGGTCCGACGACGACGAACTGGCGGCGAAGCTGGAGCTGGTGTGGTCCCCAAGCAGATGGAAGAGGGTTACCGGTACCTCGTGCGGAAGGGGTCAGCTGCCACGTGAGGTTTTCCGCCGACGTGAGGTTACTGGGAGATCAGTGCGAGCTGTGATCCGAGCCGCTGTGCGGCCGCGGTGACGAGGTCGACCAGTTCGGCGATACGGGTCTGCGGGGCGCGCTGGCCGGGGGCGATGACGCTGAGACCGGCGACGACGCGGTCGTATTCATCGCGGACGGGGGCGGCGACCCCGAGGGCTCCAGGATCCAGTTCGCCGTGGGTGACGGCGTAGCCCTGGTCGCGGATGGCGACGAGCCGTTGCTGAATTTCCCGTGGATCGGTGACCGTGTTCTCGGTGAACTGTGGTAGCTGCGCCCGGGTGAACATCGCCTCGACAACGTCCGGATCTTCCCAGGCGAGCAGGACGAGTGCGGAGGCCCCCGCGTTGAGGGCGAGACTGCTGCCTCGTTCGTAGGAGAGCCGAAGCCGGTGTTGGGTGGATTCCTCCCGTTCCAGGCAGATGACGTGGTCGTCGGAGCGGCGGGTCAGCAGGGCTGTTTCGCCGGTGGTGGCGGCGAGTTGCTGCAGGATGGGTACGGCGACCGCCGATATACCGTAGGACTGTCGCGCGATGCGGGCGAGTTCGAAGACCTTCATGCCGAGTCGGAAGCCGCCGTCGGGGTTTTCCTCGATGTACCCCTCGGCGGACAGGGTTTGCAGGTAGCGGTAGGCGGTGGAGCGGGCGACACCGAGCTCGTTGGCGACCTGCTGGGCGGAGACCCGAAGCCGTCCCGGTTGGAACATGCTGAGAATGACCAGGGCCCGGTCGGCGGTGCTGTTCCGTTCGCGGTATCCGCTGCGCGGCGCGTCGCCGTTGACGCGCAGGACCTCCTTTGCCATGGGCTGAGCATAGGAGGCGGTGTGCCGAGGTCGTTCAGGCCGGTGCATAGGTGGGCTCTGCCGTGAGCTGGGCCCGCGGGCGAGTCTTGACGATGATCACCGCGAGGATGGCGGCGGAGAGGATGGCCGAGCAGAAGAAGGTGAGGAACACCGCTTTGGGGCCGAGTCCGGCGGAGAGGATCCAGCCGCCCAGTTGGGGGGCGGCGACGGCTCCGAGACGGCCGACGCCGTTGGACCAGCCCAGCGCGGTGGCCCGGAGGTGCACCGGGTAGGTGTCGGCGACGGAGGCGTTGATCAGGTTCAGCGCTGATTGTGCGCCGATGCCCATCACGGCGATCAGGCCGAGCAGGAACACGGAATTGCCGGTGCCGATGGTGACGCCCACCAAGGCGGCGGCGACGATCAGGCTGCCGATGAAGGCCAATTTTGTGGTGCCCCAACGGTCCGCGGCCCAGGCCAAGGCGAAGGAGCCGGCGATGGCCCCGATGTTCAGAGTCAAGGAGAATTGCAGCGCGGAGGACAGGGGGTAGTGCAGGTCGCGCATGAGCGTGGTCAGCCAGGTGTTGAGCCCGTACCAGGTCAGCAGGTTCATGAAGGTGGCCGCGGCGAACAGCACCGACAACAACGCCCACTGGGACTCGAAAAGGTTACGCAGACCGGCCTTTGCCGCGGTGGCGGCGTTCTGGGCGGTGTGCTGCGCCTGGCGGAAGGCTGCGGATTCCGGGAGTAGGAACAACGTGAGCACGAAGATCAGCACTGAGACGACGGCGCCGATGGCGAACATCGGCCGCCATCCGTGGGCGGGGATGACCGCGAGCCCGATCAGGGCCGCGATGGTCCCGCCGATCGGGACTCCGGCCATGGTGAAGGTGATGACGAGCCCGGTGCGTCCTTGGGGGGCGTATTCCTTGGCCAGGGCAAGCACGGCAGGCATGACACCGCCCATGCCGATGCCGGCCAGGAAGCGGAACAAGCCCAGCTGCCAGGGTCCTCCGGCGGCGGCGCAGGCGATCGTCCAGACCGCGAACCACGCCACGGAGGCGAGGACCACGCTGCGCCGCCCGTAGCGGTCGGACAGTTGGCCGCTGGCCAGCGCCCCGACCAGCATGCCCACGTAGACGCAGCTGCCGATGGTTCCGGCGTTGGAGGCGTTGAGGTGCCACCCCGGCTCCTTGAGCAGGGACGGAATCAGGGCGCCGTACACGATTAGGTCGTAGCCCTCGGCGATGATCGCCAACGCGCACAGGGTGATCACCGCGGTGGGCCGTGCCGTGCGGGGGGAAATCCCGAACATCTCGGTCTCGCTCTCTGCGACTTCGCTCGTCGCGTCGGTGCGTCCAGGGGCGGGGGACCACGTGTCCGGCAACTGTGAGAGAACTCACGCTGCATCCCGCTGGCCCAAAGTGTACGTCCTGCCTGACAAAAAACTAGTCCTTGTTTTCAGGACAGTTTCCTGGGATGCTGGTCTCGTCCCGTTCCACACACCGGCAGAGGAGCACCCCCCCCCCCCGATGAGCTCCGTCATCCCCACCCCCGGCCACAACACCGCGTCCATAGCAGCGGAGTCCGAGCTCGACGTCGAGGTGGTGGTGGTGGGCGCGGGTCCGGTCGGATTGACTGCGGCCGCGTTGTTGTCCGCCTGCGGTCTCGATGTGCTGGTGGTCGAGCGCAATGGGAGCACCAGCGAGGAACCCAAGGCGATCAGCATCGACGACGAAAGTCTGCGGACCTTCGCCGCGGCCGGTCTGATCGACGCCGTCCTGCCGATCGTCACTCCCGGCACTGGTACCCGGTACTACGGCGCCGATGGAGTCCCGCTGTTCCAGGCCCGTGCCGCGATCCCGTTCCGGTTGGGGTACCCGTTCAAGAACCCGTTCGCGCAACCAGACCTCGAGCGTGCCCTCAACTCCGCCGCCGCCGCAGATCCTCGGGTGCAGGTGCGGTTCGGGACCGAATTGACCGGCCTTTCTCAGGACGAGCACGGGGTCACGGGGACCGTCCGTGACCTCGGACGCGACACCTTCCTGCGGGTTCGATGCAAGTATCTGCTGGGGTGCGACGGCGGCCGCTCAGCGGTCCGCGATTTTCTTGGTGTGACGATGAGCGGGCGCAGTCATTCCGAGGTGTGGTTGGTGGCGGACACGCTGCGCGATCCGCACACCGAGCGCTATGGCATGCACCACGGAGATCCCGAGCGCCCCTACGTGATCATTCCCGGCCGCGGGGGCCGCTGCCGGTATGAGTTCCTGCTGCATCCCGGCGAAGGCAAATCCGGCGAGGCGGTGGAATTCGACCTGATCAAACGGTTGCTGGCCGAGCACCGCGACATTGCACCCGAAGACGTGGAACGCGCCGTCAACTACCGCTTCCACAGTCTGGTTGCCGATTCCTGGTGCGCGGGAAGAACCTTCCTGCTCGGTGACGCCGCGCACATGATGCCCCCGTTTGCCGGTCAAGGCCTCAACTCGGGCATTCGGGACGCCGCGAACCTGAGCTGGAAGATCGCCGACGTGCTGCACGGGCGGCTGTCCCCGGCGGCGCTGGCGACCTACCAGGCCGAACGCCAAGCACATTCCGCCGCGACCGTCCGGTTGTCGCAGCGCCTGGGTCGGGTGGTGATGAGCACCAACCCGCGGATCGCCGCCCACCGCGATACCGTGGTCCGCCGGGCCATGACCACCACCGAGGGCCGAGCGTTCTTCGAAGAGATGCGCTACCGCCCATTTCCGGACCTCAGCACCGGGCTCTGCGTCACCGATGACCTCCGGGCAGCAGGTCATGTCCTCGGGAACCCCCGCGTCTTCGACACCACCACCCACCGCACCGTATTGCTGGACGAGTTGCTCGGCCACGGCTGGGCCCTGCTCGGCGTCGACCTGACGGACACCGACTGGGACCTCCCGCTCCCCACCGGGGTGGCCGCCCTGCGACCGCGGCCGGTGACCATCGCCGTCGACGACCACCTACCCGCCGACTCCGCTGCGCGGCCCACCGGCGTCGACGTGGACGGCTCACTGGAACGAGAACTCGCCCCCCTGCACGGCCGTTTCGTCCTCGTCCGACCCGACCGTTTCATCGCCGCCACCTGGGCACCCGGCGACACCCGCCGCGTCGAACAGAGCTTCGCGCCATTCCTCAACAATTACCCGCCCAACCCCCAATCCACCGAGGTGAAGTCATGAACCGACCCAACCGCACCTTCCTGGAAGAGACCGACGCCGCCGGACTGTTGCGGCAGACCGCGACCTCCCACATCGGGTTCCGCGTCCCCGACGTCGCCGCGACCGCCGACTTCTACGGTCGGGTTCTCGGGCTGGTCATCCAGGACGAACTCGCCGACGGCGGCCTGCGCCTGGGCTGGGGAACCGGGCACCACGTGATGGATCTGCTGCCCGGAGACCAGGCGCTGGACCACCTGGGCTTCGAGGTTCGCGACGCCGACGGCATCAATGCCCTCCGCGCCCGATTCACCGCCGCCGACGTGGCGGTGCGCGACCTCGACGCCGCCGTGCTGGACTACGCCCGCAGCGCCTCCGCCGGCATCGCTGTCACCGACCCCGACGGCAACACCGTGCACTTCCACGGTCCCGTGCAGCGCCAGGGTGAAAACGCCGCCGACACCGGCCGCCGCCCCATCAAGTACCAGCACATCACCCTGGCCACCACCGACGTACCCCGCATGGCCGCGTTCTACGTCGGGCTCGTCGGCTTCCGCATCTCCGACCAACTCAAAGACGGCAACTTCGCGTGGCTGCGCAGCAACCGCGACCACCACACCCTGGCCATCGTGGCCACCGGCACCAGCGGCGACATCGACCACTACTCCTACGACCTGGCCGGGTGGGACGACTTCAAGGCATGGTGCGACCGACTCACCGACGAGAACGTCAACGTGGCCTGGGGCCCCGGTCGGCATGGCCCGGGAAACAACCTGTTCGTCTTCTTCGACGACCCCGCCGGCAACCACATCGAGCTCTCCGCCGAAATGGAGAAGTTTCACGACGACCGGGTCACCTACGTCCCCCGCCGCTGGGAGCCGATTCCCAACAGCGTCAACCTCTGGGGCGGTCAACTGCCGACCTGGCGCAAAACGTCCGGCACCGGCAACTCCGGCACCGTCTGACCCAGGAAGGCGAACCCCATGTCCTACGCGACCTACGAATTCCAGCACCAACGCCACGTCGGCGAAGTCGACGGCGACACCCTGATCCCGTTGCGCGGCCCGACCGAAATCGGCACAGCCACCCCGCTTGCGGTGCTCACCGACGCGCAGCGGCTACCCGACCAGCGGGTGCCGGTCGCCGAGGTGCACCTACTGCCGGTGGTACCGAACCCCTCCAAGGTGCTGTGCGTCGGGCTGAACTACGCCGACCACATCGCCGAAACCGGCCGGGACACCCCTACCTACCCGGTGCTGTTCCCCAAGTACGCCGCCAGCCTCATCGGTGCGACCGACGACATCGCGTTACCTCAAGAAACGTCCCAAATGGACTGGGAAGGCGAACTCGTCGTCGTCATCGGCAAACCCGGGCGCCGCATCCCGACCGAGGACGCCATGGCACACGTGGCCGGGTACACCGTCGCCAACGACATCACCATGCGCGACTACCAGTACAAGACCCACCAATGGGTGCAGGGCAAAGCCTGGGACAACTCCACCCCGATCGGCCCCTACCTGGTCACTCCTGACGAGGTCGACCTGAACAGCGCCGGCATCCGCACCGTCCTCAATGGAACCATCGTGCAGGAATCCACCATCGCCCAGCTGTTCTTCGACATCCCCACCCTCATCGCCACCATCTCCGAGTTCACCACCCTCAACACTGGCGACCTCATCCTCACCGGCACCCCCGGCGGGGTCGGCTACCGGCGCACCCCGCAACTGTTTCTCACCGACGGCGACACCGTCAGCGTCGAAATCGACGGGGTCGGCAGCATCCGTAACCGGGTGGTCAAAGAGCAGTAACATTCAGCTCACCAACCGCTACGCCTGCTGGTCAGACGTGCCGATCCGTGACCAAGGGCGTGAGCGGCTGGACATCAGCTGCGGAGTCCGCGGCCACGTTCTTCAGCGGTCGCACGGCTCCCGACCCGCTGTTCACCGTGACCGCGCCCGCCGCCTACATCAGACGATCATCGCCCGAGCCGCATGGAACGGGCCGGGGCAAGCCGCATCACCTGATCAGCGTACCGAATCTGGCAACGATGACCCCCGGTGACTCATGTCAAGGTGCAAGCGCAGCTGTCGTCGACCTTCACATCGACGAGTGAATCCTCTATACTGAGACTCAAGTCCTTTTTAACAGGACATCGTGCGGCTTCCTCGTGGGAGGCGCATCATCCGAAAGGCAGCCCCCGTGGCCGAGCTGAGCACCGAGTGGATGACGTTGCGCACGACCGACGGGCCGATGCGCGCGTACGTCGCGCGCCCGGCCTCGACACCGAACGGGGCTGTCGTCCTCCTGCAGGAGGCATTCGGCGTCAACGACCACATCCAGGACATCACCCGTCGATTCGCCGACCGCGGATACCACGCAGTGGCACCGGAGCTGTTTCACCGCACGGGCCCGGAGGTGGTTGCCTATGACGATCACCCACAAGCCATGGCGCTGATCGGCGCTCTGGGCCCGGAGCAGATCACCACCGATGCCACTGCCGTGCTGGAACACCTGGACGGCGAGGAGGGCATCGACCTGGCCCACACTGCGATCGTCGGCTTCTGCTTCGGCGGACGGGCCGCCTTTACTGCCGCGACCGCGACTCCAGGCCTGGGCGCGGCCGTGGTGTTCTACGGTCCCGGAATCGCGGCCGGTCCCTTTGCCGTGGCGGACCGGGCAGGCTCCATCACCGCGCCGATGTTGATGCATGTCGGTGCGGACGACCCGACGATTCCTGCCGAGCACGTGGACGTGATCAACAGCGCGATGAGTGCGGTCGGCACCGAGTTCGTCCAACACGTGTACCCCGGGGCCGGGCACGCCTTCGCCTGTGACGCCCGACCACAGATGTACCGCCAGGACGCCGCCGAGGCCGCCTGGGCCCGCACCTATGAATTCCTCCACCACCACCTTCCGTCAGCCGCCTGACGGCCGTCCGAGCAGGAGCCCATCAAGGAAGTTCTCGACGTCTTTCCCTTCGCCGCAGCACCACGCGTGCTGCAGCGCGACGAGGAGTTGCTGCTCGCTGAACCATCACCGGGACCGGCACCGGTGAAGCTCTGGCAGGACCAGGCACCGCTTGAGGCGGTGCACTTCGCCCCCGAGTACGCGCCAGTGAAGTTCGCGCCCCCGCGCGGCGTCTACGAAAGTGACCACCTGCGGGTGGAGTGGCAGACCATGAACTTCCGGCAGCCCTTCTACCACCGCAACTGCGACGTCGACGAGCTCTCTTTCCAGATCTGGGGCGAGCGGACGCTGATGACGGAGCTGGGAACCGTCGAGCACGTCCCGGGGGATTTCTCCCGAATCCCGCGCGGCGTGGCTCATGACAACTACGGACGCGAGCAGAGCCACCTCCTCTTCTACATCCCTGCGCCGGTGGAGGAGCTGCAGGCTCCGGTGCGGTCCTCCGAACTCACCCTTCCGCCGTTCCCGGGGTGGGAGGCGGCACCCAATAACGAGCTCACCACCGAGTGCCTCGGTGGACCCGAGCATGACGTGGCCATCTCGCCGATCGACGAGCTGCTGCTGCTGGAGCAGGCTGCCCGCGAGACCGACCGGATTCACGTGCTGCGGGCCGCCGAGGACACGACCGGCACGACGTGGCTGTACCGCTCCACACAGGTGATGATCGGCCGTACTCACCGCCCGATCGCCGACGGGCGGGAGTACCGCCGCCACCTCGACGTCGACGAGATCCAGTACCAGATCAGCGGGCGGCGGACCCTGGTGACGCAGCGTGGGACCCTGCGCGTCGAGCCCGGTGACTTCGTGCGGATCCCGGTCGGCTGTGCTTTCACCAGCATCCACGCCGAGGCCAGCGCACACATCACCCTCGTCTCCACATTCCCGATTCCGCAGTTCGCGCCTACCAGCAAGAAGGCCGAGCCCATCACCGTCGCCGCGCTCGAACGACTCCGCCAGAACTGACCAGGACCGCCTCAACCGAGAGAAGACAACGCCGATGACTGTCATGCTCGCTGCTCGCGCACACCCCGGCGCCAGCTCACTGCAACTGGAGAAGATCGATGTCCCCAAGCCGGGACCGCACGACGTCCTCATCAAGGTGTCCTCGGCTGGTCTGGCTCCCGGGATGATGGCGCTGCTCGCCCGAGGCGCCTTCAAGCACCTGCCGACGACGGCCGGCCACGAGGCGGCCGGGACCGTCGAGTCCGTCGGCGCCGAGGTGGACTCGGCCCTGCTGGGTCAACGTGTCCGGGTCCACCCCATGCTCGCCTGCCGGTCCTGCGTCTACTGCCGCATCGACCGCGAGCAGATGTGCGCCGAGTCCGCGATGATCGGTCACGCGGCCTTCGGGAACGGGTCGCTGGAGCTCTACGCCCGCTACCACGACGGCGGCTTGGCCGAGTACATCCGGGTGCCAGACTGGCTGGTCGACGTCCTTCCGGACAACGTCAGCTTTGACGTCGGCGCCAAAGTGCACGATATGGCGAACGCGGTGCGTGCGCTGAAGCTGACCGCCCTGCCCTTGGGCGGCACCCTCGTCGTCACCGCAGCCACGGGCACCATGGGCACCGCGACGATCAAGCTCGCGCGCTTCTTCGGCGCCGGACGACTCATCCTCGTCGGCAGGTCGGCCGAACGCCTGGCGGCGGTACGCCCGCTGGCCGGCTCGCTGCCGGTGGAGACGATCGCGCTCGAGGAGCTCGGCCCGGACTGGGCCAAGACGCAAGAACTCACTCGGCGAATCCGGGCGTTGGCACCGGCCGGGGCAGAGGCGGTAATCGACTACATCCCGGACGGTCCCGCGAGCACCCAAGCCCTCACCTCACTCGCCCAAGGCGGAACGCTGGTGCACATGGGCGGAAACTCGATGCCGTTCACCATCCCGGCGGTCGCCATCATGGTGAACCTCTGGCGGATCGTGGGCACCCGCGCCTGCACCAGAACCGACTCCGATGAGGTCCTGCGCCTCCTGGCGACCGGTGCGTTGCAGGCCGAGGATCTGATCACCCACCGATTCCCGCTGACCGACATCGTCGACGGAGTCACGGCCATGCAGCAACGACAAGACCCCATGTGGATGGGCGTCGTCAAGCCTTGAGCTGCCCGTCCCTCAACTACCCGGGAGTCGCCATGCAGGAACCCTTCATCAACCGCCCCCTCGTCGTGCACATGCAAGCCGACTGGGGCGCAGCCAACCTGACCCGGGTGTGCGGCTGGCTGGGTCAGGAGCTCACCGACCGCAGCGCCCCGGGCACGCGGATCGCGATCTGGAACGGCCGCGGCTTCGTCGACAACGTGCGCGCCCTCGGCCGCCGGGAGGTTGACCTTGCCATCGCCACGCCGTCGGCCTTCATCACCATGGCCCTCGACGGACGCGGACCGTACGCGGGTGAGGCATATCCGGAGCTGCGGGCAATCGGGTCTGTTCCCCAGCGCGACCGGCTCGTAGTGGCCATCCGCACCTCCCTGGGGATCTCCACCTTCGATCAACTGCGGGCAGCCAAGCCGCGGCTGCGTCTGACGACGTCGGGCAACGACGGCATCAGCCACGTCGGCCTCGCCACCCATGAACTGCTCACCCGTTCAGGGGTCGACTTCTTGGGATGGGGCGGGGAGCTCCTTGAGCACGAACGACCGTACGAGTGTCTCGACGACGTCCTCGACGGGCGAGCCGACGCCATCGTCTACGAGGCGATCATGCTTCCGGGCTGGCAGCAGATGGCCGAGGACATGACCTTTCTCTCCGTCGAAAAAGACGTACTCGAAAGTCTTCAGCACGACTTCGACTGGCCGGATGCGATCATCCCGGCCGGCTACTTCCCCGGTGCGCCCGAGGTGCACACCCTGGACTTCAGCGACTTCCTCATCATCGTCCGGGCGGACATGCCCGACGACGTCGCCCATGCCCTGGCCTGGATCCTCGGGGAGACCCGGCAGATCTTGGAGAAGCAGTACAAACACCTGCCACCAGACCACTCCCCCGTCACCTACCCCTTGGACCCCGTCACCATGGGACACACCCCGATCCCCCTTCACCCCGGGGCCGCCACCTACTACTCCAGCCTCGGTGATCGATGACCTCCCGGCTGGCGATCCTGGCGTCCCGTGCCCTCGCCGCGGCGGGCCAGGGCGACATGGTGTGGGGGCACGTGGCGGTGCGCGATCCCGACGGCCGGGGCATCTGGATCAAGGCGCCGGGCTGGGGACTGGAGGAGGTCCGCGAGGACCGCGTGCAGCTGGTTTCCTTCGACACCGAAGTACTCGAGGGCAACGGGGCTCCGCACAAGGAGTGCCACATTCACCTGGAGATCCTCCGCCGCCGCCCCGACCTCCAGTGCACAGTGCACACCCACGCACCGGCCGCGGTCTCCTTCGCCGCCCTCGACGCCCCCCTGCTGCCGATCTCCCACGACGGCACCATCTTCGGCGGTGCGGACGTACCGCGGTTCACCGACACCGGCGGCCTGGTGAGCACGCCCGCGTTGGGTCAGGCCCTCGCTGAAACCCTCGACACGGCACCCGCCGCCCTCATGCCCAGTCACGGCCTTGTCGCCGCCGGCCCGTCAGTACCGAGAGCCGTGATGCACGCTGTACTGCTCGAGCGGGCCTGTCGGACGCAGCTCACGAGCATGGCCGCCGGAACCATCCGAGTGCACTCCGACGCCGAGGAAGCCCGCGCCAAGCTGTCGCAATGCTGGCCGGAAAGCCAACTCGTCGCGGGGTGGAATTATCTCGTGCGGAAAGCGGACGTGGCCATGTCGGCGTCCAGCCGCACGTCCGCGCAAACCGTGTCCATGTCCACAACAGGCTGAGGAGAATACTTTCGTGATCGCACTCGACAACCTCGATGAGTCGACCCCGTTCATGGTCCAGCTGAACACAGTTGGTCCCGGCCCCGTCACCATCATCAACACCATTGTCGCGCCGGAAGACCAGATGGCGGAGGTCATGGCGGCCTGGAAAAAGGATTCCGATGTCATGCGGGCGTCGGCCGGGTTCATCTCGGCGCAGCTCTACGGTGGCGTTGCGGGCAGCCGCGTACTCACAAACATCGCGGTGTGGGAATCCGGCGAGGACCTTCGCGCGGCATTCTTCAATCCGGCGTTCCAGGCTCTCCTCCCCGAATACCCAGACGGCACGGTCTCGTTCCCGACCCTCGTCACCAAGCTGGCGGTCGAAGGGATTTGCGTGGCCTGAGGTGGAGCGCGGTAATAACCATCCCTTCCCGGTCGAAATCAATGGCGCCCGACTTTCTTGGAGGCACAGATGACATCAACAACAGCAAACACCCATGCTGAATCCAACCTCGACCTCTTCGCTCCCGAAGTGGTGGCGGATCCGTATCCGATGCTCGCTGAGCTCCGCGAGCTCAGCCCCGCCGTGTACATGGCCAAGTACGATTTCTGGCTGCTCACCCGCTACGCCGATGTGCGGGCGGCGGCAGCAGACTGGGAGTCCTACACCTCGGCTCAGGGCGTGGCCCTGACCCCGGAGTTCAACCAGAACCTCGCCGGGTCCGTGCTGGCCACCGACCCCCCGGAGCACGACCAGCTCCGCGCCGTGCTGTCGGAAAAGCTGGCTCCCCGCGGGCTCGCGAAGATCCGCGCAGACGTCAGCTCCTATGCCGACCAGCTCGTGAGCGAGGTGGTCGAGCGTGGCAGCTTCGACGGGGTCATCGACGTCGCTCGAGTCTTCCCGATCAACGTGGTCGCCGATCTCGTCGGCCTGCCCAGGAAGGGCCGGGAGCGGATGCACCCGGGGGCCGAAGCCACCTTCGCCGGTTTCGGGCCCTTCACGCCCTACGTGCTGGAACACTTTCCCGAGGCTCAGTCGTACAACGAGTGGATGGCCACCATGACCAATCGCGCGAACCTCGCCCCCGGAAGTTGGGGCGAAGCGGTGATGGACGCTGTGGATGACGGCCGGCTCACCATGGTGGGCGCCATCAAGACCATCAGCGCCTACATGACGGCCGGCATGGACACCACGGTCAACGCGATCAGCGCCATCCTGCGGCTGTTCGCCGCACGCCCCGAAGTCTGGACCACCCTGCGCCAGGAACCTTCCCTCGCGGGAGCTGTGTTCGAGGATATCCTCCGACTGGAGTCACCGGTCACCGGCTTCTTCCGAGTCACCACCCGGGACGTCACCATCGGCGACGCCCACGTTCCGGCGGGTGCCCGCGTGATGCTGCACTGGGCGGCGGCCAACCGGGACCCGCGCCACTACGACGAACCCAACACGTTCGATATCCGGCGCAATCCCCTCGACCACCTGGCGTTCGGGCACGGTGTGCATAACTGCGCCGGTCAGGGACTCGCACGCATCGAAGTGATCAGCCTGCTTCAGGCGTTCCTCGCCCGAGTCGATCGGTTCGAGCTGACCAGCGAAGCGGTCCGAGGACTGAACCCCGTGATCCGAAGCTGGGATTCCGTGCCGCTCGCCGTCACGCCGGCTCGGAGTTGATCCACATGCACGTCGACGTCGACCTCGGAAAGTGCGAGGGACACGGACTGTGTGAGCAGGCCGCGCCGGAAATCTATGAACTCGACGACGAGGGGTTCGTCCGGCTGCGGCACGAGGAAATCAGCGCCTCCCAGGAGTCCGCGGCGGAGGCGGGCGCCCGGGTGTGCCCCGTGGCCGCACTGACCATCCGACGCTGATGCGTCGCGTGTTGGTAGTCGGCGGCTCCATCGCCGGCGTCACCGCCGCCAGCACCCTGCGAGCTGACGGTTGGAACGGGCACCTCACCGTCCTGTCCGACGAGGCGGCTCTGCCGTACTCGCGCGTGCCCCTGTCGAAGGGGGTGCTGGCCGGCACCCAACCGCTGGAATCAGCGGCCTTGGCGGCCCTACCCGACGACGTCGAACTTCGGCGAAGCACCCGGGCGGCGGCCCTCCGAACGGAGCGGCACGCGGTCGAGCTCGCTGATGGAACCGAGCTGGAGTACGACGGTCTCATCGTGGCCACCGGATCCCGAGCCCGTCGGCTCGCCTCCACCGGGCAGCACGGCGAGCACGTGATTCGCACCCTGGCCGACGCGGAAGCCATCGCCGCCCGGATCCCCGACGCGCAGCGCGCCGTGGTGGTCGGCGCGAGCTTTCTGGGCATGGAGGTCGCCTCGACGCTACGGCGACACGGCTTGGCTGTCACCGTCATCGACCGGGATCCGCCGCTGCGCCGACTGCTCGGAGAATGGCTCGCGGACGTGCTGGTCGAGCGGGCCGCCGATGAGGGCGTGCAGTTCGTGCTGGCTCCCGACGGAGTGCAACTGCGCGGCGACCCAGTGAACGCGGTCACCTACGGAGCGGGCCAGGAGCTCCACGCGGACCTCATCATCACGGCCGCCGGCGACCTCCCGAATGTCGAATGGCTCGAGTCCTCCGGCCTCCACCTGGCAGGCGGTCTCGTCATCGACAATCACTGCCGAGTTGCCACCGACATCGTCGCCGCAGGAGACGTCACAATCTGCGAAACCAGCCCGGGCAGCTTCCGGCGGACCCCGCACTGGTCCAACGCGGTGGCCCAGGCACGCGCCGCAGCACGCAGCCTGCTCGACCCAGAGAGCCCCCGTATCAACCCGAGCACTACTTCTGGACCGAGCAGTTCGGCATCGACCTGAAGATCGCCGGGGAACTACCGCTACACGGTGAACCGCGCGTTCTCGACGGCGACCTCAGCAACCGATCCGCGCTGATGCAGTGGCACCACGACGGCATCCCCGTCGCCGCCGCAACACTGAACTACCGGATGTCGGTCGTCAAGCTGAAGGCACTCGCTCAGCCAGTAACGGCCTGATACACCTTGGCGGCGTCGACGTTGCCGCCGGTGAGGATGCCGTACTTCTTGCCGGCGTCCTGCCACTTGGTGACGTCGTCGTTGCTCATCGTGGTGGTGAAGTCCAGCCCTGCGACCTTGTCCGCGACCGCCGCTGGGGTGTTGCCCTTGGTTTTCAGGTACTCCTTGAACGAGTTGAAGTCACTGGTGGCCGCGGCGCTCGCCTCCGTCAGCGCCGCCACGAAGTTCTTCGCCACCGTGGGGTTCTTCGTGAGCCAGTCGGCCGACGCGTTCCAGCACGCGTAGATCGGTGTGCCTGCGATGCCGGCCGCCACGTTGTTGGTGAGCAACTTGCCGCCCTTGCCCAAGATCTGCGAGGCGAAGGGGTCCACCGGCACGGCCGCGTCGATCTGACCCCCGGCGATGGCCTGGGGCATGTTCGGGTACGGCATGGCGACGTACTTCACCTGCTTGTAGTCGACTCCCTGGCTCGCCAGGTAGGCATCGGTCGCCAGCTCGTTGACGCCGCCGGTGGCGTTGACCGCGATCGACTTGCCGACCAGGTCGGCGGCCTTGGCGCTCCCTTTGGCACCGGCGATGAGGGGCAGGGACACTCCGTCACCACCGAAGTTGAAGGCACCGGCGAAGCACGGCACGTTCAAACCCTGGCCGGCGCCCTGGATCACCGAAAGCACGTTGGACTGCGCGACCTGGATCGCGTTGCCCTGCAATGCCGGCACGGCTGCAGCACCACCGTTGAGGTCCTTGGTCGTCACGTTCAGGTTGTGCTTCGCGAAGTAGCCCTTGTCGGCGGCGTATCCGATAATGGCACCGGAGACCGCAGGAACAGTGCCCACGGTGATGCTCGTGACGCCACCGCCGGTGTTGCCGCCCGAGCCTCCGCCGCCGCTGCCGTTGTTGCTCGAACTACCGCTACCGCAGCCGGCGACGAGGGCGACGGCGGCCACGCCGACGAGCGCTCGTGTCGCCACGGACTGGATACTGGTACTGCGCATGCAGGACGTCTTCGTCATCTGCAGCTCACCGCCTCTTTCTGGGGGTTTGACTACCGTCAGCCGGCGGCTGAGTCGGGTTGGTGGGGTTCGCGGAGGGCAGATCCTCGGTACCGGCGCTTTCGGGGTGCTCGATGTAGGACAGCACCCGCTCACTGAGCGCGTGGAACTCCGGCAGCGCGCGGGTGTGCCGGTCCCGCGGACGCGGCAGGTCGATCTCGATTTCCGCCAGCACGCGCGACGGCCTCGACGACAAGCACAGGACGCGGTCGCTGAGGTAGACGGCCTCGTTGATGTCGTGGGTCACGAGCAGGCCGGCGAAGCCGAGCCTGCGCCACAGCTCCTGCACCATGTCCTCGAGGTTGGTGCGGGTGAGCGCGTCCACCGAGGCGAACGGCTCGTCCATCAGGAGCAGCTCAGGGCGGCTGACCATGGCCCTGGCCAGGGCCACCCGCTGCTGCATGCCGCCGGAGAGCTCCCACGGGTACTGCGCGGCAAAATCGGCCAGTCCGACGAGGCGCAGGGCTTCGTCGATGCGCTCGTCAGCGTCCGCCTTGGCCAGCTTGCGGACGGGCAGCAGCACGTTCTTGCGCACGGAAAGCCAGGGGAACAGCGACTTGTTGTACTCCTGGAAGACGATGGACATCCATGCCGGGACGCTGCGGACCTCCTCGCCGCGGTGGGTGACCGAACCGCCGTCGATGGGGATGAGCCCGCTGATCGCGCGCAGCAGCGTGGTCTTGCCTGCGCCGGAAGGGCCGACGATGGAGATGAACTCACCGGCGCGCAGCGAGAAGCTGACGTCCCTGCTCACCTCCAGCATGGTGCCGTCGGCCACGGACAGGCTCTTGCGCAATCCCTGCACGTCCAGCAGCGCTGCCTCGTGAGCCGGTTGTGTGCTTGCGCCGCAGGTGGACAACGGTGATGTGTCGATCATGTGGACCTCCCGGTCATTCCGCGCTCCCAGGCGAGCAACCGGTGCTCGACGAAGAGGAACGTCGTGTCGAAGAACCATCCGAGACAGCCAAGGATGATCACGCCGGCATAGGTCTGTTGGACCTTGAAGGTTTGCGCGGCGCTTTGGATGAAATAGCCGATACCGGAGCTCGCCCCGAGGATCTCGGCCACCACGAGCACGACCAGCGAGACGCTCAGAGCCACGCGTAGCCCGGCGAATATCGACGGCAGGGTCGCGGGAAGCAACACCCGACGGAACAGCTCCATCCGACGCAGTCCGGAGACGCGTGCGGTGTCGAGGTAGAGCGGTTCGATCCGCCGGGCGGCGTCGAAGGCGTTGAGCAGCACCGGCCACACCGCGGCGGAGACGATGACCGCGATGACCATCTTCGCGCCGAGGCCGAAGACGGCGAGCGCAGCCGGGATGAGCAGCGGCGCGGGAACCGAGCGGCAGAAGTTCAGGACGGCGGAGAAGTAGTCGCCGAGCCACCGGACATAACCGAGGGTGAGTCCCACCGCCACGCCGACGACAGCGCTGATGGCGAACCCGATCAGCACTCGGCCGATGGACGGCATGATGTCCCCTGTCAGTGCGGGTCCGCTGAGCAGGTCCCCCACCGCGGCCAGCGAGCTGGTGAAGGTCGGGAAGATGACCGTGTCCAGCTGCAGGGCTGCCAGTTGCCACACAACGAGCGCAACCGCGAGCCCGACGACCCCCATTGTCCGGCGTCCGAGGTCGCGCAGCCGGACCGTTCGGCGACGGCTCGCGGCCACGCTGGGCGCGATTGCCAGGGCGCTCATGCCCCGGCCCCCCGCGCTGCCTGCCACGGCATCAGCTTGCGGGCGGCGACGAGGAATACCCCGTTGAGCAGCCACCCGAGCACGCCGCCTGCCGCCACTCCGACGAACACCTGACTGGTCAGGCCACTCGTCTGCGCATCAAGCACGTACCCCCCGAGACCGCCCGTGCCGGCCACGAGCTGCACCGACACCGTCACCACGATGGCGATACCCACCGAGACCCGCACCCCGGTCACGACTGCGGGAGCTATGGCGGGCGCGATCACCCGCGCGACCAGGCTCCAACCACTCAGCCCGACCGCCCGCCCGGAGTCCAGCAGGCGGGGCTCGACCTGACGCACGGCGTACCGCGTGTTGATGAAGATGGGCCAGAAGCTCGCGAACGCGACCAACGACGCCGTCATCGTGACCCCCAATCCGGCCACGAGCACCGCGATGGGAATCAGCGCCAGCGACGGCAACGGCCGCAGCATCCGGACGATGATGTCGCTCGACGCATCCGCCCAATACGACCGTCCGACGATCACCCCCAGGACGATGCCCAGGGCCGTGCCGACGACCATTCCGAGGGCCCAGCTCTGCAGCGTCGCCTCGAAGCTCAAGAGCAGGGCTTGCCACGAATCGGCAAGCACGCCCACGAACGCAGGCACGGTGGGAAAGATCGTGGGATCGACAGCTCCGCTGGAGGTGACCACCGCCCACAATCCGATCGCGACGGCGACGCCGATCACCGCACGGCCCCCTCGACGCCAGCGTGGGTCAACGCGCTTGCGGGTTCCCGTCGGGGCACGCGAGGCGGCGACAGCGTTCGCCGGCGTAGTAGCGACAATGCTCATTGGACTTGCTCCTTCCTTGGGTCGCTGCATCAGCTCGCCCCTGTTTGGGCCGAGAGCGGGGTGGCGGCTCGGACTGGTGTACTGCGCTCTGGTGCGCGTCGACCGAGGACGCGCCGCACGTCGATATGGCCCGGTTGGAGACCGCGCCAGGCGATGTGCTGGTCGGGTCGGACGAGGAGGAACTCCCCGGACCACGGGTAGCCCTGCGGAGGCGTCACCAGCGTGAGGGCCACTCCGTCGCGGGCCGCTCGCCCCACCATCTCCTCGAGGTCGGTTGCCGCCTGATCCAGCGGCCCGACCAGCGTCAGGCCCCTGCCGAGGTGATCGTAGAGAGACGTTCCGTCCCCGAACCAGGCGTGCGGCAGTCGGCTTCCAGGGTCGGCCGACGGCACGTAGGTCGTGAGGTCGGTATTCGTGTTCGGCGGACCGTCCTGCACCACCGCCGAGCCTGCGTAGCTGTAGCCCAGCGTCAGCCCGAGGCTGTGGTACTCCGCGTACTTCGTGCGCTGAATGAAGTCCGCGGCGGACTCGACGGCACCGGAGGCCCCGGCGATGTCGGTCGACAGCGCCGCCATGTTGGCGACCGCTGAGGCGACGGTTTGCTCGACGACCGGCCGCCGCTCCTGCTCGTAGCTGTCCAGCAGGGCCGGCTCGCCCCAGCCTTGAAGGACGGCAGCCAACTTCCAGCCGATGTTGACGGCGTCTCCGATGGAGGTGTTGTAGCCATGTCCGCCCCACGGCGGGTTGAGGTGCGCGCTCTCCCCCACCAAGAACACCCGGGAGCTCGCGAAGCGTTGGGCGATCAGCATGCGAGCTGTCCAGGGGTCAGTCGAAAGCAACTCGTGCTCGACCGGCCGGCCGGCCAGGTCGGCGATCATCCGGCCCGCCGACGCAACGCCTACCTCAAGGGAGACGCCAGGAGCGATGGCCCACCAGGTGTCGTTGAGGTCAAGCCGGCCCAGCACGCCAGGGGTTGCGCCGCCGACGACCCAGTACTGGACCGCGTTGGGAAGCTCGGTGCGCAGGCCGGGAGCGTGGAAGACCATGTTGAAGTTGGGTCGCGGGTCGGAGGTGCCCAGATAGGCGACCCCGATCTCCCGACGGGTCACGCCACTGGGACCGTCACAACCCAGGACGTATTCCGCTTCGACGGTGTACCGCGATCCATCCTCCGAGCGGATCTCCACGCGCACCGACTCCGGCTGCTCGGCCACGCCGACGACCGTGTCGCCCAAAGCCATCTGTACGCGCGGCGAGGTAGCAAGGTGCGCCCGCAGGACCCGCTCGACCACGGGCTGGGGTACCTGCTGGCCCGACTCTGCGGCCAGGTCCAGCCGCTCCGTCGACAGCCCGAAGCAACCGTCGAACGCGGTGATGAGCTTGCCCGTCAGCGACTCGCAGAAAATTACCCGGTCCGACCAGGCGACCGAGAGTGGCGCTGCGGCTCGGACGGCATCGGCGACTCCCCAGCGGCGGAAGTGCTCCATGGTCCGGATGCTGGTGGTCTTCGCGCGGGGACGATCGACCGACACTGCGCGACGGGGCTCCACGAGCAGGCAGTTGATCCCGTGCCAGGACAGCTCCGCGGCTGCGGCGAGCCCAGACGGCCCTCCCCCAACGATGACGACGGGGGTGGAGTCGGTCGGTGCGTACACGAAGCTCCTCCGTTCTGTGGTAGCGGTGCGGGAAGCTTCGCCTGCGTGATGCCGGACACAGGGCGTAGTTTCATTGAGTGGACCAAGTGGATCTCCCGAGCACGGTGGCGGGCGCCGGAGGGGTGCGCGGACGGCGTCCTGCTGTCGGCGAGCCGGTCCTGGACCGCGCCTTCCGGTTGCTCGGATGTTTCCAACCCGGCGATGCCGCGCTGTCGTTGGCCAGCCTGAGTGCCAGGACAGCAATCCCCAAGGCAACGGCGCTGCGGTTGGCGCGCAAGCTGGTTGAGCTGGGTGCGCTCGAGCGGCAGGACGACGGCTCCTACGTACCCGGGCTGCGCTTGCTCGAGCTGGCCTCGCTCGCCCCCCGGGGGCATGGGCTCCGGGCCATTGCGTTGCCCTACATGGAAGATCTGCATGTCGCAACTCGGCAGCACGTGCTGCTGGCGGTCCGCGAGGAGCACGCATCGGTCTTGGTGGAGCGGCTGTCGGCGCACGAGGCCGGGCGGGTGATGTACCGGGTGGGCGGTCGGATGCCGCTGCACGCCACCGGGGTGGGCCTGGTGCTGTTGGCGCACGCGGATTTCGCCACCAGGGAGGAGGTGCTGCGCAAGCCGCTGATCATCGAGCCGGAGGGCATTCGGGTCAGCGACCTTGCGGTCCGCCGCAGGTTGGACGCTGTGCGCCGGGAGGGCATAGCCGTGATGGCAAGGCCCCGCCCGGAGCCGATGGTTTCGCTGGCGGCCCCCATCTTCGGGCGTGGTGGCGAGATCGTCGCAGCGGTCTCCGTGGTCGCACCCGACGGCGGCCCGCGCCCGCGCGAACTGCGGGCGGCGGTGGTGACCACGGCGCGCGCGATCTCCCGCGGGCTGCTGCTGTGAGAACGCCCGTCAGCCGCGCGCGCCCTCCGCGGCCGACCAGAACTGCTGCAACAACGGGTTCACCGCGTCCCCGGCGTCCTGTACGGCATGGTGGGTTCCGGGCACCACAACGTGGGTTGCGCCAGCACCCTCCACCAGGGCTTTCGCGATGCCTTCGAACCCGGCGATGCGGCCAGAGGTCAACACCTGGACCGGATATTCGGCGTCGGCCAGCTCCGTCATCGGCACGTCACCCTCCCACGGCCCGCGCAGGGAGAGCAGGATGTGCGCGGCCTGGATAAGAGGTGGCGGCAGCGGCTTCATGCTCGCCAGTACCGCAGGCAGTGGTTCCATCCCGGCGAGTGCGAAGAAGCGCTCCAGGGTCTCCCACGGATCGCTTGGCGGATCCTCGATCAACGTACGGTTGGCCGCGGACATGGCGACCGTGGCCGGGTCCTCGGGGCCAGCCAGAACGCGGGCGGTTCGATGAGGGTCACCGAACGGACCAGTTCCGGATGCCGGGCCGCGATGTAGAGCGCCACCACCCCGCCGTAGGAGTGCCCGACCACGTGCGCGCCCCCAGGACCGAGCAGCGGCGCGAGCAGCGCCGCGTCGCGTTCGAAGTCCTCCCGGCCCTCGGCGGGAGTCTGCCTGTGACCTGGCCGGTCGGGCAGCACCAGGTGCCACCGCTGAGCGAGGGGACGTTGCGCTACAAAGGCTTCCGGGCCACCACCGGGTGTTCCCCCGTGCACGAGGACGGCGCTCGGAGGGCCCCACTCGCTGATGTGCACACCATCGAGAATCGGGTCACTCATCGCGTGTTCCTTTGTCATGTTCCTCGGGCACCATTGCGCCGGGCATCGCGTTCCCGGTGTTGTGCTGCGCGATCAGCTGCAGCGCCAGGTCGCGGTCCCGGCTGTCGAGCGCATCGACGATTGCCGCATGCAGGCGGTGCCGCTCGGCGACGTAAGCCGGCAGGGGTTGTTCACTCACGGGCAGGACGTCGAGGGTGTGCGACTCGATCTGGTCGAGCAGGGTCACGTAGAGCGAGCGCAGCACGGGGTGCGGGCTGACCGCAGCGATGCGGGCATGCAACTGCCAGTTCGCGTGCACGAACGACGTCGCGTCATTGCGGTCGACGGCGGCGGACATGCCGGCGATGATCTCGCGCATCCCCGCGATGTCCGCGGGAGACGCATGCCAGAGCGCGTCCTCGATCAGCAGTGGGTCGAGCGCGTCGCGGATCCGCACCGCCTCGGCCACCGAGGTGTCACCGGCATCCAACGCCAGCACTGAATTGCCCAGTCGCACCATCGCCGACTGGGCGGCAGCGAAGATTCCTCCGCCGGGGCCGGGTCGCACCGAAATGATCCCACGCGACTGCGCGATGCGGATGGCCTCGTTGAACGTGCCGACCGAGACCCTGCACCGCGCGCGAAGCTCGTCCTTGGACCCGAGCCGGTCGCCCGTCACTGCCGCTTCGGCGATCGCCATGAGCTGGACGGCGACCCCCTCGGCACGCGACAACCGCATCGTCGGACGATCAGTACCCACCGAAGCGCGGCGCCGCGAACCGTGAGAACGTAGGGAAGCGGCGGCGATCCCGGTATCGGCCGCAACGTCGATCCTGTCGGCGTCCGTGGTGGCCATGTCTGCTCCCTCGCTCCGAGATTCCGGCTTACCTAGGCCAGTGTTGCCCCGGTGGCGGCGCGTACCTCGTCTTCGCTGACTCCCGGCGCGCATTCGACCAGGGCGAGCCCGTCGGCGGTGACGTCGATGACGGCAAGGTCGGTGATGATTCGGTTCACGCAACCCAGCCCGGTCAACGGCAACGTGCACTTCTCCAGGATCTTGGGCTCTCCGTCGCGGGAGACGTGCTCCATCATCACGATCACCCGACCGGCCCCGTGCACCAGATCCATGGCACCACCCATGCCCTTGACCATTTTCCCCGGCACCATCCAGTTGGCCAGGTCACCGGTGGCGCTGACCTGCATACCGCCGAGCACCGCCACGTCCACGTGCCCGCCGCGGATTATCCCGAAGGAGGCGCTGGAGTCGAAGTAGGACGCACCCGGGCGGATGGTGACGGTCTCCTTCCCGGCGTTGATCAAGTCCGCGTCCAGCTCGTCCTCGGTCGGATACGGTCCGACCCCGAGCACCCCGTTCTCCGAGTGCAGCACCACCGTTACGCCATCGGGTACGAACCCGGGAACCAGGGTGGGCATGCCGATACCGAGGTTGACGTACTCCCCGTCCTGTAGCTCCGCGGCCACCCGCGCCGCCAGCTGGTTGCGGTCCAGTGTCATGCGCGCACCGTCCTCTTCTCGATCCGCTTCGGTGCATCGGGCGCGTGCACCACGCGCTGCACCATGATGCCGGGGGTATGCACCTGCGCGGCGTCGATCTCCCCGGGCTCGACCAGCTCCTCGACTTCGGCGATGGTGATCCGTCCCGCCGCCGCGCACACCGCGTTGAAGTTGCCCGCCGTGTGCCGGTACACGAGGTTGCCGTGCCGGTCGCCCTTCCAGGCGTGCACCAACGCGAAGTCGGTGCGGATCGCCTCCTCCAGCACGTACACCTGCCCGTCGAACTCACGGGTCTCCTTCGGCGGGGAGGCCACCGCAATGCCTCCGGACCCGTCGTAACGCCACGGCAGGCCGCCCTCGGCAACCTGGGTACCGACCCCGGCCGGGGTGAAAAACGCGGGTATTCCCGCACCACCCGCCCGCATCCGCTCGGCCAACGTCCCCTGTGGAGTGAGCTCGACCTCCAGCTCGCCGCCCAGGAACTGCCGAGCGAACTCCTTGTTCTCCCCCACGTAGGACCCGATGGTCCGCCGAATACGGTGCTCACCCAGCAAAGTGCCTAACCCGTAACCGTCCACCCCGCAGTTGTTGCTCACCGTCTCCAAATCCGTCGCCCCCTGCTCCAGCAGAGCCTCGATCAACGCCTCTGGAACCCCACACAACCCGAAACCCCCCACCGCCAACGACGACCCGTCCGCGATATCGGCCACCGCCTCAGCAGCACTCACAACAACCTTGTCCAACATCAGACCGCCCCCAGACCGTGGGCGCCGGGAGCCGAGGGCACAGCGATCTGTACCGCCTGACGGTGCGCGAGCATCGGCGTGAGGATCTCCCGGACGATGCGCACGTGCTCGGGATGCTCGAGGTAGTCCGGTAGCTGTTCCGGGGTGTCCAGCGTCGCGACGACCGCGTAGTCGGCGTTGCTGTCGCGCAATCGCATGTCGCGACCATGCCAGTAGGACCGCAACTCGGGAACAAGAGGCACCAATGCATCCAGCGCGTGGGTGAGCTCGGTGACCTGGTCGTCCGTGGTGCCCGCACGCCAGCTGAAGGTGACGATATGCATGATCATGCCTGCAGGATCCGATCTGTTCGCAAGTGGGACTTGAGCTCGAGCAGCGCGTGCGCCAGCTTCGTGGAGTCTATTGCGGCGTAGACGTAGAAGTCGGGCCGGACGATGACCGTGTCCTTGCCCAGCGCGGCGAACCACTCCTCGTAGCGGCCATCGAGGTCGCCGAGGTCCGTGCTGTCGGTTCCCGGCGCTCCGACCCGCAGCACCGTGCCAGTGAGCCGGTCGAGTACTTCCTGTGCGTCGGCCGGCAGGGCCAGCTCCGCAGTTGCGGTGGTGAGGACGAACCAGCCGCGACCGACCACGTCGTCGAACAATCCTTCCTCGCCCTGGTAGGCCACGCGCGACTGGATGGACAGCAGGCCCGCCTGCGGATCGCCCTCGGCCAGCACACCAGGTCCGAGCCGGGGTGGCGGCGGCGCAGCAGGAGCGAGGGACGGGTCCGCGATTGCGGCCATCAACTCGGCGTCCCGTGCCGTCGCCTCCTCCAGTCCGGGAACACAGATCACCCGCCCGAGCCCGATGGACACGTCGATGAAGTGCCGCACGTGTGGCGATCGCTCGGGGCCATAGGTGTCCAGCAGCTGCTCGCCGGCCGTACCGCGCAGCACCAAGTCCAGCTTCCACACCAGATTGAACACATCCCGCAGTCCCGCACCCATACCCTGCCCGGCGAAGGGCGGCATGAGATGCGCGGCGTCGCCGGCGATCAGCACCCGCCCCTTGCGCCACCGGTCGACCCAGTGGGCCTGGAAGCGGTACACGGTGTGCCGCTCCAACACCGCGTTGTCCGGCGTCAGGCCCCAGGGCTGCAGGAACTCCCACGCCGTCTCGGTCTTGTTGAGGTCATTGATGTCCTCGCCGGGCAACGCCATGAACTCCCAGCGCCGTCGGCCTGGGCCACCCGGCACGATGGTGGTGGGCCGCTTGGGATCGCACAGCTGCCACGCCGGCGGGTCGAAAGTCATCGGCTCGTTGGGGATCATGTCCAGAATCAGCCAGTCGAAGAAAAACCCGAGGTCGGTGACCGGCAGACCGAGCAGGGTGCGCACCGTGCTGTTCGCACCATCGCAGCCCACGAGGTAACGCGCCCGCACCGTCTCGGCCTGCGGCTCGGCCCCGGTCATGGTTTCCGTCGTGAGCGTCACCCCGTTGCCGTCCTGCTCGACCGCGACCGCGGTCAGTCCCCGACGGAGGCTGACGGTGGGCTGCTGACGGGCGCGGGCGTCCAGCTCCCGTTCCAAGTCGGGTTGGGCGAAGAAGTTCGACGTGTGCCACCAGGACGGGCCGACACCTCGCCAGTCCACTTTCAGTAGGGTTTCCCGCTCGGCGTTCTTCCATTCGTACCAGTCGTCGTAGGGCTCGATGATCGGGTTCGTGTCGGCCCGGATATCGACCGCCTGCAGAATTCGGCCGATCTCGTGGTCGAAGTGGACCGCACGAGGCATGGGGTAGATGTCGGGGTAACGCTCGATGACCACGACCTGGTATCCGCGTTGGCCGAGCAGGGTCGCCAGCAGCTGACCCACCGGCCCGTACCCGACGATTGCGACGTCATAGGTGGTGTCCATGGTCATCCTTTTGTGATGCAGCGTCAGCCGGCGCTGTGCGCGCCGGTCATGAGGGCGGCGAGGTCTTCGGGGGCCAGGAACGATGCCGGTGGCGGGGGCCCCCAGTTGAAGAGGCCCTGGGCGCCTTCGAGGATCTCGGGGGTCCACAGCTGGTCGTCGACGATGCAGTCCATGTCGGAGTAGTACTCGCTGAAGTTGCCGGCCGGATCCTTGAGGTACCAGAAGAAGTTGGAACCTGCGTGGTGTCGACCGAGCCCCCAGACGTGGCGTTCGGGGTGGTCCTCGAGCATTTTGAACGCCCCGCGACCAACATCGTCGATGTCGTCCACCTGCCAGGACGTGTGGTGCAGGAAGGTGACGGGTGCGGCGAGAACGAGCAGGTTGTGATGATCGGTCGAGCAGCGCAGGAACGCGCCGGCGTCCTTGATCTCGTCGCTGAGCTTGAACCCGAGCCCGTCGGTGAAGAACCTTCGCGTGACCGCGAAATCGGTGGAGCCGATGACGGCGTGTCCGAGCTTGCGTGGCTGGATCCGGTCGGTACGCAGCAGCCCCGGAGCGCGCAGACCCTGACGCTCGTAGCGGCCGGGGCCGTTGTAGGTCGTCGCGGCCACCGCGTCCTGCACCAACCGCGGTGCGATCTCCAGCGTCGCCCGGGTACCGGTCGCCGCCTCCGTCGCGGTGATGCTGTTGTTCTTGCTGCGGTCAACCTCGATGCCGAGCCGGGTCAGGCTGGCGGCGGCGCGGTCGAGGTCGTCGCGATCATCGACACCGACGCGCAGCTCGACGAGGCGACGGGTCGGGGCGTGCACGATCTGGAGCTGCCGCCCGCCGTCGCGGGTGGTGAACCAGCCCTCGGTATCCGGTTGCAGCCCGAACTCGGCGTAGTAGTCAGCCGTCTCGGCCACGTTCGGAACACCCATGGTGACCGACGTCAAACGGTGCAGAGCCATCGTCAGGCCTCCTTCGACGCGAAGAAGCGCTGATGTAGCTGGCCGATACCCTCGATGTGCGAGACGAGTTCCTCGCCGGCCTGCAGGAAGCGCTGCGGGCTACGACCCACACCGACGCCGGAGGGGGTGCCCGTGAAGATGACGTCGCCGGGCAGCAGCGCGATGGCGGCGGACAGTTTGCTCACCAGCGCGGGCACGGAGAAGATCATGTCGCGAGTTCGACCGAGCTGAACCTGTTCACCGTCGATGGCGCAGCCGAGCTCCAGGTCGTTGGGATCGTCGAACTCATCCAGGGTGACCAGCCACGGACCGATGGGCCCGAAGCCGGGTAGCGACTTGCCCAAGCTGAACTGGGGCGGGGTCGCGGCCATCTGCAGTGTGCGCTCGGAAATGTCCTGGCCCACAGCGTATCCGGCGACGTAGGACAACGCGTCCTCGACCGGGACCTGATAAGCCCGCCGGCCGATGACGGCGACGAGCTCCACCTCCCAGTCGGTGCGTCCGCCGGCGGGAAGCGCTACCTCGGCCTCGGGTCCGACGATGCAGGAGCTGAACTTGGTGAAGACGGGCGGCTCGGCGTCCGGGGCCGCATACCCGGACTCCGCGGCGTGCTCGCTGTAGTTCAGTCCGATGGCGAGCACCTGGCGTGGCGCCGGCGCCGGTGCGCCGAGGTCGTGCGCCCCGAACGGGTCGCCGGCGGGCAGCGTGGCCGTACTGGCCCACGCGGTGAAGTCCGCCCACCTCTCGTAGATGGCCTGCGGCGCGGAGCCGAACTCGCCGTCACTGGCCTTCTCGACGTCTACTGCCGTGTCGCCGCTGATGAGCGCGAGCCGTCCGGCGATATTCGCAATACGCATGTCTGGGTGTCCTGTTCGTCGATGCTTAGCCGGATGGCTGAAATAACCATGATGAATAGAAACAGCATGCAGCTCGGGTTGTACGCTGTCAAGGGACCCTGCTCGATTCATCATGATGATTTCGCGCGGTTATTCGACGCCTCCTTCGCGAGGACCGTGGCGGCCCTGGGTAGCGCCCGACGGCGGGTCGTAAGGTCCTCGCATGACCGATACCGACTCTGAGCTGGTCCACCTTGACATCGTTACTGGTGTCGCCACCATCACGCTTGACTCACCGAGCAATCGCAACGCCCTGTCCGCCCAGCTACGCCGCGAGCTGCTTGGTCTTCTGGAGCAGTGTGCACACGATGACGCGGTACGGGTGGTGGTGCTGACCCACACCGGCAAGGTCTTCTGCTCGGGGATGGACCTCACCGAGTCGCGCGGAGCCGGTGCATCCGATCAGGGAGTCAACGAGTTCCCTCACATCCTGCAGACGATCTGGCAGCACCCCAAGCCGGTTATCGCCCGTATCGCCGGGCCGGCACGCGCCGGCGGCATCGGGATGATCGCGGCCTGCGACATCGCAGTCGCAGGAGCCCGTGCGACCTTCGGGTTCAGCGAGGTCCGCATCGGCGTCGTACCGGCGGTCATCTCGGTGACCGTGCTGCCCAGGATCACCCCCCGAGCCGCTCAGGAGCTGTTTCTCACCGGGGAGGTGTTCGACGCAGCGCGCGCAGCGGAGATCGGGCTGCTCACCGCGGCCGTTGCGGACGCCGACCTGGACGCGGCTGTGGCCGGCTACGTCACCTCGCTGGCCAAGGGTGGACCACAAGCGCTTGCGGCAACCAAGGCGATGCTCACCGCCAAGGACCACGACCTCGAAGGCCAGTTCGCGGACAAGACGGCGCTCTCGGCTTCCTTCTTTGCCTCCGCCGAGGCGCAGGAGGGCATTGCGGCCTTCGCCGAGAAGCGTGCGGCCGCGTGGGTCCCCGCCAAATAGCGCGATGGATGAAATGGCGAGCGTCCGAGTGGACAGCTGGACTTGGGCAGTGCGGCTGTTCAAGACCCGCTCTATTGCGGCTGCGGCGTGCCGGTCCGGGCATGTTCGGGTCAACGGCACCTCAGCCAAAGCGGCGCAGCAGGTGCGCGTCGGCGATGAGGTCCGGCTGCGTGCCGGGGGGGTCGAGCGCATCGTGGTCGTCGCGCGGCCGGTTGCCAAGCGGGTCAGTGCCGTGGTCGCCGCCGAGTGCCTGGTGGACCACAGCCCGCCCCCGCCGCCTCGCGAGATCCTGGCTGCCGTGCCCCACCGTGACCGCGGCGCCGGCCGACCCACCAAGCGCGACCGGCGTGATCTGGACCGTCTGCGGGAGCGCTGAGCAGGCACGGCCGCGCCGTCAGGAAGTCATCACCGGCTGGGTCTTTTCCCGTTCCGGGTCACGCCGTTCTCGGTCTCGCGTGGGCGGACGGCCAAGAACGTACGTACCCGCGGCCGCCACAGCGGACGCACAGACCAGTACCGGCATGGGCACCGATAGCAGGGCGAGCGCGGACCCGAGCAGCACCGCCGAGAGCACCGGGCGGGTGAAGCCGGCCGGTGCCTGCGCCGAGAGCCGCGCCCCCACGTAGACCCCCGGCAACGCTCCGACCAGCAACGACGCGGTGACGCCGAACTGCACGTCGCCGAACAGCAGATGCCCTAGCGCGGCGGCGCCGACCAGCGGAATGGCCTGCACGATGTCGGTGCCCACCAACTGCGCGGGCTTCAGTCGCGGATAGGCCAACAGCAGCAGGGCGATCACCAGCGAACCGGCACCCACCGAGGTCATCCCCACCGCGAACCCGCCGATGACGCCGATCGCGACGGTCCGCGCCGGCCGCACCACGAACGGTGGCGCCTCGCCCCGGTTATCCGCCCGTCGGTCGAGGAGCAAGCGAATCACCGTGGAGGCCACGGAGCCCACAAGCGCCACGCCGATGGCGATCTTCAGGTCGTGTTGCACCGCGGCCGAGTGCCCGATACGGCCGATGATCATCGCGCCCAGGAACCCGGCAGGCACTGCACCCAGCGCCAGCCACCCGAGCAGGCCGGTCTGCACGGTCCGTCGGCGCAGGTGGACCACGGCTCCCACCGGCTTCATCACCAAGCTGGTGACGAGGTCACTGGAGATGGCCGCCAGCGGCTGCACGCCGAAGACAAGAACCAGCAGCGGCGTCATCAGGGCGCCGCCGCCCATGCCGGTCAGACCGACGAGCAGTCCGACGACGAGACCGGCCACCGAGAGCGCGGGATCAATATGCATTAGGAAACCTGTTCTGCTGGGTTGGCCTTGTGGCACAACGCAATCCGGATGGAGACGTCACATTCCGGAGGGACAGCAGCAACTCTGCCAGCGCATCAGATCCACATGCAGGCGCCGGACGAGGACATCCTCGTCGGGCAGCACGCAGTCCGATGGGCGAGGCATGGACCCATCGTGGCATTGTTGACCGAAACTGTCAACAAACCGGTGGGGCAGGATCAGTGCATGCAGATCACGGCCAAGTCGGACTACGCACTCCGTGCGATGTGTGTCCTCGCCGTCGCCGATGCAGGTGTGTCCGTCAAGGCGGCAGACATCGCTGCCGGGCAGGACATACCGCCCACCTTTCTGGACGGCATCCTCGTCCAGCTGCGCCGCGGCGGGATGGTCAGCAGCAGGCGCGGTCCGGGCGGTGGCCACCAACTGGCCCGTCCGGCCTGGTCGATCACTTTGGCCGACGTCGTCCGCGTGATCGACGGCCCGCTCACCCTCATTCACGGCCAACGCCCGGAGGAACTGGCGCACGACGGGCCTGCGGCTCGGCTGCAGGACGTGTGGGTCGCGGTGCGCGCCGCGTTGCGGGCCATCATGGAGGAAACCACGTTGGAGCAGGTGGTCACCGGTGCGCTTCCGCCGGCAGTCGCGGCGCTCGCTGAGGACAACCGCTCGTGGACCTCGATCTGGCCCCTGAAGTCCTGAACTGCGCAAGCATTGGACCCTGCCCGTCAGATCAGGCTGATGAGCCACGCCAGCAGCACCAGGACGAGTAGACCGACCAGCGCGGCGTTGATCCTGGCGGCCGGGCTCATCCGAATACGCTTCATCAGCTTCAGCCTAGTCAGCGAGGTCAGACGTCATCTCTGGTGGACGCATCGGCCCGGCGGCAGAGCAGGCGGGCGCCGACCAGGGCCGAGACCGCACCCACCACTCGGTCGAGCACTCTCGCCGCCAGCGCCGCCAGCGGGAGCGCCACCAGCATCACGATGGCGACCTGCGCAGCGAAGGGCAGACCGACGAGCCAGAGCTCGATCCCGTCCCACGTAGTGGCCACTGTGTGCACCGGCCCGATGCTAGTCGGACTAGGTTGTTCAGCATGTTTGCTGTCTACGCCGCCGAACCGAATTCCGACGCACCGCTGGACGCACTGCGCGTCGGCGAACGCGATGCCCCCGCCGCCCCCGAGGGCTGGGTACGGGTCAACGTCCGTGCGGCCAGCGTGAACATGCACGACCTGTGGACCTTGCGCGGGGTGGGGATCAAAGCGGAGCAGTTCCCGATGACGCTGGGCTGCGACGGTGCCGGAGTGCTCGACGACGGCACCGAGGTGGTCATCCACTCCGTCATCGCCACGGACGGGTGGATGGGGGATGAGACGCTGGATCCCAAACGGACACTGCTCACCGAGAAGCACCAGGGCACCTTTGCCGAGCACGTGATCGTGCCCGCCCGCAACGTGCTGCCTAAGCCGGCCGAGCTGAGCTTCAGCCATGCGGCCTGCATGGGTACCGCCTGGCTCACCGCTTATCGGATGATCTTCGTGAAGTCGGGTCTACGCCCCGGGCAGACCATGCTCGTGCAGGGCAGCTCCGGTGGGGTGTCCACGGCCTTGATCCAGCTCGGTCGGGCGGCGGGGCTGCGGGTCTGGGTGACCGGGCGTTCCGAGGCCAAGCGGGCGTTCGCCGAGTCACTGGGAGCGCAAGCCAGCTTCGAGTCCGGAGCCAGGCTGCCGGAGAAGGTGGACGGGGTGTTCGAGACCGTGGGCAAGGCTACGTGGGGGCACTCGATGCGCTCGCTGAAGCCCGGCGGCGTCATCGTGGTCTCCGGCTCGACCAGCGGACCTGACGCCAACGCCGACCTGCAGCGGTTGTTCTTCCTGCAGCTCCGCGTCGTCGGCTCGACCATGGGCACCCGCGACGAGCTGGCCGACCTGCTGGCGTTCTGCGCGTTGACCGACATCACCCCGGAGATCGGGCTCGAGCTCCCGCTGCGCGAGGCCGAGCAGGGTCTGCGGGCGATGCTTGATGGTGACACCGCAGGCAAAATCGTGCTCACGCAGTAGTTCCTGGCTTCGCGACCACCTGGGCGGCATGATTCATCCATGCCCGAGCCCCAAGCACCGGCCCAACCCCCGATCGGCGTGGTGAGTTCGCCGACGCGCAGTGCGTTCCCGCCCATCGCGGACTACGCGTTCCTGTCCGACTGCGAGAACACCTGCCTCATTGCACCCAACGGTGCCGTGGAATGGATGTGCCTGCCGCGCCCGGACTCCCCCAGCGTGTTCGGCGCGATCCTCGACCGCAGTGCGGGTCACTTTCGGGTCGCCCCGTACGGGGTGCACGTCCCTGCCGCGCGGCGGTACCTGCCTGGCAGCCTCATGGTGGAGACCACCTGGCAGACCGCCACCGGCTGGATCATCGTCCGCGATGCGCTGGTGATGGGACCATGGCACAACACCGACGCCCGGTCGAGGACGCACCGCCGCACACCCGGCGACTGGGACGCTGAGCACATCCTGCTGCGTACGGTGCGGTGCGTCAGCGGCACCATCGACCTCGAGCTGAGCTGCGAGCCCGCCTTCGACTACCACCGCCGCGACGCGAAGTGGGAGTACACCGGCGAGGCCTACGGCGAGGCGGTGGCCCGCTGCGTGCCCGCTGCTGCACCGAAGGGTGGTCAACCCGCGACACCCGAGCTCACGCTGACCACCAACCTGCGCCTGGGGCTGGAAGGTCGCGAAGCCCGAGCCCGTACCCGGCTGCGCGAGGGCGACGACGTCTTCGTGGCCCTGTCGTGGTCGGAGCTGCCCGCACCGCAGACCTTTGCGGAAGCGGCGGAGAAGATGTGGACGACCGCGGAGTGCTGGCGTCAGTGGATCTCCGTCGGCGACTTCCCCGACCACCCGTGGCGGGGCTACCTGCAGCAGAGTGCGCTTGCGCTGAAGGGCCTCACCTACGCACCCACCGGTGCACTGCTCGCCGCCTCGACCACTTCGCTGCCGGAATCTCCTGGTGGACACCGCAATTGGGATTATCGCTACGCCTGGGTGCGCGACTCCACCTTCGCGCTGTGGGGGCTGTACACCCTGGGCCTGGACCGCGAGGCCAACGACTTCTTCGCCTTCATCGCCGACGTGTGCGGGGTGGCCAGCGGTTCCTCCCATCCCCTGCAGGTGATGTACGGCGTCGGTGGCGAACGCGAGCTCACCGAGGAGGAGCTCGGTCACCTGTCCGGGTACGGCCACGCCAAACCGGTGCGCATCGGCAACAGTGCGCACAACCAGCGCCAGCACGACATCTGGGGCACCGTGCTCGACTCGGTGTACCTGCACACCCGCTCGCACGAGCAGGTTCCCGAGTCGCTGTGGCCGCTACTCAAGGCGCAGGTGGAGCAGGCGATCGAGCACTGGCACGAGCCGGACCACGGTATCTGGGAGGTGCGCGGCGAACCGCAGCACTTCACCTCGTCGAAGTTGATGTGCTGGGTGGCACTCGACCGTGGCGCCAAGTTGGCCACGTTGCACGGCGAGGACGACTACGCCGAGCAGTGGGCTAAGATCGCCGCCGAGATCCATGCCGACATCTGCGAGCACGGAGTGGACGAGCGCGGCGCTTTTGTCCAGCATTACGACACCACCGGGTTGGACGCCTCGCTGCTCCTGGTGCCGCTGCTGCGTTTCCTACCCGCCGACGATCCCCGGGTGCGGGCCACCGTGTTGGCCATCGCCGACGAGCTGACGGTGGACGGCTTGGTGCTGCGCTACCGCACGGACTCCACCGACGACGGACTCGCCGGCGAGGAGGGCACGTTCACCATCTGCTCGTTCTGGTTGGTCTCGGCGCTAGTGGAGATCGGCGAGCTGCGCCAGGCCAGGCACCTCTGCGAGCGGCTGCTGTCCTACGCCAGCCCGCTGCAGCTCTACGCGGAGGAGATCGACCCGAAGACTGGACGGCACCTGGGCAACTTCCCGCAGGCCTTCACCCACCTGGCGCTGATCAACGCGGTGGTGCATGTCATCCGGGCGGAGGAGCGCGACGGCGGCGGGTTCCAGCCGGCGCACAGCGGGCCGTGAGACGCCGCCGCTACCGGGGACGCGTGTCCGCCAGCAAGCCTGCGGGGCTGAGTGTTACGGGAAACGGCCGCTCGACGACGAGTGGCTGCTCGCCGACCACGCTGGCAACCTCGCGGTACTTACCGCCGCCGTCCTGCTCCAGCACCGTGATTGCGCCGCCCTCCGCGGGGTCGAGCAACCAGTACGAAGCCACACCCAGCCGCTCGTAGGCCGCACGCTTGGTGTGCCGGTCGAAGACGGACGTGCTCGGCGAAGCCACCTCGGCCGCCAGCAGTGGCAGTGTGGGCAGGTTCTTGGCCGTGAACTGTTCGAAGCGGGCGACCAGCACGTCAGGCTGCAGCTCGATGTCTATACTCGGCTGAAAAGCGAAGGGTGCCAGGAGCACCCGGAGGACATCCGGGCATGCCTCGCGTAAAACCGCAAAGAGCGCTCCTGCCATCACCTGGTGGTACCAACCTGGTGCGGGCGTCACGACCAGCACGCCGTCGAGCAGCTCGTAGCGATTGCCGTCATCGGGGATCTCCTGCAGGTCGTCCACCGTGAAGGGACGTCCAGTCGGCAACCTGAAGCCCGCCGATGCGATCGGTGCCTGCGCTGTGCTCACCGCCACCATGGTGCCCCTCCTGTCGATGCCAACCATGGCCGTCGGCACCGACAGTTTTCCGCACCGGTGTCCCTGTTGGGCGGGCTAGCCGAGCGAGACGGCTCCGAGGGCGGCCCGGGCCTCGGCGAGCAGGGTGGCGACCAGCTCGGCGGCGGGCATCTCCCGCGACAAGGCGTGGGTCTGCCCGGCCCACAATGACATCGCCGCGTCGTCACCGGCCGCCTTGGCCGCGGCGCGGATGGGCTTGCTGGCGTTGTTCAGCTGTGGATAGGCGGCCGGTGCCGCCGGGCTCAACTCGTCCAGCCAGGCGTTGCGCACCCCCCGGGCAGGGCGGCCGGAGAAGGCGCGGGTCGTGGCCGTGGCGGTTGAGGAAGCAACGGCGGCACGGTGCGGTGCGCTGGTCCCGGCCTCCGGGCAGCGCAAGAATGCCGTGCCCAACTGGGCCGCGCGGGCACCTGCGACAAGCACCGCGGCGACGTCGGCCCCGGTGATCAGTCCGCCCGCCGCTAACAGGGGCAGCGCCACCGCATCGTGGACCAGCCGCAGCAGCGCCAGCAAGCCGATATTCTCCGGCTCGCCGACGTTGGTGAAGGTGCCGCGGTGCCCACCCGCCTCAAAACCCTGCACCACCAGCGCATCGGCACCCGCGGCCGCAGCCATCCGAGCGTCGGCCACGCTGCTGACGGTCACCCACGCCTCGCTGCCCGCGTCTTGCAGCGCCGTAATGGCGGCCGCGTCCGGACAGCCGAAGGTGAACGACACCACCGGTACCGGGTGCTCGATCAGCCACGCCAGCTTCTGCGGGTACTGGTCGTCGCTGTAGCTGGGCTCACCGCGCTGCACACCGTAGCGGGTGGCCCACTCGTCCAGCGCGGCGAGGTGGCCTGAGAGATCCACAGTGGACTCTTCGGTGGGCAGGAAGAGGTTGATGCCGAAGGTGAGCCCTGTACCCATCGCCGCGACCTCCGCGGCCAGCCCGTCCAGGCTGAGCAGCGCACCACCAAGGAATCCCAGCGCCCCGGCACCACTGACCGCGCGGGCCAGCTGGGGGATGGACGGTCCGCCGGCCATAGGTGCAGCGACGACGGGGACCGCGAGACCGTCTAGCACGGCACTCACTTCTTGCCGCCGGTGGAACCGATCGAATCGGAGGACAGCGCCGCGACGAACGCCTCCTGCGGCACCTCCACCCGGCCTACCGTCTTCATCCGCTTCTTGCCCTCCTTCTGCTTCTCCAGCAGCTTGCGCTTGCGGCTGATGTCACCGCCGTAGCACTTGGCCAGCACGTCCTTGCGGATGGCGCGGATGTTCTCCCGGGAGATGACCTTGGAGCCGATCGCCGCCTGGATGGGCACCTCGAACTGCTGGCGTGGAATGAGCTCGCGGAGCTTGCCGGTCATCCGGCTGCCGTAGGAGAACGCGTAGTCACGGTGCACGATGGCGGAGAAGGCATCCACGGCCTCGCCTTGCAGCAGGATGTCCACCTTCACCAGGTCGGCGGCCTGCTCGCCGGACTCCTCGTAGTCCAGGCTGGCGTAGCCCTTGGTGCGGGACTTGAGCGCGTCGAAGAAGTCGAACATGATCTCACCCATCGGCATCGTGTAGCGCAGCTCCACCCGAGTCTCGGACAGGTAGTCCATCCCGCCGAGCGCACCGCGCCGCTGCTGGCACAGCTCCATGATCGCGCCGATGTACTCCGAGGGCGCGATGACGGTGCATTTCACCATCGGCTCGAACACCTCGCGGACCTTGCCCTCGGGCCAGTACGACGGGTTGGTCACCTCGTGCTCGGCGCCGTCCTCCAACGTCACGCGGTACACCACATTGGGGGCGGTGGAGATCAGCTCCAGGTTGAACTCGCGCTCCAGGCGGTCGCGGGTGATCTCCATGTGCAGCAGCCCGAGGAACCCACAGCGGAAGCCGAAGCCCAGCGCCACGGAGGTCTCCGGCTCGTAGGTGAGCGCCGCGTCGTTGAGCTGCAGCTTGTCCAGCGCGTCACGCAGCACCGGGTAGTCCGAGCCGTCCATCGGGTACAGGCCGGAGTAGACCATCGGCTTGGGGTCGCGGTACCCCATCAGTGGTTCGGTGGCGCCGCGCCGGGTGGTGGTGACCGTGTCCCCGACCCGCGAGAGCCGGACATCTTTGACACCCGTGATGAGGTAGCCGACCTCACCGACCCCGAGGCCCGCGCTGGCCTTGGGCTCCGGGGAGATGATGCCGACCTCGAGCGCCTCATGGGTGCTGCCGGTGGACATCATGGTGATCTTCTCGCGCGGGGTGATGCGCCCGTCCACCACCCGCACGTAGGTGACCACCCCCCGGTAGGCGTCGTAAACGGAGTCGAAGATCATCGCCCGCGCCGGCCCGTCCGCGTCCCCCACCGGCGGCGGCACCTCGCGGACGACCTTGTCCAGCAGGTCCTTGACGCCCGCGCCGGTCTTGCCGGAGACCCGCAGCACGCTGTCCGGTTCACAGCCGATGATGTGCGCGATCTCCTCGGCGTAGCGGCCCGGGTCGGCCGCGGGCAGGTCGATCTTGTTGAGCACCGGGATGATGGTGAGGTCCTTGTCCATCGCCAGGTAGAGGTTCGCCAGCGTCTGCGCCTCGATCCCCTGGGCGGCGTCCACCAGCAGCACCGCCCCCTCGCAGGCTTCCAGCGCGCGGCTCACCTCGTAGGTGAAGTCGACGTGGCCGGGGGTGTCGATGAGATGCAGCACGTGCTCGGTCTCGAGGCCGTCCACACCCGGCGCCACCCACGGCAGGCGCACGTTCTGCGCCTTGATCGTGATGCCACGCTCCCGCTCGATGTCCATCCGGTCCAGGTACTGAGCGCGCATCGCCCGGGGGTCAACCACCCCGGTGAGCTGCAGGATGCGGTCGGCCAGGGTGGACTTCCCGTGGTCGATGTGCGCAATGATGCTGAAGTTGCGGATCCGCTCGGGTGGAGTGAACGTCGTGTCGGCGAAGCTGGAAATGAGACGCTCCCTGATCAAGGTGGTGGTGGCCGGTCTCCATGGTCCCACGCGGACGGATCGGCATACCGGTGCCGCCGACCCAGGACGTAAAGTCGAGCCCCGTGGCAGGCATCTGGAACACGGTGGGACGGCAGCTGGGCAGGCTCGCGGTGCAGCAAGGGCCGCGCTTGCTGCGTCAGCTGCAGAGTAGCTCCAGCTCCGGCGGTGGACGCCCGGTCGCCGCCCGCGCCCGGCCCAGCTCCGCCCGCGCCCGTCGCGTCGACTACGCACCGTCCTTGGACGGCAAGGCCGACCCCGGTGAAGTGGTGTGGACCTGGGTCACCTTCGAGGAAGACCCCGGCCAGGGTAAGGACCGCCCGGTGCTCGTCGTCGGCCGCGAGGGTGCCACTACCCTGCTGGGATTGATGCTGTCCAGCCAGAGCAAGCGCAACGGGGACCGGGACTGGCTGAGCTTGGGTGCGGGCGCGTGGGATCAGGAGCAGCGCCCGAGCTGGGTGCGCCTGGACCGGGTGCTCGACGTGCCGGAGGAAGGGATCCGTCGCGAGGGCGCGATCATGGATCGCGCATCGTTCAACCGGGTCGCCGAGCGGCTTCGCGTCGAACATGGCTGGCGTTAGAAGGAAATCGCGATCTTCACCGCCAGAGTGACCGCAAGCACGCCCGCGACGACCAGGAACACCCGACGGACGAACATCGATCCGAGCCGAATCGCCAGGCGGGCGCCGATGGACGCCCCGGCCAGGTTCCCGAGCGCCATGCAGGCTCCCACGCCCCAGACCACCAAGCCGTGCGGCGCGAAGTACGCGAGCGCACCCAGGTTGGTCGCGACATTGGCGAGCTTCGCGGTCGCCGAGGCCGCCAGAAAGGCGTAGCCGATCCAACCGACGAGGACGAAAACCAGGAACGAGCCTGTACCCGGGCCCGCGAGGCCGTCGTAGACCCCGATGCCCGCCCCGGTCAGTGCCATCGCGGTGAGCTGCTTGCGCCGGGCGAACCGGACGTTGTGGTGTACCCCGAGGTGCGGGCGCGCAAAGGTGTAGATACCCACCGTGACGATGGCCACCAGAACCAACACGTTGAGCACCATGGCAGGCAGGGAGTCGGCGAATGCCGCCCCGCCGACCGACCCGCAGGCCGCGGCGGCGGCCATCAGCCCGGCCGCGCGCCAGTCGACCGGCGTCCGTCGGGCGTAGGTGACGGTGGCTGCGCTTGTCCCCACCACCGACGCCACCTTGTTGGTGGCCACGGCCATCACTGCCGTCCCGGGCAACAGCAACAGCAGCGCCGGAAGTTGGATGAGCCCTCCCCCGCCGACCACGGCATCGACCGCCCCGGCCAGGAACGCAGCAACTACCAGCACGAGCAACACCGTGAGGCTGATGCCGGCAAAACCGGGCCAGCTCAGTGCACTGCTCACGTGTGCGTACGGTATCGGCAGCCCTGCGGTTTGAGGATCTGGGTGCAACGCTGATAACCTTCGTGGTCGGCGCTGCTCAGTTCAGGCTGTAAGCATCCAGTGCCCGATACTTTCCCAACTCGAGTGATCAGAGGGCGTACGCGTGGCCAACATCAAGTCCCAGGTGAAGCGGATCCGCACCAATGAGCGGCAGCGGCTGCGTAACCAGTCGGTGAAGGCCGCTTTGCGCACCGCCATCCGCAACTTCCGCAGCGCCGCGGCGAGCGGCGACAAGGAGAAGGCGGCCGAGCTGCTCACCGCGGCGTCCCGCAAGTTGGACAAGGCGGCCGGTAAGGGCGTCATCCACGCGAACCAGGCTGCCAACAAGAAGTCGGCCATGGCCGTGCAGGTCAATCAGCTCTGAGTTCTGCCCGCTCGGTTACCGCCCAGGTCTTGTCGACCTGGGCGGTTTTGTCGTTCGTCGAGCGCGTCAGGTGCGGTGCAGTTCGATGACGCCGAGGACACCGCGCTCCACCGCGTAATCGGCGTCCGCCGAGGCCCCCTTGACGTCCGCGTTCAGCGAGGCCACCACTTGAAGCGCCGCACCTAGGGCTTGAGCTGACCATCCCCGTGACTGGGCAGCCGCCTTCTTGATCTTCCAGGGCGGCATCCCCAGCTCACCGGCCAGCCGGTACGGGTCCCCACCGCCCATGGCGCTCACCCTGGCGATGGTGCGAATCGCATCAGCGAGCGCATCAGCCAGCAGTACGTGCGGCACGCCCCGATGCGTCGCCCAGCGGAGCGCCTCCAGGGCCGCCGCCCGATCACCGGCCACCGCCTTCTCGGCGACGTCGAACCCGGTCACTTCCGCGCGGCCACGGTGATAGCGGTGCACCGCGGCGGCGTCGATCGTGCCGGGTGTGTCGGCTACCAACTGTCCGCACGCCGCGGCGAGTTCACGCAGGTCCGAGCCGACCGCGTCGAGCAGCGCAGTGACCGCCTCCACGCTCGGCCGGGCTCCCGCGGCACCGAGCTCGGCCCGCACGAAATCCGCCAGCTCGGCGGGACGGGTGATCTTCGCGCAGGTGTGCACCTCAGCATCCGCCTTACGGAGCGCGTCGACCAGAGCTTTGCCTCGGGCGGCTCCCGCATGGGTAAGCACCAGGACCACCGCGTCCGGGAGGTCAGTGGCCGCGCTCAGGATGAGCGCCGAGGCGTCTTTGCCCGCCTCGTGCGCGGCTTCCAGGACCAGCACGCGCGCCTCGGCGAACAACGAGGGGCTCAGCATCTCGGCGAGCTCGGGACCGGAGGTGGTACCGGCGCGGACCCGCTGCACATCCGCGCTCGGGTCCGCTGCCCTGACCTGCTCGACGATGCCGGTGATGGCCCGCTCGACCAGCAACTCCTCCTCACCCAGCACCAGGTGCAGAAACTGCTGTGTTGAAGCCGTTGCCATGGGCTGGATCGTCGCACGGGGGGCCGACACCGCAGCGTGCCGGGTCGTCGTGTCGTAGGCCTGCGTGTTTGGTGGTCACGGCGCGGGACGCGGATCGCCCCTGGCCACCAGTGACGGCCCGTCCGGCCCGGGGAGCAGCGCGATATCACCCCGCTGATCGGTACGCGCGACAGTGGTGCCTGCGGCGGCGAGATGGTCGAGCACGCCCGCGTTCGGGTGCCCATACGTGTTCCCCTTGCCCACGCTGACCAGCCCCACGCGAGGTCGGACCGCGTCCAGGAACTCCGGCGCGGAAAACCGGGAGCCGTGATGGGGCACCTTCAGCACGTCTGCATGCAGGTCCACACCGGTCTGCAACAACTCTTCCTGCGCGGTGACTTCCACATCGCCGGTGAGCAGCACCCGCCCGAGCGCGGTCTGTGCCGCCAGCACCACGGAGTTGTCGTTCAGCTCGGTCCCGACATCGCCACCCAGCACAGTGGGCACCGTGCCGACCGGGGCCAGCACGTCCAGCCGCAGCCCGGGCCACTGCAGGGAACCGCCCGGGTCAACTTCTACCATCGGCACACCGTGCCTTGCCGCCACCGTCTGCACCCGCCGGAGGGTGTCCGCGGGCAGGTGCAGCGGACCGAGCGCCACCGCACCCACGCTGCGCCCGGCCAGCACACCCTCCAGGCCGTCCACGTGATCGGCATGCAGGTGCGTCAGTACAACCAGCGGGATCTCGCGGATGCCCAGCCGGTCCAGGCACCCTGCTACCGCACGCGGATCGGGCCCGCTGTCCACCACCACTGCGCGGTGCTCCCCCACCGATAGCGCCAACGCGTCGCCCTGCCCGACGTCGCAGGCCACCATCGCCCAACCGGTGGCGGGCCAGCCCGGCGTCAGTACCTTGGTGGGCACCCACACCAGCCCGGCGCCGAGCAACACCGCCAACTCCAGGCACCGCAGCACGACGCTGCGGGCCAGCACCAGCACGACTGCGGTGACGCCGGCCATGCCGAGCGCGCCGGGAACGCCACCTGGGACCGCCACCGATGCAGACGGAATCGCCGCGCAGCGGTGTGCCACCTGCACCAACCACCACACCTCTGGCCCCGCCAGCCGCACCACCAGCTCGCCCGCACCTGGCCAGAACGACAACAGCACTGTGGCCAGTACCCCGAGGACCGTCGCCAACGCCACTACCGGCGCCGCCACAATGTTTGCCAGCACCGCAACCAGACTCAGCTGCGCCGAGAGCCCGGCGATCACCGGCGCAGTGACCACGTGCGCGGCGAGCGGCACCGCCAGCAGCTCGGCCACCCCCGCGGGGACACCTCGTTTTCGTAGAGCGCGCACCCATCCCGGCGCAAGCAGCACCAAGCCGGCGGTCGCCAGCACCGAGAGGGCAAAACCGGCGTCCACCGCGAGCTGCGGGGAGACCATCAATAACACGATGACCGCGCTGCTTAAGGCAGGAAGGGCCTGCCTACGGCGTCCAGTGACCAGGGCGAGCAAGGCGATTGCGCCCATCACAGCGGCCCGCAAGACGCTGGGCGAGGGGCGAGCCAGGACGACGAAGCCCACCAGGGCGACCGCGGCCAGCGCCGCGCACGTACGTGGGCCGGCGCCGGCCCACTGAGCGAGCAGGAGAATCGCACCGCAGATGATGGTGATGTTGGTTCCGGAGACCGCGGTCAGGTGCGTGAGCCCGGTGGTCTTGGAGTCTGCGCTCAGCTCAGGAGTCAGTCCCGAGGTGTCCCCGACCACCAGACCCGGCAGGAGTCCGCCGGGTTCACCGCCCAGCACCCGGGATGAGGCCTGATGCAGCTTCGTGCGCAGCGCTCCCGCCACACGCTGCAGCCACGACGACTCACCGATGAGGGTGGGCGGTCCCCGCACCTGGACTGCGGCCACGGTGAGATCGGCGCGCTGGGGTGGTCCCAGACGACCGAACAGCGCGACTTGTTGACTCGGTAGCAGGCTCGCCCAGTCCTTCGCGGGCGCGAGCAGCACGACCGCGCCGTGCAGGCTTCGGTACCCGTCGGCGGCGCGCAGGTCAGCGCGCACCAATACCTGTTGCGGCGCACCTGGTATCGCACTGTGTAGCAATTTCGGGTCGTCGGTGAGCTGCACGCGCATCGACACAGCGGCACCGTCGCGCACGGCAGCGTGCAGCGGGTGGGTGGCCACGGCGTGCGCCCGCAGCGCGGTGGCCAGTGCGAACCCACTCGCCATGACGAGGCAGACAAAGAGTCCGGCGGCCACTGCGCGGTTGTCTAGGCGGAGCACCACCGCCGCGGCGAGCTGCCAGCCGCCGAGCAACGCGAGCAGGACAGTGCCCCAGGCCAGCAGCGCAGCCGGGACCAGTCGAACGTCCATCCGGTCGACCGGCTGCACGAGCACGCTCACACGGTCACCAGGTCACGCAACTGAGCGAGGCGGGCCGGGCCGATCCCGCTGACATCGGACAGCTGGTCGACGGTGCGGAAGCTGCCGCTCTTGGTGCGGCGGTCCAGGAGCGCCTTAGCCATCACCGGGCCCACCCCTGGCAACGCCTCCAGCTCTGCGGCGGTGGCCGCATTGAGATTGACCTTGCCGCCGGCATGCTCGGCGGCCGGGGCGCCCGGGGGCGGGGAGCCGGGCGCAGAGGTGCCGCCGCTGACCGGCGCCGTGCCCGGCGGCGCCTGGACGCCGACGAGAATTTGCTGTCCGTCCGAGAGCGGCTGTGCCATGTTCAGGGTCAGCAGGTCTGTGCCCGGGCTAGCACCGCCGGCCGCCGCCAGTGCATCCGCGATGCGGGCTCCGCTCGGCAGCGTCACCAGACCGGGGTTACGGACCTTCCCCGCGACACTCACTACCAGCGTCTTGGGCTCCGCCGGCACGTTCGGCGGGTTGGCACCCGCAGCAGGCGTGCCGGGGAGCGGCGCCAGAGACACCGCGGGCAAAGGCGGTACGGGTAGGGCGACAGGGCGATCCCGCCACACCGTGGTGGCCGCAATGATGGCCGCCACCGCAGCTACCGCGGCGAGCGCCAGCGCGCCATGTCTACCCGGGTCCAGTCGGGCCCCTCGCCAGCGGGCGGGCAACCACCGTTCACGCCACCCCCGGGCAGGCGGCAGCATCTCGGTATCGGCAGAAACCTCGGATCCGGACGAGGGCTCTGCCGCGAGTTGGGACAGCCGGTGTCGGCTGCGCTGGGCTCGATCGCTGGACTGCACAGTGGCCGACGCTAGGGTGCGCGCGATCGCGTAATCGGCGGCAAAGGCCTTCCTGTGGACAACTCGACACCATGTGGACAACAGCGTGATCTCGTGCCGCGCGGTCGGGCCAGCGGAGCGTTTGTGTCGGAGTCAGCACCTACTGTCGCTTACACGCGTTGATACCGAGCAGAGTGGAGATCATCATGAACGAGGTCGAGGTGTTCGTCTTGGCTGACCGCACGCTCAGCGGCGTGGTCGCTCAGCTCAGGGACGAGCAGTGGTCGATGGAGATGCCAGCCAATTTCGCCACGAGGGTCGCCGACCACATCCCGACGCTGCAGGAGGTGATCAAGTACCACGCCTACGACGACGCCTGGGTCCCGGACATGTTGTCCGGACGCACCATGGACGAGTGTGGCAACAGCAGGTTCGATGGCGATCTACTCGGCAGCGCACCGCGGGAAAGCTTCGCCGCCATCGTGGAGACCGCCTGTGCGGCGGCCCTGGAACTCACCGACTTCGACCGTGTCGTGCACTGTTCCTTCGGCGACTTCACCGCGCGGGAATATCTCTGGCAGGTGAACTCATTTCGAGGACTCCGTGCGCACGACATTGCGGTCGCCGTCGGCGTGAACGCCACCCTGCCTGCTGCGCTGGTGCAGGGACTGTGGGACGAGTTGAGTCCGCACGCAGAGGAATGGCGGGAGATTGGGGTCTTCGGGCCAGCGGTGCCGGTGGCCGAAGATGCCTCGCTGCAGGATCGGCTGTTGGGCCTGACCGGACGCCAACCCTAGGCGGCCGGGTCCCCCGCGCCGCCCGGACAGACGACAACGCCGACCATGCCGGGCCCGAGATGCGCACCCACGACGGCGCCGACCTGCGAGACGTAAACCTCCGTCAGCGCGGGGGTGCGTTCCTTCAGTTCGGCGACGAGCCGGTCGGCCCGCTCGGGGGCACCCAGATGGTGCACCGCCACCGCCGTGGGCTCATCTGCTGCCGCCGCCACGGCGATGTCCGCTAGTCGCGCGAGCGCGCGGGAAGAGGTACGCACCTTCTCCAGCACCTGGATGCGCCCGTCGACCACGTGCAGCAACGGCTTCATCGACAGCGCCGTACCCAACAGTGCTGCAGCTGTCCCGATGCGACCGCCGCGTCGGAGGTGCTCCAAGGTGTCCACACAGAGCACTGTGCGGCATCGCGCAGCGACGTCGGCGGCGGCCGCGTAGGCGTCGTCCAGATCGGCACCGGCTGCAGCCTCGCGCGCCGCCGCGAGCACCGGAAACCCGAGTCCCATGGCGGCGGAATGTGAGTCGACCACCCGAACCGCGCCGTTCGAACCCTCCGCCCGCATTTGCTCCTCGGCCAGGCGCGCTGCTTCCCAGGTTCCGGAGAGGTGGCGCGAGAGGTGGACCGCCAACACGCCGCCACCGGGTGCTGCTGAGCGCGCCATAGCCTCGGTGTACGCCGCGCGCAACTGTTCCGGTGTACACCGGGACGTGGTGATGCCTGCCCGTCGGCGCACACCGTGGCGAGGCTGGCTCAACGCGGCGGCCAGCTGGTCGGCAGTGACGTCAACACCGTCCAGCGCGTCCCCGTCCTCGCTGGTCAGGTGCAGGGGGACCACCGTGATGCCGTGCGCTGCCGCGACCCCCGGGGGAAGATATGCGGTGGAGTCAGTCACCACCGCCACTTGCACGTTCTCAGCCGGCACGAACGGCTCCCGGGCAGCGTCGCGCCACTGCTGCCACCACCGCGTCGGCGACCGCGCGGTGGCCCTCCCAGCCCCAGTGCATGCCGTCGGGGTTGCCTTGGCCCGCCGCCATGTGCGGGCCGACCGCGGCGGCCAGGTCCACCATCGGGACGTCCCGCTCGTGCGACCACGCGCGTAGCGCCCGCTCCGCCGCCGGGCGGCCCTTGTGGACGGACGCGTACGCCGCACTCGAATGAACCGAGGGCAGCGTACCGATCACCGGGAGGTCCGGGCGCAGACCTTGCAGAGCCGCGCGACACTGCTCGAGGTAGTCCACGCTCAGCTTCGGTGGCAACGCCACGGGCCTGCCCAACGGCGCCAGCCGCGGCTGTGCGGACAGGTAGGCACGGCGGACCACCCGGCGCAGCGCCGGCGGACGCAGGTACCGCAAGCCCTCGCGTAACGCGGTGGGCAGCGGGGACGGCAAGCTGTCCATCCCCCCGACGGCCAACACCGCCGCACCCGCGGGCGGCACAGCCGACCACACCCGCGGATCCTGGGTCAGCGCCCACCAGGCATCTCGCGACGTCCAGCCGATGCGCGCGACCAGCTCCAACCGCCACCCCAGCTGCTCGACGGCCAGCACCGGCCAGATCTGCGGATGATCCACCGGGTGTGCGCGCACCGGTCCGTGGTGCGCCAGCGAGTCGCCCAACACCAGCAGCACCGGAGCCTCCGTCACGGCACGCCCGCGTTCCAGGCGTCTAGACGCCAGCCGAGGGAACCGTTGCTCAGCTCCACCCACCGGGTGTTGCCCAGACTGCCGAGCCGCACCCACCGCGCCAGTGGTATCTCGAGCAGCGTGGCGGTGACGGCCGTGATCAGCCCACCATGGGCCACCAGCACCACTGGACGTTCGGGCCAGCCCTGCTCGACCAGTTCGTCGACCACAGCCACGCCCCGCTGCCCGATAGCCACCTTGGTCTCCCCACCCGGCGGACCCCACTGCGGTTCGGTGCGCCAACGGTGCAACCCGCCCGGCCAGCGCTGCTCCACCTCGGAATGGGTCAGTCCCTGCCATTCGCCCAGGTGCGTCTCGCGGAGCCGGGCGTCGTGGCGCACGGGCACGCCCACCCGCTCGGCCAACGCCCGCGCGGTCACGGCAGCCCGAGACAGATCCGACGCAACGATGAGCGCGGGCCTGCGCTCCGCCAAGATCGCTGCCACCGCCGCCGCCTGCTCACGCCCCCGGCCGTTCAGCTCCGTGTCCAGCTGGCCCTGCATCCGGCTCGTCGCGTTGTAGCTCGTCTCGCCGTGGCGCAGCAGGATCAGCCGTCGCGCACTCATTGTCCGTTGAGCAGCTCGTTCAACCGCTGCGTCTCGGTGAGCTCCTCGGAGGGCTCCGGCTCTGGCTGTGCGGGTGTGTGGGCGGCCGCGTCGAAGGAGATGCTGGGGCAGTCCTTCCATAGCCGTTCCAGCCCGTAGAACACGCGCTCCTCCACGTGCTGCACGTGCACCACGACGTCCATGAAGTCCAGCAGCACCCAGCGACCCTCTCGGGTGCCTTCCCTGCGGACGGGCTTGGTGCCGTGCTGACGGAGTTTTTCCTCGATCTCGTCCACGACGGCATTGACCTGTCGCTCGTTGCGCGCCGAGGCAAGGACGAAGCAGTCGGTGATGACCAGCTGCTCGGACACGTCGAGGATGACGATGTCGGTGGCGAGCTTGTCGGCGGCCGCAGCGGCGGCGACGAGCGCTACCTCGCGGGCAGAGTCGGTGGCGGTCACTGCGGAAGCTCCAGGGGGGTCGGTGCGATCGGAAGAGGGACAGGGTCGGACGTACGGGCTGTCCCATCGGCACGGGACGAGTCCGCCGGGCGGTACAGGTTGCGCTTGGAGATGTACTGCACGACACCATCGGGGACCAGGTACCAGACCGGACGCCCGGCGTTGGCCCGCGCGCGGCAGTCGGTGGAGGAGATGGCCAGCGCCGGGATCTCCACCAGGGTCAGTCCGCCCGGCACCAGGTGCTGCAGATGCATGGAATCCAGCTCGTAGCCCGGACGCGTCACCCCCACGAACTGGGCCAGATCGAACAGCTCGTCGACCCGGTGCCAGGAGAGAATCGCCTCCAGCGCGTCGGCTCCGGTGATGAAGTACAGCTGCGCCTCGGGGTGCTGGCCGTGCAGGTCGCGCAGCGTGTCGACGGTGTAGGTGACACCCGCCCGGTCCACGTCGACGCGGCTGACGGAGAACTGCGGGTTCGACGCGGTGGCGATCACCGTCATCAGGTAGCGGTCCTCCGCTGGACTGACGTCGGAGTGTTGCTTCTGCCAGGGTTGCCCGGTGGGCACGAACACCACCTCGTCCAGCGCGAACCGTTCGGCGACCTCACTGGCGGCCACGAGGTGCCCGTGGTGGATGGGATCGAAGGTGCCGCCCATGACGCCGATCTTGCGCGGGGCAGGACTGCGGACGGGCACAACGCCACATGGTAGTGCGTCGGCGCACGCGGTCAGACCGGCAGCAAGCGCGACACCACAGCGGCGAGCTGTTCGGCGGTGCGGCACTCGTGCATGGCGATCACCCCCGCATAGTCCGTCGCCGCAGAGTCACCGCTGCCCCACTGAGAGCGTGGCTCCGGGTTGAGCCAGTAGGCGTGCTTGGCCACCCCGGTGAGCCTGCGCAGCACCGCGAGATTGGGGTCGCGGTAGTTCGTCCGTGCGTCCCCGAGGATCAGCAGCGAGCTGCGTGCCGTCAGCGACTCTGCGAACCGCTCGGCGAAGGCGCCGAGGGCGTTGCCGTAGTCGGAGTGCCCGTCAAAGGCCACCAGCTCGGCCTCGTTCGTCATCCGGGTCATCGCGGCGGCCAGGTCGCCACCCGGCTCGAAATAGCGGGTCACCTCGTCGGTGGTGTCCACGAAGGCGAAGACCCGTACCCGGGAGAACTGCTCGCGCAGCGCATTGACCAGCAGCAAGGTGAAGTGGCTGAACCCGGCCACGGAGCCGGACACGTCGCACAGGATCACCAGCTCGGGACGGCCCGGCCGCGGCTTGCGCTGCACCAGGTTGACCGGGACGCCACCGGTGGACATGGAGCGGCGCAAGGTCCGGCGCAGGTCGATGCTCCCCCGCTTGCTGCGGCGCCGACGGGCCGCAAGTCGGCTGGCCAGGCGACGCGCCAAGGGCGTAACGGTGCGCCGCAGCTCGGCCATCTCGTCGCTGCGCGCCCGGAGGAAATCCACCTGCTCGGCGATTCGCGGGACCGAGGATGCGGCGATCTTCTCCTTACCCACGCGTTCAGCGGTCCGCCTGCGGACCTCCTCCTCGACGGCGCGGCGGAACTCCGCGACCCGCTCCTGCGCGGTCCGCCTGGCGATCTCCGTCTCGAAGTCGCTGGCCGTATCGGCGCCGTCATCTCCCCCGAGCAGACCGCGCAAGATCTTGGCCAGCAAGGTGTCCGGCGACACCTCGCGCAGGGCCTGGTAAGCGGAGTATGCGGGACCGGTCCGCGTCTCATAGCGTCCGAGCTGCTCGGCGACCTGCGCGGCCAGCAGCCGCATGAGCTCGCGGCTGGCCGGTGACCCGTCGGACAGGAACTCCGCGAGCAACTCACGCACGGCATCGATATCGACCTCGCCGTCCTCGCCGCGCGGTAGTTCGGTGTCTACGTCCTCGCGCGCCCGGTCACCGATGACGGCCGGAAACCACAGGTCGAACAGACTGTCGAAGGTGCGGCGGTGGGTCGGGCGCCACAGCACGCAGGCGGCCAGACCGGCACGGAGCGCCTCCCGGTCCAGCAGATCGAGCACCGCCATGACCTGCCCGGCGTCCACGGTCTCCGAGGGTCCCACGCCAATACCTCTGGCCCGCAATGCCTCCACGAAGCTGACCAGGTGGCCGGGCAGCCCGTGCGGAGCGGCGGGGCGGTCCGCGGCGACCCACGGTGGACGGCTGCTCATGTCAGTTCAGTCTCAACTCACCGGCGGCACGCTGTTGGTCGCTCTGATGCTTGAGCACCACGCCCAGGGTGGAACGCACCGCCGCGTCGTCCAGCGTGTCGATGCCCAAGGCGAGCAGCGTGCGACCCCAGTCGATTGTCTCGGCGACCGAGGGCAACTTTTTCAGCTGCATCCCGCGCAACACCCGCATGGTGCGGACCAGCTGCTCGGCCAACGCCTCGGGTAACTCCGGCACGCGGCTGGCCAGGATGCGCCGTTCCAGCTCGGCGTCCGGGAAGTCCAGGTGCAGGAACAGGCAGCGCCGCTTCAGCGCCTCGGACAACTCCCGCGTGGCGTTGGAGGTGAGTACGACGAAGGGTTTGCGGGTGGCGGTGATGGTGCCCAGTTCGGGGACGGTGACGGCGAAGTCGCTGAGCACCTCCAGCAGTAGCCCCTCGATCTCCACGTCCGCCTTGTCGGTCTCGTCGATCAGCAGCACGGTCGGTCCCTCGCGGCGGATCGCGGTGAGCAGCGGGCGGGACAGCAGGAACTCCTCGGAGAACACGTCTTCGCGGGCGTGCTCCCAGTCCCCCGATCGGCCTGCCTGGATGCGCAGCAGCTGCTTGGCGTGGTTCCACTCGTAGAGGGCGCGCGCCTCGTCCACGCCCTCGTAGCATTGCAGCCGGATCAGCTCGGAATCCGTGGCCTGGGCAACGGCGCGAGCCAGCTCCGTCTTGCCCACACCGGCTGGTCCCTCGATGAGCAGTGGCTTACCCAGGCGATCGGCGAGGAACACCGTCGTGGCGGTCGCCTTGTCGGCCAGGTAACCCGTGGTGGCCAGCTGCGCCAGCACGTCATCGACGGTGCTGAACAACGGCGGTGTGCTCGGCAGTACGCGGTCCACGCGTTTCCTCTCGTCGGGGTGATGACACGTCGCTCGACAGGCTATTCCCGGACGTGCCCGTCGCCCCAGACGATCCACTTGCTCGACGTCAGCTCCGGCAACCCCATCGGCCCGCGAGCGTGCAGCTTCTGGGTAGAGATACCGATCTCGGCGCCGAACCCGAACTGTTCCCCGTCGGTGAACGCGGTAGAGGCGTTCACCATCACCGCCGCCGCATCGACCCGAGTGGTGAACTCCCGCGCCACCGCCAAGTCGCTCGTGACGATCGCTTCGGTGTGCCCGGTGCCGTAGCGATCGATATGCGCCACCGCGGCGTCGAGGTCATCCACTACGGCCAGCGCGATGTCCATGCTCAGGTACTCCCGGGCCAGGTCCACGTCGGCCCCGTCACTGTGCACGGCCACCCCGGCCGCCTTCAACGCTGCCACCAACTGGGGCACCGCGACCTCGGCGATCTTGCGGTCGACCAACACGGTTTCCGCCGCGTTGCACACGCTGGGCCGTCGCGTCTTGGAGTTGAGCAGGATCTGCTGCGCGAGCGCAAGGTCGGCGGACGAGTGCACGTAGACGTGACAGTTGCCGACTCCGGTCTCGATGGTTGGCACCGTGGCCGCGCGCACCACAGCGTCGATCAGCCCGGCGCCTCCGCGCGGGATCACCACATCGACCAAACCGCGCGCCTGGATCAGGTGGGTCACACTGGCCCGATCTTCGCTCGGCAGCAGCTGCACGGCATCCTCGGGCAAACCCTGCGCGGCGAAGGCACCCCGCAGCGCGACGATGAGCGCTGCGTTGCTCCTCGCCGCTGACGACGAACCCCGCAGGAGCGCGGCATTCCCCGATTTCAAGCACAAGCCAGCGGCGTCCACGGTGACGTTGGGGCGCGCCTCGTACACCATGCCGACCACCCCCAGGGGCACCCTAAGCTGACGCAGCTCGATCCCGTTGGGCAACCTCGACCCCCGGAGCACCTCGCCGATCGGGTCGGGCAGGCCAGCAACCTGGCGCAGACCAGCCGCGATTCCGTCCAGCCGTTCCCGGCTCAGCCGCAAGCGGTCGAGCATTCCATCACTCATGCCTGCGGCGACCCCGGCGGCCAGGTCCTCGGCGTTGGCCTGCAGGACAGCCGGCACTGCGGCGAGCACGGCGTCCGCCGCGGCGTGCAGCGCGGCGTTCTTCTCTGCCGTGGTGAGCAGCGCCAGCGCCTTGCTGGCCACCCGCGCACGCCGGGCGGCGTCGTGGACGGTCTCGCGCAAGGTGTCGAGGGCTGCGGTCATCCCACCAGGGTAAAGCAGCCCGATCAGGGCGCCTGTGGACAACCTCCGTCGGACCGCTCCGCACGACGGACCTGCGCCCCTACACTTCATGCCTGACCGTTTCGCCGGAGCTCGAACGCAAGGTCCGCCAGCTCGACAACGACGTCGCGGCGACCGACACCATGATCGCCGAGCTCCCCGGCACCCAACGACGTCACGGCACCCAGTTGGAGGAGATCTCCGCCACGCAGACAGAACACAGTGGGTCGCTCGCGGAACATGGCGTCAAGCTGGACGCGATCCTGGAGATCCTGCGCGCCCGTTGAGCAGGACTGTCGGACCGACCATGCACCATGGCGGCATGACCACCGTCACCACTGACTTGCGCCCCCGCGCCGAGCAGCTGCTGCGTCAGCTGGCCGGCGACGCCGCCGTGCTCCGCGATGACCAGTGGGCGGCGATCGAGGCTCTCGTCGTGCACCGGCGTCGGGCGCTGGTGGTGCAGCGCACCGGGTGGGGCAAGTCCGCGGTGTACTTCATCGCGGCGTCGCTGCTACGCGCGGCCGGGTTGGGGCCGACGGTCATCGTGTCGCCGTTGCTCGCCCTGATGCGCAACCAGGTGGCCGCCGCCGAGCGTGCCGGGGTGCGAGCGGCCACCATCAACTCCGGCAACGTCACCGAGTGGGACGAGGTGCACGCCCAGGTCAATGCCGGCGAGCTGGACGTTCTGTTGGTCAGCCCGGAACGGCTGAACAACCCGGACTTTCGCGAGCGGGTACTGCCGTCTCTCGCTGCGGATGCCGGCTTGGTGGTGGTGGACGAGGCCCATTGTGTGTCGGACTGGGGTCATGACTTCCGGCCCGACTACCGACGGATCCGCACCCTGCTCGGCGAGCTGCCCGCGGGTGTTCCGGTGCTGGCCACCACCGCCACCGCCAACGACCGGGTGGTCACCGACGTCGCCAGCCAGCTCGGCGTGGGCGGCGGTGACACCGTGGTGCTAAGGGGAGGTCTTGACCGACAGTCGCTGCACCTTTCGGTGGTGCAGGTCGACGGCTCGCAACGCCGGGCAGCGTGGCTGGCGCAGCACCTCGAGGAGCTGCCCGGTTCCGGAATCGTCTACACCTTGACCGTGGCCCAGACCGAGGAGCTGGCGGGACTCCTGAACGAGCAGGGCCACGCCGTCGCGGCGTACACCGGACGCACCGACCCCGGTGAGCGTGAGTCGCTGGAATCGGATTTGCTCGGCAACCGGGTCAAGGCCCTGGTCGCGACCTCGGCACTCGGCATGGGTTTCGACAAGCCAGACCTCGGCTTTGTCGTGCACCTCGGCGCGCCCGCCTCTCCCATCGCCTACTACCAGCAGGTGGGTCGCGCGGGCCGAGCGTCCGAGCGGGCCGAGGTGGTGCTGCTGCCCGGCCGCGAGGACCGGGACATCTGGGCGTACTTCGCCTCTCTCGCGTTTCCTCCCGAGCCGGTGGTCCGTTCAGTGCTCGTTGCTCTGGCCGAGTCCAACAAGCCGCTTTCCACCGCCGCCCTGGAGCCGATGGTCGAACTCGGGCGCAGCCGGCTGGAGATGGTGCTGAAGGTGCTCGATGTGGACGGCGCGGTGCAACGGGTGCGGGGCGGCTGGCAGTCCAGCGGCGCAGCGTGGGACTACGACGCCGACCGTTACTCCCACCTCGCCGCGGCCCGCGGTGCCGAGCAGCAGGCCATGCTCGACTACGAAGAGACCACGGGCTGCCGCATGGAATTCCTGCGCCGTCAGCTCGACGACCCCGAGCTGGGCGCCGACCCCTCCCCGTGTGGACGGTGCGACAACTGCGGCGGATCACGGTGGTCCGCGGACGTCGCAACGGCCGCTCAGGATGCGGCGCGCAAGCGCTTGGACCGGCCGGGGGTGGACGTGGTGCCTCGCAAGCTCTGGCCGACCGGGATGGCGAAGCTGGGTGTGGATCTCTCCGGGAAGATCACCGATGGCCCCGAGCCAGGCAAGGCCTTGGGCCGGCTGACCGATCTCGGGTGGGGGCAACGGCTTCGCCCCCTGCTCAACGGCGATGATGCCGAGGTGTCCGCGGAGGTGGTGCGCGCTTGCGTACAGGTGCTGGCTTCCTGGGCGTGGGCGCAACGCCCGGTCGCCGTCCTCGGTCTCGCATCCAGCCGGCGTCCCCTGCTGATTCACAGCCTCGCGGAACATCTCGCGGAGGTCGGACGACTGTCCTTCCTGGGAACGATGCGCTATCGCGACGGTCATGTCCCGCCGTCGGCAGCGAACTCCGCGCACCGCGTGGCCGGCCTGCGCGACGCCTGGGCGCCACCGGATCTCCTCGCGCTCACCGGACCGGTGCTGCTGGTCGATGACGTGCTCGATTCCGGCTGGACGATGACCATGGCCGCCCGCGCCGTGCGCCACGCGGGGGCGCCCGCGGTACTGCCGTTGACCCTCGCGACCGTGGCCTGATTCCGAGCAAGCTCAGGCGCGGACGTTAGGCGCGAACATTGGACAGTGCCATGTTTGCCACCGCCGCGGCACTGCCGATGGCCGCGTCCGGGCTGAAGCTCGTCGCGCCGAGCGTGATCGTAATCGAGTAGATGCCCGATGACGCGATCAACAGGGGACCGTCACGCAGCGGCAGGTACATCCCTGTGATCGCCCCGACGGGAATAGGAATCGGGTCGACGCCCGGAGTGCGCAGCGCCTCGACATTCAACGGCACCCGGGCGGCGGCAGACGCTTCGTCACGGTAGGAGGTAAGGCTCAGTTCCAGCGCATAGGAGTTCGCCTGGGAGGCAATCCCGTAGCTGCAGCTCAGCCGACCCGTCTGCCCCACCGATGGGCTCGGTTGTCCGACCACCGACTTCACCACCGCCGAGAGGGGCAGACTCAACGCCTTGTCGAGCTGCGCGCCGTCGATGAGATCCTTGCAGTTGGTCGGCAGCGATGCCCTCGTGCCGGTCGCCGCGGGCGGCGCGGTCGTGGCTGTGGCCGGGAACGTCGGTACGACAGGCGCGGCGACGGGTGAAATCACCGAACAACCGGCGGCCACCAAGACAACCGCACCCACTACCACCCCTGCCCGCATGGCGCCGATGGTAGCCGGGCTCCAGCCCCGATCACTCCTTCGACGCGAGCCGACATGCACTCCGTGACAAGGCTGCAACAAATGCCTACGCAGGCACGAGATCATCGGCGTGCACCACCGGGCGGCGCAGCTCAGCGGGTAGCTGCGCGGAGTGCAGGCCGAGCGATCCGGCGATCTCGGCGGCATCAAAGGCGACAACCCCACGCGCAACGACGACGCCGTCCGCGCTGAGTAGCTGGATTACGTCGGCAGCATGGAAGTCGCCGGCCACCGCGGTCACCCCGGCGAGCAGCAGCGAGCGCCGCTTGCCGACCACCGCCTGCACAGCCCCGGGGTCGAGCGTGAGGCTGCCCGCGGTGTCAGCAGCGTGCCGAACCCAGAACCTGCGTGCGGACAGCCTGCTCGCACGCGCCGCGAAGGCAGTGCCCACCAGTGCCGGCCCGAGGGCGTCCGCCGCGTCCGCAGCCGCCGCCAACAGCACCGGCACCCCGGCGTCGGCCGCAAGGCGCGCGGCGGAGAGCTTCGAGGCCATGCCGCCCATCCCGAGCACCCCGCCGCTGCCCGCCTGCACCCCGACCAGCTCCGCGCCGTCCTCGGCGACCTCACCGACCAGCGCCGCCGCGTGTCGGCGTGGATCACCGTCGTAGAGTCCGGCCACGTCCGAGAGCAGCACCAGGGCGTCGGCACCGATGAGGTGCGCCACCAGCGCGGCGAGCCGGTCGTTGTCTCCAAAGCGAATTTCCGCGGTGGCCACCGTGTCGTTCTCGTTCACGATCGGCACGACCGCCAGTGCGCGCAGCCGGTCCAGGGTCCGTTGTGCGTTGCGATGCTGAGAGCGGTTGGCGATGTCGTCCGCGGTGAGCAGCACCTGGCCGACCGTGCGCCCGTATCGGGCGAACGAGCTGCTCCATGCCTGCGCCAGCGCCAGTTGCCCAACGCTGGCCGCGGCCTGCTGGGTGGCCAGATCGCGGGGGCGCACCTTCAACCCCAACGGGGCGATGCCGGCAGCGATGGCGCCGGAGGACACCACCACCACGTCAGAGCCCGTCGCGAGGCGCCGCTCGACCGCGTCGACCAGAGCGTCCAGCCGGGCGCGGTCCAAGCCACCGCCGATGCTGGTCAGCCCCGACGAGCCGATCTTCACCACCAGACGGCGGGCGGCGGCGATCGTCGTGCGGGTGGGGCTGACTGGCACGCTCAGCTCATGTCCTCGACGTCCAGGCCACGCCGAACACGATGGGCCACCTTGCGTTCCGCCGCACCGATCCGCTCGTCGGCATCGATCCGGATATCCGTGCCGCGCCCCGTGCGGGTCATGGCGATACCCGCCGGAGTAGACGGCTCCCAGTCAAAGGTCATCCCCCGAATGGTCACCGGGGTGCCAGGCATGGCGCCCATCTTGGCCAGCTTGTCCTCGACGCCAAGACGGGCCAGGCGGTCGCCGAGATAGCCCACGGCCTCGTCGTTGTCGAACTGCGTCTGGCGGATCCACCGCTCAGGCCGGGCGCCCCGCACGATGAATCCGCCCTCGATCTCCGGATCGTGCTCGACGGTGAACCCAGCGTCATCCACCGCCACCGGACGCAACACTGTGCGGGTCACCGCGGCGGGCGGGTGCGCCAGGCGGTAGGCGCGGACCGCCGCGCCGAGGGCGAAGGTGAGCGGACGCAGCCCCTCGTGGGTGGCCGCAGAGATGGTGAACACCGGCCAGCCACGACCACGGAAGTCCGCAGTCACCAGCTCGGCGAGCTCGGCGGCCTCGGGCACGTCGGCCTTGTTCAGGACGACCACCCGCGGGCGGTTGGCAAGGTCGCCAAGGTTGGCGTCGGCCGAGAGCGCCGGACGATAAGCAGCCAGCTCCGCTTCCAAGGCATCCACGTCGGACAGCGGGTCGCGGCCGGGCTCCAGGGTGGCGCAATCAACCACGTGCACCAGCACCGCGCAGCGCTCGAGGTGGCGGAGGAACTCCAAGCCCAGTCCGCGCCCGGTACTGGCACCCGGAATGAGCCCCGGGACGTCGGCGATGGTGAAGACGGTCTCTCCGGCCGTCACCACACCGAGGTTCGGCACCAAAGTGGTGAACGGGTAGTCCGCGATCTTTGGCTTCGCCGCGGAGAGCACTGAGACCAACGAAGACTTGCCGGCGGACGGGAACCCGACGAGCCCCACATCGGCGACCGACTTCAGCTCCAACACCAGGTCGCGAGTGATGCCATCCTCACCGAGCAGGGCGAAACCCGGTGCACGCCGCGCCTTGGACGCCAGCGAAGCATTACCCAGGCCACCGCGCCCACCGGAAGCGGCTGTGTAGCGGGTGCCTTTTCCCACGAGATCGGCCCGCAGGCGCCCGTCCGGGTCGAGAACCACGGTTCCGTCGGGCACGGTGAGAATCAGGTCGCCGCCCTGCGCACCGTCGCGGTGGCTGCCCATCCCTTGCTTGCCGCGTTCGGCCTTGGCGTGGGGGTGATGATGGAAGTCCAGCAGGGTGTGCACGCCTGCGTCGACCACCAGCACGACATCACCGCCGCGCCCGCCGTTGCCGCCGTCCGGCCCACCGAGAGGCTTGAACTTCTCCCGATGCACCGAGGAGCAGCCGTTGCCACCGTCTCCGGCCGAGGCGTGCAGGACTACGCGATCAACGAAGCGGGACATGGCAACCTCCTAACCGGGTGATATGCCGCCAGTGGATATGACACGGCGGGGACGGGCCGGGTTGAAAAACCCAGCCCGTCCCCGCCGTGTCAGGACGTGTGCTGCGCGAGAGTTCAGCTGGCAGTCGCCTGGAGCTGCGCCTCAGCAGGCACGATGTTGATCGTCTTGCGACCCCGCTTACGACCGAACTCGACGGCACCGGCAGCCAGCGCGAACAGGGTGTCGTCGCCACCCCGGCCGACGTTGACGCCCGGGTGGAAGTGTGTGCCACGCTGACGGACGATGATCTCGCCGGACTTCACGACCTGCCCACCGAAGCGCTTGACGCCCAAGCGCTGTGAGTTCGAGTCACGACCGTTGCGGGAGCTGGAAGCACCCTTCTTGTGAGCCATGGAGCGTCCCTCCTACTTGGTGATGCCGGTGACCTTAAGCACCGTCAACTTTTGACGATGACCCTGGCGCTTGTGATAACCGGTCTTGTTCTTGAACTTGTGGATCCGGATCTTGGGGCCCTTGGTGTGCTCGACCACCTCGCCGGTGACCGAAGCCTTAGCCAGCGCGTCGACGTCGGTGGTCAGTTCGGCACCATCGACGAGCAGCAGCGCCGGCAGGGCAATCTCCACGCCGGGAGCTCCGTCGACCTTCTCGACCTCGACGAGGTCACCTACAGCGACCTTGTACTGCTTGCCACCGGTCTTGACGATCGCGTACATCGGAGGGATTCTCCTGTTGCTCGTTCGAAATCTGGCCGCGCATACCCGAACGGGTTAAGCGCGTATCTGGGTCAAATGCCGGTCATCCTCGGGTCATCGAGGCCTCAAGGACGACGGCGCCCTGGAACAGTACAGACCAACGATGCCACCGGGTGGCGACTGGTCAAGGTTACGGGTCGCCGCGCTCGGTGGTCAAACCGCACGCTCGTAGGCCGGCAATCACGAGGCAGCGTCGTCGATCGGCGGACCGGCCGGTCGGGCGGCCGCGCGTCGTCGGGATGGACGTGTCACCACAGGTACTGGTGTTGCTGCCAGTACCGGTGTTGCTGCCGATAACGGTGTTGCCGCCGGCTCCGGTGCTGCTGGCGGCGGGATCTCTTCTGCAACCGGAATGTGCACCGGCTCGGGAGCAGCGGTGGGCCGGGACGCGCGGCGAGCGCGGGCCTTGCGCGGAGCCTGCTCTGGCGGGACGGTCTGCGCTTCCTTGGCCGTCTGCGCCGCGGGTGCCGGGGACGCCTCGGATTCCACAATCACCGGTTTGATCGTTGGGGCCGCGACGGATGCTGCATCGCCGCTGGCTGCGGACGGGGCCGCGGCCGGCCGGGAGGCTCTCCGCGAACGGGTGCGCGGCGGTGCAGCAGTATCGGTACGCGCCTCGGAGGTGGGCGCCACGGAAGCGGGTGCATCGTCCGGTCGAGCTCCTTCCCGCTCGGGCGAATCGAGCCAAGGGGCCTCCAGCTGGGGCGCCACCGCTTGCGCCGCAGTGGCTCGCGCAGCCGCGGACGACGCGGGGATCAAAGCGGCGGGCCACGGCTCCTTGACCGGCTCGGCCTTCGGCGCTGCCTTCATCGGCGCGTCGCCACGCGGGCGGCGCGATCGTCGAGAGGACTCGCCGTGCGATTGCGCGTTGTCCTGATCGGAGGGGGCGACCGGCTCATCCTGCACCAGCACGCCACGTCCATGACAGTGTTCGCAGGGGGTGGAGAACTCCTCGATGAGCCCGGCCCCCATGCGTTTACGGGTCATCTGTACCAGCCCCAGCGAGGTGACCTCGGAGACCTGGTGGCGCGTGCGGTCGCGTCCCAGGCACTCGGTGAGCCTGCGCAGCACCAGATCCCGGTTGCTCTCCAGCACCATGTCAATAAAGTCGACGACGATCATTCCGCCGATGTCGCGCAGCCGCATCTGCCGCACGATCTCCTCCGCGGCTTCCAGGTTGTTGCGAGTGACGGTCTCCTCGAGGTTGCCGCCCGCGCCGGTGAACTTGCCGGTGTTGACGTCGACCACGGTCATCGCCTCGGTGCGGTCGATCACCAGGGTACCGCCCGAAGGCAGCCACACCTTGCGGTCCATGGCCTTCGCGAGTTGCTCGTCGATGCGGTACGTGGTGAACACGTCGACGTCGCTCTCGTAGCGTTCCAGCCGTGCCACCAGCTCGGGCGCCACGCCGTTGACATAGCCCTGCACCGTCTCCCACACCTGATCGCCCGCCACCACCAGCGAGCTGAAGTCTTCGTTGAACTGGTCACGGACGACTTTGACCAACAGGTCGGGCTCTTCGTATAGCGCTACTGGGTTGCTGGACTTCGCCGACTTGGCCTGCTTAGCTTTCGTCGAGATGTCCTCCCACTGGTCCTGCAGCCGGCTGACGTCCCGCTCCAGCTCTTCCTCGCTCACGCCCTCGGCGGCGGTACGAATGATCACCCCAGCGTCGGCGGGCACGATTCGCTTGAGGATCTCCTTGAGTCGCTTGCGCTCGGTGTCCGGCAGCTTGCGGCTGATGCCGGCGGAACCGCCGCCGGGTACGTACACGAGGAAGCGGCCGGGCAGGCTGATCTGCGTGGTGAGGCGCGCACCCTTGTGTCCCACCGGGTCCTTGCTGACCTGGACCAGGACGCTGTCCCCGGAGTGCAGCGCCTGCTCGATCTTGCGGGCCTCGCCGCCGAGTCCCGCCGCATCCCAGTCGACCTCACCCGCGTAGAGCACTCCGTTGCGCCCACGCCCGACGTCGATGAACGCAGCTTCCATGCTCGGCAACACGTTCTGCACGCGTCCGAGGTAGATGTTGCCGACCATCGCGGTGGAACTGGAACTGGTCACGAAGTGCTCGACCAGTACATCGTCCTCGAGTACGGCGACCTGGGTCTGCTGGCCGCGCTGACGCACAACCATCTTGCGGCTGACCGCCTCGCGACGCGCCAAGAATTCCGACTCCGAGAGAATCGGCGGTCGGCGGCGTCCTGCGTCTCGGCCGTCCCTGCGGCGCTGACGTTTGGCTTCCAAACGGGTGGAGCCGGTGATGCCCTGGACCTGATCACCTGCGTTGTCCGTGCCCTGATCCTTGCCGACCTGACCCTTGCCGCCCTGCCCCTTGGCGCTTTTGCCCCGGCTGCGCGCCTCCCGCTCGTGCACCACGGTGTTGGGCGGATCGTCCTCGCGGTCCTCAGCCGAGTCGTCGTCGGCGGCCTCGGCCCCACTACCGCTCTTCCGGCGACGCCGCCGCCGGCGCCTGCTTCCGGTGGACGTCTCCGCAGACTGGTCGGAGTCGTCGGTACCCGGCTCATCCTCGGTTGTCGCGTCCGCGTCGGTACTGGCCGTATTGGTGCTGGCCGTATCGGTGTCCTCGGTGGCATGCTCCGCTGCTGGACTTGCGTCCTCGGTGTCACCTTCTTGGGTTCCATCGCTCAGGTTCTCGTCGTCGCCCTGCTGGCCCCGGCCGCGTCCCCGCCCGCGTCGTCCCCGGCGACGCCGCTTCGGGGCGTCCTCATCGTCCTCGGCCGCCTCAGCCGGCGCGGGCGTCGCAGTGGCGTCATCCACGGCAGGTTCGGCGGGTATCTCTTGCGGTTCGGCAGCCGCCGCAGGCCTGCTGGCCCGCCGACGCGGCGGCGGAGTCACCGCTTCGGGCTGCAGAAACAGCGGCACCCCCAGGGCCGGCGTCGCGTCCGGCGATGGGTCCGGGGAGGTCGTCGGCTCGGGCCGGGTTGCGTCGGCGGGCGCGGCCAGCGCCGTGCGCACCTGCTCCGCCAGCTCCTTGTCGATGCTGGACTGCACCGATCGGACCTCGGCGCCCAGCTTGGCCAGCTCGGCTACTACGGCTTTGCCCGTCACCCCCAGCAGTTTTGCCAGGGCGTGCACGCGCATCCTCGCGGGAAGGTCATCGGCCTTTGGCACTGATGCGGTCTGGGGCGGCGCGTTATCGGCCACGTGGTCTCCTCAACCCCCGGGCGCGTGCACCAACGGTGTCACGCGGCCACGCAGGGGTTACTCGTCCGTGTGTTCCGACACCTTGAGGGGTGCCGGCCGTGCTGTTAGATCGGGTTAAGCAGTTGGAACAGCAATGCTTTCGTCGCGCGCTCGCGATTCCGTGCCGGTAGCCCGGTCGGGAGCGAGAGGATCACCGAGCAAGCCGTCGTCGTCGAGCGGGCCCTGCGCGAGCCGGGTTGCCCTCACGGGCACGGCGGGCACCAGGTCAGCGACGACGAGCAGCGCACTCATGACGTCATCCGGTCGTACCGCAGGACTTGTCTGCCGTACGACTGCCCTCAGTGTTCCACACCGTCCAGCGGACGCGATGTCAGCAGCCGGTGCGGTGGGCGATTCGTCGGTCGCCACCACCATGCTGATGACGGCCCCGCGGGCGTCGAGCTGGCGACGTCCGTCCTTGGTGAGCCGTTCCACCATGGCGGTTTCCAACGCCAGGAAGACCGTCACGGCACGCTGCAGCTGCGCCGGATCAACTCCGTCGATCACGATCTCCCAGAGACTCGCGTGGATGCGTTCGGGCAGGGATCCGGTGGCGGCGGTGACGGCGTCCACCACATCCAGCCCGGGGGGAAGGGCCGCGTCGACCTCACGCGCCAGGACCAGCGGGTCGACCGCGCGTACCAGCGACATCTCGACGTACTCGGCCTCGCTGGCCACCCCGGTCGGGGCCGCGCCCACCCAGGAGATCTTGGGGTGCGGGTTGAAGCCCTGTGAGTAGGCCATCGGCACCCCGGCGCGACGGATCGCCCGCTCGAACGCACGGGCCACGTCGCGGTGCGAGGTGAACCGCAGTCGACCGCGTTTGGTGTAGCGCAACCGCACCTTTTGTACCGGCGGCGCCGATGGATTGGGCTCGTGCTGGAGCGCCACCTCAGCCGCCGCCCAATGCGGGGTTGGTGATCGGGCTGCCCACGCTGACCGGGGCGATCGGGATGAGGCTGCGCCCGGTCGGGCCGACCTCGATGTCGGTGCCCATCGACGGGCACACCCCGCAGTCGAAGCACGGCGTCCAGCGGCAGTCGTCCTGCTCCTGGGAGTTGAGCGCATCCTCCCAGTCGGTCCACAGCCATTCCTTATCCAGCCCGGAGTCCAGGTGGTCCCAGGGCAGCACCTCGGTACGCTCACGCTCCCGGGTGGTGAACCAGTCCAGGTCCACCCCCAGTGGCGGGAGTTCCTTCGCGGCGGCGTCCACCCAGCGGTCGTAGGAGAAGTGCTCGCTCCAGCCGTCGAACCGACCGCCGTTGCGCCACACCTCCTCGATGACGGCGCCGACGCGTCGGTCACCTCTACTCAACAATCCTTCGATGAGGCTGGGCTTGCCGTCGTGGTAGCGCATGCCGATGGCCCGACTCATCTTGCGGTCCGAGCCGACCTCGGCGCGCAGCTTGCGCAAACGGTCGTCTACCACGTCGGGGTGGCACTGCGGCGCCCACTGGAACGGGGTGTGCGGTTTCGGCACGAAGCCACCGATGGAGATGGTGCAGCGGATGTCCTTGTGCCCGCTGGCTTCGCGCCCGGCTTTGATCACCTCGCGCGCCATCCGTCCGATCTGCAGCACGTCCTCGTCGGTCTCGGTGGGCAGGCCGCACATGAAGTACAGCTTCACCTGCCGCCACCCGTTGGCGTAGGCCGTGCTCACTGTCCGGATGAGGTCCTCCTCGCTGACCATCTTGTTGATCACCTTGCGGATGCGCTCGCTGCCGCCCTCGGGGGCGAAGGTCAGCCCGGAGCGGCGCCCGTTGCGCGAGATCTCGTTGGCCAGGTCGACATTGAACGCATCCACCCGGGTCGATGGCAGGCTGAGCCCGGTACCGGTGCCCTCGTAGCGGTCGGCCAGCTGCTTGGTGACATCGGCGATCTCGGAGTGATCCGCGCTGGACAGACTCAGCAGACCGACCTCGTTGTAGCCGGTGGCCTCCAAGGAGGCCTGCACGATAGCGCCGATGCCCTCGATGCTGCGCTCGCGCACCGGTCGGGTGATCATCCCGGCCTGGCAGAACCGGCAGCCGCGGGTGCAGCCACGGAAGATCTCCACGCTGGCCCGCTCGTGCACGGTTTCGGCCAGCGGCACCAGGGGTTTCTTGGGGTAGGGCCAGGCGTCGAGGTCCATGGTGGTGCGCTTGAACACCCGGTAGGGCACGCGGGGGTCGGTGGGGGCGACCCGTTGGATCCGGCCGTCGGGCAAGTAATCGACGGCGTAGAACTGCGGGACGTACACGCCCCCGGTCTCCGCGAGGCGCAATAGCAGCTCTTCGCGGCCGCCGGGGCAGCCCTGCGCCTTGTGCCCGCGGATGATCTCGGTGATCTCCAGTACCGCCTCCTCACCGTCACCGAGCACGGCGGCGTCGATGAAGCTCGCGATGGGCTCAGGGTTGAACGAGGCATGTCCCCCGGCCAGCACGATCGGGTGGCGCTCGTCGCGGTCTTGGGCGTGCAACGGAATACCGGCGAGGTCCAGCGCGACCAGCAGGTTGGTGTAGCCGAGCTCGGTGGAGAAGCTGACCCCGAGCACGTCGAAGTCGATCACCGGGCGGTGGCCGTCCACGGTGAACTGGGGAACACCTGCTTCGCGCATGAGTTTTTCCAGGTCCGGCCATACCGCGTAGGTGCGCTCGGCGAGGACGTCGTCCATCTCGTTGAGCAGCTCGTAGAGGATCATCACGCCCTGGTTGGGCAGACCCACCTCGTAAGCGTCCGGGTACATCAGCGCCCAGCGGACGGTGGTGGCGTCCCAGTCCTTGAGGCTGGCGTTGAGCTCACCGCCGACGTACTGCACGGGTTTGGACACCCGCGGCAGCAGCGGCTCCAGCTCGGCGAACACGGATGCGCCGGGGGTACGGGTGGGGGCACTCATACCGTCCAGGGTAGTTGGGGTGTCTGCAAGTACCACCAACTACGGCGGGGGCGGTCTGTAACCGCTACCAACCGGGGGCAGCTCAGGCCGCGGCGCGCAGGAGCGCAGCCCTGACGGTGGCCACGAAGCGCTTCGGGTCGTGCACGACGTCCCACCAGGTGAAGCGCAGCACCCGCCAGCCCTCCAGCTCCAGCGAGTTCTGCCGGCGTCGGTCCCGGAACACTGCCTCGGGTGCGGAATGAAACGACTGCCCGTCGAACTCAACGGCCAGCCTGAGTTCTGGGTATGCGCCGTCGAGCCGCGCGATCAGACGACCAACGTCATCGCGCACCTCGTACTGCGCCTGCGGCAGCGGCACTCCGCCGTCGGCCAGCGCAAGCCGTCCGATCGTTTCCAGCATCGACTCCGCCACCCCGTCCGCCTCTGCGACCCGCCCTCGGGCCAGCGCATCTCCGCGACCGCCAAGCCTGCGCTCTCCCACCTGCATCAATGCCGATGGTGTCGTCACATTTCGCCTGAGCGCATCGTCGACACACCACACAGCTTCGCGCCGGGGAAGGTAGGCGGCGAGGTCGAACACCGTCCGCGCCGGACTCGTCAGCGCAACGCCGTCCCGCGGCACGACGTCGCCGAGAGCAAGCGCTCTGCTGTGGAAGTGCAACTCACGTCGGCGAACCCGGCGCAGCTCGCGGCGCACCGTTACGTGCTCGACCACTGGTCGATCAGGCACCGCCAGCCCGAATATCCGCCCCGCGGTGTGGTGGCTCGCAACTGCGTCGAGCACCCCGCTCGAGAGCACGGCGGCGCGGGCGCGCGGCAGCGGTCCGGGCTGCGCAGCGCGCGCACCATAGACACCGCGCTGTACCCGGACGAGCCGCCCAGTGCGCAGGGCGATCACCAGCTGGTCCGGATCCACCCCGGCACTGAGGACACGGTCGCGAAGAATCAGTCCGTCGTACTCGGCCAGCGGTTCCCACCAGGTGTCCATACCGGCGACAGTTGCATTGTTGGACGGTCCGCGGAGGCGCGCTCGCTCGCATTGTGGACAACCTCGCGGTTACCCACAGGGCAGTTGGTGGCGGTTACAGACCGTCCAAAGCCTAGTTGGTAGTACTTGCAGTACGCCCGAGGTCGGGGAACCACAGGGCGATCTCGCGCGCCGCCGACTCCGCCGAGTCCGAGCCGTGCACGATGTTCGACTGCGTCTCCAACGCCAGATCGCCGCGGATGGACCCCGGCGCGGCCTTCTCTACCGGATCCGTGCCCCCAGCCAGCTGACGGAACGCCGGAATCGCCCGCAGTCCCTCGACGACGGCGGCCACCAGCGGTCCGGAGGTGATGAACTCGAGTAGCGAGGGGTAGAACGGCTTGCCCTCGTGCTCGGCGTAGTGCTGCTCGGCCACCTCCCGCGGCGTCACCTCCAGCCGCAGCGCCACCAGCGTCAGGCCTTTGCGCTCGATGCGCGCCAGCACCTCACCGGTGAGCCCACGGGCCACCCCATCGGGCTTGATCAGAACCAGGGTGCGCTCGCTCACGTGCTGCTCTCCTCGAGTAGGTGATGACGCGGAAAGACTAGCGGCCAGCGAGATTCACTCCTGCTGACTGGGCAGCCGGCCGGTGGCGATCCGCCGCTGCATGTCACGCCGCAGGTACAAGATGTAGCCCCACACCGCAGCAAAGATCAGCCCCATACCCCCCAGCGCCGGGTGCACGAAGAACCCCAGAATCATCGCCAGCTGCAGCCCGAGCGAGAGCCACAACGCCCACGGACGTCGCTGCAGGCCGCTGCCCACGATCATCAACACCGCCAGCAGCACGATGTACCCGCCGGACAGCCACGAAACACCGCCCCCCAGCTTCGCCACCACCGGCAACGCCAACAGCACCACGATCGCTTCGAGCACCAGGGTCCCGGCCATCACGCCGCGCAGACCCTTCCACGGGTCCCTCGCCGGCGGTCGCACGCCGGCAGTCATCGATCTCTCCCCACGTCGCTTCGCTCGCTCACTCCGGAGCCTTCCCCAGCAGCGTGCGCGCCTCGCCCGCGGTGACCACGGAGCCGGTGACCACAACACCGGCGCCGGATACCGACTCCCCGGGCTCGCCCACATCTTCGGCCATCGCAATGGCCGTCTCCAAGGAATCCGCCAGGCTCGCCGCCACTACCACCCGCTCGTCTCCGAAACGGGCGACTGCGTGTCCGGCAAGCTCCTCGACGTCCATGGCCCGCGGCGAGCTGTTCTGGGTGACCACCACCTCGTCGAGCACCGGTTCCAGCGCGGCGATGAGCCCCGCAGCATCTTTGTCCGCCATCACCGCGACCACCCCGACCAGCTTGCGGAAGTCGAACTCATCAGCCAACGCTGCTGCCAGAGCTTGCGCGCCGTGCGGGTTGTGCGCGGCGTCGATGAACACGGTCGGCGCGCTGCGCACCCGCTCCAAGCGTCCCGGCGAGGCGACGGACGCGAACGCCTCGCGCACCGCATCGACGTCGAGCTGACGCTGCGGGCCCGCGCCGAAGAACGCCTCCACCGCGGCGAGGGCCAGTGCCGCATTGCGCGCCTGGTGCGCCCCGTGCAGCGGCAGGAAGATGTCGTCGTAGACGCCGCCGAGGCCTTGCAGCTGCAACTGCTGGCCACCCACCGCGACCTGCCTGCCCAGCACCGCGAACTCGGCGCCTTCCCTGGCCACCGCGGCGTCCACCTCGACGGCGCGCCGCAGCAACACCTCAGTGACCTCCGGGCTCTGCTCGGCCAGAATCACCACGCTGTCCGCCTTGATGATCCCGGCCTTGGCCGCGGCGATCCCCGCGATCTCGGTACCCAGGTACTCGGTGTGGTCGGTGGCGATGGGCGTGATGACCGCAACCTGTCCGTCGATGACGTTGGTGGAATCCCACGTGCCGCCCAGTCCAACCTCGACGATGGCGACGTCCACCGGGGCGTCGGCGAAGGCGGCGAAGCCCATGGCGGTGAGTACCTCGAACTTGCTCAGCACCGGGCCACCCTCGGCGGTCGAGCTGTCGTCGACCATGCGCAGGAACGGGGCGATGTCGGTGAAGGTGTCGATGTAGCGTTCGGCGCTGATCGGTGCGTTGTCCACGCTGATGCGCTCGGTGACGATCTGCAGGTGTGGGCTGGTCATCCGCCCGGTGCGCAGCTGCAGCCTGCTGAACAGCGCGTCGATCATTCTGCTGACGGAGGTCTTGCCGTTGGTGCCCGCGATGTGCACGGCCGGGTAACTGCGCTGCGGCTGACCCAGGATGTCCATCAGGGCGGTCATCCGCGCCAGCGTGGGATCGATCCTCGTCTCCGGCCAGCGCTGATTCAGCTCAGCCTCCACCGCGGCCAGCGCAGCCAAACCTTCCCTACTCACTCCATCTCCTGCAGCCGGGCGTTGATCCGCGCGACCTCCGCCCGTGCGGTGTCCTGCCGGGCTTGAATCTTGGCGACGACTTCCGCGGGCGCCTTGCCGACGAAGGCAGCGTTGGCCAGCTTGGCAGTGGTGCCGGACAGTTCTTTCTCGTTCATCGCCTTGTCCTTCTCCAAACGGCGTCGCTCCGCGGCCACGTCCACCGTGCCGGAGGTGTCCAGCTCCGCGGTCACGGTGGCACCACCCAACCGGATCTCGATCGAGGCGGTGGGGGTGAAGACGCCGTCCGGGTGCTGCAGCCGTGCCAGGGCGAACACCTGCCCCGTCATCGCCCCCAGCTCGGCGGACTCCACTTCGGACAGTCGCGCGTCGACCTTCTGGGAGGGCCGCACCCCCTGGTCGGCACGGAAGCGACGGACCTCGGTGATCAACTTCTGGGCATCGGTGACCCGTCGGGCAGCAACAGCGTCGGGCGCATTACCGGAAACAGTGGGCCAGTCGGCCACCACCACCGAAGCACCACCGGTCAGCGCCGTCCACAACGCCTCGGTGACGAACGGCATCACCGGGTGCAGCAGGCGCAGCAAGGCGTCCAGCACATGGCCGAGCACGGCACGCGTGGTGACGTTGTGGTCCCCGGCCAGCTGCGCCTTGGCCAGCTCCAGGTACCAGTCGCACACTTCGTCCCACGAGAAGTGGAACAGGGTCTCGCAGGCGCGGCCGAATTCGAAGTGCTCGAAGTAGCCGTCGACCTCGGTGATCACCGCGTCGAGCCGGTCCAGGATCCACCGGTCGGCGTCGGTGAGCTCGTCGCGGGAAGGCAGCTCCCCCACCGTGGCCTCGTTCATCAGGGCGAGCTTGGTGGCGTTGAACAGCTTGGTTGTGAAGCGCCGCGAGGCCTCCGCGTGCTCATCCCCTACCGAAAGATCGGCGCCGGGGTTAGCACCGCGGGTGAGGGTGAAGCGCAGCGCGTCGGCCCCGTAGCGATCCACCCAGTCCAGCGGATCGATGCCGTTGCCGCGGCTCTTAGACATCTTCTTGCCCTCGGCATCGCGCAGCAGCCCGTGCAGGAAGACATCACGAAACGGCACAGCATCGACACCCAGCCGACCATCGCCCTCCGCGGCGTACAGCCCGAACATCATCATCCGGGCGACCCAGAAAAACAATATGTCGTAGCCGGTCACGAGCACACTCGTGGGGTAGAACTTCGCCAGCTCGGGCGTCGTTTCAGGCCAGCCCATGGTGGAGAACGGCCAGAGGGCGGAGGAGAACCACGTGTCCAGCACGTCCGGGTCCTGCGTCCACCCCTCGGGCGCCTGCTCGTCCGGACCCACGCACACCGTCTCGCCGTCGGGTCCGTAGAAGATAGGAATGCGGTGGCCCCACCAGAGCTGCCGCGAGATGCACCAGTCGTGCATGTGGTCCACCCAGCCGAACCAACGGGGCTCCAGGCTCCTCGGATGAATGGTGGTGCGCCCGTCCCGCACAGCGTCACCGGCGTCGTGGGCGAGCTTGTCCACCGCGACGAACCACTGCAGGCTCAGTCGCGGCTCGATGGCCTCGCCCGTGCGCTCGGAGTGCCCGACGCTGTGCATGTAGGGCCGGACCTCCTTGACGACCCGACCCTGCGCGGCCAACGCCTCGCGCACCGCCACCCGCGCCTCGAATCGGTCCAACCCGTCAAACTCGGTGCCACTGTCGGCAATTCGGCTCGTGGTGTCCATGATGGACGGCATCGGCAGCTGGTGGCGACGGCCCATCTCGAAGTCGTTGGGGTCGTGCGCCGGGGTGATCTTCACCGCGCCGGTGCCGAACTCAGGGTCGACGTAGTCGTCGGCGATGACCGGAATCTGCCGGCCGGTGAGTGGGTGCTCCAAAGTGGTGCCCACCAGGGCGGCGTAGCGCTCGTCGTCGGGGTGTACGGCCACCGCGGTGTCGCCGAGCATGGTCTCCACCCGGGTGGTGGCCACGATGACGTACGGCTCGTCGTCGTGCAGTGAACCGTAACGCAGCGACACCAACTCGCCCTCGACGTCGGCGTGGTTGACCTCGATGTCGCTGATGGCACTCTGCAGCAGCGGCGACCAGTTGACCAGGCGCTCGGCCCGGTAGATGAGGCCGGCGTCGTGCAGGCGCTTGAAGATGGTCTGCACGGCGCGCGACAAGCCGTCGTCCATGGTGAAGCGCTCGCGGCTCCAGTCCACGCCGTCGCCGAGACGACGCATCTGCGCACCGATACTGCCGCCGGAACTGCGCTTCCACTCCCATACCTTGGCGATGAACTGCGCACGCCCGAGCTCCTGGCGCGTCACACCGTCGGTAGCCAACTGCTTCTCGACGACGGTCTGGGTGGCGATCCCGGCGTGATCCATCCCCGGCAACCAGAGCACCTCATAACCCTGCATGCGCTTGCGCCGGGTGAGGGCGTCCATCACCGCGTGCTCCATGGCGTGGCCCATGTGCAGGTTGCCGGTGACGTTCGGCGGCGGCAGCACGATGGAGAACGGTGGCTTGTCGCTGTGCGGGTCAGGCGTGAAGTAGCCGGCGTCCACCCAGCGTTGATACAGCTCCGCTTCTACCGCTGCCGGCTCCCACTTGTCGGGAAGCTGGGCGGTTGATGAGGAGGATTCGGCCGGAGTCACCCGCTAAGTCTAGGAAACCTCAGCGGCGGCCAGGACCAGGCCGACCGCGCGGCAACCTCGCCGCGGTCCGACGCCATCGCCGATCTGCTCAGTGCGGGCGATCGAGGCTATGGTCCGAAGGGTGTTCGTCGACGCGATCGTGCTGGCCGGGGGGCGGTCATCTCGGCTGGGCTCAACACCCAAGGCGACGCTGATCTATGAACGCCACACGCTGCTAGCACGTACCGTCACCGCGGTGAGCTCGCTCCGTCGCACGGTCATCGTCGGAGGCGCGGACCCGCTAATGTGTCCTGGGCAAGTTCTGGTGACCCGCGAGGACCCGCCGTACGGCGGCCCGGCCGCCGGCATCGCGGCCGGAGTCGCCGCCTTAACCGCAGCGGACTCACACCCGAGTGACTACATCATCGTGCTGGCCTGTGATATGCCGCTCGTCGCGACGGCTACCGAGAAGCTCATCGACTTGCTCCCGCAGTACGCCGACAGCGACGGCCTGATCGCCTCCGACGGCCAACGGCTGCAACCGTTGGTAGCGGTATACAAAACCACGAAGCTCACCTCCGCGCTGGCGACTCAGCGCCGGTCGGGTGGCCTGGACGGACTGTCGGTAGTCCGGCTCATCGCCACGCTGAACCTCACGCCGGTCATCGCCCCCGACGGGTCGACGGATGACGTCGACACCTGGGTCGACGCCGCGCGTTTCGGGATCGTAGCGCCAGCGGCACAGTCCACAACAAGGGAGAAGAGTCATGACCTGTCGTGACGAAGAGGGCTGGCGGGCAGCTCCCGGTCACGACACTTCTCGTCGGCTACGCCGCGGCCACTGCCGGCGGAGCCGGGAACCTCACTTCCGATGCAGCCGTCCGTTCGACGGAAGTTGTCGCCTTCCAGTTGTGTCGGGACGCCGGGAAACTCCCGTCCGGCTCACGAGGTTTAACGCGGCACAGGGACAGTCAGCCCGGAGGGCCGCCCGGTACTGCCTGGCTAGTTCACGTCGCGACAGCCTCGCCGGCCGCATCAGAGGATTCCCCGGCGGGCTGCCCCTCCTTGGGGCGGGGCATTTTGGTGATCAGCGGCAGCACCAGGGCAACCAGCGCAATGATGCCCATCACGGTGTACCCCAGCGTGTAGGACTTGTCTGAACCGATCAGCGCAGAGATTATCGGCGGACCGACGATGCCGCCGAGGCTCCAACCGACGATCATCAGCCCGTAGATCGCCCCGGCGTGCCGGACGCCGAAGAAGTCCCCGGCCGTAGCCGGCATCGTGCCGAACCCACCGCCGTAACAGAGGTAAATGATGGCGGCGAGGACGAAGAACAACGCGGCCCCGCTCGCGTGCGGGATGAGCAGCAGACAGACACCCTGCAGCGCCAGCATCAGGCCGAAGGCCATCATGCGCCCGGTCATGCCCGAAATCCACGCCCAGAAGATGCGTCCTCCACCGTTAAACAGGGCGAGCACACCGACCAGTGAGGCCGCACCGGCCTTGCTGTAGCCGGCGATGTCCTGCGCGCTCGAGTTGGCTTGCGCGATCAGCGCGATGCCCACCGTGACGTTGAGCGTCAACACTGCGGTCAACAGGTACCACTGCGGCGAGCGCAGCGCGTCCTTCTCGCTGTACTGCTTGTCGCTGTCGCGCACCCGACCTGTGGTGGCGGGAACCCATCCCGGCACGGAGTAGCCCGCCGGTGGGTTACGGAAGAATGAGGCACCGACGAGCGACAACACGAGGTAGCCGATCCCCAGCGGGAGAAAGGCCCAGTTCGGGGTGCCGGGACGCATGGCGATGAGCCACTGCGCGACCGGTGCGGTCAGTACTGCACCGAACCCGAATCCGGCGACGGCCAACCCGGTGATGAGGCCCCGCTTGTCGGGAAACCACTTCTGTAGCATCGCGATCGGCACGATGTAGGCAAGGCCGAGTCCGAAACCGCTGATCACGCCGTAGCCGAGCACGAGCAGCCAGAGCTGGGTGTCGTCATGGGATTGCGCAAACGACGCCAGAACGCAGCCGAGGGCATAGATGACACCGCCCGTCAACGCAACCGGTCGGGGACCGACCTTGTCTTGGACGCGGCCGCCGATGTACGTGCCAATGAAGATCATGCCGATAGTCACGGTAAACGGCAGTGAGGCTTGGGGGTTGGAGAGACCCATGGCCTCCGGCTTCTTCAGCGCGGTGCTGAAAACGCTCCACGCGTAGACGGCACCGATGGAGAACTGCAGCAGGAGGGCAGCGACGACGATCCACCAGCGTCCTTGCGCGGAGCTACGTGACCCTCGACTGGTGGTGGTGGCTGGTTGCGACATAACCGTTCTTCCTGTCTGACGGACAAGTGGCGATCCGAACATGCACGGAACTGCGGACGCTAGCGCGCCGTTCCGGCGGAGCCGCTAGGTGGTGACCCGCGTCGACGACAGCGCCGTCACGTCCTGCGCCATCGCAGCGGCAATCGATGTCGCTCTCGGTGACGCCCGCACCGGGGGTCCTGTCATGCCGGGCTACCTTTCCTCACGGCCGACCATCGACCTCGCCACGCGATGCATCGAGCTGATTGTGGCATCGATCACTGAAAACACAACTATCAACGATTCGGATAGGCCACAAGGTGCGTCGGCCCTGGTGTCCGGACCACGGGCGAACGGTCGGTTCGATGCGTCGAGCGCCGGCCAGCGCGTGCATCCTCGTTGGTTACGCTCAGCTCATGGCAACCCTGTTCACTCGCATTCTGGGCGGAGAGCTCCCCGGGCGCTTCGTCTGGCGGGACGACGTCTGCGCCGCCTTCCTCACCATCAACCCGCTCGCTCCCGGGCACACCCTCGTCGTGCCGATCGCTGAGGTCGATCACTGGATCGACCTACCCGCGGATGTTGCCGCGCACCTGTGGCGCGTCAGCCAGAACATCGGCCAGGCGCAGCAACTAGCATTCTCGCCGGTCAAGGTCGCGGTGCTCGTCGTCGGCGAGGAAGTGCCGCACTGCCACATCCACCTCGTGCCGTACCACGAGCTCTCGCAGATCAACTTTGCCAATGCCGACCCCTCGCCCCGTCCGGAAAGCCTCGACCAGGCCGCCGACTCTCTGCGCGCGGCGCTGCGGGCGGCCGGGCACCACGAGGTCACGGACTAGTCATGGGACGCGTCACCGCCCGGCGCCCCGTGCGCCGCATCACCGCCGACGGCGAGATGTCGCGGCCGGACAGCCTCGCCGTCGAGGAGCCGATGGAGATTCGGGTGGGCGGACGGCCGCTCGCGGTCACCATGCGCACGCCCGGCAACGACATCGACCTGGCGCACGGGTTTCTGCTGACCGAAGGCGTCATCGGCTCCCGCCAGGACATCTTCGTGGCCCGCTACTGCGACGGGGCCGATGAGCAGGGACGTAACACGTACAACGTGCTGGATGTCACCCTGGCTGCGGGGGTGGCGCCTCCCGCGGCGAGCGTGGAGCGAAACTTCTACACCACGTCGTCGTGCGGTGTGTGCGGCAAGGCGTCGCTGGACTCGGTGAAGCTCAGCAGCCGCTACTCCCCTGCGGCAGACACAGCTGCGGTCACCACGGCGGTGCTTGCGAACCTGCCGGACAAGCTCCGCGAGGCGCAAAAGGTCTTCGACTCCACCGGGGGCCTGCACGCAGCCGGGCTGTTCACTGCCGCCGGGGAACTGCTCGTGGCGCGGGAGGACGTGGGCCGACACAATGCAGTGGACAAGGCCATCGGTTGGGCGGTGCAGGCAAGCCGCGTTCCGTTGACAGGTTGTGTGCTGATGGTCAGCGGCCGGGCGTCGTTCGAACTGGTGCAGAAGGCCGTGATGGCAGGGATCCCGGTGCTCGCTGCGGTCTCGGCCCCGTCCTCGCTGGCGGTGGAGCTGGCTGCGGAGGCCGGAGTGACCGTCGTCGGCTTCCTCCGCGGCGCAACCATGAACGTGTACTCCCGCGGTGATCGCGTCCTGGCGCAGCCCCCTGACGGGCATTGAGGTCACGGAGCGCCCTCTTGGGGCCTCGGATCAGGCGTTCAGGTCACTTGATGCCCTTGGGAGGGGGCGTGGTCAGCGGCTAGGCGGACTTGTCGCGGCGCTCCGCACGTGGGGCCTTGCGGGGCACGATGGTCGGCAGGACGTTGTCCCGCACCGTCTCACCGGTGATGACCACCTTGGCGACGTCGTCACGGCTGGGGACGTCGAACATCACCGGCAGCAACACTTCCTCCATGATCGCGCGCAGCCCACGAGCACCCGTGCCGCGCAAGATGGCCTGGTCCGCGATGGACTCGAGTGCGTCATCATCGAATTCCAGCTCGACGTTGTCCATCTCGAACAGGCGCTGGTACTGCTTGACCAGCGCGTTCTTCGGCTCGCTGAGAATCGTCACCAATGACTTCTTGTCCAAGTTGGTGACGCTGGCCAGCACGGGCAGTCGTCCGATGAACTCGGGGATGAGGCCGAACTTGATCAGGTCCTCGGGCATCACGTCGGCGAAGCGGTCGACGGTGTCCACCTCGATCTTGGAATGCACCTCCGCGCCGAAACCCAGTCCACGCTTACCCACACGGTCGGACACGATGCGGTCCAGCCCGGAGAAGGCGCCGGCCACGATGAACAGCACGTTGGTGGTGTCGATCTGGATGAACTCCTGGTGCGGGTGCTTGCGCCCACCCTGGGGCGGCACGCTGGCCTGAGTGCCCTCCAGGATTTTCAGCAGGGCCTGTTGCACGCCTTCACCGGAGACGTCGCGGGTGATCGAGGGGTTCTCGCTCTTGCGGGCGATCTTGTCGACCTCATCGATGTAGATGATCCCGGTCTCCGCGCGCTTGACGTCGTAGTCGGCGGCCTGGATCAACTTGAGCAGGATATTTTCGACGTCCTCGCCGACGTAGCCGGCCTCGGTGAGCGCGGTCGCGTCGGCGATGGCGAAAGGCACGTTCAGCATCTTTGCCAGGGTCTGCGCCAGGTAGGTCTTGCCGCAGCCCGTGGGCCCGAGCATCAGGATGTTGGACTTGGCCAGCTCGATGTTCTCATCACGTGGGTCGCGCAGCTTGTCGCCGGCCTGGATGCGCTTGTAGTGGTTGTACACAGCGACGGCGAGCTTGCGCTTGGCCGTGTCCTGGCCGATGACGTACTTCTCCAGAAAATTGCGAATCTCGTTGGGCTTGGGCAACTCCTCGAGCTTGACCTCACCGGACTCGGCGAGCTCCTCCTCGATGATCTCGTTGCACAGGTCGATGCACTCGTCACAGATGTACACCCCGGGCCCGGCAATCAGCTTCTTGACCTGCTTCTGGCTTTTGCCGCAAAAAGAGCACTTCAACAGATCCCCGCCGTCGCCGATGCGTGCCATAGCTGTGGTCCCACTTTCCTGTCCCGAGAAGCCCTGTCACCCAAAAGCCTCTCTGCGCTGACGCTACCCGTCGTCCCCGACAAACCGGGGTGCCGAACGTCCGATACCGACGGGGCTACAGCGTGCCTGGCCGAGTTGCCGCCCGCCCGCACATGCGATCGGGCGGCGTGTCGGAGCGATTTCAGGCTTGCGCCGACAGCTTCCGGTACGGCAGCACCTGGTCGATGATGCCGTAGGTCTTGGCTTCCTCGGCGGTCAGAATCTTGTCCCGCTCGATGTCAATCTTCACCTGGTCGGCCTCGCGACCGGTGTGGTGGGCCAGCGTGGTCTCCAGCAGGCGACGCATGCGCTGGATCTCCGCCGACTGGATCGCCAGGTCGGACACCTGACCGGACATACCCTCGGTGGCCGGCTGGTGGATGAGCACCCGGGCGTTGGGCAGCGCCAGGCGCTTGCCGGGTGTGCCAGCAGCGAGCAACACCGCCGCCGCCGACGCGGCCTGGCCGAGACACACCGTCTGGATGTCGGCGCGGACGTACTGCATGGTGTCGTAGATGGCCATCAACGAGGTGAAGGAGCCACCGGGCGAGTTGATGTAAATGGTGATGTCGCGGTCGGGGTCGTCGGACTCCAGGCACAGCAGTTGCGCCATGATGTCGTTGGCCGATGCGTCGTCGACCTGCACGCCGAGGAAGATGATGCGTTCCTCGAAGAGCTTGTTGTAGGGGTTGGACTCCTTCATTCCGTAGCTGGTGCGCTCGACAAATGAGGGGAGCACGTAGCGTGAGCTGGGCATCTGGAATCCGGACTGGGGCGAACTGGTCATGATGTCTCCGTCAGTTTGATCTATAGCTTGGCATCGGGCTCGGCCGTGGGCACCTATGCCGAGCCGGGGCCACCGACCTGCGAAGCGCGGGCGATGACGTGGTCGACGAAGCCGTACTCCAGTGCTGCGGCCGCGGTGAACCAACGGTCGCGGTCCGAGTCCTTCTCGATTTGCTCCACCGTCTGGCCGGTGAACTGCGACTGGAGCTCGTTCATCTCGCGCTTGGTGTGCTCGAACTGCTCGGCCTGGATGGCGATGTCGGTGGCCGAACCACCGATACCGGCCGACGGCTGGTGCATGAGCACGCGGGTATGCGGCAGGATGTATCGCTTGCCTTTGGTGCCTGCGGCGAGCAAGAACTGGCCCATCGACGCGGCGAGCCCCATCCCGTAGGTCGCCACGTCACACTCGGCGAACTGCATGGTGTCGAACATCGCCATGCCCGCCGTGACGGAGCCGCCGGGTGAGTTGATGTACAGCGAGATGTCCTTGGTCGGGTCCTCGGCGGAGAGCAACAGAATCTGCGCGCACAACCGGTTGGCGATCTCGTCGTCGACCTGGGTCCCCAGGAAGATGATGCGTTCCTGGAGCAGGCGCTCAAAAACCGAGTCGCTGAGGTTCAATCCAGTGGTGGCTGCCATCTGGGGGTTTTGCGGCGTCACGTGCGGGCCTGCCTTCCAGTGTGGGTTGAGACTGTCATTGACCCTAACCAACAAGGGCGGCACCGGAGTCCCGGTACCGCCCTTGTTCGCTGTCAGCGTCAGGAGTGCTGGTCGTTCTCTACCATCTCGCCCTCGATCACGTCATTGTCCGCAGCCTCGTCCTCCGCCGCTGCGTCATCGGGCTTACGCCCCAGCAGCTCGTCGAGGTCCACGGCGTTGCCCGCGGTGTCAGTGACGGTCGCCTGCGCGACCACCCCGGCCAGGGCCTTGCCACGGCGCACGTCGGCGAAGATCGCCCCGAGCTGGTTGGCCTGCTGCGCCTGCTGGATGTACTCCTCGGGGCTGACGCCGTAGCGCTGGGCCTGGTAGACGATCCGCTCGGTGAGCTCATCGTTGTCGACGGTGGTGTTCTCCGCCTCGGCGAGCGCGTCCAACAACAGCTGTGTCTTCACCGAGTTCTCGGCCTCGGACTTCGCGGAGGCGTCGAACTCCTCACGGCTACTGCCCTGCGCGGTGAGCGAGGCGGCGAACTTCTCCTCATCGTGGTCGAAGGGGTGCACGGCGTCGTGCAGCCGTGAGTCGACCTCGGCCTTGACCACGGCCTCCGGCAGTGCCACCTCGGTGGTCTCCAGCAGCGCTTCGAGCACCTTGTCCCGCGCCTCGGTGGCCTGCTCGACCTGCTTGACCCGGTTCACCCGCTCGCGGAGGTCGGACTTGAGCTCCTCCAGGGTGTCGAACTCGCTGGCCAGCTGGGCGAACTCGTCGTCGGCCTCGGGCAGCTCGCGCTCCTTGACCGTCCCGATGACCGCGCTGACCACCGCGTCCTGCCCGGCGAACTCGCCGGCGAGCAGCGCGGTGGTGAAGTCCGCCGTGTCTCCAGCGGACATCCCGATCAACGCCTCGTCGATGCCCTCGATGAGCTGGCCTGAGCCGACCTCATAGGACATCCCCGTTGTGGAGGCCTCCGGGACGTCCTCGCCGTTGACGGCGGCCGAGAGGTCCAGGGTCACGAAGTCGCCGTCCTGCACGGGGCGCTCGACGCCGGTGAGCGTGCCGAAGCGTGCTCGCAGCGAGTGCAGCTGCTCCTCGATGTCGTCTTCGGCGACCTCGATCGGGTCGACGGTGACGGCCAGCTCGCCGAAGGCAGGCAGCGTGATGTCCGGGCGTACGTCGATCTCCGCGGTGAAGGCCACCTCCTGCCCATCCTCGAGCTTGGTCACCTCGATCTCCGGCTGACCGAGCGGTCGGAGGTCTGCTTCGGTGACCGCCTCGGAGTACTTCTTGGGCAGCGCCGCGTTGATCACCTGCTCCAACACAGCACCGCGGCCGACACGGGCTTCCAGCAGGCGCGCCGGAGCCTTGCCCGGGCGGAAGCCGGGGAGGCGGATCTGCTGCGCGAGGGTCTTGTACGCGGCGTCGAAGTCGGGCTTCAGCTCCTCGAAGGGCACCTCGACGTTGATGCGGACCCGCGTCGGGCTCAGCTGCTCGACGGTGCTCTTCACAGACATGCTCCTCAGATCAGACGGAAATTCGGACCGGGTTGATCCTTCAAAAGACGTTCCAGGGCGAACCTGGTCGGGGTGACAGGATTTGAACCTGCGACCCTCCGCTCCCAAAGCGGATGCGCTACCAAGCTGCGCCACACCCCGTCATGACGATCGTACTGGGCCGTTGGGTAGGCTCTGACACCGCACGCGGCTGTCGGCCGGGCTGCATGCGGGCGTAGCTCAATGGTAGAGCCTCAGTCTTCCAAACTGATTACGCGGGTTCGATTCCCGTCGCCCGCTCCGAGCTGCACGGGCAGTCACCTTGCGCAGCGCCGACGAGCAAGTACGAGGCTTCCTGCGGGGCGAGCAACGCGAGGACGACTTCGTCGAGATCCTCGCCGACGACGGGTGCAGCTACGACCTCACCGACGAGATCGACCTGGCAGGAGTGGAGCTACTGATCGCCGAGCCCAACTCGCCGAGCAACGTCGTGCCCGTTGGTGAGGTCGCCGGGACACCGGTTGAGCAGGTGGTCGTGAGCTCGTCGGCGAACCCGCGCCTGCGCGACTTTGCCATCCTGACCGCCATCGTCGAGGGCCGCCAGACCGACGGCGGCGTCTCTCTCGACGTCAATCCGACCTCGCGGCAGATCCTGCAGGACCTCACCAAGATGGGCTCGACGCTGGACCTCATCACGGCCGGTGCACGCCCGCGCTAGTCCGGGCATGGACTGCATCGGCATGGGTCAGGCATGCTGCTGGCCGGCCGCCGTTCCGTGGCTCCGCGCGCGGGCCGTCGAACCGGAAAGCCCAGCCCAGCCGCCGAGAGGTACCTCACGGTCGCCGGCAAGGCGGTCAACGACCGTGGAGTACCTCTCGCCGAGCGCCCAACCGTCAGGGCAGCGCGGGCGGGGTACCGGTGCGCTCGTACTCGGTGAGGATGTCGATGCGGCGCTGGTGTCGTTCCTCGCCCGAAAACGGCGTGCTCAAGAAGGCATCCACAATGGCCAGCGCCTCGGGCAGGGTGTGCATCCGGCCGCCGATCCCGATCACCTGCGCGTTGTTGTGCTGACGGGCGAGTTGCGCGGTCTCCACGCTCCAGGCCAACGCCGCTCGGCAGCCGGGCACCTTGTTCGCGGCGATCTGCTCACCATTGCCGGAACCGCCGAGGACCAGCCCGAGACTGCCCGGGTCGGCGACGGTCCGCCGCGCGGCCTCGATGCAGAAGGCGGGGTAGTCGTCGACGGCGTCGTAGGTGTGCGCCCCGCAGTCGACCGCTTCGTGCCCGGCGTCCTGCAGATGCGCGATGATCTGTGCTTTGAACTCGAAGCCGGCGTGGTCGGCACCCAGGTAGACGCGCATGCGCACAGTCTCGCAGATGCCGACCGCCGAGCTTTTCAGCGCTGGATCGACTTGACCTCGCAGAACTCTTCCAGACCGAAGCGGCCGAGCTCCCGGCCGTTGCCCGACTGCCCGTAACCACCGAACGGAGCCACCGGGTTGAAAGAGCCGCCGTTGACGTCGACCTGTCCGGTGCGCATCCGCTTGGCGAACTCCACCCCGGACTCGGTGTCCGCTGCGAACACCCCGCCAGCCAACCCGTACACCGTGGCGTTGGCGATCTCAGCGGCGTCGTCGAGGTCGGTGTAGGGCATCACCGAAAGAACCGGCCCGAAGATCTCCTCCTGGGCGATGCGCATCTCCGTCGTCACATCGGCGAAAATGGTGGGGGCAACGTACGCGCCCCCGCTGGGAAGTTGGGTATCGGCGCCGCCGAAGGCGATCGTGGCGCCTTCGGTCACCCCGAGTTCGAGGTAGCCGTTCACCTTCTCCTGCTGGGCGGTCGAGGACATCGGGCCGATTCGGGTGGAAGCCTCGGTCGGGTCGCCCACCGTGTACTTGGCGGCGGCCGCACGGAGCAGTTCCACGATCTCGTCCTGCTTGTCCGCCGGGACCAGCATCCGGGTCCACGCCGTGCACGTCTGGCCGCCGTTAATCCAGCCGTTGCCCAGTCCCAGCTTGGCCGCCTTGGCGAAGTCGGCGTCGGGCAGCACCACGCACGCTGACTTGCCGCCGAGTTCCAAGGCCACGCGCTTCACACTGTCCGCAGCACCGATGCTCACCTTCTTGCCTGCTGCGGTGGACCCGGTGAACGACACCATGTCGATGTCGGGATGCCGGGAAATGGCCTCCCCCACCACCTCGCCGGTGCCGTGCACGATGTTGAACGCGCCGGCGGGCAGCCCGGCCTGCTCCACGATCTCAGCAAGAATGCCCGCGCTCAGGGGAGCGACCTCACTCGGCTTGAGCACCACGGTGTTGCCGGCCAACAACGCAGGCGCCACCTTGGCGACGATCTGATGCAGCGGGTAGTTCCACGGGGTGATCGCCCCGACGACGCCGACGGGCTCGCGGACGATGAGCGAGTTGCCGATCTCCTCCGTCCACGGAAACGACTCGGCAAGCGCTGCCACGCCTGCCGAGGTGGCCGCGGGCAGGGAGGCCTGCACGGCCGTGGCGAAGCTCAGCGGTGAGCCCATCTCGGCGGAGATGGTCGCAGCAATTTCGTCCCGCCGCGCCATGATGCCTTCAGCGATGCGCTGCACGACCGCTGCCCGCTCGGTGACCGGTACGTGCGACCACGACGCGAAAGCCTTGCGGGCGGCTCGTACCGCGTCGTCGACGTCCTCGGCGGTGCCTGCGGGGATGCTGGCGATGACTTCACCGGTCGCCGGGTTGCTGACGTCGATGCGCTCGCCGGTGCCCTGGCGACGCTGACCGTCGATCACGTGGTCGGTGAGGTTCACAGTCGGTGCAGTCACTAGCTTCTCCTGAGGGTCAGTCGAACGCGGGGTCCTCGTGGCGGGTGCGCTTCAGCTCGAAGAAGTGCGGATACCCGGCGAGCAGCACACTGCCGTCCCAGACGTTACCTGCGTCCTCGCCACGCGGAATCCGGGAGAGCACCGGCCCGAAGAAGGCGACCCCGTTGATGTGAATGGTCGGCGTACCCACGTCGTCGCCCACCGCGTCCATGCCCCGGTGGTGACTGGCCCGGAGCGCCTCGTCGTGATCGGTGTTGTCAGCGGCGCGGGCCAACTCCGCCGGGAGCCCGGCCTCGGCCAGCGACTGGGCAATGACGTCGTCGAAGTCCTGGTTCCCCTGGTTGTGGATGCGGGTGCCCATCGCCGTGTACAGCGGCGACAGCACCGCGTCGCCGTGCTCGGCGGCAGCCGCAACGGCCACCCGCACAGGGCCCCAGGCCTTTGTCATCAGCTCGGCGTAGTTCTCCGGAAGCTCGCGCCCCTCGTTGAGCACCGCCAGACTCATCACGTGGAAATTCACCCCGATATCGCGAACTTTTTCCACCTCGAGGATCCAGCGGGAGGTGATCCAGCACCAGGGACACAAGGGGTCGAACCAGAAGTCGACGGTGTCCTTCTTGGTGCTGCTGGCGGTTTCGCTCACGAGTGGTGCCCTTCGCTGGATGATGTGTCCTTCTCCCCGCAGCAACGACGTGAGGTGCTGTCCTCTTCCCGACCGGCGCCGGGCGCGGCTGCCATGATGTGATGGCGGTATGACCGCTCCCAACTTGACCCGCGAGCAAGCGGCCCAGCGCGCGGCTGTCCTCGACGTCGTCGGGTACCGCATCGAGCTCGACCTCACCACGGGCGCTGCGACGTTCGCCTCCACGAGCACCGTCACCTTCGACGCCACCGCCGGCTCGGCGAGCTTCGTGGACGTCATGGCCGAGCGGGTGCACAGCGCCACGCTCAACGGGACTCAGCTCGACGTCTCCGGCTACGACGAGGAACAGGGGTTGGAGCTGACCGGCCTAGCCACGCGCAACGAGCTGACCGTGGTCGCCGACTGCGTCTACTCCCACACCGGCGAGGGGCTGCACCGGTTCGTCGACCCCACCGACGACGCCGTATACCTCTACAGCCAGTTCGAGACCGCCGACGCCAAACGAATGTTCGCCTGCTTCGATCAGCCTGACCTCAAGGCCACCTTCGACCTGACGGTGACCGCTCCCGCAGACTGGCAGGTGCTGTCCAACGGTGCGGCGCAGCAGGTCGAGGACGTCGCTGGCGCACGCAAGCACGTCTTCGCCACCACCCCACGGATGAGCACCTACCTGGCCGCTTTGGTGTCCGGTCCCTACGCCGTGTGGACCGACACGTACTCCGACGAGCACGGCGACATTCCGCTGGGGCTGTACTGCCGGGCGTCGCTGGCCCAGCACATGGACGCCGAGCGGCTGTTCACCGAAACCAAGCAGGGCTTCGAGTTCTACCACCGCAACTTCGGCCTGCCCTACGCGTTCGGGAAGTACGACCAGTGCTTCGTCCCGGAGTTCAACGCCGGCGCCATGGAGAACGCGGGCTGTGTGACGTTCCTGGAGGACTACGTCTTCCGCAGCAAGGTCACCGCCGCCTCCTACGAGCGACGCGCCGAGACGGTGCTGCACGAGATGGCGCACATGTGGTTCGGCGACCTGGTAACCATGCGCTGGTGGGACGACCTGTGGCTCAACGAGTCCTTCGCCACCTTCGCCTCGGTGCTGTGCCAGACCGCCAACACCTCCTACACCAACGCCTGGACCACCTTCGCCAACGCGGAGAAGAGCTGGGCCTACCGGCAGGACCAGCTGCCCTCCACCCACCCCATCGCCGCGGACATCCCGGACATGGCAGCGGTGGAGGTCAACTTCGACGGCATCACCTACGCCAAGGGCGCCAGCGTGCTCAAGCAACTGGTGGCCTACGTCGGCCTGGAGCCGTTCCTGGCCGGGCTGCGCGCGTACTTCGCCGAGCACGCCTACGGCAACGCCACCTTCGCCGACCTGCTGCGGGCCCTGGAGCAGTCCTCCGGCCGCGATCTGTCCGACTGGGGCGCGCAGTGGCTGAAGACCACAGGCTTGAACACCCTGCGCGCCAGCTTCAGCACCGACGACGACGGCAATTTCACCTCCTTCGCGGTGGTGCAGGGACCCGCGCGCCCCGGTGCCGGTGAGCGGCGCGTGCACCGTTTGGCGGTCGGGGTGTACGACGACGCGGCCGATGGGTCGCTGGTCCGGACCCGACGGGTGGAGCTCGATGTATCCGGTGAACGCACCGAAGTCGCCGACCTGATCGGGGTGCACCGCGGCAAGTTGGTGCTGGCCAACGACGACGACCTCACCTATTGCTCGCTGCGCTTGGACGCTCGAAGCCTCGCTGTCCTGATCGACCGCATCGGTGACATCGCCGAGCCGCTGCCCCGCACGTTGTGTTGGTCGGCGGCCTGGGAGATGACCAGGGAAGCCGAGCTGAAGGCGCGCGACTTCGTGAGCTTGGTCAGCTCCGGGGTGAATCGGGAGACCGAGGTAGGCGTGGTGCAGCGGCTGCTACTGCAGACGCAAAGCGCGCTGGCCAACTATGCCGACCCGATCTGGGCCGCCGAGCACGGCTGGCCGGCCTTCGCCGACCGGTTGCTGGAACTGGCTCGCGCCGCCGCACCCGGCTCCGACCACCAACTGGTGTTCACCTCCGCTCTGGCGTCCTCGGTACTGGCCGAACCCCACCAGCGGGTGCTGCGCCAGCTGCTGGACGGCGACCTCGCCGGGGCGGGGCTGAGCGGCTTGTCGGTCGATACCGATCGGCGCTGGTCGTTGGTGCAGGGACTGGCCGCGGCTGGGGCGCTCGACGCCGCCGGGCTGGACACTCCGGAGATCGACGCCGAGGTCGGCCGCGACCCCACCTCGGCCGGGGAGCGCCACGGCGCGCGCGCCCGGGCGCTGCGGCCACAGGCGGAAGCCAAGGAGCAGGCGTGGCAGCGAGCCGTGCACGACGACGCACTGTCGCACACCTTGGGCCGCGCCATCATTTCCGGCTTTGGGCACCCGGCACAGGCGGAGCTGCTGCAGCCGTACGTGCGCCGGTACTTCGACGAGGTCGCCGACGTGTGGGCGCGCCGGTCCAGCGAGGTCGCGCAGACGATGGTGGTCGGGCTGTTCCCGGCGTGGTCGGTGCGGCAGTCGACGGTGGATGCCGCCGATGCGTTCTTGGCCGAGGAGCACCCGCCCGCGCTGCGCCGACTGATTTCGGAAGGACGCGCCGGGGTGGTGCGCTCCCTGGCGGCTCGGATGTTCGACGCCAGCTGAAGGAACGGTTATCGCGGGCGGGGTCCGGCTTGGTCGGCCAGCATTCGCAGCGCGGCCAACAGGCCGCCGATAAGATCGCTGTCCTTGAACGAGGCCACCATCGCCATCACAGCCAGTCGCGCTGCCCGATCAGAGACCCGACGTTGGGCGTGCGCGCCGGTCACCAGCTCGACCACCCGCTCGCCCGGCGACACCGCGATCAACACGGCATCTCCCACGCCCTTGCCACCCTCAGCCAGCAGCGCCTCCGCCCGAGCCCGGCTGTCGGCCCCCAGCTCGCCCAGATACACGCTGAACTTGATGCCGGTGGCTCCGGTGCAGAACGTCAGCGCCTCATCCAGCTGGGAGAGCTGGCGGGTGCTGAACGGGAGCTCCGCGTCGGCGCGACCGAAGTGCCGAGCGATCGAGAGCCGCCCGTTGCCCATGTCCGCCACCCCATGCCCCGCTGGCAGCGCGTCCTCCCGGGATGCCGCGACTACCTCACCACGTGCCACGAGCTCCTCCTCCTACCACGCCGGCGACCGCTCCCGCTGAGCGCTCATGGGTACCACTGCCCAGGGCATGCGCACCCGGTGTGGTCGCGACCGCCTCGGTGGGGACACCGTCGGGATTGGCCGCCCACCACACCGGCGCGTGGTCCCAGCCTTCGCCGGAACGGTAGCGAGTGCTCTTGTGCGCCTTCGGCCACAGGGTCAACGCAGCGAACAGAACGAGCACCGCTGCGGGTATCACGACGTACACGAGCACGGTCTGCACGATGGTCACCGTCCAGACGGTAGTCGAGCACCGCCCGCGCGGGCGACACGGGTCGGCGGCGCGGCGCGTCCTCTGACTAGGCCGCAGGCTCGCCCAAGTACTGCAGCCACGACGGGTCGATCTCCTTCGCCGTGGCGAACAGCCGCCAGTGCTGGCCCTTCGGCGGCGTGAGGTCACAGCGCAACGCCCACCCCAGCTCGCCGAGCAGTCGATCGGCCTTCCGGTGGTTGCACCCGGCGCAGCACGCGACGCAATTCTCCCAGGAGTGCGCCCCACCACGGCTGCGCGGCACCACGTGATCGATGGTCTCCGCCTTGTTTCCGCAGTAGGCGCAGTGAAAGCGGTCCCGCTGCATCAGCGCCGCTCGCGTCATCGGTATCCGCGCCCGATAGGGCACGCGGACATAGGTGCGCAGCCGGATCACCGACGGCACCCGCACCGAGACGGCCGCTGAATGCAAAATCACCGCCGGCGGGTCGTCCGTGGTGAGCTCGCCACCAACACTCACCGCCCGCCCGCACATCAGCAACACCGCGGCCCGACGCAGGGGCAAGGCGGTCAGTGGCTCGTAGGTGGCATTGAGCAGCAGCACGCGCCGACGCCCCCAACTCGGCGCCGGTTCCGCGCGGACGATGTGTGGGGTCTGCACCAAGTCACCACCTCCGTGAGGATGAATAGCGTCACAGCGATACACAGTCGACCACGTTTGGCCAGGCCGCGCACGTCTATTCTGTCAAAATCCGGTGTCCGCAGTCCGTTGCATGCACAGTGGATGGCCGTGCAGCGGTGGCGTGTTACTTCTCGCGGACGACCTCGCCCGGGGACGTGGCCCGCTCCGAGGAACAGGCATCCACGCTCACTACCCGAGTCGGTCGTTCGTGCCGGCTCCCGCCTGAGGCGGCCCCGGTCTGACGCGGGCAGAATGGTCAGCATGCCCCAGCCTGCCGAGATCGAACCGCTGAGCTTCTACGACGAGGTCGGCGGCCACGACACGTTTCGCGACCTCGTCGCGCGGTTCTACGAGCTGGTCGCCGTCGATCCGATCGTGCGGCCGCTCTACCCGGAGGAGGACCTGGGCCCAGCCGAGGTGCGGTTCCGGATGTTCCTCGAGCAGTACTGGGGTGGTCCGCGTACGTATTCCGACCAACGCGGACACCCCCGCCTGCGGATGCGGCACATGCCCTTCGTGATCGGTGCGCGGGAGCGGGATGCCTGGCTGCGCTGCATGCACCAGGCGGTCGACTCCATCGGCGCCGACCGGCTGGACGAGGCGCATCGCCGCGCGTTGTTGCACTACCTCGACTCCGCCGCGCACAGTCTGGTCAACTCCGAGGAAGCTGCCGCACCGTCGTCCTGAACGGCTGTTTGGCAAGATGATCCTCCGTGCGCCGCAACCCGATCGCTGAATCCGGGGGCGCTGCCGCCCGATATTGGTGGCGCGATGCGGTGTTCTACCAGGTGTATCCACGATCCTTCGCCGACTCCAACGGCGACGGGGTGGGCGACCTGGAGGGAATTCGCAGTCGGCTGGGCTACCTGGAGCTGCTGGGGGTCGATGCCCTGTGGCTCGGTCCGGTGACCCGCTCCCCGGTGGTCGACCACGGGTACGACGTAGCAGACCCGTGCGACATCGATCCCGTCTTCGGTGACCTGGCCGCGATGGACGCCCTGATCGTCGATGCCCACCGCCACGGCATCAAGGTCACCATGGACCTGGTCCCCAACCACACCAGCGACCAGCACGAGTGGTTCACCGCCGCGCTCACGTCGGCACCCGGCAGCCCGGAGCGTGCCCGCTACCTGTTCCGAGACGGCCAAGGCACGGACGGCGCGGCACCGCCCAACAACTGGCCGAGCATCTTCGGGGGTTCGGCGTGGAGCCGCGTCACCGAGCCCGACGGCTCACCCGGCCAGTGGTACCTGCACACCTTCGCTGCCGCGCAGCCCGACCTGGACTGGACGAACCCGCAGGTGCGCGAGGACCTCACCCACACGCTGCGGTTCTGGCTGGACCGCGGCGTCGACGGGTTCCGCATCGACGTGGCCCACGGCATGGCCAAGCCCGCGGGACTGCCGGACATGGCCGTCAGCGACAACCGCCTGCTGCACAACACCAACGAAGATCTGCGATTCGACCACGACGGTGTGCACCAGATCCACCGGATGATCCGCGCGGTGCTCGACGAGTACCCCGCTGCGGTGGCCATCGGCGAGATCTGGGTGCGGGACGACGAGCGCTTCGCCCGCTACCTGCGCTCCGACGAGCTGCACCTCGGCTTCAACTTCCGCCTGCTGGAGGCCGACTTCGACGCACCGGCGGTGCGCGAGGCGATCGAGCACTCCCTGGCCGCGGTGGCGCGGGTGCAAGCGCCCGCCACGTGGACGCTGTCCAATCACGATGCACAACGCCAAGTCAGCCGCTACGGCGGCGGCGACACCGGCATCCGCCGGGCCCGCGCGATGGCGCTGGTCGAGCTGGCGCTGCCCGGCGTGGTGTTTCTCTACAACGGCGAGGAGCTGGGGCTGCCCGAGGTCGCGCTGCCGGATGCGGCGCTGCGGGATCCGGTGTGGGAGGCCTCCGGACGGCAGGAGCGCGGACGCGACGGCTGCCGGGGTTCCGCTGCCCTGGGAGGGTGAGCAGCCGCCGTTCGCCTTCAGCTCCAGTGCTGACACCTGGCTCCCGATGCCCGCCGAGTGGGCCGATCGGACGGTCGACGTCCAGCTGGAAGACCCGCACTCCATGCTGTCGCTCTACCGGCGGGCACTGGAGCTTCGCGCTGAGAGCGAGGAGACGGGGACGGGGACGGAGGTCGAATGGTACGGGGCACCGCAGGGGTGCATCGCTTTTCGACGTCGGGGTGGGCGCAGGGTGTGCGCGCTGAACACCTCCGGTGTCGCCGTGCCCATGCCTGCAGGCGAGGTGCTGCTCAGTAGCGTGGACCTCGTCGACGGGCGACTACCCGCGGACGCCGCGGTGTGGCTCAGCTGAGCAGCAGCGGCAGCTGTGGGTGGCGACGACGCAGCACCGAGCCGTAGCGGGCGTCCAGGCGTAGCCACCCGCGGGTCACGCGCACCCGTACCGGTTCGTCCTGACCCTCGCCGACGAAGCCCATGCCGCTCAGCGCAAAGAGGCACCGCAGCGGGACCGCGACATCCTGCCCGCCGCCGCGGACGGTGAGCACTCGCTGGTCCAGGAGCTCGCTCGACGGGCCGCCGGTGGGGCCCGGATGCTCCTGAGCCACTGCTACCCCCTGGTCCACCAGTTCGGTGACGACTGCGGCGGGTACGTCGTCGACGTGGACGAACCCCGTGCCCGGGGGCAGCGCCGACCGCCATTCGGCGTCGATCGCCTGACCGGGATGCACCACGTCGGTCTGCAGCACGGCGAGAGCGGTCAACAGCTCGCGAGCCCGCACGGTGGTGTCCGCCGGGTGCAATGAACCACGCACGCTGCGGGCCACGATCACGTCGAAGCGCGTGGACGCCCAGACGCCTACGGTGCCCTCCGCACCGGGACGCAGCCGCACGATGGACGATGAGGACAGCCGCACCGCCCGCCCGACGAAGTTGGCGAGGTCCGCCCGCTCGGCCGCGTCGACAATGCGCAGCTCAGCCACGGGGACACCAGGCGGCTCAGCCACGTTGCCACTGCTTTAACGCGGCACGCTCGCCGGGGGTGAGTCGTCGGGGGCGTTGCGCGGCAATGTCAAAGGCCACGATCTGGGTGCTCGCCGTCACCGCCGGCCGGGTGGACTCGTCCTCCCCGGCCGGGCGTAGCTCGTAGCTGAGGGTGAAGTCGGCCCCACGCAGCCGCGACACCCACATGAGTACCTGCAGCGGCGAGTCATCGTGCACCAGTTGCCGGGTGTAGGTGACCTGCAGGGCAGCCACCACCGCTCCGGCGCCCAACGTCCCACTCGGCGAACCCGGTTTGAACACGGTCTCCACCCTGGCCTCCTCGAGCAGGGTGACCGTTCGACTGTGATTGATGTGCCCGTAGGCGTCCATGTCCGACCAGCGCACCATCACGTTGGTGCGCACCCCGTTGGTGGCCTGCTCGCCGATCGACGGGGCCTTCATCGCACTACCTCCACTGTGTCTGCGCAATCACCGCGCGGTGACCGATCCGGCACCCGCGGTCCGAACCATGCTCCGGATCTGTCGCACCGCGACGGACAGCGTGGCCAGGTCCAGTGTTCCCGCCGCCCCGATCTCCTTCAACGCCGACCGCGCCCGCGCCAAGCGTGAGGCATTGGTCTGCTCCCACTGGGCAATCTTCTCATCCGCGGACTCGTCGGGTTCGGTGCCACCCAGGACGTCCAGGGTGAGCGAGCGTAGCGAAGCGTAGAGATCGTCACGCAGCGACAGCCGGGCGAGAGAGTGCCAGCGGTCGCCTCGTTCCAGCTCGGACACCGCGGTGAGCATGTGGTCGACGTCCAGGTGGGCGGAGATCGCGTAGTACAACTCGGCTACCTCGGTCGGCTCCCGATCGGCAATATCGGCGACGTCGACGATGTCCAGCAATCCGTACGCGTGCAGAAGCCCGGCCACCTGTGCCGCCAAAGCCTCCGAAACACCCTGTTCAACATAATGTTCGGTCTGCTCTCGGGCGGCGTCGGCTTGACGACCCCGCAACCAGGACGCCACCGCGGGCATCAACTCCGCGACCTGGTCACGGAACCGTGAGATGTCCGCACCCACGGCCAACGGCTGCGGACGGTTACTCAGTAACCACCGGGCAGCGCGGTCGAGCAGGCGCCGGGCGTGCAGCGTCAGCTCGTCGCTCACCGCCGTCGGTACCTGCGTACCGAGCCCATGGATGCCGCGCCACACCGCGGCGAGGTCGAAGATCGCGGTAGCTGCGGTGTGCGCGCGCACGGCGTCGGTACTCGATGCACCGGTCTCCTCGCCAAGCCGGAACGCGAACCCGATACCGCCCGTCCCGATGACCTCGTTGACCAGCATGGTGGTCACGATCTGCCTGCGCAGCGGATGTCTGGCGATGGCGTCTCCGAAGCGCTCCGACAGTGGGGCAGGGAAGTACTCCGGCAACCGGCGGGTGAACGCGGGGGCGTCGGGCAGCTCGCTGTCGAGCAACTCACTCTTCAGTGCCAACTTCACCTGGGCCATCAAGGTTGCCAGCTCCGGCGAGGACAACCCCTGCCCCGCTTGCTCGAGGCCGCGAAAACCTGTTTTGGTCGGCAACGCCTCCAGGGTTCGGTCCAGGCCGACGTTCCGCTCCAGCTCCGTGACCAGTCGCGCGTGCACTCCGACCATCGGTGCGGCGTTGGAGCGGCTCAAGCCCATCAGCTCGTTCTGTCCCGCGTTGTCCATCAGCACCAACCCGGCAACCTCGTCGGTCATCGACTCCAGCAACGGGTTGCGTTCGGCGGCGGTCAGGTTCCCGTCGGTGACGAGCGCATCGAGCAGGATCTTGATGTTCACCTCGTGGTCGGAGCAGTCGACGCCTGCGGAGTTGTCCAGTGCGTCGGTGTTGATCCGCCCACCCGCGCGGGCAAACTCGATCCGCCCGCGCTGGGTGACGCCGAGGTTGCCGCCCTCGCCCACGACCTTGACCCGCAACTGGGACCCGTTCACCCGCAGGCCGTCGTTCGCCTTGTCGCCCACCTCGGCGTGCGTTTCACCTCCCGCCTTGACGTAGGTGCCGATTCCGCCGTTCCACAGCAGGTCCACCGGTGCAAGCAGGATGGCGTGTACCAGCTCCGCGGGCGGCAGTTTGTCCACATCGGACTCGAGGCCCAGCGCGGTCCGCATCTGCCCGCTGATCGGTATCGACTTCAGCGTGCGGGGCCAGACACCCCCGCCCTGGCTGATCAGGGCGGAATCATAGTCTTCCCAGGACGAACGACCGAGACCGAACAGGCGCTGACGCTCGGCAAAAGCGCTGTCCACTACCGGGTCCGGGTCGAGGAAGACGTGTCGGTGATCGAAGGCCGCCACCAAGCGAATGTGCTCGGACAACAGCATCCCGTTGCCGAAGACATCGCCGCTCATGTCACCCACACCGACGACGGTGAACTGCTGGTTCTGGGTGTCCACGCCGAGCTCCCGAAAGTGCCGCTTCACGCTTTCCCAGGCGCCCTTCGCGGTGATGGCCATCTCCTTGTGGTCATACCCGGCCGAGCCACCCGAGGCGAAAGCATCACCGAGCCAGTACCCGTAGTCGCCGGCCACTGCGTTGGCAATGTCGGAGAACGCCGCGGTGCCCTTGTCCGCGGCCACGACGAGATATGTGTCGTCCCGGTCGTGGCGCACCACCTGGTGCGGCGGCAACACGGTGCCTGAGACCGGGTCGAGGTTGTCCGTCAAGTCCAGCAGCCCGGCGATGAAGATGCGGTAGCACGCGATCCCCTCGGCCTGCTGGGCCTCGCGGTCGCGCTTGGCGTCGCCGGTGGGGGCGGGGGGCTGCTTGACGACGAAGCCGCCCTTGGCACCGACCGGCACGATGACGGCGTTCTTCACCGCTTGGGCCTTGACCAGACCCAGCACCTCCGTGCGGAAGTCTTCTCTGCGGTCCGACCAGCGCAGGCCGCCGCGGGCGACCGACCCGAACCGGAGGTGTACTCCCTCGACCCGGGGTGAGTACACGAAGATCTCAAAACGCGGGCGCGGTTTGGGCAGCTCGGCGAGCGCCTGCGGGTCGAGCTTGAACGAGAGGTACGGACGGCAGCCTTCGCCGCTGTCCACGTAGAAGTTGGTGCGCAATGTGGCCTGTACCAGCGCCAGATATGCCCGCAGGATGCGGTCGGCATCCAGGCTGGTGACCTCATCGATCAACGCCGCGATCTCCGCGACGTCGCCGTGCACCTGTTCGGGGGTGTTGGCCGGCCCGGGTTGCGACGCCGGGTCCAGCCGCGCGGCAAACAGGTGCAGCAGCCCCGCACACACCCGTGGATTGTCGATCAGCACACTCTCCACATAGGACTGGCTGTAGGGCATGCCGACTTGGCGCAGGTACTTGGCGAAAGCGCGCAACACTATTGCTTGACGCCAGTCCAGCGCGGCCCGCAGGACCAGGGCGTTGAACCCGTCGACCTCGGCGGCCCCCTGCCACGCTGCGGTGAAGGCCGCGACAAAGCGGGTGCGGACCGATGCCAGCCCCCCCGAGCCACCGGCGATCAACCTCGGGTCGACCTTGAGCCCGAAGTCGTACACCCAGCACCGCAGCCCGTCCGGGCGCACCACCCCGTAGGGGCGTTCATCGAGAACCTCCACGGCCATGCTTTGTAGCACCGGCAGTATGTGGCTCAGCGAGACACTGCCCCCACCCAGGTACAGGGTGAACCGAAGGTCGTGCCCGACGTCGGCCGGCGGCCGGTCCAGCGCCACATCGATCTGGCCCTCCTGCAGGGCCTGCAGCCGCAGAATGTCCGCGATGGCGTGCTCGGGCGCGAAGTCTTCCTTGTAGCTCTCCGGCAGGGCCTCGAGGTATCCCCGCAGCTCACCAGGGCTCAGCGCCTGCCGCGGCGTCGACTCCGACTCGGCAAGCAGACGGTCGTCCCAGGTACGGCAGGCCTGCGCAATCTGCTCCTGCAGATCCTGTCGCAGCGCCGCGTCCAGCTTGCGGGGCTGCGGCGTCTGCACCGTGAGGTGCACCAGAGCCAGTGGCGACTCACTGACCCGCGCGGTGTACTCCAGCGTGGACCCACCGAGCTCGCGCAGCAACACGTCCTGGATGCGGGTGCGAGCCCTGGTGGTGTAGCGGTCGCGTGGCAGGTAGACCATGCAGGACACAAAGCGCCCGTAGGAGTCTTCCCGTAGGAAAAGCCGGACCGCGCGTTGCTGACCGAGCGCCACCACCGCCGTCACGATGTCGTAGAGGGTGTCGGTGTCGGTGGAGAACAACTCCGTTCGCGGATAGGTCTGCGCGACCTCGAGCATGGCCTGACCGGAATAGGAGTCGAGGTCGTAGCCGGCGCGCTCGATGACCGCGCGGGTCCGGCGGCCCAGCACCGGGATGTTGAGCACGTTGTCGGTAAGGGCGGCCACGGTGAAGGCCCCCAGGAAGCGATGTTCACCGGTGATGGCGCCGTCGGCATCGACAGTCACGATGCCGACGAAGTAGGGATAGACCGCCCGCAACACCCTGGTGGGCGTCGAGGACTGGGTGAGCACCATCAGCGTGCGCCGGTCGGCCCCGACCTCGATGGCGCGCTCCTGCAGCTCGTCGAGGCGCAGCACCCCGAGTCCGCTGCCGAGGACCGCGCGCAGTAGCACCGCATCGGCGCCTTCCTCCGTGACGCCCGCACTGAACTGGTAGTGGCGGTAGCCCAATATCGTGAAGTGCCCATCGGCCATCCACCGCAGCAGCTCCGCCGCTTCCGCGACCTGCTGGGCGGGGTAGCGCTCTGACTGCGGAAGCTCGCCCAGCTCGATGGCCACCGCCCTCTGCACGGTCTGCATTTTCGCGGTGTCTTCGACGACGTCACGCACGTCCTGGAGCTGGGCAACGGCGTTGGCCGCCAGCTCGTCGAGCGCGCTGTCGGGTGCGCCCGGCTCGAGCTCGAAATGCATCCATGATTCGACCACCGTTCCCGGTGGTGCGTCATGGGGGGAGGTCTCAGTGAGCACCTCCCGCAGCGCGCCCGTCAGGTCGCGGCGCACCACGAGCACGGGGTGTACAACTTGGCGCAGGCCAAGCCCGGAGTCGGTCACCATCGAGGACAACGACTCCACCAGATAGGGCATGTCATCGGTGACCACCTGTAGCACCGGCGTCGCTCCCGGCCACCCCTGCGCCGGGTGATGGACCCGCACCGCGGCGCGGCCCACGGCGCGGTTCGTCGCCAACTCCCGATGTGCGGCCAGCACCGCCGCCGCGTCGATCCTGCGCAGCTGATCATCGGGTACGTGGTGGAAGTAACGTTCGCCGAGCGCCGACGGTTCGCGGTTGACGGGTGCGTGCGGCGTCGGTGTGGTCATAGGCGGTGGTCACTCCTTTGTGGGGATTTGTGTGATTCCACCCACCCTAGCTACGACCGATCAACTCACCCGGACGGGAGCAACGCCGTCAGTGCAGCTCGTTCGTCCTCTCCCAAGGGACGCGAACCCCCCGAGTCGCGGTCGAACCCGACCATGACGGCCACGACCCTTGCATAGATCCGACCATCGGCTCCAGGTTCCCTGATCGTTTGCAACAACGTGAAAGAGCGGGTGCCGATCGCCTCGACTTGAACCTGGACGACGACGGATTGATTGCTGTACACCAGCGGACGCAGGTAGTCGATCTCCTGGCGCGCCACCACCAGCGGTGCCCCTGCTCGCTCCGATCAACCCCAGGAAAAAGCCGACGCGCGCCTCCTGCGCATAGTCGAGGTAGCGCGTGTTGTTCACATGGTTCAGCGCATCCATGTCGCCCCAGCGTGGCTGCAACGCGAACTCGTACGGTTCGACCACCCGGTCAGTCTCTGGTGAGCTTGCGGTGCGTCACCCGGTGCGGCCGGGCGGCGTCGGCCCCATAGCGCTCGATCTTGTTCGCCTCGTACCCCTCGAAGTTGCCCTCGAACCAGTACCACCCTGCTTCGTTGTCGGAGAGGCCGCCTTCCCACGCGAGGATGTGGGTGCAGGTGCGGTCGAGGAACCACCGGTCGTGCGAGATCACCACCGCGCAGCCAGGGAACTGCTCCAGCGCATTCTCCAGCGAACCGAGGGTTTCCACGTCGAGGTCGTTGGTCGGCTCGTCGAGCAGGATCAGATTTCCGCCCTGCTTCAGGGTCATGGCCAGGTTCAGCCGGTTGCGCTCGCCACCGGAGAGGACCTCCGCCTTCTTCTGCTGGTCGTGCCCCTTGAACCCGAAGGCGCTGATGTAGGCGCGCGAGGGCATCTCGGTCTGACCGACGACGATGTGGTCGAGGCCGTCGGACACGACCTCCCACACGCTCTTGCTCGAGTCGATGCCCGAGCGATCCTGGTCCACATAGGACAGCTTCACCGTGTCGCCGACCTTGACCTCGCCGGAGTCCGGCTCCTCCAGCCCGACGATCGTCTTGAACAACGTGGTCTTGCCGACGCCGTTGGGGCCGATGACCCCGACGATGCCGTTGCGCGGCAGGGTGAAGGACAGATCCTTGATGAGCAGTCGGCCCTCGAAGCCCTTGTCGAGGTGGCTCACCTCCACCACCACGTTGCCCAGCCGCGGCGGTGCGGGGATCTGGATCTCGTCGAAGTCGAGCTTGCGGGTCTTCTCCGCCTCGATCGCCATCTCCTCGTACCGGGCGAGGCGCGCCTTGCCTTTGGACTGACGCGCCTTGGCGCCAGAGCGCACCCAGGCCAGCTCATCCTTGAGTCGCTTCTGCAGCTTCTGGTCCTTCTTGCCCGTCACCTCCAGTCGCGCCGCCTTCTTCTCCAGGTAGGTGGAGTAGTTGCCCTCGTAGGGGTACAGGTGCCCGCGGTCGACCTCGGCGATCCACTGGGCGACGTGGTCGAGGAAGTACCGGTCGTGGGTGACGGCCAGGATTGCACCGGCGTAGGCGGACAGGTGCTGCTCGAGCCACAGCACGCTCTCGGCGTCCAGGTGGTTGGTGGGCTCATCGAGCAGCAGCAGATCTGGCTTGCTCAGCAGCAGTGCACACAGCGCGACGCGACGCTTCTCACCACCGGACAGATGCGTCACCGCCTCGTCCGGCGGCGGGCAGCGCAGCGCGTCCATGGCCTGCTCGAGCTGGGAGTCGATCTCCCAGGCGTCCGCGTGGTCGAGTTTCTCCTGCAGATCCCCCATCTCCTCCATCAACGCGTCGGAGTAGTCGGTGGCCATCAGCTCGGCGATTTCGTTGTAGCGGTTGAGCTGCACCATCGTCTCGCCGAGGCCCTCCTCGACGTTCTGCCGGACCGTCTTGGTCTCGTCGAGACGGGGCTCCTGCATGAGGATGCCGACACTGGCCCCTGGCGCCAGGAACGCCTCGCCGTTGCCCGGCTGGTCCAGGCCGGCCATGATCTTGAGGATGCTCGACTTGCCTGCACCGTTGGGGCCGACCACGCCGATCTTTGCTCCCGGGTAGAACGACATGGTCACGTCATCGAGGACGACCTTGTCACCGTGCGCCTTGCGGACCTTTTTCATGGTGTAGATGAACTCAGCCATGTCGCCCAGCCTAGTGGTGCCCTCGAGACCCGAAGACCACGCTCCCGCCGCACCAGGCGCGGCGGGCGGGAGCGCCGGTCTCACCCGGGGCCTTCAGGCGGTGACGGTCGCTCCAATACCCTCGGCGTCGTCGGGCACCTCGACCGGAAGCGCCTCGATCAACTCCTCATCGGAGCCCGCCGCACTGTCGGCGTCGGCGGTGTTACGGGAACCGTCGATCGTCGCGATGCACCGGGCGAGGTCGGGCCCGACCGCGGTGGCATCCATCTCAATGCTCGATCGACGGTGGCCGTCCTGCTCCCACTCGCGGGTGTACAGCCGCCCCACCACGATCACCGGGTCGCCCTTGCCGAGCGCGGCCCCCACCCCCTTGACCAGCCGGCGCCAGCAGGTCACGTTGACGTAGAGGCTGTCGCCGTCCACCCACTCCTGGCTCACCCGGTCGAAGCGGCGCTCGTTGCTGGCCATCCGGAACTTGACGAACCGGGCACCTTCGCCGGTGTGTCGCTGGCGCAGGTCGGTGATCACGGTGCCCACCAAAGTCACGTTTGTGTCCTACACCAGGAGGCACGAACAATCCGACAGGAGACACCACCATGGCCACCACCGACACCACCCACGACAGCAGCTCGACCGCTTGGCTCGGGGAGCTGGACCACCTCCGCGCCGAGCTCGCACCCCGCGGCGCCACGGACAAGCTGGCGGAGGTGCAGCGATGAGAGGCCAGGCGTGGAACGCGGCGATGCCCACGCTCATCGACCGGGACGCGGACGGTACTGCTGCATTGGCGGCGTGGCTTCTCGACTGTCAGCGGCGCGGGCTGCGCCCGGCCACGCTGCGGGACCGGGAGAACGTCATTGAGATGTTCGGGCGGGCGATCGACCCGACGCCGCTGCTACAGGTCACCGTGCCCATCGCCGAGCAGTGGCGAGGGTCCTTGGACCACCTCTCCGCGTCGACCATCAACACCTACACGAGTCACGTGTTCGGCTTCTACCGGTGGGCTCTGCGGCGCGGGCTGGTCGCAGTGGACCCAACGTGCGACATTGCGGTGCCCAAGGTCCGCCCCGGCGTTCCGCACCCGATTGAGGAGGGCGACCTAGAGCTGGCGCTGGCCACTGCGGGACAGCCGCTGCGGGCGTGGCTCGTCCTCGCGGCATACGCGGGCCTGCGCTCGGGTGAGATCGCCCGAATGCGGCGCGAGCATGTCCTGGACACCCGCACACCCGCGTTGATTCACGTCGTCAACGGCAAGGGCGGCCGGGAACGGGTGGTGCCTGCCGGTTCGGTGGTGCTGGCCGAGCTGGCGCAGCACCTCACCGGCCGCCGCGGTCGACTGTGGCTGGAGAACAGGACCCAACCTGAGCACACTTTGAGCATTCAGGTGTCTCAACATCTGCGGCAGCTCGGCATCCCGCACACCTGCCACAGCCTGCGGCACCGCTTCGCCACCCAGCTCTATCAACGCTCCGGAGGTGATCTACGGATGACGCAGGACATGCTCGGGCACGCGAGCCCGGCCACCACGGCGATCTACGCGGCGTGGGACCCGGTACTTGCAGCGACCGTGCTGGACGACCTCGCTGGCGGCTTGGGCAGACCCGGACCATTGAAGAGGTGACCTTTAGCGGCGCCGTACGGCGCCGAACGGCCCTGCCCCCGGTGTAGATGGGGATGGGGGTGGGGCCGGACGCGCCCTGGGCCGGAGGGTGGAGCGTGGTGGCCGAACTACGCTTCGCACTGTGATCCTCGACGGCGTGCGCCTCTTAATGCGCGATTTTTCCGCGCGATAAGTAGACTTGTAGTTTGTGACTCGGAACACACATTCTGCTACGAGCAGGTAGCAGACCAGGCGAAGAAGGTGCACATGATCCCTGTCGCGGCTCTACCGGCAGCAATCGTCAAGATAATCGTGCAAGCGTTCAAGCACCCCACTGAGGGGATGAAGATCGAAATCGACGGCACTTCGGTCAACGTCGCATCGTGGGACGAGAGCTTCCCCACGGACGTTGGGCGCCACAGTGAGGCCTCTGTACAAGCGCGCCGTCCTAAGACAGTGACGGAGCCCCGTCACGCCAAGACTGTCTCCTGACGCGTGGCATCTGGGCGCGACCGGCGTCGAGGTCATTCTCGCGTCCAGGCGATTCACTTGGACACTGCTCTCGTTGATGTCGTTGACGCTTGCCCTTCTCGCGGCGCTGGTCTACTTGAGTGTCACGATCCCTGACCCGACCAAGTCTCAGAACAGCGCAATAGACACGATTACCAGGGCACTGTTCACATGCGTCGGGGCTCTGGCTGGGCTGTTGGGCGGGAAGGTCACTTAGGTGGTCCTCTCCGGGACTCGCCAGCATGGCACACACCCACGCCGAATCGGTTGAGAACGCCGACAGAACAGCCCCGGCCCGGTGATGATCGGGTCGGGGCTGTTCTGTCGGCGCTGGTCGGGTCTGCGCGGAGCGTGAAAAGTCCCCGCTCACCGGCCATCCTTTCCCGTGCGTCGGCAAGTAAGCGACGACAGGCGCGGTTGACGCCGAGATCAGGGGTCGTCCGCGTCGGAATCGGGCGGGTCGAGCTGGCGGGCGACGGCGACGTGCTGTTGCAGCATCACGAGGAACCCGCCGGGCCAGCCGTGGACGGCGTAGTAGGCCTTGCGGGCCTGCCGCCACGCGGTGAGTGCCTCGTCCAGGGCGGCATCGTCCGGACCGCGGGGGTTGAACACCCGCAGGTGCGCCGGGGGCTCGTGCAGCACCGTGTGTCGGCGCCTCACGCGGGCTCCCGGCGGCCGTAGGCGCCGCGGGAACCGGACCGGCGCTGTGGTCGCTCGTCCTCACCGGCATCGGGGAACCGGAGGTCCGCGAGCAGCTTCAACAACAACACCCGCTGTAGGCGCAGCTCCCGAGCCGCCGGGTGCACCGCACGGTCCTCGTCCAGCAACCCCTCGGCCCGGACCACGGCCCGCAGCAGCTCACAGGAGTCGAGCACGTCCACGGCCTGGCGCAGGATCACCAGCTCGTGCCCGTCGAGGTCGAACGACTCGGTGACCTTGCGCCACAACCGTGCCCCTCCCGGCCCGGTGCCCGTAGGCGGTTTCGACTTGCTCACGACGATCACCTCGAAACTTTTTAGCTACCGGGGAGGGTTGCCCTGACGGCCACGCCGCGGTCAGGGCGATGGGGGGTCCGGATTTTATGGGGCACAACGTGTTTCGTGTCTCGGCTTGCCGGGTTCACGGTTCACGTCGACCTCATCGCGTGTCCATCATGGACTGTCGACCTCCTCAGCCCTGCCCACGGTGACCAGTGCCGTGTGCTTGTTCAGCCGTGAAACCATGCCGCGGGTTCGGTGGCGGGCTCGATGGCGTGCCCCAGCTCCCCCGTCACGGGGACGAGTCCGGCGGGCAGACTTGCCAGGGTGTCGGCCATCCCCGGATCGGCCGCGAGGACAGTCAGCCAGTGCTGTCGACGAGCAGGGGTGATGCTGCCTCGGTTGACCGCAGCGGCGACCAGCGTGGCACGGTCACGCTGGACAGCGGCCGCGGCGATGGCACGTCCCTGCTCGGCGTCACGTCGCAGTGCGGCCAACGTGTCGGGGTCCACCTGGGTGAGCCCGGCCGCGGCGGCGGTCTGCTGCCCGGTGGTGGGTGCGGGTGCGGTGATGGCGTCCTCGACGGCCAAGGCCACCAGCTCGGGGTCGGTGGTGTCCGCGGGCAAGGCCAGGGCCTCCAGCAGCCGCATCCACAAGTCGTGCGGGATGGTGTGGACGGGCTCGGCCGCGGTCGGGGGTGCGGTGGTGGGGGTGGCCGGGGTCTTGGTGGTGCTCGGTGCTGGGGCGGTCATCGTGTCCTCCGAAGTCTTGCCTGAATATCTGCGGGTTGGGGGGGTGCATTTCCTGGGCAGGGGGGGTGCTTTTCTAGGGCAGGGGGTGGGCGAATCTAGACGCCGAGCCCGACAATCTTGCGAATCGCGTAGGGATTCGTGATTCCCATGACGGGCATCACGTAGCTCTGAATCCAGGTTTTGCGGGTGGCTTGTTCCCGCCACGTCTCGGTGGTCAACTGGCGCTCGTAGTCCAGGAAACCGACCTGCCCGCGGGCCACGGCGTAGGCGACACCCACGGCGATGCGGTTGGAGGCGAATACCTCGATACAAGCGGCTTTCAGCGTGTCCGGTAGGTCGGAGCCGTAGCCGATCGTCAGCGCCTCCCACTGTGTGGGGTGCACCAGCCAGAGGTCGAAGGTGACGCCGAGCTCGTCGGCGTCGGCGAGGGCCTGAACCTTGGCGAAGTCGCCGATGGGCTGTTGCCGGTTGGGGGTGGGGGTGGAGCCGGAGACTTGGAACGTCGACCAGTTGTTGCCGGTCACGAAGTCGATGCTCCCGGCTGGGGTCACCGCGGCTTCGATGGTCTCGACCGCGCGCTGGTTGACGCGGCGTACCAGCGTGTTCGATAGCTGGGTGACCTGCTGGTCGAGGAACCGGGAATCGTTGCGACTCCGCGCTTCGTCGGTGACGAAGAACTTTCCGCCCCAGTCCTCGGCGACCGCGACCAGGGCGGGGCCGCGGGTGCCGGACAGGACCGGGTACTCATCGCCGGGGCCGCGCTGCTCGGTGTTGCGGGACATGAACAGTGCGTCGCGCTGCATCTGCTCGTAGATGACGGCTCCGGCGGCGACGGACACCCCTGAGCCGGTGAACACCCGGTCCACGATGAAACGCTGTGCGGTCAGGTCGGCGATACGGCGAGTGATGACCTGGGGGGTGTTCAAGGCGATGTCGACCGTCAGCGACGTGTTGACGACGGTCGGGGCGCCGAGCGGGTAGCTGACGGGGGCGGGGCTGGTCATGGTGGTGTGTCCTTTCCGGGGATCAGTAGAGGGAGACTTCGGCGTCGGCGCCGACCGCGCTGCCGGTGACGGTGTAGCCGACGGCTACGCCGGTGCCGCGGGCGACGGCGGTGCCGTTCGCGCCGACCTCGACCTCAGCGAAAGCGACCAGGGCGGTCCCGGCGGGCGGGGTGGCCACGAACGTCACCCGGGAGCTACCGCGCTGCACCCCGATCACGGCGTTGACCGCGGCGTCGTACTTGGACACCCCGCATACGCGGCCGCCGGCATCGGCGTGCGCCACGGCGATGTTGCCGCCCACGCTGGTCCGGTTGCCGGTGATCTTCAGGAACCGCTTGCCGAGCACTGCGGTGCTGGCGCGGCCGGTGAGGTCGCGGCCGGGCTCGTAGATTCCGACGTTGGGATTGGTCATGGGGTGTGTCCTTTCGGGTTGGCCGCCTCGATGGCGGCGATCAGGATTGCGGCGCGGCGGTGACGGCGCCGGGCGGCGGCAACACGGACAACCACCCGACGCCGGGTATCGGTGACGCCGGGCGCGGTGGTGTGCAGCCGGATCACGCGCTGCCCGGTGGCCGCGGCCGCGGCGAGCCCGTAGAGCTGACCGACGTCGGCGAGGGAGCGCAGCGTGGACACCCCGGGCGCGGTGGCGCCGAGTAGCGCGACGGCGGTGAGCACGAAGCCGTAGCTCGTCCCGCTCGGGTCGGTGAATCCTTGGATGCCCTCGACGGAGCGGTCCGGATAGGCGGCCGCGGCCACGTCGGCGAGCAGGGCGGGCACGCCCACCAGATCGCCGACCAAGGTCTGTCCGTTGTCGGTGATCCGCAAGTTGTCGACGTAGCCGAGTGCCGGTTCACCATCGAATCGCTCGTCGAGGTGCCCGATCTTCACGACCGGCTTGCGGAGCGCCCCGGCCCGGTGCGCGGCCACGGCGGCGACCAGATCGGCCGGGGTGACGGTCCACGGCCCGGTGCTCAGATCCCAGACACCGCAACGGATCAGCTCGACACCGGGGATCGTCCGGAGGTCCACAGTCATCACCGATCACCCGGCGCGAAGCTCCACGGCGTCGCGTTCGAGCAGCCACCGTCCGCCGCTGCGATGCGCGGGCAACGTGCCCCTGCGGCAGTGATCGCGGATGTTGGACGGGCTGCACCCGAGCAGGTCCGCGGCTTCCTCGCTGCTGAGCAGGTCATGGCTCGACAATGGCAGCCACGGGGCGGCCGGGACTGACGTCCTTGCGTAGGCGTCAGTCGGTGCGTCAGTCGGTGCGTCAGTCGGTGCGGCGGCCTCGTCGAGCTGGGCGCAGATCGCCTGCAACGCCGGGGTCAACCGTGCACCGCGGGTGCGGCCGAGCTGCTCCAGGGCGCGCAGCCCGGCCACCACTGTGGCCGCCGCGGCCGGGGTGAGCAGCACGGCGTGGTCGAAACGCTGGACGTCAGGTCTCATCGTCATCGTCCGCTTCCTCGGCAGGTGAGTCGAGGTAGGCCAGCGTGCGGGCCAGCTGTGTGCCTTCGTCGCGGAGGTAGCCTGCGATCCATTCCGGGGAGGCGTCGGGGGGGAGCAGCCGGACGTGGGCTTGCACCGCGCTCGTCAGCGCCAGCATCAGCACCGCGAGCGCGGCTTGCACGTCCGGCTGCTCGTTGACGATCTCCCGTATGTGGGCGAGCGGGTCGAATCCGGGAACTGACACGGTCCCGGTGAGCAGTTGCGCGGCGAGCTGGGCGCCGGGACGGAACGCCCCGGCCTCTTGTGCGTTCATCAGGTGGTCTCCGTCGTGGTGTGTGGTGGGGGTCATTGTGCCCGGCCCGATCGCTCGGGAGTCGGAATCCAGTACGCGAGCACGTCGGCTTGCCGCCGGGCCATCGCGTGCCGGAGAGCGGCCAGGGATGCGCGTGTTGCTCGGCGCAGTGCGGGCACGCGATGACGACGTAGCGAGCACGGCGGTGGTAGCCGACGCGCACAAGCTCGGCGACCGGGTAGCGCGTGGGGCCGGTCATTGGGTCACCGGCTCACCAGAGGCGCGCCAGGTGTTCGGCGGTCTGTCAGCAGCCGCGGTTGCACTTGTTGCGGATGTTGCACTCCTGTTGGGAGGGGGACCTACAGCACCAGTAACAGCACCTTCATCATCATCTCCAAGTTTCCAAAGGGGTTGCTCAACATCCGCAACATAGCGCCGCCAGGGGTCGTGCAGGTCGGTTGCGCGGTAGCCGCGCGGAGTGCTTCCGCCGATGCGCACGGTGACGCTGTGCACGTCGTACTTGCCGAGCTGGCGGGCGAGCCAGCGGGCGTCGACGGGCTTGCCCCGGAGGTCGCTCCACGGTCGTTCATCCATGCTGTGCAGCGCGGTGAGAATGGACTCACTCGCCATCGCGTCGGCTCCTTCGAACACCACCTTGAGGTCTGCCAGTAGCTGAATGCCGATGCTGGGTGCCCCTCCCATAGAGTCCGCAACAAGTGCAACAGCCGCAACGCGCGCCCGTCTCGGCCAGCTACCCCCGGCGACGTCCGCCACAGCGAGCAGGGCCTCCCAGACGTCGGCCGCGCGGTCCTGAATCTCGGTCGGCATGGTCGGCCACGCGATCGGTCCCGACACGTCGGCGGCCCACGTCGCCAACATGTTTCGCAGCGCCGCTGCCTCAGGCTCGTTGATCCGCAGCCGCCACGGCTCGACATGCTCGTCCGGTGCGCGCCGCCGCATCCGCACGACGACCGATCGGCTCATGATCGTGTCCGGCAGGTCGTTGAGCCCAGCCAAGGCGACTGCGCAGTAGGCGGGAAGCTCCTCGGTCTCCACGAGCTTGCCGCGGACCACGCACCGGCCAGCGACGGCGCCGCGGCGGTGCCCGGCGTTGAGCATTCCGCGGATATCTTCGTTGTCCTTGGCCTTCGGGCCGAACACGGTGTCGATCTCGTCGTAGAGGATCGTGGGCGGCCCGGCGTCGTCGGAGACCTTGCGGAACAGGTAGGCCGGCGACGTGTTGACCGCGTGCACAGGACGCGGCACCAACGGCTCTGTGACCTCCAGGCACCGGCTCTTGCCACTGCCCGGCTCGGGTGAGAGAAACGCGATCCGCGGTGTCGATTCCCAGGAGTCCATCAGGTGCGCGTGCGCGATCCACAGCACGTGCGCGATCCGGGCGTGCTCGCTCGGGTAGGCCACGAACCGGCTTAGGAACGTCTCCACGGCGTCCAGCAGCTCAGCCCCGGTAGGTTGCTCCGGTCCTCCCGTGTGGAGGTCCATCACTGCGCCACCACCGAACGGCGCCGGGTCAGCTCGGCGTGGCTCGGACGCCGACTCTGCTCAGTCCAGTCGAGAGCGGCCGACACCGCGTAGCTCGCCTCGCGCTGAGCCTTGAGCCGATCGCGTTCGATCTGCTCGGCGATGAGGTAGGCCGCTGACTCGGCGCGGTCGAAGTGGCGCAGCGCGAAGGCCTCCACGGCCTCGCGGGTCGCGTGCGGCAACCACGCCGCGACCTCGTTGGCCCGGTCCTGCCAGTAGTTCTCGGTGCCCTCGCTTATCGGTGCGGTAGACTTGGCACCAGTACAGGCCGGGACGCCAGTGCTTACGGGAGCCGCCTTCACCGGGCGGCTTTCGTCGTTCATACTGAAGTTCCGCGCAGCAAGGCGGCGATACGATCCCGCTGGGCCGGGGTGAGCGGTGGGGCTTGCGAGACCACCTTGGCGACGTGCTCGGCCAGGCGTTCGGCCTTGAGCTGGCGTTGCAGGTCGGTGACGTCGGCGTACGGATTCTTTTTCTTGGCAACGGCGATCTGAGATCGCGTGTGAGTCCAACTCACGGTGTCGGCCCTCCGGGCAGCAGATAACCGCGTCCCGTCCTCTGTACGAGGGAAGACGCCTGCCCGTGCGACGTGAAGCCTGCACGGCCGACTTGAAACTTGCTAGAGACTACTAGACGATGGTGGCGATATCCAGTAACGGCGCGCCCGAGACCATCAGTCGCTGTACCTGAAACTCAGTCAGCCGGGGACGGTGACCACACGATGCGCAGTCGAAGGCGAAGATGCGCGGCTCGCCGGTAACGCTCATGGAGCGAGAAGCGTCGGTCCGCATCACCCCTCCCTTGGTGGTCCGGCGCACCCTACGGCCGCGGTAAGTGATCCTTGTCGCCGAGCGCCATTGAGCAAGTCCGGCGCTCTCCGCGGACTCGCCGGTGGCGTCCCAGCCCAGCCACGCATCAAGGTCGGCGAACGCTTGAACGTGCTCGGCAAGGGTCGTCTCTGCCTCCTCGCTGCGCTCGTCGATCAACTCGCCCAGCTTGCGCCGGGGGTGGGGACGTTTCCGACCGGTGCAGACCACAAGCACCGTGCTCATCACTGCCGCCACTCGATGCGTACGTGCTCGGGGTTGAAACCAGCGCCGCGCGTAGTCGGTAGCAGTGTGATCGTCATCAACAGCGCGACCAGCTCCTTCTTCTGCTTGAGGTCGAGCGCAGTCCACGCCTTCTCGACGTCGCCGGACTTGACAACACTCGCCAGCGCAGCGAGAGACGGCGCTGGCGGCGGTGTCATCGCTTCCAGCGCCCCGATCCGCGGTCTCAGACGACCAGTGATCGAGCGGAGCTGGTCGCGGGTGATGACGTCCTCGGCGTAGTCATCAGCGGCGTTGCCGAGCCGCTGGCGCAGCCGCTCGGCTTCCACCTCGTAGTCCGGTGCCGGTTCCGATGGGGGGCGGAGCAGGTCGACAGCATCGGGGCGCATCAGCCGGGCGCAGATGACAGCAGTGACGTACCCATCGAGCGCAAGTTTGTCGCGGACCATGCATCCCTTGTCGGCGCATCGGTAGATCGCTCGTTTCTCCCCCTTCGCGGCCTTCACCTGCGAGCCGCGCAAGTTGCCCCCGCAGATACCGCACTGGCTGACACCGGAGAGCAAATGCACGCGTGCGCGGGCACCACCATTGGAGCGCCGCGACGGATCGGTCAGGATGCGCCGGGCGCGTTCCCAGTCCTCTCGCGGCACAATCGCCTCCCACTGCCCTTGCCCCACGATCTCCCCGTGGTAGGTACGCAGACCTGCATTGTGGGCGCGGATCACCATGAAGCGCACGTTGGACAGCGACCACAGTGCCCCGTCGGCGTTCCGGCTGCCCCGCTCGTTCATCACCTTGGCGATGCTGCGCAGCGAAACGCCGGCAAGGACTTTGGCGGTCGCGAACTTCACCCATTCGGCCTCGACCTCACAGAGGGTTGTCCGGTCTGGGTTCCAGCCGTACGGGCGCTCCCCGCCGTGGTGCTTGCCCTCGACGGCATTCTGTTCGAACTTGCGGCGGATACGAGCCGACTTGTGTTCGGACTCATACCGCGCGAACGCGCCCAGCGTTCGGGCCATCACTCGGCCGGATGGGGTCGACAGGTCCAGCTCACCCGCCTGCACCGTCTCGACGCTGCACTTGGTCGACTCGATCAGGTCAATGAACGTCTCTAGCTCTCGCGGCGACCGGTGAAGTCTGTCGGTGTGCCATGCGACGATCCCATGCACCCTGCCTGACCGTACGTCGGTCAACAGACGCTCGTACTCGGGCCGTCGTTTGCCGCTGAACGCTGAGACGTCGTTGTCGACGTAGGTGTCGACCACGGTCCAGCCGTGGTGCTCGGCCAGCGCGGCGCAGTCTTGGCGCTGTCGCGCAACGCCTAGACCCTCCCCGAGCACGTCGGACGAGATTCTTGCGTAGACCCCTACCGCTTTCATGCCTTCTAGGTTACGTTAGATTGGTCTCGTTCATGGTCTTCCTCGTTTCCCAGACCGCCGGCGCAGAAGTTGCGGACCGGTCGGCGCCGGTCGTCAATGACCGGTGAGACGAGCCTGCGCCCGGCGCCGAGGCGCCGAAGCGACTCCAGGCCAGCGGTGTGGACAACCAACCCGACGTGCACAACCAGCTTCGAAACGGACCCGGGTCAAGGGATCTGTCGGGGGCGTGTGCAGCACCGCCGACGGGTCAGGAGGGCTGGCGTTCTTCCTCTCGACGTCGCAACTCGGCAAACATGGCGTTGTGCGCCGCGAGGTCGGCGTCGTCGTTGCTCTCGGCTGCCCGGTCGGTGCGCCTGGCGGTGCGCTCGTCGGCGCGCGACCACTGGATCAGCAGCGCGACCATCACCAGGACCAGTGGTATTTCGCCTGCGGCCCAAGCGATTCCGCCGCCAAGTCGCTGGTCTCCGAGCAGGTCCGCGTTCCAGGTCAGTCCCAGGGAACGGTAGTAGGGTCCCGCGATCACGTGCGCGTATGACATCAGGATGACGCCGAAGAAGGCATGGAAAGGCAGCGCGGCAAACACCATGCCCAGCTTGCCGACCGGCGGCAGCTTCCGCGGTGCCGGGTCGATGCCGATGACCAGCCAGTAGAACAGGTAACCCGAGACGAGGAAGTGAGCGTTCATCAGGACGTGCGCGGTGTGATAGCCGACCAGGGCGTCGAACAAGCCGCCGAGATAAAGGGCATAGAAGCTGCCCACGAACACGCCCAGTGCGATCAGCGGATGCGTGAAGAATCGGGAAACCCGACTGTGCAACGCGGCCAGCAGCCACTCCCGCGGCCCCGGTGGCGCATCTGCCTTCGAGGCAGGCAGGGCGCGCAGGGCAAGCGTCATCGGACCACCCAGCGCAAGCAGCACGGGGACCAGCATCGACAGCACCATGTGTGAGCTCATGTGCACGCTGAACATGGCCGTGGAGTAGCGGCCCACTCCGGAGGACGTGTCGAACAACAGCACCGCGCACCCGGCGAACCAGGCGACGGTGCGACCCACCGGCCAGGCGTCCCCGCGCCGGGCCAGCCGACGCACCCCCAGGATGTACACCGCGGCGAGCACGATCGCCGCGGTGCCGAAGACCAGGTCGAAGCGCCAATCGAGAAGGAGCCGGGAAACGGTGGGCGGACTGTTCAGGCTGTAGCCGAGCTCCACCTCGGTCAGCGAAGGCACTGCACCGGCCTGGGGTGGCGGTGTTCGACTGAGCCCGATGGCCAATCCGACGGTGGAGGCCAGCAACAGCAACTCGACTCCCGCGAGGGCAATGAACGGTGCGCGATTGCTCGGATCGGCCCGCAGGGCGGTGACGGTACGTCGCCGCTGCGACCAGCCGAAGAAACCAAGCAGCACCAATGCGGCCGCCTTGGCCACGACGAGCACCCCGTAGGTGGTGGTGAACAGCGCCGACAGGGGCACCCGCACCGAGGCATTGACCACCCCCGTCACCCCCATCACCACGAAACACACCAGCGCCAGACGAGAGAACCGGCGCACCGCCAGGTCTGCGTGGGCGCCGCGGCGGCGGGCATGCATCAGTACCGCCGCCAGCCCTCCTGCCCACAAGGAGGCCGCGACCAGGTGGAATACCAAGCTGTTGCTGGCCACATCGTGCGATCCGCCCGCGGAGGAGTGCCCGGACAACCCCAGCGGGACCAGCGTGAGCAATCCCAGACCCAGCAGGGCAGGCGTCCAGCGCCACCGCAGTGTCACCCGGCACAGCACCGCCAGCACGAAGGCGATGCCCGCAGTCCAGGCCCACGCCTTGCTCACTTCGACGTCACCCACTAGACGCAGAATCAACGCCGGGTCCAGCGCTTGCCGCAGCGGTTGACCGGAGGTGTCGGACAGGGTGAGCGGCACCAGCAGGGCCGCGCAAACGCACCACACGGTGGCGGACGCTGACGCGACGCGCATGGCGCGGTAGCCGTCGACATCCAATACGCCACTACGTTGGGGCGGCACCAGAAACGCCGACAGCAGGATCGAACCGACTGCGAGTACCGCGGCCGTCTCCCCCACCGCCCGCACCACGGGCAGCCCATAGGTGGTGAGCACACCAGGGTCGGGCAGCCCGAGCAACACCAGCGCCTGCGTGGTGGACAGCGCGGCCAACGCGGCCGCGATGAGCGCAGCGAGACCTACCGCGCCGAGCAGCAGTCCACCCGAGCGCTGGGGCAATTGACGGGCGGTGTTCGGCGGGGACATGACCGCAAGGGTAGGAGCATTGCGCACGTCACGTCGTCGCAGGTCGATACGCTGAGGGCTGTGCGTAGGCGGGGTGCGGGTGCAGCGCTGGCCCTGACCGCGCTACTCATGGTCGGCGGTTGCACAGACACAGTGTCCGGGCGGGCCGTCGGCAGCACGTCAGCGCCGAGTGGCTCGGCCGGAAAGCCCGGTGCCGCCGCGGAACTGGCCAGTACCGGCCCGCGGACCGCGGTTCCCAAGAAGCCCAACGGCCCCGCCCCGTGCACGATCGCCAATCAGGCCCAGCTCAATGCCGGCCTCGGCCAGGTCACCGGCGCCCCCGCTGCCCTGAGCGGCAACGCCAACAGCTGTGTGTGGCCCCTGGGCTCCGGCCCCAAGGACGGTTTCCTCGTGGGTTATGGCATCAGCTTCGACGACGTGGTGCACACCCACCCCGCCGCGGGTGGGGCGTTCGAGCGACGAACCGACGGCAACAGCACTTGGCTGTGGTGCGACGTGTCCAACCAGACCGGCGCATTCACGTGCGGCGCCGCGATCGCTGTGAGCGTGGACCGCACGTTCGTCACCGGACTGGTGCGCTCACCGGGCGCAGGCCGAACCAAGACTTCCGTACTGGCGGAGCTGCAACCCGTCACGATTGCGCTGTTCAGGTCACTGCCCGGGGTGTAGCGACTCGCGCGCTACGCTCACCACCGCCTGCTGCCGGCAGGCGCGCCTCCGTAGCTCAGGTGGATAGAGCAAGGGCCTTCTAATCCCGAGGTCGCAGGTTCGAGTCCTGCCGGGGGCACCGTAGGACGTGGCTGTGCCGTCCGTGGCAAGGTAGGTCCATGAGGGAGTTGTCCCAGGGCGAGAACTGCGCGATCCCGTCGACTGTGATCACCGTGACGGTTGCCTGCGCGTCTCCGGTGGACGTCTCAGCCTTGCTGCTCGACGGCAGCCGGCGGGTGCGCTCGGACGCCGACCTGGTGTTCTACAACAACCCGGCCGGGCCGGGGGCGACGTTCCTGGGTCAAGTTCCCGGCGCCGTCACCGCCATCCAGGTCGACACCGAGGTTGTACCCGAGGACGTGCAGACCGTCGTCATCACGGCGAGCCTGGACGGCCCCGGCACGTTCGCCCGAGCGGGCACCACAGTGGTCACCGTCCACGACGCCGGCGGTGCCGACGCGATCCGCTTCCAGGTGCCCGGGCTCAGCACCGAGACCGCACTCGTGTGCGCAGAGGTCTACCGCCGGTCCGGGGCATGGAAGGTGCGCGCCGTCGGGCAGGGTTACGACGACGGTCTGGCTGGGATCGCCACCGACTTCGGCATCGACATCACCGCGGACGAGCCGGTACCGCCGGTCCCCGCATCCGGCACACCCACACCAGTCCCTGGAGGCACGCCCATGAACAGCGACCTGTTCGCCCCGTCCCACGCCGAGGTCGCCGGGCCCGGCATGCAGAAACAGGGCAGCAAGATGTGCAAGGTCGCGCTCGACGGCGAGGTAATGGCCCGGTCCGGGTCGATGGTGGCCTACCAGGGCAGCATGCAGTTCGCGGCCATGGGCGCGGGTGGCATCGGCAACGCCATCAAGCAGAAGCTCAGCGGTGAGGGCGTCCCGCTGATGAAGGTCACCGGGCGCGGCGACCTGTTCCTGGCCAACGGCGCCACCGACGTGCACCTGGTCGACCTCGCCGGCAACGACGGGCTCACCATCAACGGCGCCAACGTCCTGGCCTTCGAGCCCACCCTGCAGTACAAGATCGAGCGCGTGCAGGGCGCAGCCATGGCCGGTGGCGCGGGCCTGTTCAACTGTGTGTTCACCGGCACCGGGCGCATCGCCATCACCACCAAGGGCGCGCCCGTGGTGCTCACCGTCGACCAGCCGACCTTCGCCGACCCGCAGGCCGCGGTCGCGTGGTCGGCGAGCTTGCGCACCGGCGTGCAGCGCAATGACCAGCTCAACCTGGGAACCCTCATCGGCCGCAGCACCGGCGAACGGTTCACCTTGAGCTTCTCCGGGCAGGGCTTCGTCGTCGTGCAACCCTCAGAGGAGCCGCCAGGTGGCTTCCTCGGCGGCACCGGTGGGGGCCAGCAGGCCGGCGTCGGCGGTGCGCTCGGTGGCCTGCTCGGCCGGTAGCTCCCGCTTGCCTCAGGGCAGCTTGCTGAGCAGGTCCTTGACGACTGGTACCGAGCCCGAGTCGGAGTTGCCGCCCCCGTAGACGAACAGCGAGTACGCCAGATCACCGCGGGTACCGGCGAACCAAGCGTGGCTCTCCGGGGGGTTGGCGGTACCGAACTCCGCCGTCCCGGTCTTGCCCTCGACCGGCCCGGGTAACCCGGCCAGCGCCTGCCCGGTGGCCCCCGGCTGGGTGACCACGTCGCGCATGATCGTGTTCAGATACGCCGTGACCTGGGGTGGTTGCGTAGCGCCGGGCGGAGCCTGCTGACCGACGATCAGCGACGGGGCCACGGGCCGTCCGGTGGCTGCCGCCCCGGCGATTTCCGCCATCAACAGCGGGCTGATCAGCGTTTGCCCCTGCCCGTAGGATGCCGCCGCGGTCGCATTGGGGGTCGTCGGGTCGGGGAAGGATCCGGAGAAGGCGTCGACCGGCAGGGTCCACTTCGCGCCCAGTCCGAGTGACTGCGCGGCCTTTCCGAGTGCGCCGGGGGGCAGCGCCATGCCGAGCTCCGCCGCCGTGGTGTTGCAGGAGAACGCAAATGCCGCGCTCAGCGGGATCGTGCCCTTGGCGAACGAGTTCTCGTTGGTGACGGTCTGACCGTTCACGTTGATGGACCCGGGACAGTCGGCGCTCGACTGCGGAGACAGCGCCGGATTCGCGGTGAATGCAGCGGTGTAGGTGACGATCTTGAAGGTCGAGCCCGGCGGATACTGCCCGGTAAGCGCGATGTCGCTGTCCGCGGCCGCGGAGTTGGCGACCGCGAGAACCTTGCCGGTGGACGGTTGCGTCACCACGATCGACGCCGGCTTGCTCACCGAGGCCAGTGCGGCCTCGGCCGCCGTCTGGTCCGCGCGGTTCAGTGTCAGGGTTACCGGTGTGCCGGGAGTCGGCCTGCTGAGCTCGGCCAAGGTGGCTCCCGCGGTGCCGTTGCTGTCACTCTCCGCCTGCACGCTCAACCCTGGCGTGCCCGCCAACTGCGTGTTCAATGCCCGTTGCAGTCCCGAGGTGCCCGTGAGGTCGCCGGCGGCAATGGTTCCCTTGGACTGGTCGACCAGCTCCTTGGTGGGTTGCCCTACCTGCCCCAGCAACGGTTGCCCGAAGGTGTCGCTCGGCCCGCGCACCGCCGTCCGCTTGGCGAACTGGGTGCCGGGCAGGTCGTAGATCTTGGGCTTGACCTGGTCGTAGGTCGCCTGGCTCAGGGTGGTGACCGCGGCGGCTTGCCCTTGGGGCGCTGCCTGCACCGCGCTGAGGATGGTCGCGGCAGGGATCTTCAACGCCGCCCCCAGCGTTGCGGCCAGCCCGGGGACATCGGTGACCTTGGCCGGGTCGATGCTCACGTCGATCACCGCCTGCTCGGTGAACAACGGCTGACCGTCGGCATCGAGCAGGGGCGCGCGCGGCGGCTGGGCACGGACCAACGCAAGGTGCTGACCGCCGGTCAGCGTGGGATACACCGCCGCCGGGGTCCACTGCACGATCCACGACTTGTCCGGCTTGACCAGGGCCAGCGTACCGTCGTAGGTCCACGGCTGCGGGGCGCCGGCGATCGCCCAGGTGGCGGTGTAATGCACCGTCGACGCCGAGGCCTGTCGGTCGGACACCGAGGTGATGGTGAAGCTCGGTCGAGCCTGCGCACCGAGGCCGTCCAAGCTGCGCATAATCGTGCCCGTGGCCGCCTGCGCGTTGGAGGTGGCCGCGGCTGCAGCACGAACGTCGCTGTGGCTGTACGCGTCGAGATACGTCTGGGCCGCTTGCTGATCGGGTCCCTGCGCAGGCGAGCTGGTGCACGCGGTCAATCCGGCCAGCACCATGACCGCGACGATCGCAGCGACAAGGCGTGGAGTGTGCTTCACCCCGTCCACGTTAGTGCGACGAGGCGACAACCTTTTCTGGACCTGCTCGCGACCCTCAGTCCGGCTACACCACCGGTTACTCTCTTGCCGTGACTTCCGACACTCCGGTAACGCTGACCGTCGACGACGCCGTCGCCACGATCACCCTGCAGCGTCCGAGCCTGTCGGTGGCGGTCAAGGAGTCGCTGCTGACCACGCTGACCACCGTCGCGGGCGACAGCGCGGTGCGTGCTGTGGTGCTCACCGGCTCCGGCCGCGGCTTTTGCTTCGGCCAGGACCTCGGTGAGCACGCCGAACTGCTCAACTCCGGCAGCGGCGACCCGCTCAGCACGGTCAGTGAGCACTACAACCCGATCGTGCTGGCCATCACCGGCATGGCCAAGCCGGTGATCGCGGCGATCAACGGCACCTGCGTGGGTGCCGGTCTCGGCATCGCACTGGCCTGCGACCTGCGAGTGGCCGCCGCCGGCGCGAAGATGGCCACCGCATTCACCGGGATCGGGCTCACCTGCGACTCGGGGCTCTCCGCGACCTTGGTGCACGCGGTCGGGCAATCGCGCGCGTCGGAACTGGTGCTGCTCGGTGACACGTTCACCGCCGAGCAGGCACTGGCCTGGGGTGTCGTCAGCCAGGTAGTCGCCGATGGCGCACTGGCCGAGACCGTCGGCGCCCTGGCCGCGCGACTCGCCGCCGGTCCAACGTTGGCATACGCGGAGTCCAAGGCCCTGCTGCGGCCACCCGGTCTGGCCGACACCCTGACCGCGGAACAGGGCGCCCAGAGTCGCCTCGGGGCCACCGCGGATCACCGCGGAGCCGTCCGGAGCTTCCTGGCCAAGGAGAAGCCTTGCTTCAGCGGCAGCTGAGAATGCAGGTCGTCGGGGTGGACGACGACAAGTTCGGGGCTCGCCTGGCCGCCTACGTGGTGCGCGAGTCCAATCATGACGAGGTGGACGAGGACGGCATCCGCGAGCACGTCAAGCAGCATCTAGCCCGCTTCAGCGTGCCCCGCGACGTGGCGTTCCTCGACGAGCTGCCCCGCAACGCCACCGGCAAGGTCGTCGCCCGCGACCTGCCCTCGTCCACCGAATGAGCGTGTGCCAGTGACCCTTCCCCCCCCGATGTTTCGCACGCTACGTTGAGCACCCCAGCCTTGGAGGCAATCACTCATGACCGTGTACGTCGTGACCGGTGGGACCGGCTTCTTGGGCCGCAACATCATCCCGCTGCTGCTCGATCGGCCCGACTGCGAGGCCGTGCACGTACTGGTGCGAAAGAGCTCGGCTCCTCGTCTGGAAGCCGTCGCCTCCACCTGGGCCGGTGGCGAACGGGTACATCCACTGGTCGGCGATCTCACCGCTCCGGGTCTGGGCCTCGGTCGTCGTAATCCGCGCGAGGCCGATCACCTGCTGCACCTCGGCGCAATTTATGACATGACGGCGTCGGCGGAGGACAGCCACGCAGCCAACGTCGTGGGCACCACAGGGGTGATCAAGTTGGCCGAGCGCCTCGGCGCCACCCTGCACCACGTGTCCTCGGTCGCCGTCGCCGGCGAGCACAAGGGACACTTCTCCGAGGACGACTTCGACCTCGGCCAGCCCTTGCTCTCGCCGTATCACGCCACCAAGTTCGAGGCCGAGAAGCTCGTCCGCGAGACCTGCACCGCGCCTTGGCGGGTCTACCGCCCCGCGATCGTTGTCGGAAACTCGCTCACCGGCGAGATGGACAAGATCGACGGGCCGTACTACTTCTTCGGCGCGCTGGCCAAGTGGGCGGCGCTGCCCTCCGCACTGCCCATCGCCATTCCCGACCTCGGCAACACCAACATGGTGCCGGTGGACTACGTGGTCGCCGCGCTGGACCATCTGATGCACCGCAAGGAGGGCGACGGCCAAGCGTTCCACCTGGTCAACCGGCACCCCCAGCCGCTGCGGGAGGTCTACGGCGCGCTGGCCGCGGCGGCAGGCGCGCCGACGGCGATGCTCACGCTGCCCAAGGAGGTGCTGGCTCCGCTGGCGTGGCTGAGCCGCGTCCCCGGTGCCCACGTGGCCCGCGACCTGGTGCTGAACCAGTTGGAGATCCCGCCGGAGGTGATCGACCACGTCACCTTCGCCGCCGACTTCACCAGCCGCAAGACCCGAGAAGCCCTGCGGGGCAGCGGGATATCCGCCCCGGAGTTCGCCAGCTACGCGAAGAACCTGTGGGAGTACTGGGCCGCGCACCTCGACCCGCAGCGCGCCCGCCACGACGATCCGGCCGGCAAGCTGGTCGACCGGGTCGTGGTCATCACCGGCGCGTCATCGGGCATCGGCAAGGCGCTGGCGCTGGCCCTGGCCGAGGAAGGCGCGATCTCGCTGCTGCTGGCCCGCCGCGCGGAGGAGCTCGAGGAGGTGGTGGACGAGGTTCGGGCCGGTGGCGGACGTTCCTACGCCTACCCGTGCGACATCACCGACCCAGAGTCGGTGACGCAGGTGGTCAAGCACATCATCGACGAGCACGAGCAGGTGGACGTGCTGGTGAACAACGCCGGCCGCTCCATCCGCCGCTCCGCCACCGCCTCGACCGAACGCATGCACGACTACGAGCGGACCATGGCGGTGAACTACTTCGGCGCCGTGCGTCTGGTGCTGGAGCTGCTGCCGCACATGGAGCGGCGCAAGCACGGTCACATCGTCAACGTCAGCTCTATCGGGGTGCAGACCTTGCCGCCACGGTTCTCCGCCTACGTGGCCAGCAAGGCAGCGCTTGACGCGTTCAGCGACGTGGTGGCCAGCGAGACCTGGCACGACGGCATCACCTTCACCTCGGTGCGGATGCCGCTGGTGCGCACCCCGATGATCGCGCCGACCTCGTTGTACGACGCGTTCCCGGCCGCAACGCCGGAAGAGGCGGCCGCGATGTTGTTACGCGCGATCAAGGACCGGCCCAAGCGCATCAACACCCCACTGGGCTCGCTGGGTGAGGTCATGGGCACGTTCGCACCCAAGCTGAAGGACGCCATCCTGCACCAGGCGTACCAGGTGTTCCCCGACTCCGCCGCCGCGCGCGGAGACAAGACGGAACCGAAGGACAACGCCGTCAAACAGGAACTGCAGCCCGCGGCCGCGTCCGGCGCGGCGGTCGGCACCAAGCAGCTTTCCCGCGCGGCCATGGCCTTCGCGCGCTTGATGCCGGGCGTGCACTGGTGAGCGCCCGTACCGTGGTTGAGTGACCGCGGCGCGACGCTCAACCAGGCGAGGCCGCGCGGCGCGATGGGCGGCGGTGGTACTGGGAGTCGCGGTGCTCGTCGCGACGCCGACCGTGGTGGCGCGGGTTCCTGCCGCGTCCTCGGCGGTGAGCGCGCAAGAGTTGCTGTCCACCATCGCCCGCTCCGGCGGGGTGCCGTACTCCGGTTACGCGGAGGCCGTCGGGGGGCTGGCCCTGCCGGAAGCGGCCCAGTTCAGCTCACTGACCGACCTGTTCGGCGGCACCACGCGCGTCCGTACCTGGTGGCGCGGCGAGGACGACTGGCGAACGGATACCGTATCGCCCACGGGTGAGCGCGACCTGTACCGCGACGGTGGTGGCACGTGGAGCTGGGACTTCGAGGCCAACGCGGCGGTGCGCTCCACCACCGAGGCGTCCGTCCGGCTGCCGCACGCGGCCGATCTGGTGCCCGCCGCGCTGGGACGGCGCCTGCTCAGCGAGGCGGCGCCCACCGAAGTGCGCAGGCTGGACGTCCAGCGGATCGCCGGTCGTGACGCGCCCGGGCTGCAGCTCCGCCCTGCTGACCCGCGCAGCACGATCACCGCGGTAGACGTATGGGCCGACCCGGCGAGCGGGATACCACTGCGGGTGCTGGTGCACGCCAACGGCGATAACCGCCCCGTCATCACCAGTTCCTTCCTCGACTTCTCCACTGCCACACCAATCCCCGCAGTCACCTCCTTCACCCCGCCGCCGGGCGCCAAGGTTCGCGCGGAGCAGCCCAACGACCTCATCGCGCAGGCGCAGCGGCTCACCCGCGCCAGAACCCCGCAGCAGCTAGCCGGGATGGCACGCCGTGCTGAGGTCGCTTCCGCGGGTGCGGTCGGCAGCTACGGGCGCGGCGTCACTTCGCTGGTTGCCGTCGCTTTGCCGGGCCGCACCGCGGGGGATCTGCGCACCCAGCTGGGCAAAGCGCCGACGGCCACTATTGACGCCACCGGGATCGCGCTCACCGTGGGCCCGCTCAACCTCCGACTGACCGACCCGGTGGGGCGAGCACCGGTGTGGTTGCTGGCGGGCACCGTCACGCCGGACACTCTCACCGCCGCGGCCGGCGAGCTGCGTGCCGCGCGGGGGGACCGGTGATCGTGACGCACGCGCTCACCAAGCGCTACGGCTCGTTGCGCGCCGTCGACAATGTCGAGCTGCAGGTCGAGCGCGGCGACATCTACGGGTTTCTCGGCGCCAACGGCTCCGGCAAGACCACCACCGTGCGGATGCTGCTCGGCCTGGTGCTGGCCACCTCCGGCGAGATCGAGCTGCTCGGCGAACCGATGCCGCGCCGAGGCAAGCGGGTCCTGCCCCGGGTCGGGGCCCTCGTCGAGGGGCCGGCCGCCTATGGGCACCTCTCGGGGCGGGCCAACCTGACCATGCTCGACGCTGCCGGCTCAGGCGCGGTACGACGCACCCGGCGGCGCCGGGTCGAGAATGCGCTCGAGCAGGTCGGGCTCGCCCGCGTCGGCCGGCGACCGGTGAAGAACTACTCGCTGGGGATGCGCCAGCGCCTCGGCCTGGCAGCGGCCCTGCTACGCACCCCGGAGCTGCTCGTGCTCGACGAACCAACGAACGGTCTTGACCCGCAGGGCATTCGGGAGATTCGTGAGCTGCTACTCACCCTGCACGCTGCCGGCACCACCGTGTTCCTCTCCAGCCACCTGCTGGCCGAGGTCGAGCAGCTGTGTACCCGCGTCGGGGTGCTCGACCGCGGACGGCTCGTCGTGCAGGAGTCAATGTCGGCAATGACGCAGGCCACCGGACGCGTGCTGGTGCACACCCCGGATGCGGCGCGGGCCGTGGCCGCGCTGAACGGAGAGGCCGGGGTGAGTGTGGAAAATCGTCAGGCCGATGGCATCGGCGAACGTCTGGTGGTGGTACACCCCAGCGCGGACCGCCTCAACGCCACCCTGGTGCGCGCAGGGGTGCGCGTGCAGGAGCTACACCAGCAGCGGCGGACCCTGGAGCAGACCGTGCTGGACGCGACGGCTTCCGGGTCTGGTGACGTCCGATGATCGGCGTCGAGCTACGGGCGATGCTGCGTCGCCCACGGACTTGGGTGGTAATCCTGCTGCTCGACGCGCTGCCCACCCTCGTCGCCATCCTGCTGGCATTCACCAAGATCGGTCCGCGCCCCGGGCAGGGACCGGCCTTCCTCTCCGCCGTACTCAGCAACGGGCAGCTGTTCCCGTTGGCCGCCTTGGCCATCGTGTTGCCACTGTTCCTGCCCGTCGCGGTCGCAGTGATCGCCGGTGACGCCGTCGCCGGGGAGGCGCAAGCAGGCACCCTGCGTTACCTGCTGATCCGACCGGTCGGCCGCGTCCGGTTACTGTTCGCCAAGCTGGTGTCGGTGGTGGCGTTCGTGGTGCTCGCCGTCCTGGTCGTGGCGGCCACCGCCTACCTGACCGGCACCAAGCTGCTGGGCCGCTCGTCACTGGCCACGGGTCTCTCGGGAACGTCGTTGACCCAGCAGGACGTGGTGATCCGCACCACCATCGCCATCGGCTACGTGGCGCTGTCGATGCTCGGAGTCGCCGCGGTGGCGCTGTTCTTTTCCACGGTCACCGACTCCCCGTTGGCGGCGACCCTCGGCGCGTTGGCGCTGCTCATCGCCTCGTCCTTGTTGCTCACCCTCGATGCGGCCAACGCTTTGCAGCCGTACCTGCCCACCCGCTACTGGTTCGCTTTCGTCGACTTGTTTCGCGATCCCATACCCGCGCGAGACCTCTGGCGGGGCATCGGGCTGCAGGCGGTGTACGTTGCGGTGTTCTTGGGAGCCTCGTGGGCCAACTTCGCCAGCAAGGACATCACGAGCTGATCAGCGACTCATGGCCGCGCAGTCGGCTGCCGTGAGCGTCCTCGGCGCTCCGGCGGCGAGCTCGGTGACGACCATGCTGCTGCTCACCGGGTCGCGCGGCAGGTCCCCGTGCGCCACCGTCGAGGACGCGCACACACTCTGCACGATGAGGTTGAGCGCACCGTCCAGGCGCGCGGACTCCGGCGGCGTCACCACCTGATCCACCGTGGACCAGATGGACACGAAGGTCGGCCCGGCGGGGGTCTCGTCTCGGGCGTTGAGGGTACGCAACAGGTCGCTGTTCGGATCGAGCTGCTGGCAGGCCGTCGGACACAGCGATGGCGCAAGCCCCCCGGCCAGCACGGCCACCGATGTTCCGTGCTGCGGCGAGCCGAGGGTGACCACCCGACGGGCCACCCGCGACCCGCCCAGTTGCGCGACCCACAGCCGGGCGACCACTCCTCCCGCCGAATAGCCGACCACATCCACGGACGCAGCGCCGGTGCGCGCCATGGCCGAGCCGGCGGCCTGGGACAGGGCGCGGGCCTGCTCGGTGAGATCACCGGTTCCGTTGCCGGGAAGCGTTAGCACCTGCGCGTCCCGACCGTGTTGACGCAGCGTGGTCGCCAACACCTGCAGGCTGTCTGTGGAGCCGCCGTATCCGGGGACCAGCAGCACCGGACCCGGCCGGTCGTCGGCAACGCTCGCGGCAGTGTCGCCGGATCGCAGCACGATGAAGAGCACGGCCACCGCGACGGCCAAGACCAGGGCGAGGGCCATGAGCACCAGCCGACGACGGGCGGGGGCCAGCGAGGAGAGCACGCACGCACAGTAGCGAGCGCGGCGGCTGGATAGGGTAAAGGCCGTGCAGGACAAACTGGTATGGATCGACTGCGAGATGACCGGCCTCGAGCTGCGCTCGGACAAGCTCATCGAGATCGCGGCCCTGGTCACCGACAGCGAGCTGAACGTCCTCGGCGAGGGGGTGGACATCGTCATCCACGCCGATGACGAGGCGCTCGGCGCGATGCCCGAAGTGGTGCAGAAGATGCACGCACACTCCGGGCTCACTGAGGAGGTCCGCGCCGCCACGATAACGTTGGCTCAGGCCGAACAACAGGTCCTGGACTACATCAAGCAGTTTGCGCCGGAGCCCCGCAGCGCTCCGCTGTGCGGCAACTCCATCGGCACCGACCGCGGCTTCATCGCGCGGGACATGCCCGAACTGGACGCACATCTGCACTACCGGATGATCGACGTCAGCTCCATCAAGGAACTCTGCCGCCGTTGGTACCCGCGCATCTACTTCGGTCAACCGGAGAAGGGCCTCGCGCACCGGGCGCTCGCGGACATCACCGAGAGCATCCGCGAGCTGGCCTACTACCGGCGCACCGCCTTCGTCTCGCCGCCAGGACCGAGCTCCGACGAGGTGACGGCGGTGGCCAGGGACCTGCTCGCCGGGTCCTGACCGAGCCGATTCGGCTGTGGCGCGGGAGACCGGTTAGTATCCTGTTCGGCTCCTGCACCGTCAGGGCCGTGGTGGGTGTAGCTCAGTTGGTAGAGCACCGGGTTGTGATCCCGGTTGTCGCGGGTTCGATCCCCGTCACTCACCCCACCTACGCTAGCCCTTGCCGCCGGCCTTCCAGGTGGCCCAGGGGACGTTCCAGTCACCGAGACCCTCGGTACCGCCGAGCAACGGCCCTCTGGTGCCGTCGACGATCACCAGGTCGCCTCGCTTGGAGTGGTCGTAGAACCACTCTGCGTTGCTGGTGCTCACGTTCAGGCAACCGTGGCTCGCGTTGCTGACGCCCTGCTGGTCCACCGACCACGGTGCCGCATGCACAAACACTCCGCCGTAGGACATCCTGGTTGCCCATTTCACCGGGGTCTTGTACCCGCCGGGAGCGCCGGAGGGCACGCCGAAGGTGGACGAATCCATGATCATCGACGCGTGCTTGTCTCCGATGGTGAACACGCCGTGCTCGGTGGGGGTGCTGTTCTTGCCCATCGAGGTGGGCATGGTCTTCGCCACCGCGCCGTTCATTGACACCGACAGGGTCTTGGTCGCGTCGTCGACGGTACTGATCACCTCGTCGCCGATGCTGAATGCGATGTGCCGATCCACCTGACCGTAGGTGCCGTTGCCGAGATTGCGACCGAAGGTGTTGACCTTCACCGTCACCTTGGTGCCCGGCGCCCAATGGTTCTCTGGCCGCCAGCGGACCTCTTGATCGTTGAACCAGTAGAACGCGCCGTCCACTTTGGGGTTTGCGCTGATCGCGATGGCCTGCACCGCGGCCCGCTTGTCGGTGATCTTCTCGTCGAACTTGATGGCGACGGGTTGCCCGACGCCGACCACCTCACCGTCATTGGGCGTGAGGTAGGGCATGGTCTGGATGCGCGGCTTGACCGTGGTGAAGGTGGCGCTGGCTGTCGCGGGTGCCTGCGCTGCGTCGGTGCCCGTGGCGTTTGCCGTCAGCGTGTAGGTGGTACCGAATCCGAGCCGGGCGGAGCTGGTCCACCTGCTGCCATCGCCCGCGACGGTGCCGGCGATCGGCGCGCCGGAGTTGCTGACGAGCTGCACGTCGCCCAGTCTGCCGTTCACGGCCTCCACGGTGATGGGCTCACCGGGTGCGACGGTCGTCGACCCGCTCACCACGGAGGCCTGCAGTGCGACCGGTCCGCTGGGTGCTGCGTTACCCGGCGTCGGCGCGGATGGATTTGCCACGTTGGACGGCGCCGAGGCCGATCCCCCTGACGAACAACCCACCACGAGCACCGCGCCCACCACGAGCGCTGCCACTGGGCCGATGTGACGCCAGCCGAACCGCATGTTCCGCCCCGATCTGCCCCAAACACCTCGTCGGCGACATTGTGCCCTACCACTGTGTGGGCCATCACCCCGTCCCGTAATCCTGCCGATTTCATCGCACCGCAGCGGCTTTGGTACTGTCGGTCGGCGCGTACAGCGCATGCGCCGTTAGCTCAATTGGCAGAGCAGCTGACTCTTAATCAGCGGGTTCGGGGTTCAAGTCCCTGACGGCGCACAACGGAGAGCCCCTGATCTGCCCACCGGCAGGTCAGGGGCTTTCTCGTGGCTGTTGCTCAGCGGAATAGCTTGCGCAGCACCACTGCCGCAGCGAGAGCACCCACCCCGATCACCACATAGCGGACGGTGGGCTCATCGAATTTGGCCCGCAGCGTCTCCTTCGCCTGAGCCACCAGACGCTTCGGGTTCGCGCGGGTGCTCAACTCATCCAAAGTGCCCGCGAGCTGATCCCGCGCGCGCTCGATCTCACGCTCGATGCTGTCGGTGTCCCGTGCCACGTGTCCTCATCTCTCGCCGATGCCCCTGATTTGGATCTACCGTAGAGCAGAGCCGGTAACCTCGCGGCGGTGACCGACACGACAAGGCTGGTAGCCGGCGAGTTCGCCCCGGATTTCACCCTCCCTGATGCCGACGGCACACCGGTTGCGTTGGCCGACTACCGCGGCCGCTCGGTGATCGTCTACTTCTACCCCGCGGCCAGCACGCCGGGTTGCACCAAGCAGGCTTGCGACTTCACCGAGAACCTCGCAGCGCTCGGTGGCGCCGGCTTGGACGTCGTCGGCATCTCCCCGGACACACCGGCAAAGCTCGCGAAGTTCCGTGCCAGCCAAGGGATTACGTTTCCGCTGCTCTCGGACGCCGACCGCTCGGTGATGCAGGCATGGGGAGCGATCGGCGAGAAGAAGCTGTACGGCAAGACCGTCACCGGGGTGATCCGCTCCACCTTCATCGTTGACCCGGAGGGCAAGATCACGGTGGCGCAGTACAACGTCAAAGCCACCGGGCATGTCGCCAAGCTGATGCGTGAGCTGGCCGTCTGACGGTGCGGAAGAGGGGACTCGAACCCCTACACTCTTTCGAGCACCAGGACCTAAACCTGGCGTGTCTGCCAATTCCACCACTCCCGCGTGCAGGTCAGCATAAGGGCTGGCTCACACCGCAAATGTCGCGCCCGCCTGGCGGGGTACCGTCGTGACGTGGCCCAATCCGCTCCGCAACGCCGAGGTGCGCTCGTCGTCTTGGTGGTCGTGGTGTTTTTCGGGTGCTTGGGGCTGGGTTGGTGGCAGTGGGACCGGTTCTCCGCCGCCGGTGGCACCTACCAGAACCTCGGCTACGCGCTGCAGTGGCCGTTGTTCGCCGTGGTCAGCGTGTACGCGTATCGCAAGTTCGTACGCTTGGAGAGCGGCGAGGTGCCGCAGCAGCCGACGGAGCCAGAGCCCACCGAGCTACCAGCCGATCTGCTACCGCCGCGCCAGATCGTTCGTGCCACCGACGACCGCCAGATGTCCGACTACAACGCCTACCTCGCCGAGCTGTCCGCACGAGACGCCCCGAATGCACCGAGGAGCAGTCGATGAGCGCCGCCAGTCCCGAGGCCGTCAAGACGGTGACGCTGACACCACGGGTGCGTTCTGCCCTGCTGCGCTATCGCATCCTCGCCTATACCACTGGTGTGCTGCTGATCTTCCTCACCATCGCCGTGATCCTCAAGTACACAGCGGGCGATCACGGTGCCACCGCGGTCATCGGCGTCGCCCACGGCTGGATCTATGTGGTGTACCTGTTGCTCAGCCTCGATCTCGCCGTCAAGGCCCGGTTTCGGCCGCTGTCCACCGTGTTTGTGCTGCTGGCGGGCACCATCCCGCTGATGTCCTTCGTGGCCGAGCACTACGTATCACTAAAGGTGCGCGCCGGCGAACGGTTGTAGGCGCATGCGACTGCTGCCGTCAGTGTGGCTTTCACCGCACCATCGCGCGCGAAAGCCACATTCACGCCGAATTGGTCACCCCACGGCGAGGCGGTTCAGCGCAGGCAACAGCTGCTCCAGCGCCCGCGCCCGGTGCGACAGTGCGTCCTTCTCCGCGGGCGTCAGCTCCGCGGAACTGTGCGTCGACCCGTCCGGGATGAACACCGGGTCGTAGCCGAAGCCGTTGTCCCCGCGGCCTGCCCGCGCGATGCGGCCACGCCACTCCCCGCGCACCACCGTCGCCTCGCCACCCGGCACCACCAGTGCCGACGCGGACACGAACGCCGCGCCTCGACGGTCTTCGGGCACATCGCTGAGCTGGGCCAGCAGCAGCGCGGTATTGGCCGCGTCGTCGCCGTGGGTGCCGGACCACCGTGCCGAGAGCACGCCCGGCATCCCGTGCAGCGCATCGACCTCCAGTCCGGAGTCGTCTGCCACGCAGGCCATCCCCGTGGCCGCCGCGCCGTCGCGGGCCTTGGCCAGGGCGTTGCCCTCGAACGTGGCCGCCGTCTCCGGGGCCTCAGCGAAGGGCGCGACCTCATCCAAGCCGGCCAGGGTGATGCCGGTGACCCGAGCCGCGTTGAGGATTCGCCGCAGCTCGGCGAGCTTCTTGACGTTCCTGCTGGCGACCAACAGCTCAGCCACGCTTGCGGCCCGCCGGGGCCGGCGGCTCGGGCAGCACACCCGGGTACGGCGCGGCCAGCACCTCGGCCTGGATGGCGGCGAGCTGCTCGCAGCCGGTGACCGCCATGTCCAGCATCGCGTCCATCGTCGACCGCGGGAAGGTCGCGCCCTCTCCGGTACCCTGGATTTCCACAAACGTCCCCGTGTCGGTGGTCACCACGTTCATGTCCACCTCGGCGCGGGAGTCCTCCTCATACGGCAGGTCCAGACGCACCCGACCATCGACTACTCCCACGCTGACCGCGGAGATGGCGCAGGACAACGGCTGCGGGTCGGCCAACGCGCCCTTGGCTCGCAGCCAGGTGACGGCGTCGACCAAGGCCACGTACGCGCCGGTGATTGCCGCGGTGCGCGTGCCGCCGTCGGCCTGCAGCACGTCACAGTCCAGTGCGATGGTGTTCTCCCCGATGGCGGCGAGGTCGATGCAGGCGCGCAGCGAGCGGCCCACCAGTCGGCTGATCTCCTGGGTACGGCCGCCTACCTTGCCTTTGACCGACTCCCGACCGCTGCGCTCGTGGGTGGCGGCAGGCAGCATCGCGTACTCAGCGGTCACCCAGCCGAGCCCGGAGCCCTTGCGCCAGCGGGGAACCCCTTCGGTGACGCTGGCGGTGCACATCACCCTGGTGCTGCCGAACTCGACGAGCACCGAGCCCGCGGGGTGATCGGTGAACCCGCGGGTGATGCGCACCTCGCGGAGTTCGTTGTCTTCTCTGCCGTCTGCGCGTCTGGTCACCGGACGAGCCTAACGAACGGCCGGCGTCCGCTCGCCGCGCACGATGTCGAACTGCTCGCCCGTGCTGACGGCATGCACCGGGCCGCTGAACTCTGCTCGGGCCTCAGCCAACACGTCGTCCTTGGAGGTCCACGGCGGAATGTGGGTGAGCAGCAGCCGGCCGACACGGGCGGTCGTGGCCAGCCGACCGGCTTGGGTGCCGGAGAGGTGCACACCCACGGGTCGGTCGGGTGCGTCCGTCCAGGAGGCTTCCGCCAGCAGGACGTCGGCGCCGGCCGCCAGCTGCTCCACCTCCGTACACGGCCCGGTGTCGCCGGTGTAGACCAGCGTCATTCCGGACTGGTCGGTCACTCGCAGCCCAAACGACTCCGGCGGGTGATCGACCAGCTGCGGCAGCACGGTTAGTGCTCCGAAGTCCACCGCCTGCCCGCTGGTCCACTCCGTCAGGTCGACGACATCCGAGATATCCTCCACGTCAGCGGCGCAGGTCGACGAGGCAGCCGCCATCCGTCGGGCCGTCTCCACCGGTCCGTACATGATGGTTCGTCCGACGACCGGCTCCGGGTGGTAGCGACGCCACACGAGTAGGCCGGCGACATCCAGGCAGTGGTCGGCGTGCAGATGGCTGAGGAGCACCGTGACCGCGGACGGGTCGATGTAGCGCTGCAGGGCACCGAGCGCTCCCCCACCGAGGTCGATGACCAATGGTGGTGCGCCATCCGCGGTCACCAGATAGCTCGACGCTGGGGAGTCCGGGCCCGACACACTGCCTGAGCACCCGACGACGGTGAGCCGCATGTCCGACATGGTGCCATGTGGGCAAACCAACTGCGACGCAGGTCACTCCTGCAGCACTGGCCCCACCACAGTGAGCTCCGGGCCGAGGAAGCGGCGACCGAGCCGCGCGAAGGACTCGGGGTCACCGGTGGCCAAGAAGACCCTTGACGGCGCACTAGCGCTCGGCCCGCGAAGCAGGTCGTCCGCGCTGAGTACCCGTAGCACATCCTTCGCAGTCTCCTCGGCGCTGGAGACCAGGCTTACGTCCTGGCCCATCGCCAGCTGGATGACCCCGGACAGCAGTGGATAGTGGGTGCAGCCGAGCACCAACGTGTCCACGCCCGCCCGCTGCAGCGGTTCGAGGTAACCCTGGGCCACCTCAAGAATCTGCCGACCGCTGGTGATACCCCGCTCCACGAAGTCGACAAACGGTGGGCACGCCACCGTGCTGATGGTCACCCCCCGTGCCGCAGCGAAGGCGTCGTCGTAGGCGCGTGAGGCCACGGTGGCGCGGGTACCGATCACCCCGATACGTCCGGTCCGCGTAGTCGCCACCGCACGACGCACGGCGGGCAGCACCACCTCCACCACCGGGATCGGATATCGCTCGCGGGCATCGCGCAGGCACGCCGCCGAGGCGGTGTTGCAGGCGATGACCAGCAGCTTCACGCCCCGCTCGACGAGGTCGTCGGCGATGGCCAATGCGTGCGCCCGAACCTCCGGAATGCGCAGCGGTCCGTAGGGGCCGTTGGCCGTGTCACCGACGTAGATCAGCGACTCGTCGGGCAGCTGGTCGATGATGCCACGGGCCACGGTGAGCCCCCCGACACCGGAGTCGAAGATCCCGATGGGAGCGTCTGCGGCACTCACGCCGTGCTGACCGACGAGTCTCGACGCCGCACGCCGGCACCGCCAGCCGCGGCCAGGATCCCGCCGACCGCGCCGAACAGGTGCGCCTGCCAGGACACACCGGACGCGCCGGGCAACACGCCCCAGAGCAAGCCGCCGCAGACCACCAGGATCACCAGTCCCAGGGCGATCTGCACCAGGCTGCGCGTGAACACCCCACGCACGATGATGTAGGCCAGCCACCCGAACGCCAGGCCGGACGCGCCCACCACCACGGTGTTGGTGCCGCCCAACAGCCACACCCCGATTCCGCTGACCAACCACACGGTCGCGGTGACGGCGCCGAAGCGGGCCAGGCCGCCGAGGAGCACCAGAAAGCCCAGCACCAACAGCGGAATCGTGTTCGACTCCAGGTGCGCGAAGCTGGCGTGTAGCAGCGGCGCCCACAGCACTCCCCAGAGGCCGCCGAGCTGCCGTGGCCGGATGCCGTCGTCGGTCAGGTCCGCGCCGCTGGCGTTGACGATCTCGATGACCCACAACACCGCCACGAACGCGGCGATGACGATCGCGGCGCGCTGCCAGGTGGCGCGCCGCTCAGACCCAGCGGGGAGGCGGTTCATGCCCACAGCTGGCCTTCCAACGCGTCCTCGGCCTCGTCCAAGGTGCCCGCGTACGCCCCGGTGGACAGGTACTTCCAGCCGGCGTCGCACAGCACGAAGGCGATGTCGGCTTGTTCCCCAGCCGTGAGTGCCTTCTTGCCGGCGGCAAGTGCCGCGTGCAGGATTGCCCCAGTGGAGAACCCGGCGAAGATCCCCTCGAACTCGATGAGCTCCCTGGTGCGCCGCAGGGCTTCACGCGGACCGACGGAGAAGCGGGTGGTGAGCACAGTCTCGTCGTACAGCTCCGGGATGAAGCCCTCGTCGATGTTGCGGAGGCCGTAGACCAGCTCGCCGTAGCGGGGTTCGGCGGCGATCACCTGGATGTCGGGCACTTTCTCGCGCAGGTAGCGGCCCGCGCCCATCAACGTGCCGGTGGTGCCGAGACCGGCAACGAAGTGGGTGATGGTCGGCAGGTCGCGCAGCAGCTCGGGGCCGGTGGTGTCGTAGTGCGCCTGGGCGTTCGCGGGGTTGCCGTATTGGTAGAGCATCACCCAGTCGGCGTGCTCGGCGGCGATCTCTTTGGCCATGGCCACCGCCTGGTTGGAGCCGCCGGCCGCCGGGGAGGTGATGATCTCCGCGCCGTACATGGTAAGCAGCTGGCGTCGCTCGATGGAGGTGTTCTCCGGCATCACGCACACCAGGCGGTAGCCCTTGAGCCGAGCCACCATGGCCAGCGAGATTCCGGTATTACCGCTGGTGGGCTCGAGGATGGTGCACCCAGGCGTGAGCCGTCCGTCTCGTTCGGCCTGCTCGATCATGGCGATGGCGGGGCGGTCTTTCACCGAGCCCGTAGGGTTGCGATCTTCCATCTTGATCCAGAGCCGCACCGGGTGCTCGCCCTCCCACTGCGGGGACAGCGCGGGCAGCCCGATCAGCGGAGTCCCCCCGAGCGAGTCGAGGAGGGAGTCAAACCTCACTGTGCGCGAAAAGGTAGCGGCAGTGGGCCTTTATCACTCACAGGCCACCGGCCACCGCGGGCAAAATGGTGACGTCATCGCCGTCGCCCGTGGCCGTAGCCAGACCACCGGAGAAGCGGACGTCCTCGTCGTTGACGTAAACGTTGACGAAGCGGTGCAGCTTGCCGTCGTTGACCAGCCGCTCCTTGATCCCGTTGTGCTTGGCGTCGAGATCATCGATCACCTCGGCGAGGGTCACGCCCGCCGCCTGCACCCGCTTCTCACCGTCGGTGTGGGTGCGCAGGATCGTGGGTACGGAAACAGTCACGGCCATGAAGATCTCCTTGAGAGGTACGGGCTTGCTGGCAGGAGGAACGCCTACGGGGCCACCGGGATTCCCGGGACCGCTCACTACCGGTCGGGAAGGTCGTCCGAACCGGTGTGCGCAAATGTGTAGCTATCCACCACCTCGACGGCTTCCTCGGTGACCACACCCTCGACGATGCGGTAGCTGCGCAGCTCGTGCGCCTGCGGGTCGCGGGTGGACACCAGCACGTAGTGCGCGTCCGGTTCCCCGGCCAGCTTGATGTCGGTACGGCTGGGATAGGCCTCGGTGGCGGTGTGCGAGTGGTACACCACCACGGGGACCTCGTCGTCGGCGTCCATCGCCCGCCACACCTTGAGCTGCTCGGTGGAGTCGAACCGGTAGAAGGTGGGTGAGCGCTCGGCGTTGAGCATGGGGACGTGCCGCTCGGGGCGATCCGAGCCCTCCGGGCCGGCCAGGATGCCGCAGGCCTCGTCCGGGTGGTCCGCCCGAGCGTGCGCCACCATCGCATCGACGAGATCGGTCCGAATCACCAGCACACCGTCATCCTAGGTGACGCCGCGGTTCGCCGATGGGCGCTCAGTCGAGGAGGGCCTGCACCAGGGAGTCCTGCACAAAGGTGAGCCACTGGTACACGCCGAGATGCCCAGCTTTCGGGTCGTCGTCAGGGAGCACGTCGGGGGTCTGTGGTCCGATGTCGAGCATGACGCCCAGCGAGAGCCGGACATCGTTGATCGCCGCGAGCCACGCGTCGGCCTGCTCAGGGATCAGGTTCACCTTGCCGCCCTCCGCCGGGCACGTCTGCAGCACCACCGCCGCGGCCGCTCGCTTGGCGTCGATGATGTGCGGTTCGTGCATGCTGCGCAACGCCGCCGCGGCGTCCGGTCCCGCTTCCTCTTGTGCTGGCTGATCGAGGCGGTGAAAGTCCGGGAGCAGACGTCCGAGGCTGGCGTCCTCCGGTGCCGAGCTGTGTCCTGTACGCAGCCCCGTGAGCTCGGACAGCTCATCGGTGGGCGCGTCGGCCGCGCGCTGGGCGAGCATCTCGGACACCGAATTAACCATGCCGCGCAGCACGGCGGCCTCTTGCGGCGCCAGCTTGGTACGCAGGCGTGGCCCGCCGACTGAATTCCTACGGGTCCACTGCTGCATGTGCGCCCATCCTCACTGGAGTGATCCTCAGCCGTCCCGCTGCACGGTGGCCCAGAGCCCCGCCGCGTGCAGCTTGCCGACGTCGCCCTCCATCGCCTCCCTGGCGCCGGAGGACACCACGGCCTTGCCCTCAGAGTGCACCTGCATCATCAACTCCGTGGCTTTGGCCTTGCTGTAACCGAACAGCTTCTGAAAGACGTAGGTGACGTAGTGCATGAGGTTCACCGGGTCGTCCCACACCACGGTCACCCAAGGACGGTCCGCATCGCGATTCTCGTCGACCACGGCTCGGGGCTCGACCTGGGGTTCCAGCTCGGTGGGCACGGCCATGGCCGCCAGTTTACGACCGTTGCGCGGGGAGTCGACCGCCGATGGGCTCGTAGGGTGAGCTTTTGTGACGCCAGCGCCGAGTACCGCCCTGTTCACCGATCACTATGAGCTGACGATGCTCGCCGCCGCCCTACGAGACGGAACTGCAGCACGGCGGTGCACCTTCGAGGTGTTCGCGCGCTCCCTGCCCACCGGGCGGCGCTACGGAGTGGTGGCAGGCACCGGCCGGTTCCTCGATGCGCTGCGTGAGTTCCGCTTCGGTGACGACGAGCTCGCCGCGCTGCAGCCGGTATTAGACGCAGCGACCTTGAAGTGGTTGCGCGAGTTCATTTTTGGCGGCGACATCGACGGATACCGTGAGGGCGAGCTGTACTTCCCCGGCTCTCCGGTGTTGTCCGTGCGGGGCAGCTTCGCAGAGTGCGTGGTGCTGGAGACCCTGGCGTTGTCCGTCCTCAACCACGACAGCGCCATCGCCTCGGCGGGTGCGCGCATGGTCAGCGCCGCCCAGGGACGCCCGCTGATCGAGATGGGCTCACGTCGTACCCATGAGGAGGCGGCGGTGGCCTGCGCCCGCGCCGCCTACCTCTCCGGCTTCACCGCCACCTCGAACCTCGAGGCTGGCCGTCGCCACGGGGTACCGACGTCGGGCACCAGCGCACACGCCTTCACCCTGCTGCACACCGACGACGCGGGGGCCGACGAGGCGGCCGCGTTCCGTGCCCAGGTTGACGCGCTTGGAGTGGATACGACACTGCTGGTGGACACCTACGACATCACCGCCGGGATCGAGACGGCAGTACGGGTGGCCGGCCCAGCACTGGGCGCCATTCGGATCGACTCCGGCGATCTCGGGGTGATGGCGGACAAGGCGCGGGTTCAGCTCGACAGTCTGGGTGCCACCGGTACCAGGATCGTGGTCTCCGGTGACCTGGACGAGTACGCGATCGCCGGGCTTCGCGCCGAGCCGGTGGATGCCTACGGCGTCGGCACCTCGCTGGTCACCGGCTCCGGCGCACCGACGGCGGGCATGGTCTACAAGCTGGTGGAGGTCGACGGAGTGCCGGTGGCCAAGCGCAGCACCAACAAAGCCTCCCGCGGCGGTGCGAAGGCGGCGGTGCGTCGAGCGCGTAGCACCGGAACCGTGGTGGAGGAGCTGGTGCACTCGCGGGGGGCCAATGTCGTCCTCGGCCCGAACGACCGCGCGCTGATGCTGCCCATGGTCCGCGGTGGCGAGCTGCTGGGGGATGTGCCGAGCCTGGAAGATGCCCGCACGCACCTGGCCGTGGGACTGGTGAGCCTGCCGTGGGAAGGGTTGAAGCTTTCCCAAGGCGAGCCCGCGATCCCGACCACGTTCGCCTGAACGAAGCAGCACCGGCGCTGACCAGGCCAGGCGGACGGTGCGCCTCCCCCGATTCTCGGCCATGACCTCCTAATCTCGGCAATGTCGCCGCATCCGGGGAGCGCCATGGCACTGCAGTACGACGCCGAGCAGCGGTCGGAGGCTGTTCCACCGCAGCGCGCGGGAAAGATCGAAGGTATCGACGGCCTTCGGGCTCTCGCGATCATCGCCGTGCTCGTGTTCCACCTGCGCCCCGCATCCTTGCCCGGCGGCTACCTCGGTGTGGACCTGTTCTTCGTGGTCAGCGGCTTCCTCATCACCACTCTCCTGCTGCGCGACATCCACATCCGCGGCCGGCTCAACCTGCCGCGCTTCTGGGTACGTCGCGCCCGCAGGCTCCTGCCTGCCCTGCTACTCGTCGTGCTGGTCACCCTGCCACTCAGCATGCTCATCGGGGGCGATCTGCTCGTCCACATCGGCAGGCAGACCCTCGGTGCGCTGACGTTCAGCAACAACTGGTGGGAGATCGCCGCCGGTTCGGACTACTTCAGCCACACCTCGCCGGTGCTGTTCATGAACTTCTGGTCGCTGGCCGTCGAGGAGCAGTTTTACTTCCTCTGGCCCATCGCCTTTGCCGCCGCACTGGCCTTCCTCGGCAGCGACCGTGCCCGGCTGCGCGCGGTCCTCGGCCTGGCCGCTCTATCCGCGCTGGCCATGGCCGTGCTTTTCCAACTCGGCGCGTCTGACTCCCGGGTGTACTACGGCACCGACACTCACCTGTTCGGACTGATGATCGGGTGCGCGCTCGCCTTCCTCTGGGCCGGCCCGACCCAGCTGTTGCACTCCCCGCGGTGGCGCCGGGTCCGTACGTGGGCAGCCGTGACCTCGGTGACCCTGCTGCTCTAACTCATGGCCACGATGGGTCAAGCCTCGGCGTTCACCTTCCGCGGTGGCATCGTGCTGGCCAGTCTGTGCTCGGCGGTGGTGATCGCCGGACTGCTGGGCGAGGACGCTTCGCTGGCCCGAGCTCTGCGGTGGCCGCCGCTGGTGTGGTTGGGCGAGCGGTCCTACGGCGTCTACCTGTGGCACTGGCCGATGATCCTCATCATTGCTGCGGCGCTGCCGGCCACTCTGCCCGACTCGCCGTTGAGCTGGTGCTCGCGCGGGCTCGCCGTCACGCTGAGCCTGGGGCTCGCCTGGGCCTCCTACCGTTGGCTGGAGATGCCGGTTCGCGAGCTCGGCTTTCGGGCCGCGGCCGACGCGTTCACCGGCTGGGTAGCTCAACCGTGGTCGCGCACCCGGCGACCGCGCCTCGTCGCGGGAGCACTTGTCGTTCTCACCGCGATGAGTGTTGTTGCCGTCGCCTCCGCGCCGAGCACTTCGGCGGTACAGCGCCAGATCGAAGCCGGTCAGCGCGTTGCCGCCAGATCTGTGGTCGACGCCCCGCCCGCGGCGGTACCCACCGCTGACTTCACGATGCCCGAAGGCAAGGACATCACCGCCTTCGGTGACTCGCTGATCGTCACCAGCTCAGGTGGCCTCGCCACCAGGTTCCCCGGCATCATGCTGGACGGGAAGTCCAACCGGCAGTGGCCTGCGGGCCAACAGGCCGTCCAGGAGCGCCTGGGCACCGGGACTGTGCGCCGGGCCGTCATCCTCGATTTCGGGACCAACGCCGGAGTCCACGACCCGCAGCTGGTGCATAACGTGATCAACGCCCTCGGTCCGGATCGGATGATCGTGCTGGTCAACCTGTTCGGGTCCTGGGAAGAGGACAACCCGACCCTGCAGACCGTGGCCGCGGCACATCCGAACGTCATCGTCGCCGATTGGTACAGCGCGATCTCGAAGCAACCGGGCCTGCTGCAGTCCGACGGCGTGCACCCCGGCATCAAGGGCGCCCAGCTCTACGCAGACGTGATCCAGGACGCCTTCGTCCAGCTCTCGACGCGGATGACCACCGGTCACCGTTGACGGGCGGCGCCGGTAGCGTCTACACCCGTGCCCGACTCTCCCCACCAGCCGCTGCCTGCAGTCCCGCAGCTGCTGGCTTCGGCGGTCACCGCGCTGGGCGGCGCTGAGCGCAGCGGCCAGGTCATCATGGCCGCGGCCGTGGCGAACGCTCTCGAGTCGGGCGAGCACCTGGCGGTGCAGGCGGGCACCGGCACGGGGAAATCTCTTGCCTACCTGGTGCCCGCCCTGCGCCACGCCGTGGAGTCGGGCAAGACCGTCATCGTGTCCACCGCGACCATCGCCTTACAGCGCCAGCTGGTCGACCGTGACCTGCCGCGACTCGCCGGTGCGTTGAGCAGCGAACTGGGGAGGGAACCGGAGTTCGCGATCCTCAAGGGACGGCGCAACTACCTCTGCCTGCACCGGCTGGGCACAGGAGCGCCGGCAGAGCCGGATGAGGCGCTGTTCGATGCCTTTGCGGTGTCCCGGATGGGCCGCGAGGTGCAGCGTCTGCATGCGTGGGCCGAAAAGACCAAGGAGGGCGACCGCGACGAGCTGGTGCCCGGGGTGAGTGAGCAGGCGTGGCGTCAGGTCAGCGTCTCGGCGCGAGAGTGCCTCGGCGTGTCGCGTTGCCCCGTCGGCGTCGACTGCTTCGCCGAGCACGCGCGGGCTACGGCCGCGAAGGTGGACGTGGTGGTCACCAATCACGCACTGCTGGCCATCGACGCCATCACCGGTATCCCGGTCCTACCTGAGCACGATGTGGTGGTGGTCGACGAGGGCCATGAGCTCGTCGACCGGGTGACCGCCGTGGCCACCGCCGAACTGCTGGCGTTGGCGATCAGCGCGGCTGCGCGCCGGTGCACCAAGCTGGTCGACGACCGTGACGTCGATGCCCTGGAGGCCAGTGCGGACGCGTTCACCGGCGCCATGAGCGAGCTGTCACCCGGCCGTTGGGAGCGCATCCCCGAACCGATGACTGCCGTGCTGGCCGCCATCCGCGACACCGCTTGGACCTGTCGCAGCGCCGTCGGCCCGGTCAAGGCGAGCATGACGGCCACCGATCCGGAGGCCGCGGCCGCCCGCACCGCCGCGGTGGCATTGTTGGACGAGGTGCACGACACGGCAGTGCGCGTGCTGGTGGCTTTCGACCAGCCTGATCCGGCCAAGCGCCGCGACGTGGTCTGGCTGGCTCGAAACGAGTCCACCGGCACGTCCTCGCTGAAGGTGGCACCGTTGTCGGTCGGCGGTTTGCTGCAGCAGAGCCTGTTCGACGCTGCGACGGTGGTGCTCACCTCGGCGACCCTGGCCCTCGGCGGCTCCTTCGACGGCGTGGCGCGGCAGTGGGGTCTGCCTGCTGAGAATCACGCACGCAGCGATACCGCGACCGCCACCGGCAAGCAGGCGCCGTCGGATGTTTCCGGACCGCGGTGGAGCTCCCTGGATGTCGGCTCGCCGTTCGCGCACGCCAGTTCCGGCATCCTCTACGTGGCGAAGCACCTGCCGCCCCCCGGGCGGGACGGCCTGGTAGAGGCCTACCTGGCGGAGATCGAGGGCCTGGTGGCCGCCGCCGGTGGACGCACACTCGGGTTGTTCTCGTCGATGCGGGCCGCGAAGACTGCGGCCGAGGCAATGCGCGAGCGGCTGGACACCCCGGTGCTGTGTCAAGGGGATGACTCCACCGGGGCGCTGATCACCAAGTTCGCCGCCGACGAGGCCACCTCCCTGTTCGGCACCCTGTCGCTGTGGCAAGGCGTGGATGTGCCCGGGCGGTCGCTGTCGCTGGTCATCCTCGACCGCATTCCTTTTCCCCGCCCCGACGACCCGTTGCTCGTGGCTCGTCAGCGCGCCGTGGAAGCAGCAGGCGGCAACGGTTTTCTCACCGTCGCCGCCAATCACGCCGCGCTGTTGCTGGCCCAAGGGGTGGGTCGACTGCTGCGGGGCGTGGATGATCGCGGCGTGATCGCGGTCCTCGATCCCCGACTGGTGACTGCGCGCTACGGCGGCTATCTGCGGGCCTCGCTACCGCCGTTCTGGCAGACCACCGATCCCACTGTCGTGCGGGGGGCGCTGGCGCGCCTTGTGCGTGATAACCAGTAGCGGGCGGGCCCTAATCACGCACAAGCGGCGGGCGCCGCACCACTCCGTCGATGGCGTCCGCGGCCTCCACCTCTGAGCGGGTGATCCCGAGGACGAAGAGCACCACGTCCAGGTAGGGGTAGGACAACGCGGCGTCGGCCACCTCACGCAGTGCGGGCTTGGCGTTGAAGGCGATCCCCAACCCGGCCGCCGTCAGCATGTCGATGTCGTTCGCGCCGTCGCCCACGGCGACGGTCTGCTCCATCGGCACCCCGGCTTGCGCAGCAAAGCGTTGCAGAGCCGTCGCTTTCGCAGCCCGGTCGACGACGGGCCCGGTCACCCGTCCGGTGAGCACCCCTCCGGCGACCTCCAGGGTGTTGGCGGCGACGAAGTCCAGCTCGAGCTCGTGGGCCAGCCCCTCGATGACCTGCGTGAAGCCACCGGAGACCACCCCGCAGTGAAAGCCGAGCCGCCGCAGGGTGCGGATGGTGGTGCGGGCACCGGGAGTCAGCTCCAGCTCCTCGGCCACCTCGGCAACCACCGTGGCCGGCAGCCCCGCCAACGAGGCCACGCGTCGGTGCAGCGACTCCGCGAAGTCCAGCTCGCCGAGCATGGCGGCTGCGGTGATCCGCGCCACCTCTTCCTCCGCCCCCGCCCGCGCGGCCAACATCTCGATGACCTCCCCTTGCACCAGGGTCGAGTCGACGTCGAACACAATCAGCCGTTGCGCCCGGCGAGCCAGACCTGCACGCTGCACGGCGATGTCCACGCCCTGCCCGGCCGCGACACCGGCCAGGGCAGAACGCAGCGCCGCGTCGGACTCCGGACTCTCGCTGGGGGCGCTGACCAGCAGTTCGAGGCCGGTGACCGGGTAGTCGGCGACCGCGCGGATGGCGTCGATGTTGGCGCCCTGCACCGCCAGCTCGCCGGCGAGCACCGTCAACGCCCGCGCCTTCACCGGAGAGCCGAGCACCAGCACCGAATGGGTGGACGCGGCCCGTCCCCCACCAAGCGGCGCGTCGATTTCGACCTCGACCTGTACCCCGACTGTCGGCATGGCCTGCTCCACCGACTCCTGCAACGCTTCGGGATCACCGGAACACGCCACCAGCACACCCAGGGTGAGCCGACCGCGGATCACCACCTGCTCCACGTCGACGATGTCGACGTCGTGCTTGGTCAGCGCACGAAACAGGACCGAAGTGACCCCCGGACGGTCGGGACCGGTGACCGTGACCAGGACAGTGCTGGACCTCCCCGACCGAGACACTACTGCCTCAGCGGGAACGGGGGTCGGACCCACTCGCGTAGTCGGGCTCCACCCCGCTGGTCCCGACTTCTGAGGGCGCGGCGTGCCCACCGGTGTGCGCCTCTTCCCGGATGCGCTCCATCATGTGCGGGTAGTGCAGCTCGAACGCCGGCCGCTCCGAGCGAATACGGGGTAGCTCGGTGAAGTTGTGCCGCGGAGGCGGGCAGGTGGTCGCCCACTCCAGGGAGTTGCCGTAGCCCCACGGGTCGTCGACCTCGACGGCCTCGCCGTAGCGGTAGCTGGTGAACACGTTCCACAAGAAGGGCAGCGTCGAGGCGCCGAGCACGAAGGCGCCGATGGTGGAGATGGTGTTCAGCGTGGTGAACCCATCCGAGGGCAGGTAGTCGGCGTAGCGGCGCGGCATCCCCTCTGCGCCCAGCCAGTGCTGCACCAGGAACGTGGCGTGGAAACCGACGAAGGTGGTCCAGAAGTGGAACTTGCCCAGCCGCTCGTCCAACATCCGGCCGGTCATCTTGGGGAACCAGAAGTAGATGCCCGCGAAGGTGGAGAACACGATGGTGCCGAACAGCACGTAGTGGAAGTGCGCGACCACGAAGTAGCTGTCGGACACCTGGAAGTCCAGTGGCGGGCTGGCGAGCAACACACCGGTCAAACCACCGAAGAGGAAGGTGATTATGAAGCCCATCGCCCACAGCATCGGCGTCTCGAAGGTCAGCTGACCCCGCCACATCGTGCCGATCCAGTTGAAGAACTTCACGCCGGTGGGCACCGCGATGAGGAAGGTCATGAAGCTGAAGAAGGGCAGCAGCACGGCCCCGGTGGCGTACATGTGGTGGGCCCACACCGCGACCGACAGCGCCGCGATGCTCAACGTCGCGAAAACCAGGCCCTTGTAGCCGAACAACGGCTTGCGGCTGAACACCGGGAAGATCTCACTCACGATGCCGAAGAAGGGCAGCGCGACGATGTACACCTCGGGGTGGCCGAAGAACCAGAACAGGTGCTGCCACAGGATGACGCCACCGTTGGCGGGGTCGAAGATGTGCGCACCGAGCTTGCGGTCGGCCAGCAGGCCGAACAGGGCGGCGGTGAGAATCGGGAAGGCAAGCAGCACGAGCACGGCGGTGATCAGGATGTTCCAGGTGAAGATCGGCATCCGAAACATCGTCATGCCAGGCGCGCGCAGACAGATCACCGTGGTGATCATGTTCACCGAGCCGAGGATGGTGCCCAGACCGGCGATGGCGAGACCGGTGATCCACAGGTCAGCACCTGCACCCGGGGAGTGCACGACGTCGGACAGCGGGGTGTAGGCGAACCAGCCGAAGTCCGCCGCACCGCCGGGTGTGATGAACCCGGATACGGTGATGATGCCGCCGAACAGGTACAGCCAGTAGGAGAACGCGTTCAGCCGAGGGAAAGCGACGTCCGGGGAGCCGATCTGGAGCGGCAGGATGTAGTTGGCGAACCCGAACACGATCGGGGTCGCATACAGCAGCAACATGATGGTGCCGTGCATGGTGAACAGCTGGTTGTACTGCTCGTTGGACAGGAACTGCAGCCCAGGGCGGGCGAGCTCCGTGCGCATGAGCAGCGCCATCAGGCCGCCGATCATGAAGAACGCGAATGACGTCACCAGGTAGAGCAGGCCGATCGTCTTGTGATCGGTCGTGTGCACCATCTTGGCGATGAAGTTGCCCTTCTTCACCGCCTTGGCCGGGTAGGGCCTGACGGCGACGGGCTGTGGCGCTAGGGCCGTCACTGCTCCTCCTGACTGCGCGTGCCGGCGGGACGTCGCCAGCAGTGCCGATCGTAGCGGGGACCCCCGACTTGCTCGGCGGCCCCCTCGAACTCTGCGCACCGACGACGCGAGGCCCAGATCCGGTTCGGATCTGAGCCTCGCGTTGACCACGGGTGGAGCTGAGGGGACTCGAACCCCTGACCCCCACACTGCCAGTGTGGTGCGCTACCAGCTGCGCCACAGCCCCGTGCGTCAAGCGAAGTTACACCAGCACGCCGTCCCACTACCAATCCGGGGTCAGCCGATCTGGGTGATCCAGTCCTGGTTGTTGACGTCGACGGACTTGTTGCCGTTGAGCACCGTAGGCGTGCCCACCTTGTTCTCCCCTACCGCAGCCGCAAGCTGCTGGGTACCCGCCTGCGCCGCCGCCGTGGCCGCGGCCATCTGTCCCCCGGAGGTGATGCAGGTCTGCGCCGCCTGCGAGGCGCCCGCCGACTTCGCGAGCTCGGCTAGCTGCGGATCGCTCGGGTCGGTACTGGCACCTTCCTTCGGCTGTGTGCCACTGGCGAACAGCGAGGCGTGGAACTTCGGGTACGCCGCCCCGTCGCCGTCCGAGGCCACGCACAGCGCCGCAGCAGCCGCGCGGGTGGAGTAGTTCTTGCTGGCCGAGCCGGGGTTGAGGAAGTCCAACATGTGGTAACGGGCAGCAACTTTGCCCTGGTCCAGCGCCTGCGCGAGCTCCTGGCCGTAGATCTTCTCGAACTGCCCGCACACCGGGCACAGAAAGTCTTCATAGACGTCGATCGCGACCGGCGCGTTCGGCAACCCCACCCGCACCACACCGTCGGCGACCTGAACGGTCGACTTCTGTGCGGCGCCGTAGCCGTCGACGCGCGGCTTGCTTCGGTTGCTCTGGTAGAGCACGCCACCGATGACGACGACCGCGACCACCACAAGCACCGCAACCGCGATGAGCGTGGAGTTCCTGCTCGTCACCGGACGTTTCTTGGGATTGTTCGTGCTCAAGTGGACATCCTCCGGCTGACTTGTGGGAGTGGCTTGCTCTCAGGATGCCACTCGCCGCTCCCGGCGCGAGCCGGCTCCGAGGGCGCCGGGGCTCTCCGGCCGAAGAACCAACCACACCGCGAGCAGCAGAAATCCGACATCGCGGGCCAACTCGCGCAGGTAGTCGCCCGCACCGACCTTCGCGGCGCCGCCACCACCGAAGCAGCCGCAGTCGATGGACAGGCCGCGCGCCCAGGCCGAATCGACACCGACGAGAAAGACCCCGAGCACCAGCGCGGAGACCAGCGCCGTGGCCCGCACACCGACCCCGGCCAGCAGCAGCAGCCCCAACCCGATCTCGGCGAACGGAAGCACGTTCGCGAACGGCGTGACCACCGCCTCGGGCAACAGCTGGTACGCGCGCAAGGCCACGACCGTCTGCAGCGGATCGACAGCCTTCAGCCAGCCCGAGAGCAGCCAGACCGCGGCCAGTCCGAGGCGGGCGAGCAAGCTCAGCCATCGGGTCGCTGGCACGAGCGTCATCTTAGAGGTTCACCAGGTCAGGGGAGCCTCTCCTTTGGTTACAACCCGAGCGATGAACGTTAGTCTGGAACGATGACAGAAACGGCAGTCCGCGGCTCCGACGAAATCGGCCACACGCACGCGGATGTGTCCGGCGGCTGGCTGCGCGCATCGGTGTTCGGCGCCATGGACGGACTTGTGACCAACATCTCGCTGGTCGCCGGCGTCGGTGCCGCCGGGGCGTCGGCCCGGACAGTGATCCTCACCGGGGCCGCCGGGCTGGTGGCGGGCGCGTTCTCGATGGCGCTGGGTGAGTACACCTCGGTCTCCACCCAGAACGAGCAGGTCGACGCCGAGGCGCACGTCGAGCGCCGCGAGCTGCGTGACAACCCCACAGGCGAAGAGGCCGAGCTGGTGGGAATGTTCAGCGACATGGGCATGAGCACAGCCACGGCCACCGCAGCGGCGAAGGAGGTGCACGCCGACCCGGAGCAGGCCGTGCGCATCCACCTCACCCACGAACTGGGCATCGATCCGGAGGAGCAGCCCTCCCCGATGGTGGCTGCGTTGTCCTCCTTCCTCATGTTCGCGATCGGCGCGATCTTCCCGCTGATCCCCTATCTGTTGGGCTTCAACTCCCTGTTCGCCGGTCTGGCAGTTGGTGCCGTCGGTCTCATCACGGCGGGCATCATTGCTGCCCGGTTCACCGGCCAGTCGTGGTGGAAGGCGGGCATCCGCCAGCTGGCCTTCGGCATCGTCGCCGCGGGCGCCACCTATCTCGTCGGTTTGCTCATCGGGGTCGGTCCGACGGGCTGATCTGGGCGGGGCAGCGTCTCCGGAGCACGCAGCCACACCAGCGCGGCGAGCAGTGCCATGGCGCCGGTCGCCCCGAACGCCGCGGAGTAGGAGACGTACTGGGCGAGCAGCCCAGCGCCGACCGGGCCGGCGATCGCGCCCACGTCAGAGGCCATCTGGAAGCCGGCGAACACCGGCCCACCCTTGTTCTGTGACCCGACCACGTCAGCGACGGCCGCCTGCTGCGGTGGGTTCAGCAGGCCCGAGCCAACACCGGCCAGGGTGGTGGCGGTGAGAAAGGTCACGGTGTCGGTGGTGAATCCCAGCCAGATGGTGGCGCTGCCGGTGATCACCAGGCCGACCAGCACCAGGTTCTTGCGCCCCCTACTGTCCGACAGTCGCCCGGAGGGGATCAGCACCAGCGCGTTGCCGACGGCGAATACCGACAGCGCCACTCCTGCCAAACCCGCGCCCGAGCGCAGCGCCTCGGTGACGAACAGCGGAACCAACGCGACCCGTACCCCGATCACCGCCCAGCCGTTGGCGAAGCTGGAGGCGACCGCGGCGCGGTAGGCGGCGTGCCCCCACGCGTCGCGCAGGCGCATGACCGGTCGCTCGTCGGTGAGGTCGCGCGGGGTGAACTGCGAACCGCGCAGCTGGGTGAACACCACGGCGGCGGCGATGAGCAGGGCGATCGCGTAAATGATGAACGGCACCCGCAATCCGAAGCGCAGCAGCGCCCCGCCGACCAGCGGTCCGCCGATGCTGCCGAGCAGGAAGCTGGTGGCGTAGAGCCCCGTGACCCGCCCGCGGATGGCGGGAGGCGCGATCCGCACCAGCAGACCCAGCGCCGCGACGGTGAACATGGTCGAGCCGATACCACCGAGCCCCCGGAAGACCAGCAGCTGCCAGTAGCTCTGCGCGAAGGCGCTCGCCCCGGTGGACAACGCGACGATGAGCAGCCCGAGCAGGTACACCGGTTGCTCCCCCAGCCGCTGCACCAGTCGGCCGCTGACCGGGGCGAAGAGCAGACGCATGAAGGCGAAGGCACTGATCACCACGGACGCGGCGGTGACCCCCACGTCGAAGGATCGGGCGAACGCCGGCAGCGCGGGGGCTACCAGGCCGAAGCCGACCGCGATGACGAAGGCTGCAGCGACGAGGACCCAGATCTCGCGCGGCAGCGGCGTCTTCTCGGCCCGGCGGCTCAGTTCAGCACCTCGATCAACCCAGCACCTCGGCGACCATCTCCTGCGCGGCCTGCTGCACCTGCGCCAGGTGCTCCGGCCCTTGGAAGGACTCGGCGTACACCTTGTAGACGTCCTCCGTGCCGGACGGGCGGGCCGCGAACCAGGCGTTCTCGGTGCAGACCTTGAGGCCGCCGATGGCCGCGTCGTTGCCCGGTGCGTGGGTGAGCTTGGCGGTGATCGGTTCGCCGGCCAGGGTGTCTGCGGTGACCTGCTCGGCGCTGAGCTTGCCCAAGCGCGCCTTTTGCTCGCGGCTGGCCGGGGCGTCCACCCGGGCGTAGGCGGGGTCACCGTGCTCGGCGGTCAGCTCCGCGTAGCGCTGCGACGGTGTCCCGCCGGTCACTGCGGTGATCTCAGCCGCCAGCAGGGCCAGGAGGATGCCGTCCTTGTCGGTGGTCCACACCGCGCCGTCGTGCCGCAGGAAGGAAGCCCCCGCGCTCTCCTCGCCACCGAAGCCGACGGAGCCGTCCAGCAGCCCGGGCACGAACCACTTGAACCCGACGGGCACCTCCACCAGTTGCCGCCCGTTGGCGGCCACTACCCGGTCGATCATGGAGCTGCTGACTAGGGTCTTGCCGATCTTCGTGGTGGCAGACCATTGTGGACGATGGCTGAGCAGGTAGTCGATGGCCACCGCCAGGTAGTGGTTCGGGTTCATCAGCCCGGCGTCCGGGGTGACGACGCCGTGCCGGTCGGCGTCGGCGTCGTTACCGGTGGCCAGGTCGTAGTCCGTCCGTGCGGCCACCACGGAGGCCATGGCGTTGGGCGAGGAGCAGTCCATCCGGATCTTGCCGTCGGTGTCCAGGGTCATGAACCGCCAGGTAGCGTCCACCAACGGGTTGACGACGGTCAGCTCGAGGCGGTGCCGTTCGGCGATCTCGCCCCAGTAGTGCACGCTGGCGCCGCCGAGCGGGTCGGCGCCGATGCGCAGCCCGACGTCTCGGATGGCATCGAGGTCGAGGACATTCGGCAGGTCGTCTATGTAGGTGCCCAGGAAGTCATACCGCTGAGTCCGCACCTTGCTCAAGGGCGTGCGGCGGACGTCCTTCAGCCCCCCGCGCAGGATCTCGTTGGCCCGGTCGGCGATCCACCCCGTGGCCTCGGAGCCGGCCGGCCCACCGTGCGGGGGGTTGTACTTGAACCCGCCGTCGCGGGGCGGGTTGTGCGAAGGGGTGACCACGATGCCGTCGGCCTGGGCAGCGGGTCCCGAGTTGTTGTGCCGCAGGATCGCGTGGCTGACGGCCGGGGTGGGGGTGTAGCCGTCCCGGTCGTCGACGGCCACGGTGACGTCGTTGGCGGCGAGCACTTCCAGCGCGGTGCTCCACGCGGGTTCGGACAGTGCGTGGGTGTCGCGCCCGATGAACAGCGGGCCGGTGGTGTGCTGCTGCGCGCGGTACTCGCAAATGGCCTGGGTGGTAGCCAGGATGTGGTCCTCGTTGAAGGCGCCGTCCAGGCTGGACCCGCGGTGTCCCGAGGTGCCGAACACGACCTGCTGCGCGGGATCATCGACGTCCGGGTGCCGCGTGTAGTAGGCGGTCACCACGGCGGCCACGTCGATGAGGTCGGATGGTTGCGCCGGCTGTCCCGCACGTTCGTGGGCCACGAGTGCTCCTTCGGTTGATCCTGCGGTGCCATCTTCTCCCGCGGTCGGCTATGCCGCTTGCCCCGGGTCGAGATCAGCCACCTGAGGCTCGGTCGGCCTGCCAGAACACCGTTTTGCCCGTTTCGGTGGACCCTTCGACTTCGCCACATAGCGCACCCGGCGGCTCCAGATCCATCTGCACGGCGCTCCAGGGTACTAATCATCCGGCGCCGCCTCGCGCCACCGATCGATCCGAGGGGACAGACGCACCTCGTGAACAGCGCCACGCACGCCGGATCGCCTCCTTCATCTGGGGGGATCGCCGACGACGTCCTGCGTGACCTCTACGTGCGGGGGAAGTACCGCGACGTCATCGAGCGAGTCACCGGCATACCGGCACGCATCTGGAACCAGTAACGATCTGTCCGTCGGCATCCTCGTAACGATCGACATGGGGTCCTACCGGGTGGAGAAACGGAAGGTTGATGAAGATCGCGCTCGCCGACTACGACGGTGCCCTCGACCCGATCCCGACCTCCGCACCAGGCCACGCCGCCGAGCCGGAGTTGGACCGGCTCTCAAACTTCATGCGAGCGTTCACCGACCAGTTCGGCAACATCGACTGAACCTACTCCGGCGCGGCTGGGCGGCCCCAAACCATCCTCCTGGGCAGCGGTGCCATGCGGCCCGCGAGGTTCTGGTCGTCGACGGACAGCATGCGGCGACCGAGGATTGCGTCAGGGCTAATTCCTAGGTAGACTCGAACACGTTACTGCTTATCTGCTTAACTGGACTCCTTCTTAGAATTCGCCGAATGTGTTGCTGGGCAGGTCGTTAGCGTGTGCGCCTTTCCTCTGATCGGTGGTCGTGGTGCCGCCGATCAGTTCGGTGAGCGGG